>Ga0310121_10002412_pt1 | contig 17755 bp, 11 predicted proteins | sample CB27_Tmax_986_MG_FD_203504 | JGI IMG/M metagenome (GOLD analysis project Ga0310121, IMG submission 203504) | Marine microbial communities from Western Arctic Ocean, Canada - CB27_Tmax_986 | ecosystem: Environmental > Aquatic > Marine > Oceanic | place: Canada: Western Arctic Ocean | collected...
AGAAGCGGGGAACCGCCTCTGACGCCCCTTCGCTCATGCTTCTTCCTCCACCCGGGCCGGGGTCTCATACGCCACCGCTTCCACCGCCGGATCCTGCAGGGAATCCACGAAGGCGACCCACTCCCTCCACTCCTCGGCGTGGGGCGCGGTGGGTTGGCCATCCCGCAATTCGCCCAGGACCAGGAAATTGATGGCGAGGTCCTCCCCGCCCACGGCCCGCACCCGGCCGTAGAGAGCCCGCATTTGTTTCGGGGACAGAGCCCAGCCCTCCACCAGCAACACCACCCCGAGATCCGCGGCCCGGATCGTCTCGAGGGCCTCTTTTTCCCGGTCCTCGTCCAGGACCGCCGCGGCATGACGGCTGCTGGGATTCACCCGCAACTCCCGCAGGAGGAATTCCCGCACCGCTTCCGTGCGCACATTCGTCCCGCCCACATCGATCAGCACCACCCCGTCGGCCTGCCCTGGGCTGGCGACGGTCCGCTCCACCTTGGTGAGGCGCCTCCAAAGATCGCGGTGCCGGGGGGCCTGGAAGGCGAGAGTCGCCAGGGCCCGCCGCTCCCGGTGCAGGCACAGCACCCACACTCCCAGGCGCGGCAGAAGTCCGTAAACCACTACGCTCACCATGAGAAACGGCCACATCTTCTCCACTCCGGCTTTCTCGTAAAAGAACTTCTCCAGCACCGAGTAATCGATGTCGCTCTCCACCGGCGGGGGCCCGAGGCCCGACCACGACCAGGGAAGCGCCATGGCCTCGATGAAACTCAACAACCCCCACCCGCTCCCTTCCAGGGTCGACTCCCAGTAAAAGCGCACGCTCAGAAAGAACAGGCACCCGAAGAATCCCGCCAGGAGGCCGAGGTTGAACGCGACCGCCACTCCCTGCGTCAGGCGCGCCAGACGCCACGAGAGCACCGAGCGGTATCCCGCTCCCCCTTCCAGCAATCCCTTCCACACGGCCCGGTCCGCCAGCCCGGAAATCCGTTGCACCAGCCACACCGCACCGCGTTGCAGAAGCGTGAGCGCCCCCGTTTCCCTGCGCACCACCACGTAGCCCAGCAGCCCACCCAGGAGGAGGAGCCACTGCGCCCCCAGGACCGCCGCCAGGAAGACCCACACATTGTAGGCCCTGGTGGCGCCAAACAGGTCATGCGGTTGCAACAAGCCCCGCATCATCCCGATCCCGGCGAGGAATCCGGCCGTCCCGAGGAGGCCTCCGGTCAAGCGCACCGCGCCCATGGCCCGGCTCCCCGGACCCTCCTGCCCGTCCGGCCGCCCGGCCTCCAGCCAGGTGCGCAATCCCAACCGCCGGCGGGCCCCCTCCTGGCGCGGCCACCCGCCCAGTTTCGCCACCTCCGCCCGGTAGCGCTGCCGCTCCGAAGCCGAATCCACCCCCTCCCACTGCAAGAGGCGTGCCTCAAAATCGACGAGATCCGCCAGGGACCACTTCCTCTTCAGACCGGCCATGTCTGTCCGCAGTGTGCGGCACAGGAGTTCTGCCGTCCACCGCAGCCTTGAATCCACGGGGAATACCCCACCCTTGACAAACGCATCAACGTATCCCGATTTGTTGATTTGTTTCTTGTCGGTTGGCGGGTTCTATGGCTACTTTTCGCGGACCAATGAGATCTGACGCCACGGGGGAACTTCGTGCCTTGCTCGACGCGCGCATTGCCATTCTGGACGGGGCGATGGGCACCACCATTCGCGAGTACGGGCTCGATGAAACCGCCGCGCGCGGCGAGCGCTTCGCCACGGCTCCCAAGGATTTGCTCAACAACGGCGACATCCTCTCCCTCACCCAGCCCGGCGTCATCGGGACCATCCACACGCGCTTCCTCGAAGCGGGCTCCGACATTATCGAGACCAACACCTTTTCTGCCACCAGCATCTCGCAAAGCGAATTCTTTGTGGAAGATCCGCGGCAAACCGGCGGACGAAAGAATCCCGAATTTTTCCAGGGCATCCTCGACGATCCCTTTTTGCAGGATCTCGCCCGCGACCTGAATGTCGAGAGCACCCGGCTGGCGCGTCAGTGCGCCGACCGCGTCGAGGAAAAGACCGGCCTGAAGCGATACGTGGCGGGTGCGATCGGGCCCCTCACGGTCTCCCTCAGCAATGCCCCCGATCACGACGATCCCGCCTTCCGCGTCGTCACCTTCGACCAGGTGGCGCAGGCCTATCGCGAGCAAGCCAAGGCCCTCATGGACGGCGGCTGCGACATCCTGCTGGTCGAAACCATCTTCGATTCCCTCAATGCCAAGGCTGCCGTGGTCGCCATCCAGGAACTCTTCGAGGAGGAAGGCGTGCGCCTACCCGTCATCATTTCCGCCGCCGTCGGCCGCGGGGGCGAAACCATGATCTCCGCCCAGAAGATCGAGGCGCTCTGGATTGCCTTTCGTCACGTCAACCCTCTCGCCATCGGCCTCAACTGTTCGCTCGGGCCCGACCTGATGCGGCCCTTCCTCGCCCAACTCGCGCAAGTTGCGGAAACCTACACTTCCTGTTACCCGAATGCCGGGTTGCCCAATCCCCTCGCTCCCACCGGTTTCGACCTGGAACCCCGTCACATGGCGGACTACCTCGGCGAGTTCGCGGAGGCCGGCCTCCTCAACCTGGCCGGCGGCTGTTGCGGTAACACCCCGGACCACATCGCCGCCATCGCCGAGGCCGTCAAGCGGCACGCGCCCCGTCACACCTCCCTCCTGGCGGCCTAATTTTCCGCGTCCCGGCGGCTCAACCATGCCTGATCTCCCGCACCTCCTCCGCCTCAGCGGCACCGAGGCTTACATCCATGGACCCGACGCCAATTTCCTCATGATTGGGGAGCGGACCAACGTGGCCGGTTCCCCGCGCTTTCGCAAGCTGATCAAGGAGGACAAGCTGGAAGAGGCGGTCGAGGTCGCCCGCCAACAGGTCGAGAACGGCGCCAACGTGATCGATATCTGCTTCGACGAGGGACTCATCGACGGGGTCGCGATGATGACGCGCTTCCTCCACCTCCTGCAGGGCGAGCCCGACGTCGCAAAGGTCCCCTTCATGGTCGATTCCTCGAAGTGGGAAATCCTCGAAGCCGGGCTGAAGTGCCTGCAGGGCAAGGGGATTGTGAATTCCATCTCGATGAAGGAAGGCGAGGACCGCTTCATCGCCCAGGCCCGCACCATCCTCCGTTACGGTGCCGCGGTGGTCGTGATGGCTTTCGACGAGCAAGGCCAGGCCGCCACCTTCCAGGACAAGTGCCGCATCTGCCAGCGCGCCTACGGCATCCTCGTCGATCGCGTGGGCTTCCCGCCTGAGGACATTATCTTCGACCCCAACATCCTCACCGTCGCAACCGGGATCGAGGAACACAACAATTACGCCGTCGACTTCATCAACGCCACGAGGTGGATCAAGGAGAATCTTCCGCACGCCAAGGTCTCCGGCGGCGTTTCCAACATCTCCTTCTCGTTCCGGGGCAACAACGTGGTGCGGGAGGCCATGCACTCCGTCTTTCTCTACCACGCCACCCGCGCCGGAATGGATATGGGCATCGTCAATGCCGGCATGCTCGAGGTCTACGACGAAATCCCCAAGGACCTCCTGGAACGGGTCGAAGACGTCATCCTGAACCGCCGGGAAGACGCCACCGAGCGCCTCCTCGATTTCGCCGAGCAGTTCAGGGGCAAGGATGGCAAACAGCAGGAGGCCGATCTCTCCTGGCGCGAGGAGTCCGTTGAGAAACGCCTCGAGCACGCCCTCCTCAGGGGAATCACGGAATTCATCGACCAGGATACGGAGGAAGCCCGCCTCAAGCACGGCCGCCCCCTCAAGGTCATCGAGGGCCCCCTCATGGACGGCATGTCGATCGTCGGCGACCTCTTCGGCGCCGGGAAGATGTTCCTGCCCCAGGTCGTCAAGTCGGCCCGCGTCATGAAGAAGGCCGTGGCGTGGCTCACCCCCTTCATGGAAGAGGAAAAGGCCGCCAACCCCGGACAGAAATCGGCCGGCAGGATCGTGATGGCAACCGTCAAGGGGGACGTTCACGACATCGGCAAGAACATCGTCGGGGTGGTGTTGGCTTGCAACGGTTTCGAGGTGACCGACCTCGGCGTCATGGTCCCCTGCGACAAGATTCTGGACGCCGCCCGCGAGAGGGGCGCCGACCTCATCGGCCTCTCCGGTCTCATCACGCCCTCCCTCGACGAAATGATGCACGTGGCCTCCGAAATGGAGCGCGAAAAGTTTTCCCTCCCCCTCCTCATCGGGGGCGCCACCACCTCCGCCGCCCACACCGCCATCAAGATCGCCCCGCATTATTCCGGCCCGGTCGTTCATGTCCTCGATGCCTCCCGTTCCGTCCCGGTCACCACCTCGCTGCTCAGCGATGAACAGCGCGACGGATTCGTCGCCAGGAATCGCGCCCTCCACCAGAAGCACCGCGACAAGTTCGCCGGCGCCAAGAAGAAGGCCACCGTCTCCCTCGCGGATGCCCGTGCCAACAAGTTCGGCGGAGACTGGTCCGACTACTCTCCCCCTGTCCCCCAGTTTCTGGGCGCCCGCCCCATTGAGAAACAATCCATCCGCGAGCTCATCAACTACATCGACTGGTCTCCCTTCTTCCACGCCTGGGAGTTGCGGGGCGTCTGGGAGCCCGAGACCGGGACCCTCAAGACCAGGAATCCCGCCATGGCCGCGCAGGCCGCCCAGCTCTACGAGGAGGCGCAGGAGCTCCTGGAGAGGATCGTCTCCGAAAATCGTTTCATCGCGCGCGGCGTCTACGGATTCTTTCCCGCCAATTCAGACGGGGACGACCTCGTGGTCTGGACCGACGCGACCTGCCACGCGGAGCGCACCCGCCTCCACACCCTCCGCCAGCAGATCGCCAAGAACAGCGGCAAACCGAGTTTCGCCCTGGCGGACTTCGTGGCGCCGCGTGGCGGCGCTTTCCAAGCGCCACGCCCGTCACCTCAACCCACCTTCCCGAAGAATGACCAACCGATCCGGAAGGAGCATTGGGGAAACCTTCCCCACTGGTACCAGGACGGTGGCACCTATGCGGTTACGTTTCGACTGGGAGACTCGCTACCGAGATCAGCGATCCAGTCTTACCGGCTTGAAAAGGAGCGCCTGAGAAGGCTGCTGGCCCAAGCCATGGAGGAAGGCCAAGAGCAGCTTCAGATCGATTGCAAGCGGCGACTCGATGAACTGTTCCGTACAATGCTCGATGCCGCCCTCGACGCGGGACATGGCGCCTGCTGGATGAATCGACCTGGTGTGGCGCGGATCGTAGCAGCGGCGATTCAACACTTCGACGGTGAGCGGTACGACCTGGGGGCTTGGTGCGTGATGCCAAATCACGTGCATTTGCTTCTCAAACCCAAGGCTGGCCACCAACTCTCCGAAATCCTCCGTTCCATCAAGCGCCAGAGTGCCCTGGAGGCAAACAGGCTTCTGGAACGCACCGGCCGATTCTGGCAGAAGGAGAACTACGATCGCCTCATCCGCGATGAGGAGGAATATTGGAACCAATCCCGCTATGCGGAACGCAATGCTTACGCCGCGGGATTGGAAAATTGGCAATTTTGCAGCCACATCCATGACCCGGTGGAGGGCCCTGAGGCTGGGCGCTTGAAAAGCGCCGCCACGGGGGCGGACTTCATCGGCGCCTTCGTGCTCGGCATCCATGGCGCGGATGAATGGGCCAAGCACCTCGAGGACGAAGAGCACGATCCTTACCACGCCATCATGGTGAAGGCCCTCGCGGATCGCTGTGCAGAGGCCTTCGCGGAACTTCTCCATCACCGGGCTCGCGTAGCGTGGGGATTCGAGCGGCCCAACGAGTTCAGCCGGGAGGAACTCATTCACGAAAACTACCGCGGGATCCGTCCGGCTCCAGGCTATCCGGCCCAGCCCGACCACACCGAGAAAGCGCTCCTCTTCGATCTTCTCGGCGCCAGCGAGGCCACCGGGGTCTCCCTCACCGAATCCCAGGCCATGCACCCCGCCGCGGCGGTGTGCGGGCTTTACTTCTCCCACCCCGAGAGCCGCTACTTCGCCATCACTGACCTGCAGAAAGACCAGGTCGATGACTACGCCGGACGCAAGGGGCTGAGCGTGGCGGAATGCGAGAAATGGCTGGGACCGTGGCTCGGATACACGCCGTAGCGCTCACTCCACGGCCGCCTTCTCGCTTCGCTTCCGCCGGTGCGGGCACAGGATCCGCTTGCGGAGCCGAATGAAGCCGGGCGTGGCCTCCACGAACTCGTCCGGCGCGATGTAATCGATGGCGCGCTCGAGGCTCATCTTGATGGCCGGCTTGAGGCCTTCGTCGATCGTCTTGTTGGCGGAGCGGTGGTTGGTGAGGTTTTTGGCCTTGGTGGGATTCACGGGGAGGTCCCCCGAACGCGAGTTCTCCCCCACGATCTGTCCTTCATACACGTCCTCCGATGGCGCCACAAACAGCTTGCCCCGATCCTCGAGGCTTTCCAGGGAGTAGGACATCGCGATTCCGGTCGCCATCGAAACCAAGGTTCCCGCCTCGCGGGTGCGGATCTTCCCGACCACCGGGCCATATTCCTTGAAGAGGTGCGACATCACGCCGTGCCCGCTGGTGAGATTCATGAGCTCGAACTCGAAGCCGATCAGTCCCCGCGTTGGGATCGTGACCTCGATGTAGGTCATGGTCCCGCGCTGTTCCATGACCTCCAGGTGTCCCTTGCGGTTGGCGAGGGCCTGGATCACGCCTCCCGTCAGGTCCGAAGGCAGCTCGAGATAGAGGGTCTCGAAGGGCTCCACCTCCATTCCGTTTTCCCGGTGCGTGATCACGGTGGGGCGCGAGACGAGAACCTCGTAACCCTCGCGCCGCATCGTCTCGACAAGCACCGCAATCTGCATCGCGCCCCGTGCCGAGACATTGAAAAGTCCCGCTTCGCCCGACTCTCCCACCTCGATCGAAACGTTGGTCTTCACCTCGCGCTGCAGGCGGTCCCAGATGGCGCGGGAAGTCACGTTCTTTCCGTCGCGTCCCGCGAAGGGTCCGTCATTCACCGCAAACTGCATCTGCACCATGGGCGGATCGATCGCCACGAAGGGAAGCGGATCGCTCTCTTCGCGGGCTGCGAGGGTTTCCCCGATATCGACGTCCCCGAACCCGGCCAGTCCCACGATATTTCCGGCCTCCCCTTTCGGCGAGTCCTGCGTCCCCAGCCCGGCGTACTCGAACACCTTCGTGATGGTGCTCTTGACCTTGCTTCCGTCCTTGCACAGGAGCCAGAGCACGTCGCCCTTTTTCACCTCCCCCGCTTCCACCCTGCCCAGCGCGACTCTCCCGACGTAGCCGTCCCAGTCGATGTTGCTCACCAGCATGCGGAAGGGAGCCCCGGCATCCACGCGCGGGGGCGGAACCCGCTCCAGGATCGTCTCGATCAACGCTTCCACGCTGTCGCGATGCGGGTCGGCGAGATCCCGCACGAAGAAGCCCTCCTTGGCGCTCCCGTACAAAACCGGCGATTCAAACTGCTCCTCGCTCGCCCCCAATTCCAGGAGCAGTTCCAGGACCTTGTCCTGCACCGCCAGCGGATCGGCAGCGTCGCGATCGATCTTGTTGATCACGAGAATCGGCATCAAGCCCTCCTCGAGGGCCTTGCGCAACACGAAGCGAGTCTGGGCTTGCGGTCCCTCAAAGGCGTCCACCACCAGCAACACGCCGTCCACCATCCGCATCACCCGCTCCACCTCCCCGCCGAAGTCGGCGTGCCCGGGAGTGTCCACGATATTGATGGTATACTCACCCCACTTCACCGCGGTGTTCTTGGACTTGATGGTGATCCCCTTCTCGCGCTCCAGGTCCATCGAGTCCATGGCCCGATCCTCGAGCTGCTGGTGGGCCTCCACGGCTCCCCCCGCCTTCAGCAATTCGTCCACCAGGGTTGTCTTGCCGTGATCGACGTGGGCGATGATCGCAACGTTCCGGATCTTATCGGTCATTGTTTTCGGGGGCGGCGCGGAGCCTCCGGATTTTCGGCTCAATTGCAAGCCTTAGTGGCCGGCCCGTCCCGCCTGGGGCCGATCTTGCGGGTGTAAACAATCTCCCCAAGTCTCCGCTTGCCATCCGGGCGGCCGGAATTCCTAATTTACCCAACCCTCAATCACCAATCACCAATCACCAATCACCAATCACCATGTTTGAAATCTACCGGCACAAGACCAACAAGAAGTTTTACTACCGCCTCAAAGCCGCCAACGGCCAGATCATCCTGACCGGACAGGGCTACGGCGACAAGAAGTCCTGTCTCAACGGCGTGGCCTCGGTTAAGAAGAATGTCACCCGGCAGGGCGCTTTCCTTTCCAAGGCGTCCAAGGACGGCCGGCGCTACTTCACGCTGGTGGCCGGCAATGGAGAAGTCATCGGGCAGAGCCAGATGTACAAGTCCGCCTCGGGATTTCGCAACGGCATCGCTTCCGTGCAGAAAAACTCCCCCAACGCCGTGGTCAAGGATCTCGCTTAGGACTTTGGCGTGGGGCGCGCCCTACTTCTTCTTCCGCAGAAAGGGTGGAATGTCGAGGTCCTCGCCTTCCAGCAGGTTCGGATCTTCCCCTTCGAACTTACCCTTGGGGCCGCCATCGAGGGCCAGTTCGCCTTGCGGACGCCTGGCCCGGGCCGAGGCCTGGATCTCTTCCAGGGACTCGACTCCGATCGGCGCCGAGCCCTCCGAAGGCTTGATCGTTTCGAATGTGACAACCTCGCCCTCGTGCTCCACGCCGGTAATTTCTGCGACCGGCGAAGGTGTCTCCTGGGCCGGCTCCTCCTTCCCGAGTGCTGGTGGAATCGGGTCCGCCGCGATCTTATCGTCCAGGTCGGTTCCTTTCACGGTTTCAAAAACGTCATCCACCGGATTGGAATCGGGCCGCTTGGACGGCAGTTTGATTCGCGCCTTCCCACTCGTCGCAGGATCCGCCGTGACGGCGGGCAACTTGACGGGCGTCTCGACCGACAACTCCTTGACGTCCGCCTTCTCCTCGGCTGCCTCGGGCTCTTCCGTCATCTTCCTCGGCGGTCGCATCTTCCTCACCCTCACCTTCGACTTCGGTTTGAGCTTCGATTTTTTTTCCACCGGGCCGATCGCCGGCTTGGGGATCGGCTCGTCCTTGGCCACCGGTTGGGGGGTTGGAATGGAGACCGGTTCCAGCGTCGATTCGGGCTGGGGCTCGGGCGCCGGATCAGGCTCGGGCTCCTGGACCACTTCCGGTTCCGGTCTGGAGAGGGCCGGTGGTGGTGGTGGTGGTGGAGATGGCTTCGCCAACGGAGGGGGCAGCGGCTTGGCGAGGGACGGCTGCGCCGCTTGCACCTTGCTCTCCCCCTGCCCTGCTTTTGCCCCCGCTCCCGCGCTCTGAGGCTCGGGCTCGGGCTCGGGCTCGGGGGATTCCACGCTGTCATCCACGATCCCCAGCACATCGTCGCCGAGGTCGTCGAGATCGGCATGGGACGGCGGCGCCCCCTCTTCCTCCTTCCTGAGACCGGCGTGCAGGCGTTCTTCCGGCAGGGAACTCACCAGGGTCACGCTCAGTGCTTCCGACATGGCGGGATCCACCGAGGTGCCGAACAAGATCTGGGCCGTTTCGGGCACGTGCTTGCTCAAGCCCCGCATCAGCAGTTCGAGTTCGTAGAGTGTCAGGTCTTCGCCCCCGCACACGTGCACCAGCACCGTCTGCGTGTCGTGCAAAAGGCTCCCGCGGTCCAGAAGCGGGCTGACCAGGGCGTTCTTCAGGGCCTGCTGGGCTCGGTTTTCGCCCCGTGCCAGTCCCGAACCAAAGAGGCAGCGCGACTTCGGGGTGCTGAGGGCCGCCATCAGGTCGTCGAGGCCGATGTTGACCAGTCCGGGGCGCATCACAATGCGCGTCACGGCCCGGATACTTTCCGAAATCATGCGATCCGCCGCCGAAAAGGCTTCGTGCACGCCTTGCTTGGCCAGGATCAATTCACCCATGCGGGTGTTGTCAAAGGTGATGAGGGCGTTGGCGAGGACCGAGAGTTCGTTCAGGGCGGTCTCGGCCTGCTCACGGCGGCGTTTTCCTTCGAAGTTGAATGGCGTGGTGCCGAAAACCACCGTGAAGGCCCCTTCCTCCCGCGCCAGGCGGGCCACCAACGGCGCCGCGCCCGATCCGGTTCCTCCGCCCAGCCCGACGCAGATGAAGACAATCTTGCGATCCCGCAGCGCATCCCGAATCTCGAGTTCGGCTTCGCCCGCAGCCCGCTTGCCCATTTCTGGGTCGCCTCCGGTTCCCAGCCCCATGGTCAGGTTCCGGCCGATCTGGATCTTCTCCGGCGCCACCGAACTGGTCAGGGTGCGCATATCGGTGTTGCAGGCCAGAAGTTCTGCTCCTTCCATGCCATCAAGGGCAATGCGGTCCAGTATGTTGGCTCCCGCCCCTCCGACTCCGATGATTTTTACCGCTGGATTGTGGTTCGATTGCTGGCGATTTCTCTCGTACGGGATCATGACAGGCTGGCTACTGGTGTCCTGCGCGGCATAATTCCTGGAGATGCCGCACCTGACAACGGGGAGTTAGCGAGTTAGCCCCCAAATGGCCAGAGCGAACGCAAAAAACCACCCATTTTCCCGATCCCCTGCGCAGGGGGCCGCTCTTCGTCCAGGATCTGGGCATAGCGAATCAATCCCAGAGCGGTCGAGTATTGCGGATCCTTGAAATAGGCGTGCACCCCACTGACCTCGGGACGCTCCGGACGATAAACCGGGAGGCCGAACACATCGCAGGCCAGTTCACCCAACCCCTTCATCAGGCTCGTTCCGCCGGTCAGGAACACCCCCGTGCCGACCCGCTCCAGCATCCCCTCCGGCAGGCGGTGCCTCACCAGGTTCAGCGTCTCCTGCAGGCGCATCCGGATCACGTCGTTGAGGATCTGCCGCTTGATCTCGACTTCCGGGAACCCGGCCTCGTCGGGGACCTTCACGATTCCCCCCGAGTTGGCGGGATCGCCCGAGGCATCCCCTTCCGCCTTCTTGACCTGTTCCGCCTTCGAGAGCGGAATGTGCGTCACGAGGTGAATGTCGTTCGTGACGTGATCGCCGCCCACCGGGATACAGCCCGAGGCCGAGATCGCACCATCGACGTAGAGCACGTAGTCGGTCGTCCCCCCGCCGATATCGATCACGAGGGCGCCCGCCTCTTTGCGCTTCCGTGTCAGGGCGATCTGCGCCGAGGCGATGGGGGCGAAGACCACGTCGTCCACATCGAGCGGAATCTCGCGCACACACTTGATGGTGTTCTGAATGCGGGTCCGCACCCCGTGCACGATGTGGAACTCCGCCTCGAGGGTTTTGCCGAGCAAACCGACCGGCATGGTGGCGTGGGATTGGCCGTCCACCACGTAGTTGCGGATCAGGCTGTGCAGGTAGACGTGCTCGCTGGGCATCGCGATGTCGCTGGCGATCTCCTTCACCTCCTCGATGTGCTCGTGCCGGATCTCGGGTTCGCCCTCCGGCAGGCGGTAAGTCCCGCGGTTGTTGATCCCCTCGATGTGCGGCCCCGTCACGGCCAGAAATACGCTGTTGATATCGACGTCGCTGATGTCCTCGGCCTCCAGGAGGGCCGCCTTCACGCAGGCCCGCACTTGCGGATAGTCCGCAATCTCACCCTTCCGCACCCCGGCCGAGCGCGTTTCACCCAGGCCCAGGATCTTGACGGACCCGTCCGGCTTGACCTCCGCCACCACCATGACGGTCTTGGTGGTCCCGATCTCGAGTCCGACGTGAATCCGCGATTTTGCCATTCCTCTTTTCTTGCTCAGCTCCGGTTCAGGATAGCACGGATGTCGCGCTGGAGGCGATTCTCCGGCTGGAATCCTCCGCTTTTTTTCGATCCGGTGCGTGGGCCGCCGATCTTGACTGGAATGTTGCGCTCCGGGATGAGGTTCACGGAGGTCATCTGCTCCCCGGCCTGCGTGGTGCTCCGGACCAGGGTGATCAAGTCCGCCAGCTGGCGCTCGTGTTCGTACATCCCGAACGTCACCAGGATTCCTCCGCTCGTGGCGGCCACCAGGGAGTAATCGTTGCGCACCGCCACCACGGGCAGCGACCACTCCTTCTCCGCCAGCCGCCGGTTCGAAAGATTGATCAATTCCAGGGCCCGGCGCCCCTCGTGGTGGCGCAGCTGCTTGCCGATCGACACGTCACCCTCCTCGGCTTGGCTCACCAGCACCACCGGAAGTGGTTTGGCCTTCTCCTCCCACCAGAACTCGCACGGGAAACACACCCCGTTCTCGTCGAGCAGCAAGCCGGATTTGGGATCCTTGCCCACGATCCCGAGCGGGCGGCACTCCAGCCACGCCACCGGGATGCGCTCTTCCACCGTCACCCGCGGGGTCCCGGGCAGCCGGCGGCTCAGTTCCGCCTTCACGATGCCGGGACGCTCCAGGAGTTTCCCGCGCAGCTCCGTCAACTTGATCCCGAAGACACTCGCGGTAGGATCGATTCCGGTCAGCGTCGCGAAGTGCCCTTCCGTGAACTCCCCATTGGTTTCAAGCTCCACTTCGCTCAGCTGGAATTCGGCATTCTCGATGAAGAAGGTCCGCAAGCCGGCCTTCGCGCCCCACGCCGCCGCAACCACCAGGCCCAGGGCCCCCGCGAACTTGGCGCTGCTCTTCAGAAGCCGCAGCAATCCGAATCCGAAAATACGCGGCGAACTGACTCGCAGGTGGAGCCGGCGCTCAGGCTTCTCCGCTTTTACTCGTGAGGTCTTACGACGGGGCATCGGTTCCGCGCAGGGCTAGGCTGAGGTCCCCGATCCGACGACAGAGCGCGCCGAAGGCGTAGCTCGGCTCCGCCGCCGCCGCCGCCTTGGGCAGGAGGCTGCTGGCCGTCATCCCGGGAATAGTATTGGATTCCAAAATGTAAGGGTGTCCGTAGGAATCTAGCAGGACATCCACCCGGGAGTAAACCTCAATTCCCAACGCTTTATGGGCTGCGAGGGCCGCATCCTGAACATTTTTCGTGGTTTCGGGATCCAGATCGGCCGGGCAGTAGTAATCCGTGCTCCCGCCGCCGCTCATCCAGGGGTATTTGTTGGCCATATCGTAGAATCCGCTCCGCGGCACGATGTGGACGATCGGGAAGACCTCCTCCCCCACGATTCCCACCGTGAGTTCCTTGCCGTCCACGAATTGCTCCACCAGGATCTCATGGCCGTACCTGGCGGCATCCTCCAGGGCCGCCGCGGCCTCCTCCTCCGTTTTGACGATGTGCACCCCCACGCTGGAGCCCTCCCGAGGCGGTTTCACCACGTAGGGCAGCGCCATCTTGGGCCGCCCCATTCCACCGGACACATCCAGGATTTCCGAGGCCGGGGCCGGCACACCGGCCGCCACGAAGCGCTCCTTGCTCGCCACCTTGTCGAAGGCCAGGCGGCTGCTCTCCGGCCCCGCCCCCGTGTAGGGAATCGCCAGCCCCTCGAGGTAGTCCTGGAGCTCCCCGTCCTCCCCATAGGTCCCGTGAATGAGATTGAAGGCCAGGCCGGTCCCCTCCGGCAACGCCGGAGCGGTATCGGTCACGTCCACCCCCACCGCCTTCAGCCCTTCCGCCTGCAGGGCTTCCAGCACAGCCCGGCCTGACGAGAGCGAAACCTCCCGCTCCGAACCCGGCCCCCCCATCAACACTGCGATCAACACCGACTCATCCATAGCGCAGCCCCACATTAAAAAACGGCGTCCGCGGCGTCGAGCGCTTAGGAATTCACCCGCCCCAAGCCCCCGGTTGCCAACCTGAAACCCACCAGGAAGCACACCCTCCTGCTGTTCCTCCTCAAGTGGCGGATTGTCAGCAGCTCCGCCCCGAACCAGATCGCGGGCGACGGCAAATGGGTGCCTTATCCGTCCCCACTTGATGGTTTGTAGGGCGAGCGCTCCGCTTGCCAATTGAATTGGCCGATCGCTCAGGCAGGGGCCGCCGGAGCGGCCGCCCTACAAATTCAAGCCGGACCCCTCACCATCTCAATCGACTCCGCACCGCGGCCGATCTAGAAGCTCAACTCATCCTCCCCGAGGATCTGCACTTCGGTCTCGAGTTCGATCCCGCGCGCGGCGCGGGCCTCGGTCTTGATCCGGTTGATGAGCTTGATCACGTCCCCGGCCCGCGCCTTGCCGCGATTCACGATGAAGTTGCCGTGCACCTCGGAGACCTCCGCCTTGCCGATCCCGCTCCCCTTCAGCCCCAGCTCGTCAATCAACTGCCCGGCCCCGATCCCGTTCGGATTCTTGAATATGCACCCCGAACTGGCCGCCACCGGCTGGGTGGTGCGGCGGTGGTGCCGGGAGGCGTCCATCCGTCCGCGGATCTCGTCGGAACGGGCGGTCTCTCCGCGGAAGACGGCCTGCAGGGCGTAGTTCCGGCGCAGTTCGGGGACGTTGCGGTAGTGCGCCTCGATCTCGTCGCAGTTCCGCGGGCGGATCTCTCCGTCTTCATCGAGAAACGTGACGCTCACCACCTGGTCGAAGGTTTCGCTTCCCATCGCCCCGGCATTCATGCGCAGTCCCCCCCCGACGTTGCCGGGAATTCCCTCCATCCATTCGAATCCGCCCAGGCCGGCGGCCTCCGCCACGCTCGCCACTTTCTTGAAGCGCGCCCCCACCCCGGCGGTGAGGAAATCGCCGTCCACCGTGACTTCGCCGAACTCGCCCTTCGCGGGGTGAATGACCGCCCCGCGAATTCCCCCGTCGCGCACCAGGAGGTTCGAGCCGCGCCCCACCACCCGCACCGGGATGCCGCGCTCCTTGAAAAACGCCATGGCGCGCGCAAAGGCCGAAAAGGTGCGCGGCTCGGCCCAGTACTGCGCGGGCCCGCCCACCAGCATGGTGGTGTGCCGACGCATCGGCTCGTAGAGTTTCGCATCCAGCTCCCCCGCCGCAAACTCGCTGCGCAGGACCTCCAGCACCGTGAGATCCCCCGCGATTTTCTTTCCCGCTTCGTGCACGTTCCCGGCTCCCAGGGTAAGGAGGAGATCGCCGGGCTCGAGGACGTTGCCGACCACGTGATGCGCGCCGGCGAGGGAAGGCTGCGAGAAGCACCGCGTGTCGCCGTGCCGCTTCACGGCCTCCACAATCGTCTCCCCGCTCACCCCGTCGATCGGCGCTTCGCTGGCCGGATAAACATCGGTGACGTACACCAGGTCCGCTCCCTGCAGCGCCTCTCCAAAATCCTCCGCCAGGCGCTGCGTGCGGGTGTAGCGGTGCGGTTGAAAGAGCACCACGATCCGCCCCGGGCGCAGGGAGCGCGCGGTCTGCAGCGTCGCTTCGATCTCGGTGGGATGATGCCCGTAGTCGTCCACGATGCGAAAGCGCGAGGACAGGTAGACCGATTCAAAGCGGCGCCTGGCTCCCGCGAAGGAGGCCAGAGATCGCGCCACGAGGTTGAAGTCGACCCCCAGGTCGTCGGCGAGGGCAATCGCCGCGAGCGCATTCAACACGTTGTGACGCCCCGGCACCCCGAGTTCCACCCGGCCCAGCGCTTCGCCCCGCCTTGAGACGGTGAAGGCCACCACTCCGCGGCCTTCACTGACGTCGCCGGCCGTGTAGTCCGCCCCGCTCCAGCCGTAGGAAATCGTATGTTCCCGGTCCCGGCAAAGCTCCGAGGCGGCGGAACTCTCGGCGCAGTAGATGATCCGTTGCGAGGTTTGCTCCAGGAGGGTCCGGAACACCGCCACGATTCCCTCGAGCCCCTTGTAATAGTCGAGATGCTCCTCCTCAATGTTCAGGACGATGGAGTGCGAGGGCCGGTAGAGCGCGAGGGTCCCGTCGCTCTCATCGCCCTCCGCCACGAAGTAGTCGCTCCCCTCATCCCAGTGCGCATTGGCTCCCAGGACCGGAATCTCGGCGCCCACGTAATGCGAAACCGCACAGCCGCCCTTCTTGAGAACGTGCGCGCACATGGCGGAGGTGGTCGTCTTGCCGTGCGTCCCGGCCACCACCACGCCTTTCCTGGTGTGCAGGATGGCGGCCAGGCATTCGGCGCGGCGCAGGCACGCAATCCCCCTCTCCCGCGCCGCCTCCAGCGCAACGTTGCCGGCCTTGATCGCCGACGAGTAGACCACCACCTCTGCATCCGCCACCGCGGCCGCCGAGTGGGGCGACGAGAAAGCCAGGCCGAGCCGCTGCAGGCGCTCCGTCTCGCGGCTCGTGACCTTGTCCGAGCCGCTCACCTTGTGCCCCATTTCCAGCAGGAGGGCCACCAGTCCGCTCATGCCCGAGCCGGCCACCCCGAGGAGGTGCACCCGCATCGGATTCGCACGATCGAGCAAGCGCTGGCTGGTCTCCTCAATCATCCTTCCTGCAAAGGACATCGCATATTCGCGCTGCGGAGTCATCAACCGAAAGACCGCGCATCGCCGCCGCCATGGCCTGCAACCTGCCCGGCGCCCCCAGCAGTTCTCCGATGATGGCGGCCAGCCTGGAGCCGTCGAGATCGTGCTGGGGCGACAGGACCGCCGCGCCGGCGCGCTCGAAGCTCTCCGCGTTGCGGGTCTGGTGATCGTCCGCCGCAAACGGGTAGGGAACCAGGATGGCAGGCAGGCCGAGAAAGGAGAGCTCCGTCAGGCTGGCGCCGCCCGAACGGCTGATGACCAGCTCGCTCGCGGCGTAGGCGGACGGCATGTCGTCGCAAAATCCGAGCACGGCGTGCCCGGACTTCTTTCCGACCAGTTCCTTCATCCGGTTTTCATCCGCTCGTCCCGCGATCTGAAGCCATTGCACGCCCTCGCCGAGTATCCCGGAAGCTTCCGCCACCACCGTGTTCAATTTCTTCGCCCCCTGGCTTCCCCCGAAGGAAAGGACCACCGGCTTGCCGGGCTCGAGACCGAACTTCGCCCTCGCGGCCTCTTTCGACGGCAAGTCCCGGAACTCGCTCCGCACCGGGGTCCCCGTCACCTCCACCTCCGATTTCGGAAAGAACCTGAGCGCCGCCTCCAGGCCGAGCAGGACCACCGTGCACCACCGGCTCCCCAGCCGGTTCGACTTGCCGGGCAGCGCGTTGGAATCGTGCATGGCGGTCACCAGCCCCATCCGGTGCCCGGCGAAGACCGGCGGCAGCGAGGTAAAGCCCCCCATCCCGATCACAACCTCCGCCTCCCGCGCCTTCAGCAGGCGCTTCGATTGTCCGATCGTCCGCCACATCCGCCACAGGAAGGGAAGCATTCTGGGCGAGTGAGTCGGGGGCTTGGCGATGGCCGGGACGGTCTCGAACTCGAGCTCGCCGTACTTCGCCGAGGCGTCCGCATCGACTTTCTTTCTTGATATGAGAAGAAGCGGCCGGTGTCCGCGGCGCATCAATTCCTCTGCGACGGCGATGCCGGGAAAGAGATGCCCGCCTGTTCCTCCACACGCGATGACAACGGACAATTCACGAGCCACTGGTCAAATCTTTAGTGCGAGTTGCTTTTCCTTGATGAGAGGCATCTCCGCGCACTCCGCGTAGTACGCGCGGCGGTGCAGACTGACTAGCAGACCCACTGCCGCAAGGGTAAAGACCAGGTTTGTGCCGCCATAGCTCACCAACGGCAGGGGCAGACCGGTGTTGGGCAGCAGACTGGTAGCCACCCCGATATTCATGAGGGCCGGCAAGGCGATCACGGCCGTCAGCCCCAGCCCCAGGAGCTTTCCAAAATGGTCCGGGGCGTGCAGAGCAATCGACACGCCCGCGGTGCTCACCAGGACAAAACAGAACACCACTCCCAGAGTGCAAAGCAGGCCCAGTTCCTCCCCCATCAC
>Ga0310121_10002413_pt1 | contig 17754 bp, 6 predicted proteins | sample CB27_Tmax_986_MG_FD_203504 | JGI IMG/M metagenome (GOLD analysis project Ga0310121, IMG submission 203504) | Marine microbial communities from Western Arctic Ocean, Canada - CB27_Tmax_986 | ecosystem: Environmental > Aquatic > Marine > Oceanic | place: Canada: Western Arctic Ocean | collected...
CGGCATTTTTGTTCTGAACGAAGCCCTCCAACCCTTGGAATCACGGGGGTTTGGTCAGAACGAAAATGCGTAAAACGTTGATTTACAGCCATGGGGCGATATTCGATAACAAATTGAATCCGCCAACGGCACCCCGGTCCACACCGGCGCAGAACTCGAGGTTCGCTACCCGTGGGACAACAGCCTGACCGGAACGGCCGCGATGGCCGGCCCGGAACACCTCGAGCAGGCCATCTTCAATGCCGTGGCGGGAACCGAGGACCCGCTCACCCGTCACGAACGCTCCTCCATCCTTCGGCGCACGGCCGGTCTCGTCGCGGAGAAGCGCGATGAACTCGCCGCGCTGATCTGCCGCGAGTCGGGCCTCTGCATCCGGGATGCGCGCTACGAAATGGACCGAGCCTCCGATGTGCTGGAATTCGCAGCGCAGGAAACTCTGCGCGACGATGGACAAATCTTCTCATGCGACGTCTCACCGCAAGGCAAGAGCCGCAAGATCTTCACCTTTCGCCAGCCGGTGCGGTTGGTGGCCGCCATCACGCCCTTCAACCATCCCCTCATTCAGGTCGTGCACAAGATCGCCCCCGCCATCGCAGCCGGTGCTCCCATGATCCTAAAGCCCAGCGAGAAAACACCCCTCACCGCCCTCAAGTTCGCGGAACTCCTCTATGAGTCGGGATTGCCGGGCTGGATGCTGAGCGTCTTCGTGGGACCGATCGATCAGGTCGTCACTCCCATGATTACCGATCCGCGGGTCGAACTGGTCTCCTTCACCGGCTCGGTCGCGGTCGGAAAACAGATCGCGCGCACAGCCGGCTACAAGAAACTCTGTCTCGAACTGGGCGGAAACTCGCCTCTCATCATCCTCGATGACGCCGATCTCGATCTCGCGGTCCATCTCGCCGCAGAGGGTGCCTTCCGAAACAGCGGACAGCGCTGCACTGCTGTGAAGCGAATCCTGGTGCAGGAAAGCATCCTCGACGCCTTCACCACCAAGTTCGTCGCGAAGACGGCCACCTATCGCGCCGGCGATCCCGAGGACGAGAACACGATCATCGGCACCGTCACCACCAGCCTCGACTCCGCCCTCCGCGCCTGCAAGAAACTCCAGGCCGGCACCACCAACGTCAATGAGGTCCCCGGCTACCGCCTCGAAGTCACTCCCTTCGGCGGCACCAAGAATTCCGGCCTCGGCATCAAGGAAGGGGTCGCGGAGGCCGCCCGCTTCCTGACCAACACCAAGACCTTCTCCCTTCCCTGGTGAGGCCGCCGCTTGCTGCGGAGAAGGTCGGGAGAGGAAGGCCCGCCAAGCGCCCAACTCGGTCCTCCTCGTCCGCCTGCGCAATCCTCTCAATTCCAATCACCAAGACACCCCAAAGCCGGCCCCAAGACCCCCGTTTTCGGGGGAAAAACGGCCCCCGCTTTTGAGTTGGCGGACGCACTCCGTTCCCTAGAATCCCCGCGTCGCAGGCGATCCGGCAATCTGTGTCGGCAGGGATTCCTTCTGCGAAATGAGTATGATGAAGGCAGTAGCGGTCAACCGGTTCAAAGAGAAAGTCTGGCTCGTCGATCACCCCGCCCCCGCCCTGGAAGCGGAAGACCAGGTGCTGATCAAGAGTATCGAGGTGGGCATTTGCGGAACCGACCGTGAAATCTGCATGTTCGACTACGGGGACCCTCCCGGCGGGGCGGACTACCTCGTGATCGGACACGAAGCCATGGGGGAAGTGGTCGAGGTCGGTTCCAGGGTCGAGAATCTCAAGGTCGGCGACCTCGTGGTCCCCTCAGTCCGCCGTCCCTGCCCCGCCCCCGACTGCGCCCCGTGCACGCAGGACGACAGCCTCCAGGACTTCTGCTCTACTGGAAATTTCGTCGAACGTGGCATCAAGCAGTGCCACGGCTTCATGACGGAGGCCTATGTCGAACATGAAAAATACCTGACCTATGTGCGTCCAGAACTTCGCCACGTGGCGGTCCTGATGGAACCCCTCACCATCGCGGTGAAAGGCCTCAAGCAGGCCTGGGCAGTGCAGAAGCGCCTGCCGTGGGTCAAGCACGAGATAGACGGAAAACCGACCGGCAAGGGCCTCAAAGCGGTGGTCATCGGCGCCGGTCCGATCGGAATCCTCGGAGCCATGAAACTCAAGGAAGCCGGATTCAATACCTTCGTTTATTCCCGCTCCAAGGCTCCCAACCCCAAGGCGGACATCGTGGAATCGATCGGTGTGAAGTACATCTCTTCCCTCGAGCACAGCGTCGATGATCTCAAGGAGATCGTCGGCTCCATCGACCTCGTCTACGAGGCCGTGGGTGTTCCCAGCGTGGCCTTTGAGGTCCTGGGCGCCCTCGGCATGAACGGCATCTACATCTTCACCGGCATTCCCACCTTCGGTCCCAAGATCGAAATTCCAGGCGATGTGCTCATGCGCAATTTCGTCCTGATGAACCAGGCCATGGTTGGCACCGTCAACGCCGACGGCGGCTCCTTCCACGAGGCAATCGAAGACCTCGCCTACTTCTCCGACCACTGGCCGGACGCCATCAATTCCATCATCACGGAACGCGGCACCATCGACGACTACGAACGGTTCCTCCTCGGCAAAGCGACGGGAATCAAGAACGTGATTTCCTTCGAGTAACCACCCGGGGGCTAATCCGCGAGGCCCCGCAAGGGCCCGCCATCCGGCGCTGTCTCGATCGCGTCGCTCGTCTTGCGCACTTCCTCGATCTGCTTGGCAAGCCCCCTCGCCTCCCGGTGCGCCCTCAATTGCTTTTCGAGTTCGCGCAGCCTGGGAATCATCGGCCTGGCCGCTCCGGCGTAGCTCCGGAGGATCTCGATGCCTTCGCCAATTCCGAGTTGATGTCCGGGTGCCAAGGGCGACTACGGACTGACCGCCCGCGAACAGGAAATCCTTCGCCTCCTCGCGGAGGGACTTCTCAAGAAGGAAATCGCCGATACCCTCAGCATCAGTGTGAACACCGTGTCCACCCACCTGCGGCGCGTCTACGACAAGCTCCACGTCAACACCAACACCGGCGCCGTGGCAAAAGCGCTGCGGGAAGGAATCATCTGACTGGGCCAAAAAAGAGGAGTGGGCAACCACGTGAGTCCTGGAGGAAAACCCATAACCTCCGGAGGATATCGCGCGACGCCCACTCCTGTGAGCTGTTGGTCCCACTCGGAGAGTTTCAAGCTCATGTCCACTAAAGCGTATCTGTCTGCAAGCGCAAGCATTCTGAGCGGCAATTCCCCGTCTCGAGTACGTTGGATTCCGTACGTGATCCCTGTCATTTCCCGTAGGCGGATTCAATTTGTTATCGAATATCGCCCCATGGCTGTAAATCAACGTTTTACGCATTTTCGTTCTGACCAAACCCCCGTGATTCCAAGGGTTGGAGGGCTTCGTTCAGAACAAAAATGCCGTCCTGTTCTGCGGTTCCAGATTATTCTTTAGCAAATTGAATCCGCGGTATGAGAAACGACTGGTTCCGGAGGAACTTCCCTTGGCTCAGAATGGGCCGGATCGAACCTTGGCAGCCCATGGAGAAGGGATGATAGCACCCCGCATCCCCCCGCGCCCCAATAATTCCGACTCTTCCCCCCAATGACGGTCCATCGCCCCCGGATCAACTGATGATTCACAATTCGATCGTCAACCGGAAGAAGCGAGCGGGGACGGCGAGATTGTGCAGGGCCGGGAGGATCTTGAAGTTCAGGAGGCGGGTGCCGTCGCCGAGGTCGGTGGGAGGGAGCGGCTCGAGGACGCCGGTGGTGTCCTCCGACCAGTTGATCAAGTCGGTGGTGGTCCCGATCCTCCACGTCGCGTCGGTGGCGGCGAGATCGATCCGCACCCTCAGAACCGCATACGCACTGTCCCCGAATTGTTGCGCCTCGATGCCGGGCACGAATGCCGCGGCGTCGGCGACCAGCGGGTTGGATCCGAAGCGGTACTCCTCGAGGTTGGTGTGTTGGTCGTGGTCCGGATCGTCGGTGGGGCCGCCGGTCAATCCGTGCACCACTTCCCACGCAAGGTAGGCGAGCCCGGTGTCGGGGCCGCCTGGATTGCCCCCGGAGTTGAAACTGGCCCGCCAGCTGGAGGCCAGGGCGTGGTCCGGGTTCGACTCCGGATCCACCAGGACCAGGGCTGCGCCGCCGCCATCCGCGCCGGTCGGCCAGGGGGCTTCGTCGTCGTAGGCGAAGTCGCGGATCACGGTCTGATCGGCGGCCAGCAGGGTGAGTCGCTCGCCGCCGTTGGCGAGGTTCGTATTCTGGTCGAACTGGCCCGCCACCGGCAGACCGGTTCCGTGGCGGAATTTGAAGGCGGCGAGGTCGGCCACCAGGAGGACCCGCTCCCCCGGGCCCACCACCGTGATGTCCCCGCTGCTGAATTCGAAGTCGAGTCCAACCGTGAATTCGACTCCGGTGAAATTGAGGGTGCCCGCGCCGATGTTCATCATCTCGAGGTACTCGAAATCCCGGCGGTTGCCGTGCCCGGCCGCGATCTCGACGGCGCTCAGCTCGGCCGGCCGGTAGTGAATCTTCGAAACGACCAGGTTCGTGGCGTCGGCGGGAACCACGTCGACCAGGAAGGTCGCGCGGGTCAGGGCCGACCAGTCGGAGCCGGTGAAAACGCGGGCGCTGACCACCGTCTCGGGGCGACTGATCTGGAAGGAGCCGGTGTAGCGTTGGGCCTGGGGGGCGATCCCGCTGGGTTCGCTTCCAACCGTCTCGGTGGCGGTGAGGGTGGCATCGAGAAGCATATCGGAGGAATCCGTTCCGCTATTCAACCCGTGCAACGCGAGGACGTTGGGGCCGGCCCTCAGCAGGCCGACGTGCCCGCTGACATCCTTGTCGAGAAACTCCATGGACTCGGAGTCACGGTGCCCCGCGGATGCCCCGGCATCGAAGGGCAAGGGGGTGCCCGCAAGGCCCCCCGCGTTCACCCGCGCGATCTCGGTGCCGTTGAGGTAGGCCACGTACCCGTCGTCGTAACGCACCCCCAGCGTCATGGTGTCGATTTGGGAGGGGTCCGCCACCTCGAAGTCGATGCGCATGAAAACGCTTTCCTGCCTCTGGTCGTCCACCTCGCCGATGAAATCGAAGGCCGGGTCGAGAAGCGCGGCGTAGGTCACGACCCGGTCGTAGCCGGCCCCCAGCGTCCCGGTGGGCCAGCTCGAGTCGTCGAAGTTCGCGGTAAACCAGCTTTGGTCCATCGATCCGTCGGCTGGCAGGATGGCCCGCTTGGATGCCCCCTCGGGGACCAGGACGTGGTCGCGCACCGAGGCGCCGGTCGCCGGCGTGCGCGGGTCGCTGCCGTCCAGGGTGTAGTAGATCCTGCCGCCGCCGGGGCTCGTGATGGAGACCGGGAAGTGGGCCGGCACCTCCCCGCCGTGTTGCGACAGGACCGGCGGGTCCCGGTCGGGATACCACCCGCGGGACCGGAACTGCCCGAGCACGGTCCCGGTGCGGCGCGGAAAGAAATTGCCGACGGCGCCGACCGAACTGTTGCCGAGCAACTGGTCGCGGTTCGCCAGCCAGTCGTGCCGGGTGAACGGATTGGAGCGCCAGTTGTCGCCCCAGCGGGCCGACTCGAGGCGCGTCACGAGGTCGATCGGCTCGGTCATCCGCAGGTAGGTGGCCGCCACGTTCCCGGGGGTGAGCACCCCCTCGTTGTGAAAGTGCCGGTGCACATGGTCGGCGAACTTCAGGCGGAATTCGGGGTTGGCGATGAGATTTTGGAAGACTTCGGTAGGCCCGTCCGGATCGTCTTTGGTGGTGACGTTCGTGTTGTTGTCCTCCAGGCAGTGCTCCGGATCCCAGCTGTGATAGTACCACCGGCCCTCGGGGGAGACCTTGTTGTAGGTCGCATACCAGTTCTGGTGAGCCCAGTCGGTATTGCCGATGTAGAAGTTCATAATCATGTAGGAGAGGAAGTTGTCGATGTGCAGCACCCTGGTGACGGCCTCGAATCTTGCCTGGTCGTTCATGTCCCGGCGCGTGAGGTCGAGCATCGCGCTGTAATTCGCGGCGGAGCCTTTCACGACCGTCGTGATGCGGTGCTTCATGGCATCGTAGTCGTCGTTGTCGCCGCCCAGGTACTCGGCCGCGAAGTTGTCGTCGGGGCGCTCGTGCAGCCCGCGCATGCCCCAAAACACGCCGTTGATATAGAGCAGGACCTTGCGGCCGTGGGGCGAGAGGCCTCCCATCAGGTTGTGCAGGTCGGCCGGAAATTGGTCGCGGGTGTATTGGGCGCGGCCGCGCTGGCTGGACGGGTCGGCGCCGCCGCCGTAGTGCCAGGCGTTCACGAGGCGGGCATCGAGCACCAGGGTGTCGAAGCGGTCGGTGGCTTCTTCCCCGAAGAACGGGTAGCGCAGGTCCGGCGAGAACTTGAGCCGCAGCGAGAGGTTGTCGGATTTCCACCGGCCGGTGCTGGATCCGCCCACCACCTGCACCGTGCCGTCGACCTGGAAGCCTCTCACGGTATTGGGATCGACCGGGTCGCCGAGCGGGTTGATGTATTCGATGGAGGTGTCGCGCTCCACCCCTTCACCGCTGATATAGATCCCGCCGTTGCCGAACATCTCGGCCCAGTTCATCACCAGCGAAACGGTCGGGAGGCGCTTCAGGTCGTCCGCCACCGGCCGCACCTCCGGGTCGGAATGGGCCGCGATCTGGGGGTCCATCTCGTAGTCGGGTCCAGCGTGCCCCCAGTTCGCGAACGGCTCGGACGGCGTGCGCTGCCGAAGGACCCGCCGCGGAAAGATGTAAGTCTGGGTGTCCACGTTGGTGGGCTGGAAGCCCGGCCTGGTCGCGTAGGCCCGCAGGCAGGTGGTGGTGCCGATCGGGATCGTCACCGCCGGCGGGGTGTCGGGGTCAGGAGCGGCGGCGGCCGTGCCGTTCTGGCTGGTCGGCAGCGACCCGTCCGTGGTGTAGATGATGGTGGCGCCCGGCGTGGCACTGCTGACCACCACCTCGATGGCTTGATCGTAAAACCCGCGGTCGAGGCTGAAGCTCGTGTCGGCCACGAAACCTTCGGTCGCGCTCGGCCCGTTGGCCGCCCCCGGCGTGGGAGTGGTGAAGTAGCCGATCGCGAGTGGTGAGGTGTCGCCGTGGGCTCCGAACGACACGTCCTCGACCTGCTCCGGGTAGAGGGCGTAGGCCGAGACCGTGGTGGTGCCGCCCACTCCGTCCGGACGCCTCAGGGCCAAATGCGACCCCGCGGCCTTGTCGAGCCGGAAGTCGGTGTGCAGTTCGCTGCCCAGCACGGCGCGGTCCTTTTCGGAGGCGTAGATCACAAGGAAATTGCCCGAGCCCAACACCAGCCCGTCCGGCAGGCGCCACTTGGTGGGGTCGGCCGGATCGTCGGTGAGCAACCAGCCCCCGATCTCGATGGCCGCCCCGGTCGGGTTCCAGAGTTCCAGCCAGTCGGAGGAGTCGCCGTCCAGATCGAGGCGCGACCCGGCGTTGGATGCCATGAACTCGTTGATCAACACCCCGCCCAGGCTCGGGAAACTCGGCACCTCGTCGGGATCGAGCGGGTCGGAGCCCGAAGCAATCTCGGTGGCATCATCGAACCCGTCGCCGTCCGTGTCGGGCCGGGTCGGGTCGGTATGGTGGGTGAGGACTTCCGCCCCGTCATTCAAGCCGTCGCCATCCGTGTCGGCCTCGGTGGGGTCGGTGGCGGGCGTCTCGTTCACTTCCTCCTCGTCCTCCAGGCCGTCCCCGTCGGTGTCGCGGAGGGTCGGGTCCGAGCCGTGCTGGTTGAACTCGTCCCCGTCGCTCAGGCCGTCCCCGTCCGTGTCGGCCAGGGTCGGGTTCGAGCCCAGGTTGAACTCCTCCCCGTTGGTCAGTCCGTCCGAGTCCTCATCGCCGTCTTCGTCGCGGGAGAGGTCCGGGAAGTAGGCCAGCTCCCAGCTGTCCGGCAGGGAGTCGCGGTCGGAGTCGTCCGGCAGATGCGCCCCGTCCTTGAACGCCACGTAGTCGATCTCCACTGCGGCACTGTCAGCGGTGGAGGAAAGCTGCAGCGAGAGGTAGGGATACGACTCCTCCACGCCGGCCGAGAGGCGCACCGAGTCCACGATGGAGGGGACACCCGCGCCGTTGAGGTAGATGTGGAGATCGTAGCGCGCGGGGTCGGAATCATTGCGGTCGATCGTCACCCAGAACTCGTTCCACGCGGTCGGGTCGAGCGCATGAAAAACGGTCTCGCCCCCATCGCTGACAAACATGCCGCTCTCGGCATAGGCCGGGTCGGTGCCTGCCACCCCGAAGGCGAAACTGAGGCGCCCGTCGTCCTGCTTCAGGTTTACAATCCCCTTCGCGCCGCTGTGCGGATCCAGTCCGTTGGGGGCGGTGGAAAGATCGGGGGCCGCGGACGGCAATCGGAGGCGGAATGCGAGGGTGGCCCCGTCGTTCAGAAAGGTGCCGGGCACTCCCTCCCCGACCGCCAGGTTGTGAGTCAATGCGAGGCGCCGGTTGTTGTTAAAGCCGGAGGTGGTCACCGCATCGACCATCAAGAGCGCATTATTGCCCGGTTCGCCCGCAAGGGGAACGACCGCCACTCCGCCGGGGTTTCCGGTGCCCGGAGCGGTTCCGTCCCAGTGGTCCGAGGCGTTGTCGTGATCCCACGTCCCGTCGAGGGCGCCGTCGCTCGGAGAGGCGGCTGCATCCCCGTCGTAGCGATAGTCCCATCCGCCGGCCGGCGGAAAAAACCCCGCCGCCCGGACCGGCACGATCGCGGCACACAGCACCAGACACGCCGAAAGTAAGCAGGGGCTTCTCATCGGGGAACGGACCAGCCTCGCCGGAAAGTCGGGCAAGATCAAGGATCGAACCCTGAACCCTGAACACTGAATACTGAACCCCGCCCAGCACTCAAGGACGACCAGCTACCCGCAGCCGCACGAACTGCACCAGCGGTCGCGTCCCGGGCGGGGATTCGAGGGTAACCAGGGCGCGGCCTTCCCCGAGGTCCTGGCGCGCAACCACGGTCCAAGCGGTGGCCGTCTCCCAGTGAAGGAGATCGTCCGAGATCTCGGCCGTGAGCACGACGTCATCGGCGGCGAGGTTGTAAGTGAAGCGCAGACTCACGGTCCCTCCCGCGCCGGGCCAGAGCACAAACTGGCCGCGCTCGGCCGGGTCGTTGTCGCTCGTGCCCAGGGCGTGTTCCAGCAGGGCGGCCTGCCCGTCGGCGTCGCCGTCGGCAGTCGGGTCGCCCGAGAAGGTGGTGGCATCGGTGGTGGCGGGGCTCCCCCCCGGCGCGAGGCTGGCCCGCCAGTTGGCGGGGTCGGCGTGATCCGGATTGCTTTCGGGTGCGATGAGGGTCAGCGAGAATCCGCCGGTGTCGGGACTCACCGGCCACGGGAACTCGTCGTCGTAGCGGAAGGCACGAATTAGGGAGCCGTCCGCCGCAGTCAACTCGATCGCTTCGCCGCCGTTGGCGAGGTCGCCGGTGAATTCGCCGGCGATGGGGAGGCCGCTGCCGAAGGCGGATTCGAAGGCGGCGCGGTTGTCGACCACCAGGGTCCGTTCCCCCGGGCCCAGGATGAAGCCTTCCGGGAAGGTGAAGTTGATCCCGTCCGTGAAGCGCACCCCGCTCAATTCGATCTGGCTCGCGGCGATGTTCATCACTTCCACGAACTCGCGGGTCCCGCCGCCCAGTGGTTTGTAGAGCAGCTCGGTGAGCGCGAGGTTTGTCGCGCCGGCCGGCAAGCCGACGATGAAGGAGGCCTCGTTGAGCGCCGACCATTGGCCGTTGTGCAGGACACGCGCCTTGACCGGCCCGGAAGCGCGGAGGAATGCCCCGAGCGGGTTGGCGCCAACGCCACGCGTGCCTTCCAGCTTGAGGTCAATCACGAGGTCGGCGCTGAAAACGGCGTGCTGGTGGAGCTCGGCGGCGAGCACATTGTCGCCTTCGAGCAACTGGCCGGGAGCGAGGGCGTACACAAAGTTCAGGACGGTCCCCTCCTCGGTGGTGACCCCCGCGGTAGCGAGAGTCGAGTAGCCGACCGGACCGGACGGCATGTTGCTGCGAAGGATCTGGTGGCCGTTGAGGTAGAGGATGGTGCCGTCGTCGCGGCGCAGCGATATAAAGAGCTGCTCGTAGTTGGCCGCGCCGGTCACGCTGAAGTGTTTGCGGAAATAGGTGGTCGGGTAGCGGTTGCCCCCCTCCGGACCGTAGTCGACCTCCGTCGCCACGCCGGGCTCCCCGACTTGCCCGTAGCCCAGCGGCGCCCGCCCGCTCTTCCAGGCCGCGTCGTTGAAATTGCGGTGCTTCCAGTCGCCGGCCCCGAAGGCCGGGTCGGCGGCCACCAGGTCGCTGTCGCTCTGCGCCACCCCGCTGTCGAGATACTTCCAGTTGTCGGCTCCCAGCGGAACAAAGATCTCGCCGCCCGATTCGGTGCCCACCGCCGTGGCGGCCGAATTGCGTGCCCCTCCCGGCAGGCGCGGATCTGACCCGTCCAGGGTGTAGTAAATCTTACCCAGCGCGGCGGTGATGCCGAGCAGGTAACCGGCCGGGACGATGGCGCCGTGCCGCGAGAAGACCGGCGCAGCGAGGTTCGGGTAGAGGTTCTGGGCGCGGAACTGGCCGAGCACGATGTCGGTGCGCTGCGGAAACCAGCCGGTCAGCAGGCTGCGGCGCAGCGGCTTGAAGTCGCCCTCCACCGTGTAGGGATTCGCACGCCGGTAGTCGCCCCAGCGCGCGCTCTCCGCAATGAGCGCAAACTCGATCTCGCTCGTGACCTCTGTCCAGCGCGCCGCCGCGTTTTCCGCGGTCAGCACGCCGTCGTTGAAGAAGGCGCGGTGCAGGCGGTCCGCGAAGAGCATTCGGTACTCGGCGTTGCTGCGCAGCGGTTGGTGAAACTTGGTGGGCTCCTGCGAACCGTCCGCCGTGGTGCGGTCGAAGTTCACGTTGATGATAGCGGTCTGCATGACGCGGTCGCTGTCCCAGCTGAAGAACTTGAACCCGGTGCTCGAGCGCGTGCGGTCGCGCGCCATGTAGTAGTTGCCCGGCCAATCGGAGGAGGCCGCATGCATGTTGTGGATCATGTAGTCGATCATGTTCGGGACATCGAGGTAGTCGGATTTCCTGGAATCCCGCCGTCCATCCGGAGCGTTGCCCTGCAGCGCCTGGTAAGCCGAATTCGAGCTGAAGTTGCGGTACCCGGCGAACCAGTTATTCGGGTCGTTCTGGACCAGCGAGACCAGTTCGCGGTAAGCCGTGCCGTTGCCGTCGATGACTTCTTCGTGGATCTTGACCACATCGTAGTCGTCGCCATTGCCGCCGAAATAGCTGGCCGCAAAGTTGGCGTCCGGGCGCTCGGTCGGGTTGTGGACGCCCCAGTAGATCCCGTTGAGGTAGAGGTGCACCCACATGCCGTGGGCCGCGGGCCGTCCCATCGCGAGCTGGGTGCGGCGGGTCCATTCGTCGCGCACGAACTGGCCGTGGCGGGCCCAGTCCGAATCATAGACCCAGGCATCCTGCGCGTTGGAGCGCAACACGATGGTGTCGAAGGCATCCGTCGCATTGTCGCCAAAGAGGGCATAGCGCAGCTTGCCGGCGCCATATTGCTTGCGGAAGACGAGCCGCAGGGAGTGCTTCGGGTTGCGCACCGCATCGCGCGAGCTGAATCCCTGGATGCGGATCCCGCAGTCTTGCTGCACCAGCCCGCCGCCTTGCGGATCGATGAGCTCCATCGAGCAGGGCCGCTCCCAGGCCGGCCCCTCGCCCAGGGGGTTGTGGTAGATCCCACGCCTGGTCCCGAACAGGTCGTCGAGGTCCATCACAATCGACATGGTCGGCAGGGCCTTGAGCGCATTGCTGATCACCGCCTTGGCCTCCGCCTCGCCCGCGGCCGGGTTGTTGACGATGGCGCGCAGGCTGGGCAGGTCCTGGTCCATGCCGTAGTCCCAGCCGGTCCAGGTGGTCGGAAACCCGCGGGGCCGGTCCGGTTGGTCCGGAACGTGGTTGGCAAAGACGTAGGTGTGAGTGTCGGCGTTGGTGGGTTGGAGGCCGGGCTTGGTCGCCATGGCGCGCAGGCAGGTGGTGGTGTCGATGGGGATCGTCACGGCCGGGGGGGTGTTTGGGTCCGGGGCCGCGGTGGCGGTGCCGTTGCGCGCGTCGGGCACCGAGCCGTCGGTGGTGTAAATGATGGTGGCGCCGGGGGTGGCGCAGGTCACCACCACCTCGATCGGCGTCTCGTAAAATCCGCGGTTGGGGCTGAACTTGGTGTCGGCCACGAAGCCCGCGATCGCACTCTGGCCGTTGGCGGCACCGGGCGTTGGCGTGGCGAAGTAGCCCGTCGCGAGCGGGGCGAGGTCGCCGTACACCCCAAACGAGATGTCCTCGACCTGCACCGGGTAGTTCTCGTAAGCCGAGACGGTGGTGGTACCCCCCGCCCCGTCGGGACGCATCAGGGCCAGATGCGACCCAGCCGCCTTGTTGAGTTGGAAGTCGGTGTGCAGTTCGCTTCCAGGCACAACGCGGTCTTTTCCGGAAGCGAAGATCAACAGGAACTCCCCGGGCGCCAGCACCAGCCCGTCCGGCAGGCGCCAGCGGGTGGGGTCAGCCGGATCATCGGTGAGAAACCAGCCGCCGATCGCGATGGCCACCCCGGTCGGATTCCAGAGTTCCACCCAGTCCGAAGAGTCGCCGTCCTGGTCGAGCCGGTTGTCGTTGTTGGAGGCCAGGAACTCGTTGACCAGAACCCCGCCGAGAGTCGGGAAGTCGGGCACCTCGGCGTCATCGAGCGGGTTGGTGCCGGCCGCCACTTCGATCCCGTCGTCGAATCCGTCGCCATCGCTGTCGAGCCGGGTCGGGTCGGTGCCGTGGGTGCGCACTTCCGCCCCATCGTCCAGCCCGTCGCCATCGGTATCGGCCCGGGCGGGGTTGGTGGCGGGGGAGGCCGCAACTTCTTCCGCGTCCTCGAGCCCGTCGCCGTCCGTGTCCGCCAGGGTGGGATCGGAGCCGTGAAGGTGGAACTCGTCCCCGTCGTTGAGGCCGTCGCCGTCGGTGTCGGCCAGAGTCGGGTTCGAGCCGAGGTCGAACTCCACGCCGTTGGTCAAGCCGTCGGGCTCCTCGTCGCCCGCTTCGTCCCGGCTCAGGTCCGGAAAATAGGCCAACTCCCAGCTGTCCGGCAGGGCGTCGCCGTCGATGTTGGCCGGCAGGTGCACGCCGTCCTTGAAGGCGAGGTAGTCGACTTCCACCGCGGCAGTGTCGGTCGTGGAGGAAAGTTGCAGCGAAAGATAGGGATACGACTCCTCGGCCCCGGGCGAGAGGCGAACCGATTCGACAATCGCCGGAACGCCCGCGCCGTTGAGGTAGATGTGCAGATCGTGGCGAGTCGGGTCGGAGACTTTGCGGCGGATCGTCACCCAGAGTTCGTTCCAGTCCGTCGGGTCGAGGGCATGGAACACGGTGCCGACGTCGTCACTGATGAACATGCCGCTTTGGGCGTAGGCCGGATCGGTGCCGGCCACCCCGAAGGCAAAGCTGATGCGCCCGCTGTCCTGCTTGAGGTTGAAGATTCCCTTGGAGCCGCTGTGAGGGTCCAGTCCGTTGGGCGCCGTGGGCAGATCGGTCGCCGCGGACGGCAAGCGGGCGCGGAAGGCGAGGGTGGCCCCGTCGTCAAGGAAGTCGCCGGGCATCCCTTCGCCGGCCGCCAGGTCGTGGGTCAACGCATACCGGCGGTTGTTATTGGTCCCGGCGGTGGTGACCGCGTCAACCATCAGCAGGGCGTTGTTGCCCGGTTCCCCTGCGATCGGAACGACCGCCACCCCGCCGGGATTACCGGTCCCCGGAACGGTTCCGTCCCACTGGTCGGAACCGTTGTCGTGATCCCACGTCCCGTCGAGCGCCGCGCCACTGGCGGAAGCGGCGGCATCCCCGTCGTAGCGATAATCCCAACCCCCGGGGGGTGGAAAAAATTCGGCGGCCCGCACCGGCATGACGACCGCACCAAGCGCCAGATACGCCAAAATAGAACCGGGGACTCTCATAGGGGGGGAGAACCAGCTTCGCCTGAAAGTCGGGCAAGATCAAGGATCAGAAACTACCCCGGGGTCCGATGCTGCTTGCGGGAACATATTATACTGAACACCGAAGCCTCCCTCCCCTCACGGCACGGTCACTGTGAAATCATCAATATACCACCCCGCCTGGTTGGCGACGTCGTCGCTGGTGAGGCGGAACTCGAGTTTGATCGACTTGCCGAGGGCTGCGGCCGGCAGGGCCTTGGTGACTTTCTCCCAAACGTTGGAGGATCCCTCCACGGTGGCTTCCAGCACGGCCAGCTCCGAATCGTTGTCGGCGTCGAGCACTCTCACGGTTCCCGCGTCGAATGACTCTTCGATGTCCCGGAACTGGAAGTAACTCAGGGTGGCGCCTCCCGCCGTGGTGAGGTCGATCTCCGGCGAGCGCAGGAACACATTGGCGTCGAAGTCGTAATCGCCCCCGATGTTGGTCCCGAAGCAATTCGTCGGGCTGTTGGCGGCGGGCGGACCGCCGCCGGTGGGCGCTCCGAGTTCCCAGGCCGTGCCGGGAGCTCCGTCCGATCCGACCGTCCAGTCCCCCAGTCCACTCTCGAAGTCGGTGGCGAGGATTTCGACCGGCGGGGCCGGGAAGGCCTCCACCACCAGGAAGCGAACTGGTTCAGGGGGCAGCGGAATGGTGAGGGTGTTCTCCGGCGGAGTGGCCGCGATGTCGGCATTGGTGCCGAGGATCGGCCAGTCGATCGGCGCGGAGGCCGAGGGGTCGGTCTCGCTGCGGAGGTTGTAGAGCCTCCCGCCCTTGCTGTCCCACTTGATGACCAGCTCGTTGCTGCCCGGCAGGTAGCTGACCTCGTTGAGCACGAAGGGAGTGACGTCGAGGTAGACGTCGGTCCCCTGCGAGCCCACGAAGAGGGCATTGGCAGCGTCGATCTGGGCCCCGCTGGCCAGGATGGTGTCAAAGCCCCACTTCCGGCCGATGAGATGCTGCAAGCCGATCCGCTCCGCATTGCTCAGCGCCTTGTCGAAGAGGATCACTTCGGCGACGTCGCCGGTGAAGTTGTTGTTGCCGGTGCCATCGAGACCACCGATGCGCAGGCCGATCCCGCCCCCCACGAGATTTGGACCAATGTCGATCCCGGTGGGGTTGGTGTCGGGATTGCCTGGATCCGGGGGGATCTGCACCGAGCCGTCGACAATGAAGAAACTGGGATCGTTCTCCACTCCGCCATTGGTGCCCATCATGATCACGTGCCCGGCATTGTCGGTAAAGGGACCCGCCGTGCTGTTCTGCGATCCGCCGTAGGTTCTGCCCCGGACCGAGCCCGCCAGCCCGACCGCGCCGCTCCCATCCATATTGACCTGGTTCTGGGGTGCCCCGGCATCCGACCACATAATGTCAAAGGCGCCGCTGCTTCCCCCGCTGCGGAAGACCACGAAGGAAGTGAACGGGTCGCCGTTGGCGCTGAACGCCACGTTCCAGGCGAAGGGCGACTGCATGAAGTCGTCCGAGCCGTCGAAGCTGGGATGGGAGCGGCCCCCGAGACCGGCGGCGACGAAGGCGGGCTGGGAGGCGCCGGCGACGGTGGCATCTCCCGCCGAGGTGGCTTCGGGCGACTTGTCGGCCCAGGTTTCCACCGCATCGGCCACGATTCCTTCCTCCCCGCTGCCCTCCGCGAGACCGTCGGCGTCGAGGTCGTCTCCGTCGAACCAGGCCAGCAGCAAGGCGCCGGATCCCGGCGGATCGTCCGGATCAGTCGGGTCGGTGCCGTTGGCCACTTCTTCCCCATCGGTGAAGCGGTCCCCATCGGTATTGTCATTGGTGGGATCGGTTCCGGTGTCCATGGCGTCCACGAAGTTCCCGGTGTTGGTCTCGTGCTGGTCGAGCAGTGTATCGCCATCGGTGTCGTCGGAAAGCGGATTGGTGCCGAGAGTCTTGACCTCGTGTCCGTCCTTCAGGGTGTCGTCGTCGCTGTCGTCGTCGTTGGGATCGGTCCCATTCTGAAACTCCTCCAGGTTGGTGAGACCGTCGTTGTCGAGGATGTCCTCCCCGGCGTCGTCGGGATTGTTCTTGTTCAGCCCGTTATCGTCTTCCCAGGTATCCGGCATCCCATCCCCGTCGCCGTCGTCGCCGAGGTAGAAATCGGTCCCCTGCGACCCTTGGAAGAGAGCGTTGGCGAGGCCTCTCTGGCCTTCGGTGGCCTCCACCGTGGTGAAGCCCCACTTCTGGCCGATGAGGCTTTGCATCCCGATCTGCTCGTCCTCGGTGAGGGCGTGATCGAAGAGGATGAATTCCGCGATGTCGCCGCTGAAGTTGTTGCCCCCGCTGGGACCGAGGCCCCCGAGACGCAGACCGGGTCCGCCCCCCACCAGGTTCACACCGATCGTGATGGGGAGATCTTCGGTGCCGTCGACGAGGTAAGTTCCCGACCCGGTGTCGACGCCCATCATGACCACGTGCCCCGCCCCGTCGCTGTAGGAATTGGTGGTGAGATCCTGCGTTCCTCCGTTGATCCTGCCCCGCACTTTGCCCCCTGCGGTGCCATCCATGTTGACCTGAGTCTGGGGAGCCCCGGCATCCGACCACATAATGTCAAAGGCGCCGCTGCTTCCCGAGGAGCGGAAGACCAAGAAGGAGGTGTAGTCGTCGCCCGCCGCGCTGAAAACCGCGTTCCACAATAACGGCGACTGCATGAAGTCGTTGATGCCGTCAAAGGTGGGATGGGAACGGTCGCCCAGCCCACCGCTGGTGGTGTAGGCGGGCTGGGAATCCCCACTGGCGGTGGCATCGCCCGCCGAGTTGGCCTCGGGCGCCTTGTCGGCCCAGGTTTGCACCGCATCGGCCACGAGGCCCTCTTCTCCGCTGTCTTCCGACATCCCGTCGGCATCGAGGTCATCTCCATCGAACCAGGCGATCAGGTCCGCCCGGGCGGAATCGCCGAGCCCGGGGACCAGAAGGAGGGCAGCCGCAAGGCTCAGGGCCGGGGCGAGGGGACGTTTCGTGGTCAGGGTCGTCATCATGTTTCTGCAAGCGGTGGTCGGGTCGGGACGCATCATGGCGCCCCGCCAGGAGTTGAATGGGGGTGGGTTATCGATGTGAGCGGCTGCCTCGGCCAAGGAGGCACCACCTTTGCCGACAGACCGGGGCGCGGCCCGGCCCGTCGGCGAAAGGTCAAAAATCCAGGCGAATCAAACCGTCCGGCGGCGGCGCAGAAGCGTCAGGAAGCCGAGACCGGCCAGCGCCAGCGCCGAGGGCTCCGGAATGTAGATGTTGGTCCCTCCCGAGCCGGCAAAGAGGGCGTTGGCCGCAGCCTCCTGGGCCGAGGTGGCCCCGATGGTGGCAAAGCCCCACTTCTGGCCGATGAGGCTTTGCAGCCCGGTCTGCTCGTCGGGAGTCAGGGCCGAGTCGAAGAGGATGAACTCCGCGATGTCGCCGCTGAAGTTGTTGCCCCCGCTTCCATCAAGGCCTGCCAGGCGCAGGCCGATTCCGCCGCCGGCCAGGTTTGCCCCGATGCTGATCCCTCCGGGGACCGTGATGCTGCCGTCCACCACGAATATGCCGGGGCCGGCCGCGCCGTTGGCGTTGCCCATCATGGCAACGTGTCCCGCCCCGTCGGCGACGGAACTCGCGATGGTGTTTTGCGAGCCACCGTTGATCCGGCCGCGGATCGAGCCCGGGACCTGACTCCCGCCGCTCGTCCCATGCATATTGACCTGGTTCTGGGGTGCGCCGGCATCCGACCACATGATGTCAAAGGCGTTGCTGG
>Ga0310121_10002414_pt1 | contig 17740 bp, 17 predicted proteins | sample CB27_Tmax_986_MG_FD_203504 | JGI IMG/M metagenome (GOLD analysis project Ga0310121, IMG submission 203504) | Marine microbial communities from Western Arctic Ocean, Canada - CB27_Tmax_986 | ecosystem: Environmental > Aquatic > Marine > Oceanic | place: Canada: Western Arctic Ocean | collected...
TGGCCTGGAAGGACGGCGCGTTGGTTCGATTTATGTTGCCAATGTATAACCGTAATAATGAAAGCATTATGACCGATCCGGAAATGATGCGGACGGCGCTGGCTTCTCTCCAGAAGGTAGCGATTCGTGAAGAGGAGCGCGGGTTTCCGGAGCGGGCCCGCTGGGTGCGCGGTGAATCGGAAGTGCTCGACGCCCGTCTAGAGGCCGGCATCTTTCGTGCGTTGCCCGATCTATGACTCACGCACCGATACATCCTTTGACAAGGCCCCCGCTTCAAAGCATGATAACGCAATCCAATCTGCCAGGCTGTACACCTGGTGAACCATTCATTTCTCAGCTTTGAGGACTCCTATGGCCCGTATTCGCCTCCTGGTTATCGCAATCGCATTGTTGATGGTTGTTTCCCTGCTGAATTGTAAGAAGCAGAAACCGGTATCATCGAATACCGGTGGTCCAAGCACAGCTTCGGCTTCTGGCCCGAATGATGCCTCGGGCACCGCTCCGGCAATGGACGCCTCCGAATCAAAGGCCGCGGCCGACGTGGACGAAGACGAGACCAAGGACATTCCCTGGGAAAGAACTCTCTTCGATGGCGGACCAAACTCCGATACTACGATGGTGGAGTATCAGAAAGCTCCAGGTACAGGCCCAGATGCACATTTAACGAAACAAACTTCCAGTCCGGATGGTGGCGGCCCTGCTGGTCGCTTTGGAGCCAAGTACAAGCTCGACCGATGCCAATATAAGCCGAGCGCCGTTGCGGTGGATGCCGAGGCTCTTTGTGCCAAGGCGCGTACCTGCAGAGATGCTCCTGCCTGTGAAGATCGTCTGAAGCTCGAGACTCTGTTGCTTAGCGATAAGGCACTGGCCGGACACGTCAAATGTATCAACTCCACGAGCTGTGCCAGCCTTCCCAAAGAAGGTTCAGGAGGCCTGTTGGGGCATTGTTTCCGGGCCACGCAAAAGTCCTTCCCTGAGCTACATAAGAAGGTATGCGGGGCGGTGGTGAATAAGGCAGCTACGTGCCAGATGGGTCCGGTGCCAAAGTTTGCGGCCTGGTGCGCCACTCATATATCCCTGGTGCGAAAGGGTATCGTGACGGGCTATACAGCCTGTGCCCGCGGTGGATGCGACACACTCGAAGCCTGCGTGAATCGAGTGGGCTGTGAGATCCAATCGCTCCGATAGGACTCCCTTCGTGCCGCCAGGCCTTTCCTGCTATGATCGGTACCGATGACTGGACACGACGCAATCGCGACACCACCACGGTTACGGCTTCTCCGTAAACGCCGCAGCCCTCAACTTCCGGTAACGGGGCGTAGTATTGCCCTGTTTCGCCTCGGAGAGCAGTGCAATAACGACTGTCCCATGTGCAGTAATACAGGAAGCATGGAGGCCTTCTTCCAGCCGATAGCGGAGGTCGTACGACGTGTCGGGTATCTGCATAAGGAGGGGGTTAAACAGGTGGTTCTCACGGGTGGGGAACCCACCATTCATCCGGATTTCTGGACCATCGTGGCGGAGCTGGGCCAGCGCGGAATTCGCTGGGATATCAACACGCATGGGCGGAGTTTTTCGGAGTCTGACTTTTCTGACCAGGCCGTATTCGAAGGTCTGGGTCGCGCTATTGTCTCCTTTCATAGCCATATCGAAGAGGCGAGCAAAGTAATTTCTGGCACGTCCAGCCGTGGACACCACGAGACCATAGAGGGAATTAAGAACCTTCTGGATCGCGGTGTCTGGCTGATGTTGAACTTTGTCCTTACACGGCAAAACCAGGGAACCCTCGTCGACTATCTACGGTATTGCCTTGAGACCTTCGGTAGGAATTATCAGATCAAGGTTGTTTTTCCATCCACCGCTGGAAAGGGTGGCGAATGGGAAGGTATCCAGCTTCGATTCGAAGAGGTTCAGGCCGAGATAAAAGAAGCCCAGACGTTCGCGCAGGAACAGGACCTTACTCTGGTATTCGAGGGCTTCCCGAATTGCATTCTCGGTGATTCGGAGAGCAAGAACATCAGTCGCTCCGGTTTTGGTGAAACCCATTACCTGGATGATGTGACGGGCAACGACCTGTACCCGATTCAATTCATAGAAGCCGAGTTCAGCGCCTACCCGGAGGGCTGCACAAACTGCATCGCTCTTCAACGATGCCCAGGCGTGCCACGTTCCTATCTTGAAGCCTATGGGGCGGATGAGTTCTCGCCCATAGAGAGTAGCTAGGGAACGATTGTCTTGAGGCTGTCCACGGCATGGACCGGTGCCATATTTCCATCCATCAGATGGGCGATGGCCATGTACACCATGCGTTGTTTATCGAGCAGCCTTTTACCTTCGAAGGCCTGGGATACGACCTCGATGGAAAAATGCCCACCTCCGCCACTGGCTTGCACCTGCGCTCCGGGGATCGCGTCCGTGATTGCGTTCCGAATCGCCTCCAGCACATCACCTTGAAAATCGGTCTGATGATCACCCATACCACTCCTCACAGTATTCTAATCGAGGTTTAATTCGAGTTTCGCCGCATCCGACATCAGATCCGGCGTCCACATTGGGTCCCAGATCACATCCACGCTCACAGCCGAAACCTGGTCGACCGCACTGGCTCGGGCTTGGACCTCCGCTGGCAAAGACTGGGCAGCGGGACAATTCGGGGAGGTGAGAGTCATCTTTATGGATACCGCATTTTCTTCGCCCACATCCACACTGTAGATCAGGCCGAGCTCATAGATATCCACGGGGATTTCTGGATCATAGCAGTCTTGAAGAGTTTGGATTACCGCATCAAAGATTGCCTGATGCGACGACTCAAGTGTCTCTGTCGGTGGATTTAATAGCATGGAAAGCCCTATTCGGTTCGATGTTCGATTCTAGCTACACGCTGCTGAACAAGTTCGGCGATATACTCTCGCAATTCCGGATTCTTTACCGCGTCCACAAGATCACTGGCGAACGCTTCGGTCAGCATATGCCGCGCCAGCGCTTCAGGGATACCTCGCGAACGCAAAAAGAACAGGGCGTCCATATCTATCTGCCCAACGGTGCTGCCATGGCTGCAGAGCACATCGTCGGCGTAGATCTCCAATTCCGGCTTGGTATCAATCCGCGCATTCGGGGACAAAATAAGATTTCGATTCGTCTGCTCTGCGTCGGTTTTCTGGGCATCCTGGGCCACCACAACCTTACCGTTGAATACCCCTCGCGATCGATCCGCCATGATCCCCTTATATAATTGGGAGCTGGTGCAATGTGGCGTATCGTGGTCAATGCGGGTGTGGTTATCCACATGCTCCTTATCGGCCAGAAGATAGAGGCCCTCAAGTCGACAACTCCCATGCTCTCCCTGGAACCGCACATTCAGATCATTTCGGACCAACGCGCCGCCAAGCCAGAAGGTGTGGGAGTGAACCGTACTATCGCGATCCTGTAATATATCCACCGTGCCCACATGGATACCTCGATCGCCCTGACGTTCCACAATATAGTGGTTAGTAAGGCAGCCCGGACCGGCGTGGATTTCGGTTCGTGTATTCGTGAAATAGGCGCATCCGTCTGGACCCAGATAATGCTCTACCACAGTGCCCGAACTACCTTCCTCAAACACGAAGACATTCCGTGGGTGGGATACAGTCGGCTCCGACGTCGCCCCGGAAAGAAATACCAGATGGATCGGTTGCTCCAGGTGCACACCGCGAGGTATGCGAATGTAGGCCCCGTCCGACAAGAAGGCTGTATTCAGCGCTACGAAGGGGTGCTTTCCGGCCGCATCTGTCGATTTGAGCAGCTGTTGGATCTCGTCGCGACGGGATAGATATACAGCGTCGAGACTGTCGATGACCGCTCCCGATCCGACCAGTGCATCCGAAAGTATTCGGCGGTGGAGTAATCCGTCTACGAAAACGAGCTGTGCATTGACGGCGGGATCAGCGGTGAGCAACTTCTCAACGAACGGAGACACAGCGGATCCCTGGGTATACTGAAATGGGTCTCCACCCAGGCGTGTCATATCCGTATACTTCCAGTTCTCTTGGCGCGAGCTGGGGAAACCGGCCTTCAGAAACTCGTCCATCGCCTCCTGCCGCAAGGCCATCAGCCAGGAATCATCCCGTGACGCCCGCTGCCGTAGATGCGCGGTATGTTGGTCCTGGTAATGCTGCATGCCTGTCATTTATCCCATCCCGAGTCGGCTCAGGAGGCTGGTGGCGTGGTTGTATAGCCCTTATCGTCCACTTCAAGGGCAAGAGACTTGTCACCCGTGCGCACGATCTGACCATCCACTATTACGTGAACAAAGTCTGGGACAATATAATCGAGCAGGCGCTGGTAATGCGTAATCACCAGGAAAGCGTGATCAGCATCCCGTAATGAGTTTACTCCCTTCGCGACCGTACGAAGCGCGTCGATATCCAGACCAGAGTCGGTCTCGTCCAGGACAGCCATCTTGGGATTCAATACGGTCAGCTGCAGAATTTCGTTGCGCTTTTTCTCCCCACCCGAAAAGCCCACATTCACCGGCCGGCTCTTGAAGCTTTTATCCATCTCCAGGAGCTCCATCTTCTCCTTGACCAGGCTCAAAAACTCGTAGGCGTCGAGCTCCGCTTCACCCCGGTAGGTCCGGGCCGCGTTCAATGCTGCCTTGAGAAAGTAGGTGTTGTTTACACCGGGGATCTCCACTGGGTACTGGAACGCAAGAAAGAGTCCCTCGCACGCCCGCTCTTCTGGTGCCAGCTCCAAAAGATCCTTTCCATTATAGGTCACTGACCCCTCCGTGATCTCGTAGGATTCATCGCCCGCGAGAACCTTCGCCAGGGTACTTTTCCCCGAGCCATTTGGGCCCATGATGGCGTGAACCTCACCGGCCTGAATACTCAGATTCAAGCCACGAAGGATTTCAGTCCCATCGATCTGCACATGCAAATTAGAAATGTCCAACATCTTGCTTTCCTCATTGGGGCCCGGGTTCAACCCACGGCACCTTCCAGGCTTACGCTCAGTAATTTCTGTGCTTCCACGGCAAACTCCATGGGAAGCTCGCGGAAGACCTCTTTGCAGAATCCGTTAACGATCATAGAGATCGCGTCCTCTTCCGAAATACCACGTTGGCGACAATAGAAGAGCTGGTCTTCACTGACCTTCGAAGTGGAGGCCTCGTGTTCCACCTGCGCAGTGGGATTCATCACTTCGATATACGGAAAGGTATGCGCACCACATCTATCACCAAGAAGCAGGGAGTCACATTGGGTGTAATTCCGAGCATTCTGGGCACCTTTCTGGACACGGACCAGGCCACGATAGCTTTGATCGCCATGTCCGGCCGTGATCCCCTTGGAGATGATAGTGCTCTTCGTATTCTTTCCGATATGGATCATTTTGGTACCGGTATCTGCCTGTTGGTAATTGGCAGTCACCGCCACCGAGTAGAACTCGCCGACGGAATTGTCACCCTGGAGGATGACGCTCGGATATTTCCAGGTGATCGCCGAGCCGGTCTCCACCTGGGTCCACGAGATCTTCGAGTTGTTCCCGCGACAGGCTCCGCGTTTGGTCACAAAGTTGAAGATGCCGCCCACGCCATTTTCATCACCGGGATACCAGTTCTGTATCGTCGAATATTTGATCTCTGCATCCCCAAGGGCCACCAATTCAACCACCGCGGCGTGTAACTGGTTTTCGTCTCGCATGGGCGCTGTACAACCTTCAAGATAGCTTACATAGGAACCCTCATCGGCCACGATAAGGGTGCGTTCGAATTGCCCGGTATTGGCGGCGTTGATCCGAAAATAGGTAGACAGCTCCATCGGACAGCGCACCCCTTTGGGGATATAGACGAACGATCCATCACTGAAGACCGCAGAGTTCAGCGCCGTAAAAAAGTTGTCTGTCGTCGGCACAACCGAACCGAGATATTTCTTCACCAGCTCCGGATGTTCCTGTACCGCCTCGGAGATGGGACAGAAAATCACGCCTACATCTTTCAACTGTTCCTTGAAAGTGGTGGCAACCGAGACGCTATCAAAGACCGCGTCAACAGCCACGCCCGCCAAAGCGGCTCGCTCAGCCAGGGGGATACCTAATTTCTCATAGGTCTCAAGGAGCTTGGGATCAACCTCATCCAGACTCTTGGGGCGATCATCCAGGCTCTTGGGTGCCGAATAATAACAGATTTTCTGGTAGTCGATCTCTGGGTACCTCACCTTCGCCCAATTCGGTGACCTCATCTTTTTCCATTGCTCGTAAGACTTCAAACGCCATTCCAGAAGGAACTCCGGCTCGTCCTTCTTCGCTGAAATAAAGCGGATAATATCTTCGTTCAGGCCGGGTGGGGCAGACTCCGCATCGACATCCGTAACGAAGCCGTACTTATACTTGGCATCAAGGACCTCACCGACAACCGGGTCTTGTTTTGTGATTTGTTTACTCACGGGCAGTCAACTCCATACTATATAATATAGGACTTATGCGGTCCTATTTCTAGTCTACCATACGCAAGACAGCCGCTTATGCCATATGAAACCCAAAAAACCAAGCGAAAACAAAGGAAATTCGGCCCAACCGAAAACCAGGAAACTATCTGGTGTTGATGATTGGATTTGACGATTCCCAGCCCATCTGTGCTTAGCTGCTGATGAGCCTCATCATCGGAGGAGCCTATGCCGGTCCGTATCTGTTTTGTGTGTCTTGGCAATATCTGCCGGTCTCCCACGGCCGAAGGCGTTATGGAGGCCCTGGTGGCGGAATCCGATCTTACGGCCGAAATCGAGATTGCAAGCGCAGGCACCAGCGCGTGGCATGTCGGCCAGCGGGCCGACTCCCGTTCACGAGAAGTAGCTCGCCAACGGGGGATCGAACTGACCAGTCTATCCTGCCAGTTTCGGCAGAAAGACTTCGCGAGTTTCGATTATATTCTAGCGATGGACAAGGATAACCTGCGGGCCCTCGCCAGTCTCGCTCCCAACAATGTAGAACGCGCCAAGGTACAGCTATTGCGCGATTTCGATCCGGATTCCCCACCGGGATCCCGGGTGCCTGACCCCTATTATGGTGGCCCAAACGGCTTTGAGGACGTTCTGGATCTATGTACCCAGGCCTGCCGTCACCTCCTCCTAACCATTCGAAAAGAACATGGCTTCTAGATGGGGCTGAGCCAAGAGATCGCGGAGGAGTTGGGCTGTACTGTTGTTGGCACAGCTCGGATTTCGGGTGGCGATATCAACCAGGCCTGGCGCCTCGAACTTGCGGATGGTCGCCTGGTGTTTGCCAAAACCCACCCCCAGGGGCCTGATGGCATGTTTCCAGCCGAGGAACAGGGGCTTCGATGGCTTGCGCAGGCAGACGCAATCCGTGTCCCTACAATCCTGGCGGTATCCAACGGAGACGCTGGCAACAGTGGGTACCTATGCCTGGATTTCATTGAATCCGCTCGGCCAGCCGCAAATTTCAACGAGGTCCTCGGCCGAGGGCTTGCCACCCTTCATCGTGCCGGCCCCGGACAGCACGGACTCGACCAGGGAAACTTCATCGGGCGGCTGGCACAGGATAATCGCCCCGAATCCGAGTGGAGCGATTTCTATTGGAGTCGTCGGATCTGGCCGCAGGTTCAGCTGGCGTATAAGAACGGCATTGTCGGCAGCGAATTTGTTCGCTCCTTCGAGACCCTTGGAAAATGTCTGCCGGAACGGGTGGGACCTCGCGAATCTCCGGCTCGACTTCATGGGGACCTCTGGAACGGCAATCTTATGGTAGACGGGGAAGGGCACCCCGTACTCATCGATCCGGCCGTTTATGGTGGGCATCGAGAGATGGATCTGGCCATGATGCGCCTATTCGGGGGCTTTGGAGAATCCGTCTTTCAAAGCTACCACGAGGCCTACCCACTGGCCCCGGAATGGAAGGCACGGATCCCACTCTACCAACTGTATCCAGTTCTGGTGCACGTGAATCTATTTGCGGGGATGTATGTTCAACAGGCACGGTCCCTGTTGGCAAGAGTCCTGTGAAAGATCGTATCGTAATTATTGCACATTCCCGATTGACAGGTAGTGCTCAGATCCGGACAATCAAATTTGGGGGATCCAGAAGGTTTTTGGTAAAACCTTCGTTGTAATTCTAATTATTCGCCGTCTAGGAGGCGCTGAGTGGAGCAGATCAAACAAACGGTTTCGGCATTGATGATCACCGAGGAACTGCCCACATGTACCTCCGATCAATCCATTGCTGAGGCCCTTACGGTAATACGGGGACGACATATGGGCTGTGTCCTTATCGTCTCTGATAACAGGGTCGAGGGCATCTTCACCGAACGTGATCTTCTGCGCTATATGGCTACCCATGACGATGATTTGGAGAGTGTTCCGGTCCGTAGCCTGATGACAAGAAACCCGGAAACCCTCCAGCCCAGTGACTGCGTCTCCTATGCCATCAATATGATGGTGATTGGTGGATATAGGAATATCCCCATTATAGATAATGCAAAGGAGCTGGTGGGGCTTATTACCGTTCGTGACGTAACGAATCATCTGACGGTTCTTCTCGGTTCTAGAGAATCAGGAGACGTTGATGGTTCGGTAGACTCTGAATGGCAAGACTTCGGGGGTGGCTAGCCCTCCATACCGATTACCTGATCTCTTATGAGGTAGACTGTGAATCTTCTCGATATCCTAGACATGACCCATGTGTCGGAAATTTGCCGACGTGACGCCATATTCACGTCCGAGAGTCTATCTCTCGCCTCGGCCTTAAACGGCATGGACTTGAATCACCAGGGCGCAACCGTTGTTCTCGACGCGGAGGGCACCCTGGCCGGGATCTTTACGGAACGAGACGTATTGTTGCGACTATCCGGCCTGCCAAAGGGTTGGAGAGAGCGGTCTATTGGAGAATTTATGACCCGAGACCCTGTCGTCATTCGTGAGAGTAAATCTATCGCGGAGGCTCTCACCATGATGCAAGAGGGAAATTTCCGGCATCTACCCGTAGTCGACGACCACGACCAACCCCGCGGGATCATCTCCATCCGCAATATACTGAGTCATGTGGTGGAATATTTTCCCGAGGAATTCATCAATCTACCGCCGCGCCCGTCGCTGGAAGCCAAGAGCGACTGGGGCGGGTGATGCCCAGAGTACTCTGCGGACGTGACCGTAACGCCCGGACGTGATAGGCGCGAGATGCACGCCTGAGCGACCATGAGGTGAATCTCATGCCAGTACATAACTTCGAACTGCCTCGAGGACGCGTCGAGACCTTTGTCCTGTCGTCCCACGCCCTTCGTGACAATCTTCTTGGCGATCCATCGGACCGGGCTGTTGCGGTATATCTTCCCGATGGTTATGACGAATCCGATCAGGATTACCCACTTATGGTCGATCTGGCGGGTTTTACAGGTTCGGGCCTCAAGCGACTCGCCTGGCAGAGTTTTGGTGAGAGTGTCCCCCAGAGGCTGGATCGGCTCCACCGGGAAGGGCGCATGGGTCCAGTGGTCGCGGTGTTCCCCGACTGCTTTACATCCCTCGGTGGCAACCAATACATCAACTCGGCCGCGATGGGTCGGTTTGAGGACTATGTTTTGGAAGAGCTGGTCCCGGAAGTAGAGCACCGCTACCGGATCCGTCCCGGTTGCCGAGCTGTCCAGGGAAAATCCAGCGGTGGCTACGGTGCGATAATTCATGGGCTCAAACATGGCGAGTTCTGGAGTGCGGTGGCCTGTCATTCCGGCGATATGAACTTTGATATGGTCTATCGACCCGATTTTCCGGCGACGGTGAATGCCCTGGCACGCCACGACCATAGTATCGAGCGATTCCTCGCTGCCCTCGCTTCCAAGAAGAAGATTCCGTCTGGGGATTTCGGGGCTCTTATGATCCTCGCGATGGCGGCCACCTACGACCCCGACCCAGAACTACCCATGGGGATCCGGCTTCCCGTTGACCTGCATACCTGTGCCCTCGATCCGGAGGCATGGAGTCGATGGTTGGTGCACGATCCCGTGCATATCATCCACAAGACAGAGGCCCAGGAGAGTCTAAGAAAACTCAAGGGGCTGTATCTGGATGTGGGCGTCCGCGACCAATACAATATCCATTATGGCACACGGCTTTTCGTGGAACAGCTCAAGTCCTACGGGATCGATCATCGGTATGAGGAATTCGACGATAACCACAGCAGTATCGACTACCGTCTCGACGCCTCTCTACCCTTCCTATTCCAGGCTATGACGGAGAGTTGAGCCATGTCTGACACCAACGCTTCTCCCCCCTACGCCACCTTCTTACAACGAAGTGTCGCCTTCATGATCGATCTGATCATCTTCACGTTGGCCACGGAACTTCTGGTTCGGATCGTATACGGTTCCCAGGTCCTGGAGGAGCTGATGCAGGGCAATCGGGTGATAGGGCCTGGGCCATTTGTGATCTGGAATGTCCTGCCGGCGGTGGTAGTCATATTCTGCTGGACCCTGGTGGGCGCAACCCCCGGAAAGAAGATCCTGCGGCTGAAGGTGCTCTGCAAGAAACGCCTCGCTTTGCCCACCAGCTCTCAGTCCGTACTGCGGTATCTGGGCTATTACCTCTGGTTCTTACCTCTGGGCATTGGATTCCTTGGCCATATCGTGGTGGGCTTTCTGATTGTATTGGGCGTATCGAATAAGGACCGCCAATTCGTCCACGATCGGATTGCGGGTACCATTGTTGTCCGCCTGGCCCGGAAAAACACGCGACGAGAAAAACCGGAATCGTAGCCAACACCCGCCCAGTCGTACGAAAGCCTTGACCGCCCCAGCGGGCGCTGCTAGGCCGTTTCTGCGAGGTATCCCGTGCAAAACAGCAACGACAATATGCAAACCCGGGCTGAGGCCCTATGGCCAGGCCTGGCCATTGGCGCCCAGACCAATAACCAGGACTTCTGGGGGATCTGCTTTGGCCGCCCAAGCGCATTCTTGTTCCTTGTGGTCTTTGGAGGGATCTCCTGGATAACCCCCAATCTACTAACGGTGCTCTCCTTTGGTCTCGTTCTTGGGACCAGCGCTCTTATCGTCTGGGGGGACCCCTCTCTCTGGATTCTGGCCGCGGTTTTGCTTCAGTTGAACCTCACCCTGGATTGTGCGGATGGACAGCTGGCTCGCTACCGAAAGACATCTTCAGCCCTGGGCTCCTATCTGGACAAAATTACAGATTTTCTTGGTTTCTTGATCCTGTTCGCGGCTCTGGCCGAGGTCTCTATCCATCGAACGGGAGACCTCTGGTATATGCACCTGGCCTTTCTGGGCGTCTTTGCCCCGGTTATGGTCGGCTATGTAAAATGGCTGGTGGTCGCGGATGCGTTAAAGAAAGGCCAGTCCGAGCTGGACGCTGCGCCTCCGGGACCGGCCCGGATCACATGGTGGCGTGTAGCCTTGAAGATCTTTGAGTTCCGGGAACCCGATATCTATCTCTGGGTTGGCGTCGCTCTCTGCCTGGGCCACCCCGAATGGGCTCTATGGGTGATTGGAATCAGCCAACCCCTGGTATTGATCGTCGCATTGGTGTATCGAGGCAGGCAGCTAACGCGCCAGACGCGCGAACCGACCGAAGGATCCGGATCATGACTGATAATGTACGTGCCATCGTTCTTTGTGCTGGTGCTGGGGTGCGTGTAGCGGAGCTGACCCGGGGTCGGCCCAAGAGCTTTCTCCCCATTGCCGATGAGACCCTCATCCATCGACAGCTGCGCCTTCTTAAAGAAGCCGGCGTCGAAGACGTGACGCTGGTCGTCGGCTTTCAAGCCAAGTTGTTTCGCGACACCTTTGCGGGCCATCAATTTGTAGAGAACCCAGATTACCGCTCCACCAATACGGCATATTCCCTATCCCTCGCTTTGCGGACCACGGAAGAAAAGACGGTCCTGGTGATGAACGCCGACGTCTTTTTTGACGAGACCGTGCTCCCCGGGGTCCTGGCCCATGCGGGCGGTTGCGTGGCGGCCCTCGACCGGAAGCGCAATGGTGAGGAGGAGATCAAGGTCCTTCTGGCCAACGATCAGATCACCGGCCTTGGAAAATACGTAAACGAAGATCTAAGCATTGGCGAAGCCTTTGGCGTCTACAAACTATCACCGACCATGGCCCGTTATCTGCGTCGGGAGATCCTCTTACAGAACAACCCCAAGGCCTTTTACGAACGGGCTATCGATCAACTTCTGCGGGGCGGCCATATCATGAATGTCTACGACATCGGAGAAGCCTTCTGCATGGAGATCGATACCCCCGAGGACTACTTTGAGCTTATCGGTTCCCTCGGTCTCGATCCGAACGCCGTCCACCAGGACTAGCCTATAGAGCGGGCCCGTCGTAGTGGAGCTCGATGAACTCGTAGATGTAGTTGCCTGAGCCGCTGGCGTCAGACACTTCGCTGATGTACACACCCGAGGTCTGCGCGACGACCGGTTGACCCTCGCCCGGGGTGGCCGGCGATTGTGGGCTCGGCGATCCTGCCGTTTGGCTCTCCCAGCTTTCGTCCAACTCGGGCTCCAGAATTGGAACCAGGCGTTGGTGCGTTTTGTTGGAACCTACATCCAGGGTGGGTCCATCCACGAGATTTCCGTCTGCATCCTTCAACAGAAAAGACTTGGCGCTACTGTTGATGACCAGAAACCCATCGGCGGCATTGAAGTAGAGGACCTCGTCGGGAAAGAGAGCGTTGGGCCCAAGCCACGCCTCAGCGAAGGCATCCTCAGCCGCTTTACGGCCCACAACAACGTAGGTGCCAGGCAGAAGGGTGGTGCCATCCGGAAATACAAAGGTCTTGGTCTTCTCTTCCTGCTCGAGGGTCCATCCCGATATATCCAGGGGGGTCGTATTGGGGTCTAGGATCGAGGCCGCTAAGCTCAGACTCGGACCATCGCCAACGGTTGCGTATATGGGACCCGCTCCGGCGGTGCTGCCTGCTACAAAACTGGCCGATCCCGCCATATGGTTATAGGGGATGAACAAGTCGAAAGGGACAAGAACACCAAAGCTCTCACCCAGCTCGTTCGTCACCGTTTCAAAATGTACAAAGGTCCCGGACTTGGGAGCCGGTCGGTCGAGGCTTACATGCAACTCGACACTGGCCCCGGCCATCAACTGAACCGAAGCGGGGCTGAGATCGGCCAATTTGGCGGGGCTGTTCAGGGCCAGAACACTCACAATGCCGGAGATCTCGCTATCACCCAGAACGGCGGTTATCGCCACATTATGGTCACCATTTCGGCTGGCGGACACCGGCACGTCTATCCAGTAGCTGCCAGCAGGGATCTCGACGACGCTGGGCACCTGGGCGTACTCCGGGTTGGAAGATACCAGGGCAACCTTGGTGGGCAGATTAACGACCTGATTCAGGTGGATCTGCCAGGCCGACGGCAGCGTCGCTCCGAAGGACCCTTCCCGTTGAAAGACCGCCGGGGGATAGAATCCCGTCACCTGGGGTGGTCCCTGATAGAGATCCTCCAAAGCCCCGGGTAAAATCTTGAAGTTGCTGAAGCTATAATGGCAGGCGCCGGTGATATGGGTGAAGTGGGTCCCCACTGGGAAGGTATTATCCAACAGACCGCCGTCGGTGGTGCCCTCCAGGGCGTAATCGTCCACCCGGAGATCGCCGGTCACCACAAACTCATCGTAATCTTTATCGCCATCGGCGTTCACTTCGATGACGCTTACAGCCTCGATCCGGATATAGACGCCTTCCATGCTCTCGGAATAGCTATCACCCGCCGCGATGGCCGCTGGGGACACAACTTCGGGTTCCAGAAGCTCGCCTACACTCTCCAACTCCACTTCGGGGTTGGTGAGCTCGGACAGATCATAGTATTCCACATAGCTGGCGTTGATGGTCAGATCGTCGCCGGGCGCCACCGGACGATAGCCATTACCATCGTCCACCATCGACATCTCCGATCCAGTATAGACAAAGATCCCGGAGTAGGGGCCTCCAGCGCGATCCTGGCACCAGTACCCCAGGGAAGCCACATTGGCTACGGTTACAGTGCAGCTCGTCTCGACCTGGCTGCCATCGGGAGGATGGCGTTCCGCCGTCACATCCTGGATTTCATAGACGGTATAGGGGCAACCGGCACTCCCCGGGTTCGATACAGTAGGGCAGAGATCGCAGGCATCGCCTTTGCCATCCGTATCACCATCCAGTTGATCCGTATTCGGGCTCTGGGGACAGTTGTCCGAGAAGTCTTTAATACCGTCGTTGTCAGAATCGTCGGGATCGAAGGAGGTGCAATCCGTGGTGTCTGCATCGATAGGGCAGAGGTCGCAGGCATCACCCGTGCCATCCCCGTCAAAATCACCCTGTATCCCGCTATCCACTGGACGGATTGGGTTGAAGATGGCCGGGCAATTGTCTACATCGTCGGCGATCCCATCGGAGTCACCGTCGCTCTGGGCCTCCAGCACCGGATAGTTGTTGGAGTTGGCCACGGCATCCTCGATAAGGGTGCGACTCGGTATACAGGTCGGCTCGTCTTCGGGCGTTTCACAGAAGAAGAGGGGATACATGGACCCGACGCTGCTCTGCAGTTGCGACAGGCTTTTACCGATCTCCGTCTGGAGGCATACGCGCTTTTCTACCCCGCATACGTCCAGGCTGTCACAACCAGATTCCAGGGCCGCCACCAAAGCCGTGTCGCCACTCAGAACCTTCCCTCCACGCAGGACCAGGGCAACATCCTGTGGCCCGGCCTCGATCACCGATCGATAATGGCTGCGTCCGCCATTGGCAAAGATGGCGATATCCGCCACTTTTCCCTCGGCCAGAACACCGATCTGCTGTTCCACATGCAGAGTTCGGGCGGCGCCTACCGTCACCATGCGCCAGAGAGCCTCGTCACTAAAATACCCGCCGTAGTAGTCGCTATTGAGACGATCCGCGCAGGCCAGCTCCCGGAGCATATTCATGGAACCGCTCGGGATCCAGTCGGTACCCAGGCCAATCACGATCCCCTGACTATGGTACATGGTCACGGGGGCCGTATTGCCATAGAGGCTGACATTTGATCGCGGAGACCAGATCAGTCGAACTCCCAAGATGCTCATCTGGGCCACATCGATAGGCAGGACCCCGATACCATGGATGATCGACGAGTTGCTCTTAAGAGTCTCCTTGCCGCCGTTCTGGCTACTGGTCAGGCATAAGAACTCGTTTCGCGCTTCTGAATCGATACCCTCGGAGACATGGGGCGTATAGGCATTGGCGTTCGACGGGCCGTCAATATCGCCATAATCACAACCGGAACTTTTCAAGGTCCCGCTGGCGTCGTCGAGGGGGAAGGTCTCGTAGTGGACCGATCCTCCGTCCAGGCCTTCCAGGGCCTCGTAGCGGTCCAGATTACGGAGCAGGCCAGCCACGGAGCCAGAGCCGTTGATGCTGGTTCCACCCCCCAATACAAAGCGCAGCTCACCCCAGGACTTCTGCTCGCCGGAGGCCCCACCCGTGGTGGAGATTTTGGGGTTTCCCCGTTTCGCCCGGCGCCAATCATGGCGATGTTCCCAACGGAGCTCCGGATCTACATTATGTTCATCGGCGACCCATGGCCGATCTGCCATCCAACCCATATGGTCATGGGCGTTGATCAAGCCGGGGCTGATGACCGCGTCGGGGCAGTATACAATCGTTTTATCGCCGGCCGACGCCAGGCAATCGCAACCTACACAGCTGATAGTCCCATTCGCCTCCAGACTGACTGCGCCATTTTCGTAGACCTGGGATGGCCGCAAAACTGTTCCCACCAGTACCAGGCCCGAGCCATCACCGATCACGGCACAGGTGTCCGTGTCGGGTGCCGCTAGATTGGGATCCGCGCAGCTCACAACCTCGACGGTCTGATCGGGAGGGATAATTATGTCGTTGGCTATATCCTGTCCCGGGTCCGGCACATTGAGATCGGTACCTATATCCGGTGGCGAGGTATCGGCGGTTGTATCCGCAGAGTCGGCCTCCGGGCCGCAATGGATCAGTACGACGGCCAGGGCCAGAAAGCTGCATCGACGCATCCAGTTCATGGAGGTCCTCGAGATTGGGCGGGGAAGGGCGGACTCACCTTTTATGATGCCAGACCCCACAACGCAAGAACGGGCCGGCAAAGCAGCACCATAGTTAGGGCTACTTACGCCACAGGAAAAGGGATCTTCGTCTTATTGTGGAGACTCTACCCCCACGCATTCCTGGGTGATCTGCCAGGTCGGCAAAGAAGCCGGTTCGTTCGCGAATATGGAAGCATTCACCATCGGACCTCCAGGCTCTAACACCGTATCGCCACAACCGCGATCAAATCGGTAGCGTCCAATCATACCGGTGGTTTCCCACTGGAACATCTCGATCCCGTATTCAGTCACTATTTCGTTATGGCTTCGCGCATGGTTCCAGAACCGCATCTTATACAGGTCACCAATAAACGTATTGTTGCTAGAAATATCCCCGCCACATTCGTAGCGAAGCTGCCCTATATAGATGTGGCCCACTGGACCCATCGATGATGCATCAAGGTCCATATCCCCCGCCGCATCGTTCGTGTCGGTCTTTGCTCCATTGACGTAGACCCGCAGTTTATCGCCCTTGAACCGTACGATAGCCACATGCTGCCAGGGTCCATCCGGATCACCATTGAAGCTTGGGATTGGGCCGTTCGATACCACATGGGCAATACCGTCCACCCCCTTAAGCCAGGCCTCCACCTTATTGTCATTACGCACGCGAAGTTGAAGATAACGGTTGAGACAGGACCCCGTCGTGTCCTGATCTCCCCAGAACAAAAGGGGCCGGGGCCCCAAATCTTCCGTGGCCCGCAGCCAGAACTGAACCGTAAAATCTCCATCTGCCATGTCCAGAAGATCGGTCTCGTCGTTGATTTCCAGATATTGCCCTCCCGTGAGCTCCAGATAGGGGCAATCACATAGTCCCGTATTCTCACAGGCAGCCGGATCTAAACATTCACAGGCGCCCATCACCGTGCAATCACTACAGTTCAACACCGGATTGGTGGATTTACAACAAGCCCCGGCATCCCAATTGCAGATCGCTGTATTCACTTCGGGATCGCATGTGGAATTGAGTAATTTCGCGGGATCTTGACAGCCGACGTCCTGACATTCACCGTCGACGCAATCCTGATAGTCCTCACAACTACTAACAGTCGCCTCGTCGATCGAGCCGTCGCAGTCATTGTCCAGGCCATCACAGTTCGCTTCAACGGTCTGGTAATGGGGGCCGTAACCCCAGGTTAGGCCGCAGTTCTGCCAAGTACCGAACACGCACGGTCGTTTCGACCCCGCGCAGACACCTAACTGAAGCGGGCAACTCGGAGCGGAATTGATCAGGTTATCATCAACCCCGTTCGCACAGTCGTTGTCTACGAGGTCGCATATCTCAGGCATGCCGGGATTCACGCTTCCCGACGTGTCATTGCAATCGCCCCCTACCGTGGCGGTATACGAGCCGTCGGGGGCACATAGACATTGAGTAGGCCCGTCAACCCCATATCCATCCCCATCTTGATCGAAGTAGTAATGGGTACAGCCCAGGGCGCCGCCATCATCAGTAAAACCATTGCAATCGTCGTCGATCCCATTGCATTCTTCGATCGGTGGCAATGGGCAGACCGCTACACACATGGGCCGAACCTCACAGTCGGCATAATCGAGGCATTGGCTTTGCCCCGGTGTCGAGCAGGCGGTCCAGACTCCGGTGGAACAAAAAGACGTCCCTGCACCACAACCAACATCGCA
>Ga0310121_10002416_pt1 | contig 17735 bp, 11 predicted proteins | sample CB27_Tmax_986_MG_FD_203504 | JGI IMG/M metagenome (GOLD analysis project Ga0310121, IMG submission 203504) | Marine microbial communities from Western Arctic Ocean, Canada - CB27_Tmax_986 | ecosystem: Environmental > Aquatic > Marine > Oceanic | place: Canada: Western Arctic Ocean | collected...
CAGCAGGGCGAGACCCACCCCGTGGAGCATGAAGAGGAGAACCGGATTGGGGCGGAAGAGGCAAAGCGTCACGACGACGCCGGTCGCCGCAAACAGGCAATGCACTGCCACGTCGAAGTGCATGCCGGCCGGGAACGGGGTGGAAGACGCCCCGGCCACCTTCAGGAGCCACGCTCCCAGCCAGCCGGTCCCCGCCGCGACCGCGATCATGAGGAGCCAGCAACTCGTGGCGCCCGCGATCGCCGCAAAGCGCCATGCCAATCGTCGGCGGAAGACTCGGAAGGCCACCACCATGGCGGCCAGGACACTGCCGGCCATCCACGGTCCCCAACGGGCCGGCCAGGCGATGATCCAGCGCGCGAAGAGATCGGTGTATACCGCATCGCCGCGCTGACGGTCCGCTCCGTCCCAGTTCGCAACGAGGAGTTGCCGGACCATTCCGAGCGCGTTCTCGCCGTGGTGCTGGAGACTGCGCTTGTCGAGATTCGCAAGATTGTCGAGCGGCGTGTGATAGTGCTTGGGCCGCCCGATGTAGGCGAAGTTCATTCCCGCCAGGTCGCGCTTCAGGAATACGGTCAGGTCGGACGAATTCGGCATCAACCGGTAGACGTCGACATAGGCCGAGCTGCTCATCGGGCGGGCCAGTCCGCCCGCGACCTGTGTGATGATCCAGCGGTTGTGCCGCGAGGTCTCGAACATCAGGCTCCCCCCCGACGATCCGCGGGCTTCGAAATTCAGGATCATCCCGACCCGGTCGGCGAGCGGGTTGTCCATCGCGAAGCCTCGCGCCCCGAAAAGCCCCAGCTCCTCGCCGTCCGTGAAAAGAAGAACCACGGGGCGGGAAAGGGGAGCCTCGGCCTGCAGGATACGCGCCACTTCCAGGATCGCCGCTACCCCCGCCCCGTCATCGCTCGCTCCCGGACCGGCCGGCACCGAGTCGTAGTGGCAGGCCAGCACGATGGCCGGGAGATCGGGGCGGGAGGACGGAAGCTCCGCCACGACGTTGCGGGTGAGAAACAGGCTGCTCATCCGGCGGCCCACCTGCGGAACCCAGCGCTCGTTCACCGCCGGCTGCAGACCGAGATCCTCGAGCTCCGCGATGAGCCGCTCCCGCACCGCATCATTCGCGGCCGTCCCGAGCGGATGCGGAGTCTCGTCCCCAAGAAGCCGCTCCAGTCGCTCGTAGGCGCGCCCCGCCGAGAAAAATTCTGGCGGCGCATCCACGCCCAACGCGGTGGGTGGCTGGTGGCATCGATTCACCAGCAGGCAACTCGCCGCCAGGACCACCGCCGCCGCCACACTACCCGCCCGGCCCGCCGTGCCGCGCTCCCCCTCGCGTCCCACTCCACCGCCCCCCGCCACGGCGTCGTTTTTTCGCGCGCTTCCATCGCCCCCTGGCATGCGCCTAGCCTCGCATCCTCCCCAGCCCCAGACAACGCCGCGATCAGAAAGTTGCCCTGCCCGGCAGGTAAGATCGTCTGCCGATACGATCTCAGCCGGCATGAGGTTTTTGGAGCGGAAGGGGGGAGGGGAGTTCGAGGTGGAGAGAGAGGCGGAGGTGGAGAGAGAGAATGTGATGGGGGAGGAATGTTTTTAGAAAACTTACTCACAGGCCAAAATTCTGGTTCGGTCTTGTCGCGCTTCGGGGTGGTTGCCATGCTTTGGACAATTCACTGACTGCGTTCATGTCACTCCGCTGCTTCTCCCGGTTATTTCGATTACTGGTTCCTTTGTTTTTGCTTCTAACGACGATTGGGGCGCAGGCGGAGAGAGCGCCTGGATTTGGCGAGAGGGTCGATCAGGTCCTTGCGCCGGTGTCGAAATTCCTGATCGATGTCGTATTTGTGGATGTCACCATCAAGGGGCAGGGCGTCCCGGTGGTCCTGATCATTCTGGCCGGGACGGCGCTCTTTCTGAGCATTTATTTCCGCTTCCTGAATCTCAGAGCCTTCGGGCTGGCGTTGCGGACCGTGCGTGGAAAGTACTTTGGCAAGGACGCACCGGGCCAGATCACCCATTTCCAAGCCCTCGCCACGGCGCTCTCCGCCACGGTCGGGCTCGGCAATATTGCCGGGGTGGCGCTTGCGATCGGGATTGGAGGACCGGGCGCGGTGCTCTGGATGATCGTGATGGGTTTTCTCGGGATGACCTCCAAGTTTACGGAGTGCACCCTCGGGGTGAAGTACCGCCAGATTGAACCGGACGGGACGGTTCATGGCGGCGGGATGTTCTATCTCCGGGACGGTTTCAAGGAGCGCGGTCTGGGGTGGCTTGGGATGATCCTGGCAGTCTGGTTCGCGGTGGCCTGTATCGGCGGAGCCCTCGGGGCAGGCAACATGTTCCAGATCAATCAGGCCCAAGCGCAAGTTTCGGAAACCTTCGGGATCTTCCAGGAGGGCTGGGTCTTCGGTCTGATCGTGGCGGTGGCAGTGGGAGCGGTGATCATCGGGGGGATCGTGTGGATCGCGCGCGTCACCGAGTTCCTGGTCCCAATCATGTGTATCATCTACGTGCTCGCCTGTGCCGTCGTTTTGCTGACCCATGCGGGTGAGGTGCCTGCCGCCTTCGGAACCATCTTTCAGGAGGCGTTCAACCCGGAGGCCGGGATCGGAGGTTTTATCGGCGGGATCATCCAGGGCATTCGACGAGGGGTGTTCTCCAATGAAGCTGGAGTGGGTTCGGCCGCCATCGCGCACTCCGCGGTAAAGACGGAGAAACCAGCCAGTGAAGGAGTGGTTGCCCTGCTGGAGCCGTTCGTCGATACCGTCATCGTCTGCACCATGACCGGCCTCGTGATCGTGGTGACTGGGATGTGGAAGATCAACGCCGACGTGGCGGACGACAAGGTGGCGCTTCTCGACAATCCGGTGGCCGGTGCGGAGCAGGTGGCGGAATACGAAAAGGGCGCGATGTTCAAGATCGACGCGCAGTGGCGGTTGGTGGAACAGAAAGACGGGCCTTCCGGATGGGTGGATGCGGGAGCTGTGACCGCGGTGGAGGGAGAAGAGGCGGTATTTTTTGCCAAGGAAGAGCTCACGCTCCTCAAGGACCCCAGGGTGGACGCCGAGGAAGTTGCCAAAATCAAGATGGACGGAGCGGTGATCGGGACCGAACCGGTCTGGGCCAGCGTGCACAATCCGGAAGACGGCACGGCAGGCTGGCTACCCTCGAAGAGTTTGCAGGAGCGGGGTGGAACGAGCGGCGGAATCTGGCTCACGTCACAGGCCTTCAAGGGTGTCATCAGTTGGTTTCCGATGGTTTTGGCGGTAGCGGTTTGCCTCTTCGCATTTTCGACCATGATCTCCTGGTCCTACTACGGGGAGCAGGCGCTGGGATTCCTGACCGGGGAGAATCGGTTCGTGGCGCTGGGCTACAAGTTGTTCTTCTGTCTCTGTGTCGTGCTCGGGTCAGCCGCCAATCTCAGCAATATCCTGGACATCTCGGACATGCTGTTCTTTGCGATGGTGGTTCCCAATGTGATCGGGCTGTTCGTTCTCCTTCCGGTGGTGAAGCGCGAATTGGCGAGTTTCCAGGCGCACGCCCGGGAAATCGATGCTAAGGATTCGTAAGCAGGAATGGCGCGAGAGTACACGTTGCACCGTCCCGGCACGCGGGGCGCGTCGGGGATCGACTATGCGGAGGAGCTGAACGACCAGCAGCTCGCGGCGGTGACGTCCCCGCCGGGCCCGGCGCTCGTGATCGCGGGGGCGGGATCGGGCAAGACGCGCGCCCTGACCTACCGGGTGGCCTACCTGCTGGACCAGGGAATCGAGCCGCGGAACATCGTGTTGCTGACCTTCACCAACAAGGCGGCGAAGGAAATGCTGGAGCGGGTGCGCTCCCTCGTGCCCCGAGACATCAGCGAAATGTGGGGGGGGACCTTCCACTCGGTGGGGAACCGGATCCTGCGCCGTCACGCCGATGAGATCGGCTTCACGAAGTCGTTTTCGATCCTGGATCGCGACGACCAGAAGTCGCTCATGAACGGAGTGGTGGCGGAATGCGAGATCGACACCTCGGTGCGGCGATTCCCGAAGGCGGATGTCCTGATCACGATCTTCAGCCTCGTGCAGAACACGGAAACGAACCTGGAGGACCTCCTGGAGGCGCGTTATCCGTACTTCGAGGAGTGGGGAGAGGAGATTGCGCGGGTGGAGCGCGCCTATCACCAGAAGAAGCGGCAAATCAACTCCATGGATTTCGACGATCTCCTGGTCCTGACCTTGAAGTTGCTGCAGGGCAACGAGGAGCTGCGAAGGCTGTATCAGAAACGATTTCGGTACGTGCTGGTGGACGAGTACCAGGACACGAACCACGTGCAGAGCGAGTTGGTGGATCTCCTGATCGGCGAGCACCAGAGCCTGATGGTGGTGGGGGACGATGCGCAGTCGATCTATTCGTGGCGCGGGGCGGACATGGAGAACATCCTGGGCTTCCCGGAGCGCTACCCGGACGCGAAAGTCTATCGCATCGAGAAGAATTACCGCAGCGTGCCCGAGATCCTGGCGCTCTCGAATGCGGCCATCAAAGCGAATCGGCATCGATTTGAGAAGGAGCTGCAGGCGGCGCGGGGCGCAGGGGCAACGATGCCGGCCCTGGTGCCGCTGGAAGATCCCGACACGCAGGCGCAATTCGTCGCGCAGCGAATCCTGGAGCTGCGCGAGGAGGGGGTGGAACTGGAGGAGATGGCGGTTCTCTACCGGGCTCATCACCTGAGCGTCAACCTCCAGCTGGAATTGGACAACCGCGGGATTCCCTTCCAGATCACGAGCGGGCTGCGTTTCTTCGAGCAGGCCCACATCAAGGACATCGCGGCATTTTTACGGTTTGTGACGAACCGGCGCGACGAGGTGAGTTTCAAGCGAATGGTGCAGCTTCTGCCTGGGATCGGGGGCAAGGGGGCCGACAAATTGTGGCGGGCCTGGAACGCGACGGTCTACGCCACCAGCGAGAACCCGCCGGAGAGATTTTCGGAGGTGCTGGCCGAGATGCCTGCTCCGAAAAAGTCCGCGGTTCACTGGGGCCAGCTGGGCCACACCCTCGACGAGCTGGTGGTGGACGGAGGGTACGCGCGGCCCAGCGACATGATCTTCAGCGTGCTGGAGGGCGTCTACGACGAGTATATGCGGGAGTCGTTCGAGAACTACGAGAATCGGCGTTCCGACATCGAGCAGCTCATGACATACGGAGAGCGCTACGATGACATCCTGGATTGTCTTGCGCAGCTTTCCCTGATGTCTGCGGTGGATGGCGATCCGAGCGGGAGCAAGGCGGAGCGGGATCCGGAGCATGTCACGCTCTCTTCCGTGCATCAGGCCAAGGGCCTGGAGTGGAAGATCGTATTTGTCATCTCTCTCACGGACGGGATGTTTCCGAACGGGCGCGTGCTCGATGCGGACGACGAGGCCATGCTGGAGGAAGAGCGGCGGCTTTTTTACGTGGCGATCACGCGCGCGAAGGACGAGCTTTACCTGACCTACCCGCAGATCAATCCGAGAAGCTACTCGGGGGACGTGATCCAGCGGCCGTCGAGATTCCTGGACGATTGCCCGCAGGAGTTGATGGAGGAATGGCGAGTGGGAGGGACGTGGTGATCGACGGATCGCAAGAAACTCGACGTTCCAATTTCCAGATAATTCCCACCGGCCAACATCAAAATCTCAAGGGCCTGCGAGCCGATCCGGCTTGGGAATTGGGATTCGGGTCGGGAGCTTGATTGGAAATTGGTCAGTGGGTTTGGGAGCTCGGGAATTCCGCGCCAGCTACCCTGCCAACACCCAGGCCAAGGCTTCCTGCAAATTCAATCGCAGCTCGCCCGGGTTCCGGTGTTCGACCACGGAACAATAGTCGGCCGGATCAAGGCACTCGGTGAGGAGAGCGGTGAGTTGTTCCCGGGTCTTTCCGGTCCGGATCAGGAAGACGTGCATGTTTGCGGCCTGCGCGAGCGGCGTGAAATCGAGCATCGAGACGGCGCTGTTGATGGCCTCGGTGTCGCTTCGCTGGTCGCTGACGACGAAGGTTGCGAGGTAGGTAAGCATGCCGTGGAGTCGAAGGTTGGGAGATCGGAGATCGGAGATCGGAGGTCGGAGGTCGGAAAGTCGTTAGCAGCTGCGGCCACCCTCCGGGAGCATCTCCGGTTCGCCGGTGTACTCCTCCAGGACTCCCCTGGCACGGGGCCAGGCCACGGCGGCCTCGAAAATGATCCAGAGTTGAAGCAGGATGGTGCCGAGGCCGAGGCCGGCCAGGAGCCATTGTCCGTTTTGCACGAACTGGATGACGTTCATGGCCATGGCGATGCCCGGCAGCAGCAGCATGAAGAGGGTGGGAAGGACGATGAACCAGACCGGGAGAGCCCGCCGCCAGAGCCAGAAGGCGATGACGAGGAAGGCCAGCCCGGCGAGGAGCTGGTTGGTGGCGCCGAAGAGAGGCCAGAGGATGAGGCCCCCGGTGCCGGGAGCTCCGCCCGGTTTGCCGGGCATGGCGGCGAGGGCCCCCGCGATGACGATCGCGAAGATGGTGGCACCGTGCTTGTTGGTGAGCCAAACCAGGGGGTTTCCGGAATGGGTTTTCCGGTCGGGGGCTGCTCCGGTGTGGCGGTCCACCCCGGGTGGCGCGTCGTCGAGGTCGTAGGCCTCCGCCGCGAGGGCGCTGCGCGAGACGCGAGGCGCGAAGGTGGACGCCAGTTCCTGGATGACGTAGCGCTGCAAGCGGCAGGCCGTATCGAGGGTGGTGGCCGCAAAAGACGCCACGAAGACGCCCATCAAGGCCACCGCAAAGGTGGCGGGGAGGCCGAGGGCGGTGAGAAAGTTGGCGGAACCCTCCACGAAGGCGCCGACCTTGGCGCCGAGGCCACCCGCTGCTGCCCACGATCCGTAGCGGGCATCGTAAGCGTCGCTGCCGAAAATGATCGCTCCGTCAGCGCCCTTTATGCCGAGCCCGAGGCCCGCCACGCAGGCCAGGATGACGAGGGTGGCGAGAAAGCCCTCGGTGAGCATCGAGCCGTAGCCGACAAACTGCGCATCGGTCTCGCACTTGATCTGCTTGGAAGATGTTCCGGACGAGACGAGGCAATGGAAACCCGAAATGGCACCGCACGCGATCGTGATGAAGAGGAAGGGAAAAATCCAGGGGGCACCCTCCGGAGCCATGCGAAAAGCCGGGGCCACGATCTCGAGAGATTGGCGAGGCCCATCGCCCAGGGGAGCACCCCCAACCGCACCGGCCACAACGAGGCCGATGAGAACGAGGGCCAAGGCCGAGATAAGCTGCAGCGAGTTGATAAAATCCCGGGGCTGGAGAAGGGTCCAGACCGGGAGAACGGAGGCGATGTAAGAGTAAATCAGCAAGATCGCAACCCAGGTGACGATTGGAAGTCCGTCTCCCAGCACGCCCGTCTGACCGCCCAGGGCTTGATTGAACGTCCCGAGGAACCCGACATTTCCATAGGCGATCGAGACGTACATCAGCGCGAGCGTAATCAGGGAGGGGATGAGAATGTTGACGCCTTTGCGATGGAGGCAGACTCCGATCAGGACCGCGAGTGGAATCTGGATCAGGCATGGGAAAATCGATTGCGGGTAAAGGTCCCACACACTGGCGATGACGAGCCCGAAGATGGCCAGCACGATGGTGAGGGCGAGAAACAGGACGGAGAGGAAGAGAAGGCGGGTGCGCTTGTTGAGAAGACGGCCCGCAATGTCGCCGACGGTCTGGCCGCGATTGCGCATGGAGACCACCAGGGCTCCGAAATCGTGCGCGGCGCCGATAAAGATGGAGCCGAAGAGCACCCACAGGAGGGCGGGCACCCAGCCCCAGATGACGGCGAGGGCGGGGCCCACGATCGGCCCGGTCCCGGCGATGCTGGTGAAGTGGTGCCCGAAGATGACGCTTTTCCGGGTGGGGACGTAGTCGGTGCCGTCTTCGAGTTCGACGGAGGGGACCGTTGCGTGGGGGTCGAGCTTGAAGATTTTTCGCGCCAGGAACCTCCCGTAAGTGTGGTAAGCGACGAGGTAGAGGACGAGGGCACCGAGGGCAATGGCGAGAGTCTGCATTTCAGTGGTCGGGGTTCAGCAACCAGTGTTCAGACGGCGGTTGAAGGGGTCTCTATACTGTGCACTGGATACTGTATACTCAATTGCTCTCAGGCGTTCTGCTGCTTGGAGAGCGCGTCGAAAACCGGCACAGGGACGTACCGTCTGACCGTGTCCTCCCAGCCCTCGGGGCCGATGAGGCTCTTGACCATGCTGGAGCTCAGTTCCGCGATATCGCGTGGAGGCATGAGGAAGACGGTGGTGATATCGGGCGCGAGGTCCGCATTGATGTGGCGCATGACGCGCTCGAACTCGTAGTCGTCAGCGGTTCGGACTCCCCGCAGGATGTAGACCGCTTCCTGTTCCTTGGCGTAGTCAACGAGGTAGCGGTTGTCGAAATGCGCGATGACCATGCGCTCGCAGGAGGGGGTGGAGACCCGGAGCAAATCGAGGCGCTCTTCCACGGAAAAGCTGTAGGTCTTCTGCGGATTGGATCCGATTGCGACAATGAGGCGATCGAAGAGCTCGAGTCCCCGCTGGATCATCCAGAGATGACCATTGGTGGGGGGGTCGAAACTTCCGGCGTAGACGGCGATTCGCACGGCTCAGATTTCAGTTATCGGTTGTCAGTGATCCGGAGAGGCGTGACCGAACCGAGAGCCGCGCGGAGCCCTGATTGGCGCGACCGGATCGTTAGACCCGGCGCTTGATCATGGCGGTGCGCCGGAGGAGCTTCAGCCACTCCTTGTAGAGCACGGACCGCTTCTCGATTTCGACCTCGGTGCGCATGCGCTCCCGCATTTTCTTGTCGAGGGGCGGAGCCGGCCCGTAATTTTTCTTGATCACCTCGACGATGGTGAAGCCGCGGCGGTCCTTGAGGGGGCCCACGATTTGACCTTTGGGGGTATCGAAGACGATATCCGCGAAGCCGACCTCGAGGTCCGGGCGCATTTCCCCTCCGCCATCTTCGCCTTTCCAGAGGCCCCCCTGCTTGGCGAAGGCTCCGGCGGAGTTCGCGATGGCGGTCTCGGCGAAGTCGGCCCCGCCCTTGACCTGCAAGGCGATTTTTTCGGCGAGGACGAGTTGCTCGTTGGGGGTTGCGGCGGGGTTGTTGGGATCGGTGGCCGGGATGTAGATCTTGCGGAAGCTGATGCGGTCCTTGGAACGGTCGCGCAATTCGCGGCTGCGTTCCCGATAACGTGCCGTGATCTCGGCCTCGGTGGTGGGGGCGACGTCCTTGAACTGCTGCTGGCGGAAGGCCTGCACGAGGATTTTTTCCTTTTGCGACTGCCGGAAAGCGCGGCGGGTCATCCCGGACTGCTCGAGGTTCTTGCGGAACTCCTTTTCGCTTCCGTTGAACACCTCGCGGATGATGCGATTCTCCTCCTCGATGAGGACCTGCGCGGGAAGTTTGGCATCGAGTTCCTCGAGTTTGCTCAAGACCAGCTTGTTTTCGATGAGTCGTTCGAGGACGTTGTTCTGTGCTTCCTTGAAAGCTTTGCGGAACTGTTCTCCCTGCCGGGGGTACTTGGCGCACAGCATCCCGATGGTGGGTGCGAGGTGGAAGGCGATCTCCTTCGAAGTGATGGCCTTTCCATTGACGGTGGCGGCGATGCGGTTGAGTTCAACCGCGGCGGAGAGAGGGAGAGCCGTCAAGACGGCGGTGGCAACTAGGAGATACTTCATGGTCGATTCATGGATTCGAGCCATTCGACTGCTTCACGGAGCATAGTATTCGGCGCGGAGGACCTCAAGCGAGGAAAGTGGCGGTTCTCCAACATTATGTAACCGCCATTACGCTGGACCATGAGGCGATTTCCCCTGATTTCCACCATTTCCGCTCCGGCTTGTGCCGCTTCGATACGGAGCCGGGAGACCTGCAGCAGGTTGCGGGCGGGATCGGGGAGGAGGCCGAAACGGTCGCGGAGGCGCGCCTCGAATTCGCGCAATTCGTGGAGTTCGGCCAGACTGGCGAGTTCGCGGTAGGCGGCCAGGCGCTGCTTGGAATCCGCTATGTAAGCGGCGGGAATAAAGACTGGAAGTTGTTCCTTGTTAGAAAGCTCGAAGCGGGTCTCGGAGAAGGCCAGGAAGTCGGCCCGCAAGACCACATCGGCACGGCGCCGGACCTTTCGGCCGCTGAGCTGCTCGACCGACTGGCGCAGGAGCTGGCAGTAGAGATCGAATCCGACGGCTGCGATGTGGCCGGACTGGCGGGTTCCGAGGAGGTTGCCGGCGCCGCGGATCTCGAGATCGCGCATGGCGATTTTGAAGCCGGATCCGAGGGCGGTGTACTGCTTGATGGCGTTGACGCGTTTTTTTGCGTCGCCGGTGGCGAGGAGGTCGCGGGGGAGCATGAGGATGGCGTAGGCGCGGCGGTTGGCGCGGCCCACGCGGCCGCGGAGCTGGTAGAGATCGGCGAGGCCGAAGCGGTCGGCGCGGTCGATGAGGATGGTGTTGGCGTTGGGGATATCGATTCCGCTCTCGATGATGGTGGTGGAGAGGAGGACATCGGCCTTGCCATCGACGAAGGCGTGCATGACGTCCTCGAGTTCGTCGCGGACCATCTGCCCGTGACCGACGAGGATATGGGCTTCCGGCACGAGCTCCTGGAGGCGTTTCCTGACCATTTCGATGCTCTTGACGCGGTTGTGCAGGAAGAAGACCTGCCCGTCGCGTTCGAGTTCGCGGCGCACCGTGTCGCGGATGACGCGCTCGTCGTAGGCGCACACAGAGGTGTGAACGGGGATGCGGTTGGGTGGTGGGGTGTCGATGGTCGACATGTCGCGAACGCCCATGAGAGAAAGGTAGAGGGTGCGCGGAATGGGGGTGGCGGAGAGGGTGAGGACATCGACTTGCCGGAAGCGCTCCTTGAACTGCTCCTTGTGTTGCACTCCGAAGCGCTGCTCCTCATCGACGACGGCGAGGCCGAGGTTTTGAAAGTGGACATCGCCGGAGAGGAGGCGGTGCGTGCCGATCACGATATCGACGCTGCCGTTCGCGACGCACTTGATCGTCTCGGCGATTTCGCTGGGCCTGCGGAACCGGCTGAGCAGATCGATGCGGATCGGGAAATCGCTCATTCGTTCTCGGAAGGTGCGCCAGTGTTGTTCGGCCAGGACGGTGGTGGGAACGAGGACGGCGACCTGCCTGCCGCCGGTGACGGCCTTGAAGGCGGCGCGGATGGCGACCTCGGTCTTTCCGAAGCCGACGTCGCCGCAGATGAGGCGGTCCATGGGCTGGCCGCTTTCCATGTCCTCTTTCACGTCCCCAATGGCGCGGAGCTGGTCGGAGGTCTCGGTGAAGGGAAAGGCGTTTTCGAATTCCCACATCCACTTGGTGTCGGGCGGGTGGGCGTATCCCTTTTGCGCCTCACGTTCGGCGTGGGTGCGGAGGAGCCGCGCGGCGTAGTCCATGATGGCGGACTCGGCGGCTTTGCGGACCTTGCTCCAGCGCCCGTCCCCGAGCCGGCTGAGGGCCGGGGCCTTGCCGCCCACCCCGACGTAGCGCGAGACGAGGTGAGCCTGGTCGATCGGCACGTGCAAGGTGGAGCCGTGCCGGTATTCGATGTTGAGTTCCTCGCTGCCATCCTCACCCGCCGCGAGACCCTGGAAGCGTCCGATTCCGTAATCGGCGTGAACCACGAGGTCGTCTTCGTTGAGTTGGTCGAGTTCGGTAGCGGCGGAGTGGGTGCGCTGTTTTTCGAGGTGTTGGAGGCGGGAGGGGCGCAGAGTGGTGCGGTAGCGGCCGAAGAGTTCGGCGAGGGAGAGGACCGCGAGTTTGGCGGAGCGCAGGACGAAACCCTCGGGGAGGGGGAGGTCGAGAAAGCAGTAGGCCGACCGAGGCGGGAGATGGGTGCCGCTCAGTTCCCGGAAGCGTTCCCGTTCGCCTTCCGTGGCGGCCGCGACGCAGATCGTCCACCCGTTCGCGCACCAGTCCGCAATGTGATGGAAGACGCTGCTCTGCTGCGCTTCGTGAAGAACGAAATCGCCGGCGTCGAAGTGCGCGAAGGGTGTGCCGTAGGCTTCGAAGTTCGAGGTGCCGGAGACGGGGTCGTCGCTCAAAATGACCTCCGCATCCTCGATGCCTTCCTCGAGGGCGACGACGAAGTCGCCTTCGAGGAACCAATCCGCCAGCCGGGCGGCGAGATCGGGGGGCCGGAGGATGAGGTCAACGTGTGGGAGGCGCCGCACCGAAGTCTGCGAGTCGAGGTCGAATTCGCGCAGCGATTCGAGGTCGCGGTCGAAGAATTCGAGCCGGAGGGGAGCGGCGGCCTGGACGGGAAAGATGTCGAGGATGCCGCCGCGCCGGGCAAACTGTTGGCGGGAGTGGACTTGCGCGACCTTCTCCAGACCGGCGGCCGCGAGGGCTTGTTCCAGGGATTCCGGATCGTGGGCGGCACCCACGGCGAGGTGCAGGAACGATTCGGCGAAGGGGCCGGGGTCGGGAGCGGGGTGCGCGAAGGCCTCGCCGGAGGCGAGCACGGTGGCGGGAGAGGCGTCGGAGTCGCGCAGGTGTTGGAAGACCCCCAATCGTTCGGCGTCCCGCTCCGGGTCGGCGAGTTCGACTTCGAATTGCTCATGGGGAGGATCGGGGAGGACGAGGGCGGGGGACTGCCAGGCTCGGAGTTCCTGGGCGAGGCGCTCGCGGTGGCGGGGTGAGCCTCCCAGGATCCAGAGGCGGGATCCCGGACGCTGGCGGGCCCGCGCTCCGGCCAAGAGGGCCGCGACGAAGGCATGGGCCGGGGGTTCGACCGGAGCCAGGGTGAGGGGAGACTCCGCCGAAGCGCCGTCCAGGAGACGTTCAAGCGCACAGTGGTGCCAGGCGAAATGCAGCGCATCCGCCGGTGATTCGATCCGAGGCGCGGAAAAATCAGGGCTGATCCGGCCCCTACGGAGCCATCTTCCAGGCTCCGAGGCAACTTAGATCTTCACAAGAGCGAATAATCGCGTATGGTGTTAATAACCTGTTAATTGTTCACCAATGAGGAAGGTGTCACTCCTCTCCAAACTATCTGTTGTTGTTACGGTTCTCGCCTTCGTGGGCTGCGGATCCAACTCGGGCCCCGGAGTCTCCTCGGCGCCTCCAGTCCCCTATTATGAGGTCTACAGTTCCCAGGGGGTGATGACGCACTCCGGGTACGGGAGCTCTCCGTACGCGAGATCCAATTCGACCATTCCGGGTTACACCGGCAAGAGCTTTGCCGGGCAGCCTCAGTATGAATTCCCGCTGGTGACGCCCTCCCCGGCGGTCGGGAGCGCGGTGAGGCGGAGCCAGCCGGCAGTGCAGACCGTCGCGATCCAGCGCACGGCGCCGCGCAAGTCGCCCTCCAGCCTTCTCTCGGCGGTCCGGGTGCGGAAGGACTTCATTTCCACCCGGGCGCGTGGACGCCGGAATTCCCGTTCGATGCGGCCGCGCTACATCACGATTCACAGCACCCAGAACTGGAGTTCGGGTGCTGACGCGTGGCGGCACTCGCTGGCTCTGAAGCGCAGCAAACTGGGCAAGCTCTCGTGGCATTTCACGACGGACGAGAACGTGGCGGTGCAACACCTTCCCACCAACATCACCGGGAATCACGCCGACTTCGATGGTCCCGGTAACCGGTATTCGATCGGGATCGAAATGTGCGAGCATCCTGGTAACAGCCGGAGCAGAACGGTGCAGCGCACCGCCAAGCTGGCGGCCTACCTGATGCACAAATACGACATCCCGCTTTCAAAAGTGGTGCCGCACTACCACTGGCCACGGCACGGCATGCGCCCGGCGCACAAGAACTGCCCGCACTTCCTGCTGAACAACGGCCGGCCCGGCAGCAAATGGCGGGGATTCCAGGCCAAGGTCAAGGGGTATCACGACGACATCACGAGTGGTGGGGCGGCGTATGTGAGCCGCTGATGCGGCGTCGAAGCTCCGCGCGGGTGGTGGCGCGGGTGGGAGGCCGGAGGTCTCGAAGGGGAAGGCCGGGTCCTGGGCCGAGCAGACCGCCGAGGCAATTGATGAGGCTCGGGATGAGAGAGATCGGCCTGAATCCGACTTTCGACCTTTGACTTTCAGGTCTTCGATTTTCTACCCTCCCGGCCGTGTCCGGGAAAGGAGTCCACTACGTGTGCCAGCGTTGCACGGCCTGCTGCAAGTGGGCCGGCGATGTGTGTGTGGAGGATGAGGAGATCACGCGCATCGCGGCGTTCCTGGGAATGGGCGAGATGGAGTTCGTGCAGGAGTACACCCGCCTTAGGACGAATCGCACGGGGCTGTCGCTGATCGACAAGGAAGGCACGACGGAGTGCATCATGCTGGACGGCGATGTGTGCCGAATTCACGACGTGAAACCCGAACAGTGCAAGGGCTTCCCGAATGTGTGGAATTTCCCGGGCTGGCGGAAGGAGTGCCAGGCGATCGCGGTGCCGATCAAGGGGCAAGCGTAGGGATGGCAGCGTTCAGGGGGCCAGGGCTCGGTGTCCACGGGTCAGGGTTCGCACCGCGCCCGGGGCGACTACCGCCTACGGGAGGGCGCGGAGGGCGTTGATGCGGACCAGGACGGGGGGGTGGGAATAGTCGAGAACGACGCGGAGGTGATGGGGGGTGAGGTTGGAGAGGTTGTCGGCGGAAAGTTTTTTCAGAGCCCTGATGAGGGGGGCGGAGGACTTCTGGGCGGCGGCGGCATAGGCGTCGGCCTCGAACTCGTGTTTGCGGGACCAGGCGTTGAGGACCACGCCGAGGAGGCGGCTGACGGGGCTGAAGAGGATGCCGAAGAAGATGAGGCCGGCGTGAGGCGAGATGTTTTCGGCGGGAATGCCGAAGGCGGCGAAGAGCTGTCGGGCGAAGGCGCTCTCGGGGTCGACAATATGACCGAGAAGGAAGAAGAGGACGCCGAACTGCAGGATGGAGGCCGCGATGCGCTGGATGATGTGCTTGCGCTTGAAATGGCCGATCTCGTGGGCGAGGACCGCGACGAGTTCGTCGGTGCTGTGGTTCTTGACGAGGGTGTCGTAGAGGGCGATTTTCTTGTTCTTGCCGAAGCCCATGAAGAAGGCATTCGACTTGGCGGAGCGACGAGAGCCGTCCATGACGGTGATTTCGGTGAGGGGGAACTCGCAGTCCCTCGCCATGGCGTAGATGGCCTCCTTCAGTTCGCCGTCTTCCATCGGTTCGAACTTGTTGAAGAGCGGCATGATGAGGGAGGGAGCGAGATAGGTGAGGGCGAGGGTGAAGAGGCTGAAGGTGACCCAGGCCCAGAACCAGGCGTGATCGATTTGGTTGAAGATCAGAAGGAGGGCTGCGAGGAGGGGAAGTCCGATGAGGGCGGTCAGGAAGAGAGCCTTGAGCTGATCCACCACGAAGATTTTCGGAGTTGTTTTGTTGAAGCCGAAGCGTTCTTCGAGAGTGAAGGTGTCGTAGATGCTGAACGGGAGACCGACGAGATAGTTTCCGGCAAGGATGGCGCTCACGTAGAGGAGACCGGTCGCGATTTCGCCGAAGCCGAACGAGCGTGTCCAGGCGTCGAGCCAGCCGAAGCCGCCGATGAACCAGAAGACGAGCAGGACCGTGAGGGTGGCGGCGGAACTGATGATGGAGAACCGGGAGTTGGCCCGAGTGTACTGCTGTGAGCGGGCGTACTTGCCTTGATCGAAAACGTCGCTGAATTCCTCCGGGAGTTCGGGTTTGAGCGAGCCGAGGTTGAGGAGGGTGGCGATAAAGTCGAGGTTCCAGAGAAGGAGGAGGGCCAAGACGAGAATCAGAGCGATCGTGTTGAACTCGGGGGTCACAAGGGCTACGGAAGAACAGGGAAATATCCTGGCAAGGAAAAACATCGTGACTCCCCGAGACCGGGGGGCGATGGTAGACTCTCATGTCAGGGCAGAGGGTGCGGGCGAGGCGGACCGGGCGGCGTCGGTGGCGGGCGGGAATCCTGCTTCCCGTCTTCTTCGCGCTGTCCGGCTGCGGACATGTGGTGACGAAGCGTTCGAGCTATGAAGGAGAGCGAGGGGCGGAGGTGAACGGTGCCCTGGTGCGCAGCGCCGTCAAGCCGATGGGTGGAGAGCCCGGATTCAGCTTTTCGGCCATGGTTTACACGGCGGGCTCGGGAACGCTGGACGGACCCTTTCTGTGGCGGATCGAGGCGACCGGCGACGACGGTTATCACAAGACGCTCACCGTCCATCGAGTGAAAGTGGAGACCATAAACACGAAGCGCAGCGAGTGGTATCCGCAAAAGCTCCTGGGGAAGACGGTGGAGTTCTACCCCATCAAGGGGGAACCCGGGGAGGTCTTCGCGCAATACCGGATTCCCGGAAAGCTGGAGGTCTTCCCCTCGGAAGACGGGCCGATCACGATCCTGGCGGATCTCACGATTCGCAGCGTGGAAAAAAAGGTTCGCAGGCTGGTTCGCTTTCGAATGGCTCCTCACCGGACGAAGGATTTCGAGTTCCTATTTCTTCCGGCAGACGTGGTCAAAAGCGCGAGTTCCGAAGATCCGCGGGAGTGGAGGTGGTAGGGCTGGGGAGATGAATCGTGGGGGCGTGAGAACGGCCCGAAGCGCTTGCCTTTGAGCGTTTTCGTGCACGAGGACGCCTGCTGATGCCGTATTGACCGGACCCCCGGTGCCCTTAAGCTTCCCCAACAAGGCACCGCCCCCCGTTTCGGTGACCACCTGCCCCGCCCCCCTCGATCCCCCCATGGACAATCGCGTCCCTGCCCACCGCTGTGCTCACCGGCAGGCCGGAGGATTTCTCTCCGCCTCCCTGCTGGCTTATTCCATCGCGGTCGCGGCTCCGGTCGCGGAGGATGACAGCTATGACATCGGGGAGGACCTGACCCTCGATACGGTGGCTGGTCCCGTCGTGTCGACGGATTTCGATTCGGGCGGTGCGGCCGCCATCCCGTTTTCGGGGGACTGGGAGTATCTGGACCGGATCGAGAACGAGGAAGGCGCCTCCCAGACCTACCCGGCCGACGGAGCGGGCCGGGTCTGGAACAGCGTGGAGTTCGAGACGGCCAGTTCCACGGTTGGCCCGTGGGGGACAACTGCCTTGCCGGCGCAGGGCGGGATCGTCGATATCTTTCCGGCGGCCACGCCCCAAATCCTCGGCGGGATCGGTTCGGCCCCAAGCGGCCTGAACCTCATCACCACCTACCTGTTCCGCAACACCTTCACGCTGACGGCCGCGCAGGCAGCAGAAACGATCTGGACCGCGAACCTGGTGGCCGACGACGGTTGCGTAATCCATATCAACGGAACCGAGGTCGGCTCCTTCAACATGCCGGGGGCCTTCGTCTCGACGGACACATTTGCGAATCCCGGCAATGAATCGTCCTACTCGGACGTCGCGCTCGCGGTGGGAGGAGCCCTTGTGACGGGGCTCAACACCATCGCGGTGGAGGTGCACCAGTCCACGGCCGGGAGCTCCGACGTTGGTCTCGACCTGACGCTTCGAGCCGGGGGGGGCGTGTTCGGCGGCTTCGTCTTCGTGGACGATATTTTCGACACCAGTCGTCCGTTTTACGCCGAGGGGACGCTGCAGGTCACGGCCGGATTCAGTGGCGCGGGTTTGCGAGTGAGAATCGGGGGCGTGGATTCCCGCGTCGTTCCCGCTCCTCGATCGACCTCCGGCGGATTTGTGCGCGCCTTTACCCTCGGAGCGGCGGTCATGGTCGATGTCGGTTTTCGCTACCGGTTGACCACGTCGACCGCCCTGGAATCGAATG
>Ga0310121_10002417_pt1 | contig 17734 bp, 18 predicted proteins | sample CB27_Tmax_986_MG_FD_203504 | JGI IMG/M metagenome (GOLD analysis project Ga0310121, IMG submission 203504) | Marine microbial communities from Western Arctic Ocean, Canada - CB27_Tmax_986 | ecosystem: Environmental > Aquatic > Marine > Oceanic | place: Canada: Western Arctic Ocean | collected...
GGCGGCAACGACTGCCGACACTACCGACGTTCGTCGCACCGTTCTCCTTCCGCCATGCGCACGCCCCGCGGCCTTGCGCATCCTCCGGCATGCTGGCCAGCGTGGCGTCCGCGGCGGTGCGTGGGGTGGAGAGCTACCTCGTGCGCGTCGAGGTCAATCTCTCGCCGGGGCTGCCCATGTTTGCGGTCGTGGGGCTTCCGGAGGGTGCCGTGCGCGAGGGGCGCGAGCGGGTCACGGCGGCGCTCCAGAACGTGGGGAAGAGCCCTCCGCTGCGGCGCATCATCGTGAACCTCGCACCGGCCGACGTGAAGAAGGATAGCAGCGCGTTCGATCTGCCGATCGCGCTCGGGCTGCTCGCGGTTGCCGGAGAGCTGGAGCCCGCGCGGCTCGAGGAGTGGGCGTTCGTCGGGGAGCTGGGGTTGGACGGGCGGCTCCGTCCCGTGCGCGGGGTGGCCGCGATCGTGGAAGCATGCCGGGGCGCGGGCATTCGCGGGTTGGTCGTGCCCGCCGAGAACGCGCCCGAAGCCGCGGCGGTGGGCGGCATCGAGGTGGTCGGGGCCCCCGCTTTGGGGGCGTTGCTCGCGCACCTGGGCGGCGGCCCCGCGCTGCCTTGCGTGCACGTGGATACGGGCCGGCTGCTCGCCGGCGCCGATGCACGCGGAGCAGACGGTCGCCACGGCGCGGACCTCGTCGACGTTCGTGGTCAGCTCGGCGCGCGGCGTGCGCTCGAGGTCGCAGCTGCGGGCGGGCACAACCTGTTGCTGGTAGGTCCGCCCGGGTCGGGGAAGACGATGCTCGCGCGGCGGCTGCCTGGGATCCTTCCCCCGCTCTGTTTGGACGAGGCACTCGAGGTCACGAAGGTGCTTTCGGTCGCGGGGCGTCTGCCCCCAGGGCGTGCGCTGATGACGTGGCGTCCCTTTCGCGTGCCCCATCACACGGTGAGCGACGCCGGTCTGGTCGGCGGAGGAAGCCCGCCACATCCCGGAGAGGTCAGCCTGGCCCATTACGGGGTGCTCTTTCTGGACGAGCTGCCCGAGTTCCGTCGCCACGTGCTCGAGGTGCTGAGTCAGCCGATGGAGGAGGACGCCGTTGCGATCTCGCGCGCCGGAGGTCCGGTGCGCTTTCCTGCGCGCTTCGTCCTGGTCGCCGCGATGAATCCCTGCTTCTGCGGCTACTGCGGCGATGGTTCCGACCGGTGCACGTGTGATCCGGCACGCATCGCACGGTACCGGGCGCGCGTGTCCGGACCGCTGATGGACCGGATCGATCTGCACGTCGAGGTGCCCGCCGTCTCATTCGACGAGCTTTCGGGTGGGGGCGGCGGCGAGTCGAGCGCGGCCGTGCGGGAGCGGGTGATCGCCGCGCGCGCGCAGCAGCGGGCGCGGTTCGCGGATGCGCCGGGAGTCACATGCAATGCGCACATGGGTCCAGGCGAGTTACGCCGTCATGTGCGACCGAGCTCGGAGGTGCTGTCCTCTCCTACAGCGGGTGATCGACCGGCTGGGTCTATCGGCGCGCGCGTACCACCGTATGCTCAAGGTGACACGCACGATCGCGGACCTGGAGGGGTGTGAACGCGTACGCACGGCGCACGCCGCGGAGGCCATCCAGTATCGGACGCTCGACCGGGCGCCGCGCTGATGTTGCGAATCGGCGAAGCGCGGGCTAGCGTCATACACATGAAACGTACAAATCTTGTGCTTGATGAGATGCTTCTCGAGGAGGCACTTCGCGTGAGCGGCGAGCGCACCTATTCCGCCGCGGTCGCGCGCGCCCTCGATGAGTTCGTGAGGCGAGCGCGCGCGAGTCGGATCTTCGAATTGGGCGGGACCGGCCTCTGGGACGGCGATCTCGCCGAGATGCGAGGGGACCAGGAGAATCGGAAGAGACCGCGCGGCAGGAACCGCCGTGCTCCTCGTTGATACCTCTATCTGGATCGAGTTCTTCCGGGATCGTCACCGGGTCGAACTGGAGTCGATCGCTGTCGACCGGGAGATCCTCACCTGTCTCCCGGTCGTCCAGGAGGTTCTCCAGGGATTCAGGGACGAGGCCGGGTTCCGCACGGCGCGTGCTGCCATGCTCGCCCTGCCGATCCTCGAGTCACCCCTGTCCTCGGACGTCTTCCTGACGGGTGTGGATCTCTATCGCCGAGCTAGCCGTGCCGGTCTCACGGTGCGCTCCTCGGTCGACTGCCTGATCGCCGCCTGCGCTCTCCGGCACGACGTCGAGGTCTTCCACCTCGACAGGGACTTTGACGCACTGGCGCGGATATCGCCCTTGCGGGTGCGCACATTGCCGAGGTGAGTGGAACGGGAGGCGTACGGATCGCAGTGCTCTGGGCAGACTGACGCCGAGACTGCGCGGGTGCCGGCGGGGAGCTCTGGTCGGGCAGTCTTTCCGTTACTTGCACAGTAGGGGACTGGTTCGGGTGCCGACCATGTTCTCCTCCATTACGCAACGGAGGCCACGCGCGGATCCTGGCGGGTCTCCGGCGCGGAGCATCGCTCGTGGGCTTGGTGAGAGCTTGGCCAGGCGGCCGTGACACGATCGGGTACGCACGCACGCGGGGAACGCGCGGGGCGGGCGGACGCCCCGGTCTCTGCCGGCCCATCGACCCGGGAGGGCGCCGCTGGTTGAATGCCAGTGGCCCGAGCACCGGTCCTGAACGACGACGATCGAAATATACGCGCCAGCCGGGACTTGTTGCACCGGGGGGCGGCGTTTTGGGGCTGTCCGGCAGCACGGGCTTCTGGGGAGAACCGCGCCTTCCTTGTTCCTTGCGGTCCCGGTCGTCTAGCTTCCGGGACGGGCCCCAGAGCAGCTGAAGGGGGCCACGAGCGGCCTCCGCAGCGGTTCCAGCGATGCGCCATTACCTCGACTTCGCCGCCACTTCCGCGATCCGTCCCGATTCGGTCGCCCGGGCGATGGCGACCTTTCTGATGGAGTGCGGGGCGAGCCCCGGCCGCGGCGGGCACTCGGCCGCCGTCGAAGCCGGACGGGTCGCGTTCCGCTGCCGCCGGGCGGTCGCGCGCGTGCTGGGCGTCCCGGGGGACGCCGGCCGGATCGCGTTCACCTTCAACGCGACTCATGCCTTGAACACCGCGCTCCGGGGAGTGCTCGAGCCGGGCTCCACCGCGGTGATCACGCAATACGACCACAACTCGGTGCTGCGGCCGCTCCACCAGCTCCAGCGCGAGCGCGCCGTCCAGGTGCACATGCTCGCAGGCACGGCCGACGGGACGGTGGATCTGGAGGAGGCCCGGCGGCGGCTCCGCGGCGCGCGCCTCCTGGTCGTGAACGCCGTGTCCAACGTGCTGGGCGTCCGACTTCCGCTCGAGGAGCTGGCCGCGGCCGCGCACGAGGCGGGCGCGCTCGTGCTGGTGGACACCGCGCAGGCGGCGGGCCACGTGCCGGACCACCACGCGGCCCAGGGCGCGGACTTGATCGCGTTTACCGGCCACAAGGGGCTGCTCGGCCCGCAGGGTACGGGCGGCCTCTGGGTGCGGGAGGGATTGGAGGTGGAGCCTTTGCTCCGGGGAGGGACCGGCGGCGACTCGCTCAACCGCGAGATGCCCGCCTCGATGCCCGACCACCTGGAAGCGGGCACGGGCAACGCCCCCGGGCTCGCGGGGCTGCTCGCGGCGTGCGAGTTCCTGCTCGAGCGCGGGGTGGAGGCCGTGCACGCGCACGAGGCCGCCCTCAAGGCGTGGCTGCGCTCAGGGCTCGTGTCGATCCGGGGCGTGCGCGTGCACTCACCGGCGGCACCTGACGGTGCCGGCGTGGTCACAATCACGCACGATCGCATCGAGCCCTCCGTGCTCGCGGAGAAGCTCGACCGCGAGTTCGGGGTGCTTGCCCGGCCCGGGCTGCACTGCGCTCCGGAGGTGCACCGGATGCTCGGCACCGAGGCGACCGGGGCGCTTCGCTTCTCGGTCGGGTGGTGCTCGACCGAAGAGGATGTCGAGCGTGCCCTGGAGGGTGTGGAGGCGATCACCCGGCAGCGGGCGGTGCGCGCCTCCTGAGCGGCTCCCACGGAGGCGCGCTCCTCATGCGTCTTTTCGTCGCCCTGAATCTGCCCAAGTGCGAGCGCCAACGGATCCACCGCGCCGCCCGCGCGCTACGCGAGCAGGGACTGCCCGTCCGCTGGGTGGATCCGAAGAGATACCATCTCACGCTCAAGTTCCTGGGTGAGGTGCGGGGCGAGCACGTCGAGCGGATCGCCGCGATCCTCGGGCGGGTCGCCGCCGAGAGCCCGGCGTTCTCCGCCGATCTGTCCGGCTTCGGTGCCTTCCCGAGCGTGCGCCGCCCGGACGTTCTCTGGCTCGGCATCGAACCGACGCCGGCCCTGCGGTGTCTCAAGCAGGGCATCGAATGGGCGCTCGCCGATGCCGGCTTCGACCGGGAGACGCGTGCGTTCCATCCCCATCTCACCATGGGTCGGGTCGAGCGCGAGGACGGAGCGGGAGCCTTTCGGGGGCTGGACGAGCTCATGGCCGCCCTGAGCTACACCGCCTCGGTGCCGGTCAGGAGCATGGAGCTGATGCGAAGCCAGACCTTCCGCGAGGGCGCCACCCACACCGTGCTCTCGAGCTTTCCGTTCGCAGCGGGCTGAGCGTCGCACGGGTTACCGACAGCTAGAGATGCGGATGATCGATCGACTGCCGGGCTCACTGGCTCCCCTGCTGCTCCTGCTCCTCCTGCTCGGGGTGGGCGCGTGGCTCGCCTGGCCGCGAGTTGCCGCAGAACGGGTCGTGGAGGACACGGTGGGCCGTGAGCTCTCGCCCGCGCTCGCCGAGGCGACGCTCGACCGCTTCGAGCGCTTCCGGGCCGGAGGGACGGGGCCGCAGCTCGCGTTGGGCGACGCGGAGCTGACGAGCGTGCTGCGCTACGCGCTTCCCGGAATTCTCCCCCCGGGTGTCACCGAGCCGAACGTGCGGATCGCGGGGAGCCGGGTCACCCTGTCAGCGCGCGTCGCGACGGTCGCGTTCCCGGACCTGCCGGCGCTGGATCCCGTGATCGGAATGCTCCCCGACACCGTGCCGGTGCGCATGGACGGAGGACTGGCCCAATTCGGTAAGCAGTCGCTCGCGTTCCGGGTCGCGAGTCTGGAGGTTGCGGCGATCCCGCTTCCCGATCGACTGGTGCCCCCGGTGCTCGACGCGCTGGGCCGCACCGAGCGGGGCGGGCTCCCCAAGAACGCGCTCCATGTGCCGCTGCCGGCCGGCATCGACTCGGTTTACGTGGCCCGTGATTCGCTCGTCCTGGTGGGCGACCGGTAAGCGCACCGGCGGCCCTCCTCCCCCCGGACTTCGCCCTTTTTGGTCAGGCTCCTGATCGTCGACGACGAGGGCTCGATCCGCGATGTCCTCCGCCAGCTCTTCGAGTACGAGGCCCATCAGGTCCAGACCGCCGCGAACGGGCAGGAGGCGCTCGAGCGCTTCGCGAGCTTCCGGCCCGACGTCGTCTTCCTGGACGTGAAGATGCAGGACGTGGACGGGCTCGAGGTGCTGGGGCGGCTGCGGGAGCAGGACCCACAGGCGATCGTGGTGATGATCAGCGGCCACGGCACCATCGACACCGCGCTCGAGGCCACGCGCCGGGGCGCCTTCGACTTCCTGGAGAAGCCGCTCGATACGGACCGGCTGCTGGTGACCCTGCGCAACGCGCTGCGTGTGCGCGGACTCTCGGATTCCGTGGCGCGGCTCAAGAGCGAGATCGAGCAGCGGCACCGGATCGTCGGCTCGTCCTTCCAGATCCGGCAGGTGGTCGAGCGCATCGAGCGCGTCGCCCCGAGCGATGCGCGCGTGCTGATCACGGGCGAGAACGGAACCGGCAAGGAGCTGGTCGCGCGCGCGATCCATCAGCTGTCGCCCCGCGGTGAGGCGCGCTTTGTCGAGGTGAACTGCGCCGCAATCCCCTCCGAGTTGATTGAGTCCGAGCTGTTCGGGCACATCAAGGGATCGTTCACAGGCGCTGTCTCCGACCGGGCCGGCAAGTTCGAGCAGGCGGACGGCGGAACCCTGTTCCTGGACGAGGTCGGCGACATGTCCCTTGCGGCCCAGGCCAAGGTGCTGAGGGCTCTGGAGGAGGGGGTGATCACCCGGGTCGGTGGCTCGAAGCCGATCCGCATCGACGTACGCGTGGTCGCTGCGACCAACAAGGATCTGTCGGCGGAGATCGAGGCGGGGCGTTTCCGCGAGGACCTCTTCTACCGGCTGAACGTGGTCCCCATTCGCGTGCCCCCGCTCCGCGAGCGGCGCGAGGACATCCCGATGCTGGTGCAGTACTTCGTCGATCTGATGAGTCGAGCGGATCGGGCGGTGTCCAAGCAGATCACTCCGGAGGCAACCCGGCGGCTGGAGACGCTCGATTGGCCCGGCAACGTGCGCGAGCTGCGCAACATGGTCGAGCGCCTGCTCGTTCTCACCCTGGGTGACACGATCCGGGCCGAGGACGTCGATCTACTGGTGGGGAGCCCGTCCGGGGCCAGCGGGCTGGGCGGGGAGCTGCTGGCGGCCGAGACCTTCGGGGAGTTCAAGGAGGCGGTCGAGCGCGCCTTCATCCTGCAGAAGCTGCGCGAGAACGACTGGAACGTCTCTGAGACCGCGCGCCGCATCGAGATGCCGCGCTCGAACCTCTACAAGAAGATCGAGCGCTTCGGGCTGGTCCGGGAGGACTAGCGTCCTATCGGCGAGGACTCGCGCGCCGCGCTACTCGTCGGCGCGGTCGCTCGCCCGCCAGATGCCGACCCCGTTCGGGAGCCGGTAGAGCACCTGCATCGCGCGGTAGTCCCGCGCCGAGAGCGTGTTCGCGGTGTTGGTCGGGTACATCACGTCCCCAGACTCGTCCGAGTGAGGGAGCCCCAGCGCGTGACCCATCTCGTGGGCTGCGGTGAGCTCGATCTGCCGGCGAGGGAGCGCCTAGCTCGTGCCGGGACTCACGAGCGAGAGCCGGAACGACGTCACCTGGAGCGAGGCATGTCCGTTCTGCTGAATCCACCGCGTGCCGGCCTGGCCGAGCTGGTTCCGGGGCGGGGTGACGACCCATTGCACGGTGAAGTCGGTCGGGAAGCCGTCGCGGTTCTCGATCTGGATGGGGAAGGGGTTTCCATACCACGTCAGGATGCCCTTCTCCGCGGCTGCCTTCACCGCGCGCCCCCGGTCGCGGTCCCCGGCCGGCAGAGGGACGCGCACTCGAATCAGGCGCGTGTTCTCCTTGTCCCACCGGAGCGCCCGCGCCAGCCCGTCCTTCCACTCGAGGCCGCGGCACAGATAGGCCGCGTCGCGGCAGGCCTCCCGCTCGTCCATCGTGACGACCGGCGAGCCGAGCATGGCGTCCACCACCGGGGTCGATACGCAGTCGGCCTCGACACATGTCCGCTCGTCCGGGGTCTGCCCCGCGACACCCCCGTCCATGGCACGGCGGGCGCCGGTCGCGAGCGCCCCGACCACGAGGAGCATCGCAAGCAGGCTGAATGGATTCCGGCTCATGCCTTCGCCTCCCGCAAGCGTGGGGCCGCGCCGAGGGGGCGCCGGGCGCTCGAGGAGACCAAGCGGGAGGGGATCAAGGATGTACCTCCGGAAGACGGCGGGAACCTCTTCAAGATAGGGTCGTCGCGGGCGGGCTCAGAGCCGGCGGTGCGAGACTTGCTCCCCCGTTTCCGCCTCCGCCACCTTGGCAGGCGGCAGTCATCCAACCGAGACCCCGATGGCGCACGAGTTCCGCAACTTCGTTGGTGGTGAGTGGATCGAGCCGCTCACCGGTGACTACTTCGACAACCGGAATCCCGCTCACACGGACGACCTGATCGGCCATTTTCCCCGCTCGGGTCGGGCCGACGTGGACCGCGCGGTGGAGTCCGCGTTGCGCGGCTTCGAGATCTGGAGCCGGACGCCGGCGCCGGTACGCGGGGACGTCCTCCGGAGGGCGGGAGACCTGCTGACGAGGCGCAAGGAAGAGCTCGCCCGGGCGGCGCGACCCGGGAGATGGGGAAGACACTGACCGAGACGCGCGGGGACGTCCAGGAGGGGATCGACACGGCTTACTACGCGGCCGCCGAGTGCCGGCGTCCGCATGGCGCCACCGTCCCCTCGGAGCTGCGCGACAAGTGGGCGATGAGCTGGCGCATGCCGATCGGCGTCTGCGGGGTCATCACCCCCTTCAACTTCCCCATGGCGATTCCGACGTGGAAGATCTTCCCCGCGCTCGCCTGCGGGAACAGCGTCGTCTTCAAGCCTGCCGAAGACGTCCCGCACACCGGTGCGCTCTTCGTCGAGATCCTGCTCGAGGTGGGACTCCCATCGGAGGTCGTGAATCTGGTGCACGGGGCGGGCGAGGAGGCCGGGGCGGCGCTGGTGGAGCACCCCCACGTGCCCGTGATCTCCTTTACCGGCTCGACCGAAACGGGCGCCAAGATCGGCGAGATCTGCGGACGTATGCACAAGCGCGCCTCCCTCGAGATGGGCGGAAAGAACGCGCAGATCGTCATGCCGGACGCGGATCTGGATCTGGCCCTGGAGGGAGTCCTCTGGGGAGCGTTCGGGACCACCGGTCAACGCTGCACCGCGACCAGCCGGCTGCTCCTGCACCGGGACATCGCGCGCGAATTCGTGGACCAGCTACAGGGCCGTGCCGAGCAGCTCCGCCTCGGGGATGGGCTCGAGGAGTTGACCGAGGTTGGTCCGCTGATCAATGACGCGGCGATGCGCAAAGTCATCCGCTACGTGGACGTGGGCCGCGACGAGGGGGTGGTGGTCTGCGGCGGGAGCCGTCCGCAAGGCGGCGGGTTCGAGGGGGGCTTCTTCTACCTCCCCACCATCGTCCACGAGGTCCCTCCCGGGAGCCGGGTGGCTACCGAGGAGATCTTCGGTCCGGTCCTTTCGGTCCTGACCTTCGCGGACTTCGACGAGGCGGTCCGCATCAACAACGAGGTGAGATACGGTCTATCCAGCTCAGTGTACACGAACGACGTCGACCTCGCCTTCCGGGCGCTCGCGGAGCTGGACAACGGGATCACCTATATCAACGCGCCCACCATCGGGGCGGAGGCGCACCTGCCTTTCGGCGGCACCAAACAGACGGGAAACGGGCACCGGGAGGGGGGTTGGCAGGTGTACGACTTCTTCTCGGAGACCAAGGTCGGCTACGTGGATTTCTCGGGGCGGCTCCAGCGCGCCCAGATCGACACACACCAGCTCTGACGACAGTCGGGGAACCTGGTCCACCCCTTGCACATACGACCGGACGGAATCCGAGGCGGCAGATCCGCGCTCGGGGAAGCCTGGAGCTCGGTGGCGGCCCCATACGTGCAGAGTGGGGAGTCGCGCCGTGACGGATTAGGAGTCGTACGGTGAGCGAGGAGAAAGCCAGGGCGGACGCCGGCGGAGCTGGCCAGGGAGGGTCGCCTCCCGCGCCGCGCCGCAACCTGCTCGGGACCACGTGGGATTGGGCGAAGTCGGTGGTGATCGCGTTCGCGCTGTTTCTCGTGATCCGCGGCTTCGCGGTCGAGGCGTTCAAGATCCCCACCTCGTCCATGGAGAACACCCTCCTGGTCGGGGATTTTCTGCTGGTCAACAAGGCCGTCTACGGGTGGGAAATCCCCTGGCTCGGGGCGCGTCTTTCTGGGTTCCGGGAGCCGCAGCGGGGGGACGTGATCGTCTTCAGCCCGCCGCACGAGCCCGAGAAGAACTACGTCAAGCGCTTGGTCGGGCTTCCCGGGGACACGCTCGAGATGCACGACAAGCTGCTGCACCGGAACGGGCTCCCGGTCACGGAGCCCTATGTACACTACATCGACCGCGCCGGCGACGCGGTGTACCCGGGTATGGGCTGGCAGTCCTACCACCTGATCGCGAGCACCCGCCGGGGCTATCATCACTCCCGCGACAACTGGGGGCTCCTTGTGGTGCCGAAGGGGCAGTATTTCGTGCTGGGGGACAACCGCGACAACAGCGAAGACTCGCGTTACTGGGGCTTCGTCGACCGGGAATCGATCCGTGGCCGCCCGTGGTTGGTCTACTACTCGTTCGATCCAGCTGTCGCGGTCACCTCTCCCTGGATGCGCGCCGTGCGCTGGCGTCGCGTCGGGCATACGATCCACTGATCGCTCGGTCGCGCCGGCCTCCTCGCGCTTCGCGCGTGGGCCCGCGAAGCGTGGGGAGGCCCGGGTGGTTGCGCATCGGCGCGTGGCCCCCGATCATGGACCTAGCGCGGTGCTCCGCTCTACGGCATCGACGTCCGTCCCTCACCCGGTGCGGTTCAGGTCTCGCTCGCAGACAAGCTGAACCTCTCTCTCCTAATGACGTTCACTTCGCGCCGCGGGGCCTTCCGCGAAGGTTCCCTCGACCAATACCTCAAGGAGATCAGCGCCTATCCGCTGATCGACCGTGCGGAGGAGGTGAGGCTCGCACAGAATATCCGGGACGGGGACGGTGAGGCGCTCGACAAGCTGGTGCGGTCGAACCTCCGCTTTGTGGTGTCGGTGGCGAAGAAGTATCAGAACCAAGGCGTGCCGCTCTCGGATCTGATCAACGAGGGCAACCTCGGCCTGATCCGGGCCGCGCATAAGTTCGACGAGACGAAGGGGATCAAGTTCATCAGCTACGCGGTCTGGTGGATCCGACAGGCAATCCTCCAGGCGCTGGCTGAGCAGAGCCGGATCGTGCGGGGTCCCCTGAACCGGGCGGGGGCCCTCCACCGGATCGGTCGCCGGAGCTCCACGCTGCTACAGGAGCTGGGGCGCGAGCCCACGGTGGAGGAGATCGCGACGGATCTGGAAATCTCGCAGGAAGAAGTGGTCCGGACCATGGCGATCAGCCAGTCCCACCTCTCGCTCGACGCCCCCATCACCCCGGGTGAGGACAACCGGCTGCTCGATTACCTCCCGGACCGGTACTCCCCAGGTCCCGAGGAGGAGGTCCACGAGCACGCCCTCAAGCAGACCATCGAGGAGGCGCTCGCCACTCTCAAGGAGCGTGAGGCGAAGATCCTCCAGCTATACTTCGGACTCGACGACCAGGAGCCGATGACTCTGGAGGAGATCGGCTCGCTGCTCGGGGTCACGCGCGAACGCGTGCGTCAGATCAAGGAGAAGGCGCTGCTCCGCCTGCGCCACGCCTCGCGAGCGAGATTTCTCGAGACCTTCATCCAATAAGCCCGCCCGACACCCGACAAGAGCCCGCCCGCCGGCGCTTCCTCACGTCCGCCGATCTTTCGGAATTCTTTCCCCGGGCAGCGCGCCTCCGGCCCGTTGACACTCCTGAAGCGCCCGAATATCATTCAATGCTCTGTTGCCCAATACTTTCGGACCCTGCATGATGACCTACACGACTACCTACACGCCCAAGGCCGCCGACATCGAGCGTCGCTGGTGGATCGTGGACGTCGCGGACAAGCCGCTCGGGCGTGTCGCCACCGAGATCGCACGCGTTCTCCGTGGCAAGCACAAGCCGATCTACACTCCCCACTTGGACACCGGCGACCACGTCCTGGTTATCAACGCGGCGCAGGTGAAGCTCACGGGAAAGAAGGCTGACCAGAAGCAGTACTTCCGCCATTCCGGCTACATGGGCGGCGAGCGCTTCATTCCCTTCAGGCGGATGCTCGCCACGCATCCAGAGCGGGTGATCGAGCTGGCGGTCAAGGGCATGATGCCCAAGAACGCCCTCGGCAAGAACATGGTGAAGAAGCTCAGGGTCTACGCGGGCGCGGAGCACCCACACCAGGGCCAGAAGCCGGAACTCCTGGAGATCTGACGCGATGGCGGATCAGAAGCAGGTTCAGACGGTGGGCCGCCGGAAGACGGCGGTGGCGCGTGTGTTGCTCCGGCCCGGCAAGGGCGGGTTGTCGATCAACGGCCGGTCCCTCCAAGAGTATTTCCCCCGTCCCAGCCTCCAGATCCGAATCGAGGAGCCGCTCAAGGTGGTGCAGGCGGAGGGCCGCTTCGACATAAAGGTCCGGGCCGCGGGGGGTGGCCTGATGGGTCAGGCCGACGCGCTCCGCATGGGGCTGGCGCGCGCGCTGGTGGCGTTCGACGAGGACCATCGCCGGCCGCTGCGCGAGAAGGGCATGCTCACGCGCGATCCGCGGAAGGTCGAGCGGAAGAAGCCGGGCCGCCCGAAGGCCCGCAAGCGCTTCCAATTCTCGAAGCGGTGATCTTTTCGCGCAGGGCGTCGTCGGGCCTCGTCGCCGCTCCCTGCGGCGTGCTTCGAGTACGCCTCGGTCGCGGCTCCTCGCCCTCCTAGCCCTGCAGGAAAGTCTCACTGCTTCGGGTGTCTGGGTCAGGGGCCGTGGGACCAGAACATGCAGGAACCGGCGGGACGCGGACCGCCGGACATACTGACGGGGCGTAATCGGCCCCACTTGAGCGAGGACGAATGCAGCAGGTGCAGCTCAATCAGCTCCTGGAGGCTGGGGTCCACTTCGGACACCAGACCCGCCGTTGGAATCCGAAGATGCGGAAGTACATCTTCACGGAGAAGAACGGCATCCACATCATCGATCTGCGCAAGACGCTGGATCGCCTCCAGGCGGCTCAGGCCGCTGTGCGGAGCGTGGTGCTGCGGGGCGACCGGATCCTCTGCGTCTGCACCAAGCGGCAGCTCCGGTCGATCATCGAAGAGGAAGCGCAGCGCTGCGGGGCGTTCTTCGTCACCGAGCGGTGGCTCGGGGGGATGCTGACCAACTTTCAGACCATCCGGAAGCAGATCCGGCGCCTGAGGGAGCTCGAACGCGGGCAGGAGGAGAACGCGTTCGAGTTCTACACGAAGAAGGAGCGGCTTCTGCTCGACCGCGAGCGGGTCAAGCTCGATAGGTACCTCTCCGGAGTGAAGGACATGGGGCGGTTGCCGGGTGCGGTCTTCGTCGTGGACGCGCGGCGCGAGGTCATCGCGGTCCGCGAGGCGCATCGCCTCGGGATCCCGGTGATCGCGATCGCAGACACGAACGCCGATCCCGACCTGATCGACTATCCGATCCCCGGCAACGACGACGCGATCCGATCGGTGAGCCTGATCACGGCCGCCATCGCCGATTCGATCGAGGTGGCGCGGCGCGAGGTTCCCGAGGACGAGCGGCGGCGGGTCGAGGAGCTCGAGGCCACGACCTACTCCACCGAGACCGGGGAGAAGACCACAGAGGGAGGCGGCGAGGATCGGCCCGCGCGCCGCCGGCCGCGACGCAAGCGGCGGCCCCGGCCGGATGTCATCGCGCAGCACTTGAAGAGTGGCGAGGGCGAAGACGAGGGGCAGGGGCAGGGGCAGGAGCAGGAGCAGGAGCAGGAGCAGGCGGAGGAGCAGGCGGAGGAGGAATAGGCGGCTCCGCTTCGAGCCGTGAGGTTTCCCGAGCGCCGAGCGCCGAGCGCCGAGCGCCGAGCGCCGAGCGCCGGGAACCGGGAACCGGGAGGCGGGAGCCGGACGGCGACAGGGGTCGCCCCTTCTGGCTGCCGCCTCTTTCGTTGAAGTGGTTCAGACGCATGACCACAGCCCAGGACGCATGAGGAAGGGAGTCGATCGCACGATGACCACGAAGGAGATCTCCGCAAAGGAGGTGAAGGCGCTCCGTGACCGGACCGGCGCGGGGATAATGGACTGCAAGGCCGCGCTCCAGGAGTCGGGCGGCGATATGGAGAAGGCGATCTATATCCTGCGTACCAAGGGTGCCGCCAAGGCCGCGAAGCGGGCGGAGCGCCAGGCCGCCGAGGGCACGATCGGGAGCTACCTCCACCACAATGGCAAGGTCGCGGTGCTGGTCGAGCTGAACAGCGAGACCGATTTCGTGGCCAAGAATCCCGAGTTCCAGCAGCTCGCCAGGGATCTGGCGATGCACATCGCGTCGGCGGCGCCCATCACGGTGGGCCCGAACGATATCCCGGCCGCGGACGTCGCGCGCGAGCGCGCGGTCTACGAGGCGCAGGTGGCCGAGGATGGGAAGCCCGAGAACGTCCGCGCCAAGATCATCGAGGGAAAACTCCAGAAGTGGTTCAAGGAGAGCAGCCTGCTTGAGCAGCCGTTCGTGAAGGACCCGGAGCGGACAGTGCGCGAGCTGGTCGACGCGGTTTCAGCCAAGACGGGCGAGAGGATCTCGGTCGCGCGCTTCGTGCGCTTTCAGGTGGGTGGGGCCTGAATGGAAACGGACACCAGACCCGCGCTTTCGCGCGGGTGCCCCGGGGTGGTCGGTGTGCTTCGTGTACTGTCCAAGCTTGAGGAATCCATCCATGCCCGGTGACCACAGGTACGGCCGCGTCCTGCTGAAGCTGTCCGGCGAGGCGCTGGCCGGGGATCGCGGGTTCGGGATCGAGCCCTCGGTCGTGGACCGCCTGACCGAGGAGATCAAGGCCGTCTACGAGATGGGCGTGTCGCTCGGCGTGGTGATCGGTGGGGGCAACATCGTGCGCGGCACGCACGCAAGCCAGCATGGGATGGACCGGGTCCAGGCGGACTATATGGGGATGCTCGCCACGGTGATCAATGCGCTGGCCGTGCAGGACCTGCTCGAGACCAAGGGGGTGGACACGCGCGTGATGACGGCGATCCGGATGGAGGAGATCGCAGAGCCCTACATCCGCCGACGCGCACTTCGCCACATCGAGAAGGGCCGCGTCGTGCTGTTCGCCGGCGGAACGGGCAACCCGTACTTCTCGACCGACACAGCGGCGGTCCTGCGCGCGATCGAGATCGAGGCTCAGGTCCTGATCAAGGCGACCAAGGTGCAAGGCGTCTTCACGGCCGACCCGGCCAAGGATCCCAACGCCGAGTTCATCCCGTCGATCACCTTCCACGAGGTCATGACCCGCGAGCTCGCCGTCATGGACGCGGCTGCTGTCTCCCTCTGCAAGGAGAATCGTCTGCCGATCATCGTCCTGAACCTGGAGGAGCGGGGGGCCGTCACCTCGGCCATCCGTGGCGAGCGCGTGGGCACGCTGGTGTCGTAGCGGCCTCGGCCGCTTACATTCGGCGCCGCAGCTCCAGCACTCGATTCCCGATCTTGAGGACCAGAGATGCCGTCGCTCGAGCAAGCCCAATCGAAGATGGACGACACGCTTGAGGCCGTGCGCCGCGAGTTTGCCAGCGTGAGGACGGGCAAGGCGACGCCGGCGCTTCTGGACACCGTCCTGGTCGATGCGTACGGCTCGAAGATGCCGATCAACCAGGTTGCCACGATCTCGACCCCCGAGCCCTCGCTGCTCATGGTGCAGCCCTTCGATCGGTCGTTAATCAAGGCCGTCGAGCACGCGATCCAGGCCGCGAGCCTGGGACTCAACCCCGCTAACGACGGGAACGTGCTCCGGATTCCGATCCCTCCTCTGAATCAGGAGCGGCGCATGGAGTACGTGAAGCTGCTGCACAAGATGGCCGAGGATGCGCGCGTTTCCATCCGCCATGCGCGCCAGGAGGCGCGCGACGACCTGAAGCGCCGGATGAAAGACCACGAGATCCCGGAGGACGGCGGTCGCCGCCAGATAGACGAGGCGCAGAAGCTCACCGACCAGTACATCGCCAAGGTGGATGAGCTCCTGAAACACAAGGAAGAGGAAGTGATGCAGGTCTGAGGACCTGCACGCTCCAGCCGTATCACGGTAATGGTTGCCGACCTGCTGGATCAGATCCGGATGCACGGGGACGTCCCACGCCATGTCGCCATCATCATGGACGGGAACGGCCGGTGGGCCGCTTCCAAGGGCCTTCGTCGTCAGGCGGGGCACCGCGAGGGGATGAAGGCAGTGCACGCGGCGATCGAAGGTGGGGTCGAGGCCGGCATCAACATCCTCACGCTGTTTGCGTTCTCCACCGAGAACTGGCAGCGCCCGCGCGTCGAGGTCAGCGCCCTGATGAGCCTCCTCGAGCTGTACGCCCGCCAGGAGCGGGCGGAGCTGGTACGTCAGGGTGTGGAGGTGCACGTGCTTGGCGACGTCGAACGCATCGAGCCGGCAGCCCGCCGCGCCGTGGACGCGATCGTCGTCGGCACCCGCGGGGGGACGCGCATGCGGCTCAACCTGATGATCTCCTACGGCGGGCGCGAGGAGATCGTGCGAGCCGCGAGCGTGCTCGCCGAGCGCGTCGCGCGCGGGGAACTCACCCCCGAGCAGATCGACGATCGGGCATTTCGCGGGGAGCTCTTCACCGCCGATCTGCCCGATCCCGACCTTCTGATCCGCACGTCTGGCGAGTATCGCCTGAGCAACTTCCTGCTCTGGCAGCTCGCCTATACCGAGCTGCACGTCACCCCCGTGCTGTGGCCCGACTTCACGCGGCAGGACCTGTACCTGGCGGTGCGCGATTTCCAGCGGCGCGAGCGCCGCTTCGGGCGCGTGCGCGCGGGCTGACCAGCGAGGCCGGAGTGACACGGGAGCTCAAGCAGCGGGTACTGGTCGCCCTGATCGGGATCCCCGCGGTACTGGCAGCGCTGTGGGTCGGGGGCTGGGTGTTCGGCGGGCTGATCGCGGCGGCCGCGGTCCTCGCGACCGGCGAGCTGTATGGACTCGCTGCGGCGCGTGGGATCGAGCCCTACGGCGCCATTGGGATGGCCGCCTCCGGAGCGATCGTGCTCGTTTCCGCCTCGCTGCCGAGTCCGAGCGAGGCCGCGCCCGCGGTGCTCGCGGTGCTCGTCGCGCTCACGCTGGTGACGCTTGCCGTGTCGGTTTGGCTGCGCTGGCCCGCGCGGGAGCCGCTCACCTCCGTGGCGGTCACCATCCTGGGCGCCGTCTACGTGGGCTGTACGCTCGCCTTCGCCGTCTTCCTGCGCGCCACGTCCGCGCGGGCGCCCGAGCAGGCGAACCTCGGTGCTGCGCTGGGATTCGTACTGCTTCCGCTGCTGGCGACGTGGGTCGGCGATTCCGCGGCGTACTTCGCGGGACGCGCCTGGGGGCGAGCCAAGCTCTTTCCGACCGCGAGCCCCGGAAAGACTGTGGTCGGCGGGGTGGCCGGCTTGATCGGATCGTCGGTGGCTGGTGGCGCGGTCGCGGGCTTGGCGCTCTCCGAGCTGCCCACGCTCCGCGTGTCCGTGCCGATGGGCGCGCTGATCGGGGCGCTGCTCGGGATCGTGATCCCCCTCGGCGACGTCGCGGAGTCCGTCCTCAAGCGTGATGCGGGGGTCAAGGACTCGGGGCGGCTGCTGCCCGGGCACGGCGGATTCCTCGATCGCCTGGACGCCCTCCTGTTCGCGTTTCCCATCGCGTACGCACTGTTCGTGATGATGGGGGTGATCCGGTGAAGCCCATACGCCCCAGCGAGCCCCTTCGGGTCGCGATCCTCGGCTCGACCGGTTCGATTGGCCGGAGCACGCTCGAAGTGATCCGTCGCCATCCCGAGCGCTTCGAGATCGTTGCGCTGGCGGCGCACCGCTCTCTGGCGGACGTGGCGGAGCAGGTGCGCGCGTTCCGCCCGCGCCGGGCGGTGGTGGCCGACGCGAGCGCGCTGTCACCGGGCGCGGACCTGCCGGAGGCGCGTTGGGAGGGTGGACGCGACGCGCTGCTCGCGGTCGCTTCGGATCCGGACGTGGACGTCGTCGTGAACGCGCTGGTGGGTGCGGTCGGGCTCGAGCCGACGCTGGCGGCGCTCGAGGCCGGCAAGCGGCTCGCGCTCGCGAACAAAGAGTCACTGGTGGCGGGTGGACCGCTCGTGCTAGAGGCTGCGCGCCGGGGCGGGGGAGAGATCGTGCCCATCGACAGCGAGCACTCCGCGATCCTGCAGTGCATCGCGGGTTCGGATTCCGCGTCGGTCGCGCGGATCGTGCTCAC
>Ga0310121_10002418_pt1 | contig 17734 bp, 19 predicted proteins | sample CB27_Tmax_986_MG_FD_203504 | JGI IMG/M metagenome (GOLD analysis project Ga0310121, IMG submission 203504) | Marine microbial communities from Western Arctic Ocean, Canada - CB27_Tmax_986 | ecosystem: Environmental > Aquatic > Marine > Oceanic | place: Canada: Western Arctic Ocean | collected...
CCAAGGCGCGACCGGCTTTCACATTGGATTTCTAAGCCCGTTGAACGCTGTGGTACACTGCGCCCATAGACGATCCGTAGTGTGCCAAAGGCTGTAGCAACTCCGCGACCGGCGGCCAGATGCGAAAGCAAGAGGTGATGCGTTGAACTGGCTTGACTTCCTAATCATCGCGGTGCTGATCATCAGCGCACTGTTCGGGATGAGGTACGGCCTGATCAAGGCCGCGATCATGGCCGTCGGTGTAGTCATCGGCTGGCTCCTGGCTGGCCAGTTCGCCTACAAGGTGGGCGAACCCTTCGCCGATTCTTTGCAAAACGATACGCTCGTCACGGTGATCTCTTACGCGATAATCATGTTCGCCGCCATCATTGTGGCGAGCATCGCAGCCAGAATGATCAAGCCGCTGCTAACCGTGTTCACCCTCGGTCTCTCTGGGCTGGTCGACAAGCTCGGCGGACTGGCTCTCGGTATTCTAATGGGCGTGGCTATTTCCGGCGCCTTGATAATCGGCCTGGCGAGATTCACCTACAACTTCGATCCCGAAATTCTGGTGGGCTCAATTCCGGGTCAGATTACCGACCAGCTTGCCAAGCTCGACGGGATCAAGACGGCTCTCGAAAACAGCGACCTCGGCTCCGACGTTCAGGAGCAACTCGCCAAGGTGGACGACGTGAAATCCGCATTGAGCAGCGCGCTTACTGAATCTGAGGTAGCGGCCCAGCTTGCCAAGGTCGCCGAGATAAGAGGTGTTGTCGAGGATTCCCAGGAGGGCTCCGAGCTGGCTCAGCAGCTCTCCGATCTGACGGAAGTCGCCGGCGCCTTTCAGGGTGCTCGTGACACCATGACCACCAAGGTCGAAGAGACCAAAGAGTCCCTGGAGACGGCGCTCACCGAATCGCAGCTCGTTTCAGTGTTCATCAACGTGTCCGACGCCCTTCCCGGTGACGCCATCGGCTTCGTTCCCGCCGACTTCAAAGTCGCGCTCGACATCCTCAAAGACAAGATAGAGTAGCCCCGCCCGCCGCCCCAGTCCGATGTTACTCAACGCGCCAGTCCTAGTTCTGAACCAGAACTACCAACCGCTCAACGTCTGCAACGCCAAGCGGGCCCTCGTTCTACTGGGAATGGGCAAAGCCGAGCTTATGGAGAACGGTCGCGGCGACATTCATACTGTCTCGCAGTCCTTTCCGTTACCCTCGGTGATCCGGCTCATATACATGGTCAAACGGCCACTGGCACAACGCCGACTCTCTCGGCGTGCCGTGTTCTACCGGGACGACTTCACCTGCCAGTATTGCGGACTCGAAACGAAGGTATTGACCCTCGACCACATCGTTCCGCGGTCCAAGGGCGGGCCTCACGTCTGGGAGAACGTGGTGAGCGCATGCATCCCCTGCAATCATCGCAAGGCCGGCATGACGCCGAAGGCGGCGAACATGGCCCTGCACCGGGAGCCCAAGGCACCGCGGCCGAATCCCTACTTCCATTTCCACCAGAGGACGATTCTCGACGAGTGGCGGCCGTTCATGCCCTGGCTTGGCTGAGCCAAAGGTACGGCTCTCCTGTCATGCCATCGCGAAGAGAGAAGGTTCCTGGGGACGGTCAGTCCGCCTCGGAGTCCAGCTTCTGTAGCGCCGGGTCCAGGGTACCGCGCAGGTCCGAAAACAGTACCTGCTCGGGTGCGATGACGACGTTCGCCTCCCGGGGACCGTCTTCGCTCTCGACCAGTACGCGGTCGCCGACCGAGAGGTCCAGGTTTCCCGGGTCGCAGTAGTGGACCGGGCCGATCGCATTAAACCGGACCCCAACGACATGATTTGTTCGCGTGTATTCCATTTTTCCTTAATCCGCGCGCTCTGAGCCCCGTCGAAGCGTCACCCTACGCCGAAAGCCCCCGTCCCGAGCCTCAGCGAAGGTCTACCGTGAGTTAAGCCGAAGGGGCCTGTCCTGAGCTAGGTCGAAGGACCGGCAGTATCAGCATCATGTGCTCAAGCGCCAGCCTCGGGTTTACGTTACGCTCCAGGTTCACAATCGCCTCGTGTACGGCCTGAATGGACCCTGCGATCTGCTCACGGGATAGCCGGGTTGCCACCGATTTCAGCGTGTCGACCTTTGAGAGGTTCGTAACCAGGTCCGGCGCACCTTCCCGGATCAGCATTATGTCACGCCACCAGTCGAGCCAGACCTCGAGCGACCGCCTACCCGTCTCCCGGCTGCGAGTGAAGGAGGAGGCGAGGCCGGAGGCGTATGCGAACCGCTTTTCCAGGCCGTCGTTCACGACCTCCCCGACCGCATCCAGTTCCTGCGAGCGCGCCTCCACCAGTTCAGGGTTGCCCGCCGCTTCCATGGCCCACCCCGGACGGCCCGCCGAGAGTCGCGCCAGCTCATCCGCCGTCGAAGCGTCGACCCCGTGCCTCTCCGCCAGCTCGGTGGCTATGACCGGCCTAGGCACGGGACGCATCTCGATCACCTGACAGCGGGAGACCAACGTCGGAAGCAAAGCGCTCGGACCTACGGCCAGGAGCACCAACACAACCTGGTCCGGCGGCTCTTCCAGTGTCTTCAGCAGGCAGTTCGCCGCCTCTTCGCTGAGTCGCTCGGCCTCGTCGAAGACGAAGACCCGGTAGGCGCCCTCGTACGGTTTCAGGCTCGCCTCGCGCTGCATCGTCCGCACCTGGTCAATGCTGATCAATGCCCGCACTCGGGACCCGCTTTCGTCGAGCCCGACTACCCTGACGTCCGTATGCGTCCGGCGCTCAACGCGGCTACACTGGTCGCATTCGCCGCACGGCCTGTCGTCGCCGACGCATTCCATTGCACTGGCGAGGTCCATCGCCAGCGTCATCTTGCCGATCTGCCTTGGTCCGGCGATCAGGTAGGCGTGCGATGTCCGGCCGGCCGCGATGCCACGGCGTAAAAAATCGACTGCCTTTCGGTTGCCTATCGTTCGCCACATCGAATCGTACCTCGCGACCCTAACGCGTGAGCAAGACAATCGCGCCGGCAGCCAGTATAACGCCGAGGACCCGCGTCGCCTTGATGCCCTCTTCCAGAAAGATCATTCCCAGCACGCTGGCGACGGCGAAGTTCATGGCGAAGATAGGCACCACGACCGACGCTGGACCGCGGCTCAGTGCAAGATAGAAGCTGCTGATGCTCAGGCTAAGCGTGACGCCTGCCGCAAAAAGCAGTAACGTAGGAGCGTCCAAGTTCAGGTTAGCGGGGATGCTCTGGCGTCGCAAGATAACGAGCGCTACGGCCGCCGCGACCAGCATCGTGTTCGTAACGACCAGCGCCACCTCGGGCGGCACGGTACGCAACACCACCTTCAGAAGCACGGCGGTCGTCCCGTACCCCACCATCGCGACCATCGCCCAACCGACGTAGCTCAACTCGCCAACTCCCGCAACATGATTCCTTCACCCGACGCCGAACCGTAGCTGCCTGCCCGCCTTCTTTCCCTCCTCTCCGCGGTACGGAGAGGGGCCAGGGGTGAGGTTCACATAACGTCACACAGCATCATATCTTCGTAGGTCTCGCGCCGCCGGATCAACCGGGCCTGCCCATCCATGACCATGACCATCGCCGGCCTCGGACTCCAGTTGTAGTTGCTTGCCATCGCCGGCGCATAGGCCCCGGACGCGGGTATCGCGATCAGGTCTCCCGCTTCAAGCTTAGGCAGTAACACGTCCTTGACGAGAATGTCGCCCGACTCGCAGTACTTGCCAGCAAGCGTCACCGTCTCCTCCGGCCCGTCGGACACTCGGTTGGCGACCACGGCCTCATACCCAGAGTCGTAGAGCGCGGGCCGTATGTTGTCTCCCATGCCGCCGTCTAGCGAAACGTACTTGCGGACTCGGGGAATGTCCTTGGTCGCGCCTACGGTGTAGAGAGCAACGCCGGCTCGGCCAACGATCGCGCGCCCCGGCTCGACTACGAGCGTGGGCTCCCCGAACCCACACTCGGACGCGCGTCGCGTAAGCGCCGACGTGATCACCTCCGCATAAGACGCGACCGGCGGTGGCAGTCGGTCCTGCAGGTAGCCGATCGCGAAACCCCCTCCCGGGCTGAACTCTCGCAGTTCGAGGCCCTGGGATTTGAACGGCGAGAGGAACGACAGCACGGCGTCGATAGCGATGGCGTACGGCTCTAACTCAAATATTGGAGACCCGAGATGGAAGTGAATCCCGACGAGATCGAGGTTCGAGGCGTCCAAAGCCGCCAGGATAGCTCGCTCCCCGTCTCCGGTCTCGATGGAGAATCCGAACTTGCTGTCGAGCACGCCGGTCGTCGTCTTGACGTGTGTATGTGGGTCCACCCCGGGCGAGAGGCGTAGCAAGATACCCTGGTTCTCACCGCGCGCAGCGGCCAGGGCGTTCAACAGATCGAGTTCGTGGAAGTTGTCGACGACGACCCTTCCGACACCGTACCCGAGGGCCAGTTCCAACTCGTCGGCGCTCTTGTTGTTGCCGTGGAAGTAGATGTCCTCGGGCGGGAAGCCGACGGCCTTGGCCACGGCAAGCTCCCCCCCGGAGACCACGTCGATCCCCAGACCTTCCTCGTTGATCAACCTGGCCAGAGCACCGCTAAGAAAGGCTTTGGATGCGTAGAGCACCCTGGTGTTGGGATAAAGGCCGGTGAACTCCTTCACATATTCCTTGCAGGTACTTCGGAGAGTCTCCTCGTCGAAGACGTATAGAGGAGTCCCGTACTCCGACGCCAGGTCAACGGCGTCGCAGCCGCCCAACAGGAGGTGGTCGCCTTCACTGACCTCTACCGTCGTAGGGAAGACCTCACGGCTATCGAACATCGCATAGGATCGTTGGTTCATCGTTTTTGCCGCCTGCTGTTCTTGAATCGCTAGGTCCGGGGCTTGGCAATTATAGTGCAATCAGCTCGGGCCGACACCCGTTTTCCGCGTTGCCCTCCCGTGTTGACGCGGCGACACTCCGTCAATAGCATAGTCACACCGTCACCGTTGCCCGCCGCGACACGGGCCTCAACGAAAGACCAGTCGCGGCCGAGGAGGAGGATACATGTTCGAGGTTAAGATCGACTCGCGCGAGACCGAGTCCCACGAGCTTGCATGGGAGATCGTGGACGCCATAAACAAGGGCTTGCTTGAGCACGAGCCCTTGGCCGGACTTGGTGTAAGGGTCGCAGGAGTGCAAATCGACGGACGGGTCGTCCCGTTCCGTCTCGGCTATGAACGCAAGGAGTCATGAAGGGTGACCAGAAGGGGCGCATTGCGTGCGCCCCTTCTGGTCACCCTCAGGATTGTCCCTCGTTTTGATCCGACGCCAGCGGCGGCGGTTGGGCCGAACGGTCCCCGGTGCTACAATGTCAGCCGGTGCAACAGGAAGCCTGAGCGGAGGGAAATAATGACCGAATTCAAGGGGGTCGTCCCGGCGATAGTCACGCCGATGACGCCCGAAGGCGAAATCAACGAAGACGCGTTCAGAAAGCTGCTCGACTTCAATATCGAGGCGGGAGCGCACGGGTTCTGGGTCGCCGGTGGAGGCGGAGAGTGTGTCCTCCTAAGCGACGACGAGAACAAGAGGCTCGCGGAGATTGCGGTCGAACAGGCCGCAGGACGAGCGTTCATCATCATGCATGTTGGAGCCCTGACCACCCGAAGCGCCGTAGCCATGGCCGAGCACGCCGCCAAGGTCGGCGCAGACGCCATCTGTTGCGTCCCTCCCTTCTTCTATCGGATCGGCGAAGATGCCGTGGTCGAGCACTATCGCACCGTGGCCGCCGCCGCCGACCTTCCTCTTTTCGTATACAACCTGCCGCAGTCGACCGGCGTCGAGATCACGCCCGACTACCTAGAGAAGATCGCGGACCGCGTTCCTCAGTTGGCCGGCCTCAAGCACTCGGCGCCCGAATTTACGAACAATATAGCCTTCGTGAAGATGGGTATGCGCTGCTTTACGGGCAACGCCCGCCTGATGCTCTCCGCCCTTACCCTGGGCGCCGCCGGCTGCGTCGACGGGGCGCCATGCGCGGCCCCAGAGCCCTGGGTGGAGATATGGAACGCCTACCAGGAGGGCGACCACAAGCGGGCGGAGGCAGCTCAAAGGCGAGCGACCGAGGTCCAGAACCTGCTAATTCAGGCCGGGGCAGTCTACCCAGCCAACGTCAAGGCACTGGCCAGTGAGCGCCTCGGTATCGAGTTGGGAGACCCGCGGCCGCCGATCCCTCCGGCTACGGCCGAGCAGAGAGACCGGATCCGCCAGGGAGCCGCCAGGCTGGGCCTGCTGGGGGTTGCGGTCTAATGGCAGCCCAGAACAATACCCCAGCGGACGGCCTCGGGCTAAAGCACCCCTTATCCGTAACCGTCGGCGCCGGACTCGACAATCTGACCCGCCTCGGCCTCAAGACCGAGACGACAATGAACGACCCCGTCGAAGAAGCCGGCGAGTTCTCTGAGATGCTCATCAGCGCACACGCTCCGGTGATACTCGGCGAGATGCGCCACAACATCGCGGCCACTGACACCGAGTTCCGCAGGATGTCCATCGAGCTCATCATCACCTTTATCGACGCCGCCCGGCGCCAACCACACGTGCGCCAGGTGAACATGCACTTCGCCCCAAAGATCTGGAACGAGGATTATCAGACCCGGGGAAACGAGGGCACCTACGAACTCCAAGTGGACGGGGTACGCGAGCTCGCCGCCTTTGCGGCCCAGTACGGCATAGAGATCGTCCTAGAAAATAACAACGCTTACTGGACCGGCGTCCTCGACGAAGTTGCGCACGACGACGTCGTTTGGACCGGGCGAAACGCCTACTTCGGGTCTTCCCCCGAGGAGTGGATCCAAATCTGCGAAGACGTCGATCGACCCAACGTGAAGCTTTGCCTCGATTCGAGTCACACCTGCACCTACGCCCACACCTTCCCAGAGGACAAACGGGAGGAACGGGTGCTCGCCTTCCTGTCGAGGCCGGAGCTGATCAAACACGTGCATTGGAACGACAACTATCTGCACGACATCCGCGGGCGCGTCGACTCTCACGCGGTCCTTGGAACGGGCTCACTCCCCCTGGAGCTGCATCGCGGCATCAAGTCCCTGGACGCAACGTTGTTAATCGAACACTTCTACTCGACCGAGGAACTCGAAGGGGAGCTGGAGTTCATCAAAAGCCTGTGAATCTGGTGTCCACAGATCAATAGCAACCCTCATAGGACCAAACACCGCCTCTCCGGCATGATGAGTTTTGGCTTGGCCGAGCTGCAACGCTTCAAACTCGACGCCGAAGGCCAGATGCACGCCACGTCGGATGAGATGCAGCCCTTCGCCGAGCTGCTCGCCAGCGGCCACGCCCCCACCCAGAAAGGGGACGTCAGGCTCAACATCGCGGCAACGGACAGCGATTTTCGCGAAGAGTCGGTTCGAAAGATCGAAGATTACGTAGAGTTGACGGCCGGCTTCTCAAGACTTAAACAGGTGAACATCCATTTCGCCCCCCGGCGCTGGTTCGATGAGAAGCAGACCCAAGGGCGCGAAGGCGACTATGACCTCCTCATCGACGCAATCCGGCGAATCGCCGGGGTCGCGTCCGACCGCGGCATCGAGATCGTTTGCGAGAACCACGCCCGATACTGGACAGGCTTAACAGAGGACGCGTCCGGTCACGAGGTAGACTGGGATAACCGCGACTCCTACTTCGGAGCGTCGCCCGAGGAATGGATCGGGATCTGCGAGGAAGTGGACCGGCCCAACGTTCTCCTTTGCCTCGACACCAGCCACGCCTGCACCTACGTCAACACCTTTCCGGAACCGCAACGTGCCAAGGCTCTGGAGGCATTCCTGGTCCGGCCGGACTTGATCAGTCACGTCCACTGGAGCGATAACTACCTGTACGATGCGCGGGGGCGCGCCGATTCTCATGCCCTGCTTGGCGAAGGCACCCTGCCGACAGAGTTTCATCGGGCCATCCGAGCCCTTAATGCGACAATCCTCGTTGAGACCTTCCCGAACAACGCCGAAGAGATCGAGAGCCAGCTACGATTCATCGACGAACTGTAGCTTCGACGCCGCTCTCCGGCACGCAGGTACGGCCGGACCAATTAGACCTAGACTCCCAATCTGTCTGACAGCATGGAGATAATCCTCTCAGAGCCACTCGTCGGCTCGATCACCTCACCGTCCACCGCGATTAGCGGACGGCGGATCAGCCTCGGCTCGTCGAGCATCATGGCGATGAGCCGGTCGTCATCGAGGTCGTTCCGGTCGAGGCCAAGCTTCCTGAACGAAGGGCTGGCCCAGGAGAAGAAGTCCGAGACGGGCCTGTCTCCGATCAGCCTGCGAAGCTCGTCCTTGGTGAAACGGTCGCTGAAGAAATCCCTAGCCTGCAAATCGACGCCGCTCTGTGAAAGCCACGCTTTCACCTGCGTACACGTGCTTCAGCGCCGGTAAAAGTAGTAGCCTACCATGGTCAAATGAGCACCCAAAAAGTTAGACTCTCTATCGAAACCCCCGAATCTGGATACTGTCGAACCCACACCGGTCCTTCACCTCGCCCCTTCAAACACCTTTCAGACACGTGCTTGACAAACTAGAACGGCCGTACTATTCTACTTATTGAGGGACGGACCCCACCGGTCTGTCCCTTGTCTTTTGAGGTGGAACAGTCGCCCCGTCCCAAGTACCACCCCACCACATAGGAGATGGAACAAAACGGATGAAAATGGAACAAGTGAACAACGACCCCTCTCCGACAAACAGCTCGCCGCCAGTTCGTAGTAGCCCTTTGACGGACTCAACGCAAGCTTGTCGAAGCGAGAAAGGGGGTCGTTGGAAGATCTAAGTACGAGGGTCAGGCGAGGAGTTCGGCGGGGCGTGCTGGAAAGTCAATCTCGTGGTCCGGGTCGGTTGGGACTTTGACACCAGCGAGGGACATGGCCGGTCCTTAGATCTTCTCTGCCGGCCGCTTTGAAAGGCCGAGGGCACACGCGCTCCTGTGACGCACCATATTGGTATGGAGGTCGGCAGGCCGTTTCAGAGTCAGGGAGGTATGCGGATCAAGACTAACCCAAGCCAGACAACGCGACCAGCCACTACGAGATAGCCAGCTTTGGGACTACGGCTTTTGATGAAATACAAAACCCCGGCCCGCCGTGTCCGGCGGAGCCGGGGCTAGATCGTCTTTAAGTCGCGTGCGCTGCGCGCCTAACCCTTCACGGTGTTACTCAAGTCCTGTCCAGCTCGGAACCTGACCAACTTGTGGCCTGGAACGGTGGTGAGCTGACCGCCGCGAATCGACCTGACTCTTCGTTCCTTCACGCCCGTCACCCAGAAAGCGCCGAACCCGGTGAGGACCACCCGGTCCCCACTCGACAAGGCGTCCTGAACGACACCCAGCACCGCGTTCAACGCGGCCTCTCCTTGGGCCCTGGAGCCTCCAAGGCGTGTAGCGACTCGAGCGGTTATGTCCCCTCTCCTAAGCGAAGAAGTAGCCATAGACGATGCCCCCTTTGATTGTTTGATACCCCGATGCAGCCGGCTGAGTTCCAAGCGCGATATCGGCTGCGGCGAATGTTATTTGCTGTTACTGTCGGTGTCAAGACCCGACAGTACTGGGGTGGCCGGACGAGGACGCCGGTCTTACGCGACCTTGATCGAGCCGTTCACCGTGCTCGGTTCGAGGTCGCTAAAACGGCCGATATCGGTTCGCGATCGGCATTCGTCTATCGCGTCCGAAGTTGCGCGGCGTGATCTTGATGCCCGGCGGCGCCTGTCTGCGCTTGTACTCGCTGCGGTCGACCATGGTAATTGTACGCCTGACTACCTCCTCGGCGAAGCCCTTCTCGACTATTAGCTCGAAGGACAGGTCGTCCTCGACGTAGGCTTTCAGGATCGGGTCTAGTACCTCGTAGGGCGGAAGACTGTCCTGATCGAGCTGGTCCGGGCGCAGCTCGGCGGTCGGGGGTTTTTCGATGACGCTGGTTGGGATAGGGGGCATGTCCGTGATCGAGTTGCGGTACTCGGCGAGCTCGTACACCAACGTCTTGGGCACGTCGTTGATAACGGCAAATCCCCCGGCCATGTCGCCGTAGATCGTCGCGTAGCCCACTGCCATCTCGCTCTTATTCCCCGTCGTCAAGACGAGCCAGCCGAACTTGTTGGAGAGGGCCATTATCATGACCCCCCGTATACGCGATTGCAGATTCTCTTCAGCCAAGCCGGGCTCAAGACCGTCGAAAAGAGGAGCCAGCGTCTCCAGATTCGCCGTGAATGCGTCCTCAATGGCGAGAGTTTCGAACCTGATACTCAGGTTGTCGGCAAGTTCGCGCGCGTCGCGCATACTGCGCTCCGACGAATAGCGCGATGGCATCCAGACGCCCGTGACGTTTTCGCTTCCCAGGGAGTCGACGGCAATGGTCGCAACGAGACTCGAATCTATGCCGCCCGAAAGGGCGACGAGGACCTTTTCGAACCCGGTCTTGTGCACGTAGTCCCGAGTACCTGTCCGGAGCGCTGCGTATACCTCCGCGATACCGTCGCACGTTACCGGCTCCGGCGTTGGTACCGCCGGCCGAGAACGGTTCGAGTAGTCCGACACCTCAATGATGCTAGGCCGGCCGACGCTATCGACGGCCGTGAGCTCCTCCCCTGAAACGGCCGGCTCGCGCCGGGACTTCGACAACGCCTCAACGTCGAGGTCCACAACTATGAGTTCTTCCACGAACCGGCTGCCCTGGGCCATCCGGCCCCCCGCAGGGTCAAACACCATGCTACCGCCATCGAAGACCAGCTCGTCCTGTCCACCGACCAGATTCAAGTAGGCGACGAAGACGTCGTGGTCGGACGCCCGCGTTGCCAACACCTGCTCACGTTCCGCCAGCCTTCCAGCGTAGAAGGGCGAACCGCTGATATTGACAATCACCTCGGCCCCGGAGGCGCACTGTACGTTCGTGGGGCCAACCGGCTCCCAGATGTCCTCACACACGTTGACCCCAACGAGAGTCCCATTAATAGAGTAGACGGGACAGCGATTTCCGGGTGTGAAGTAGCGCCTCTCGTCGAAGACGCCGTAGTTGGGAAGGTGGATCTTGTGGTACGTGTCCACCACTCTGCCACCATAGGCGACCGCAGCGGCGTTGCGAACGCCCCCGTCACTGTCCGCGAAACCGACAACGACAGCGATTCGCGCGGACGCTTGGGCTATCCTCCGCATCGTGTCTATGTTGGCCTCGACGAACTGGGCCTTGAACAGGAGGTCTTCAGGAGTGTAGCCAGGTATCGCGAGCTCGGGAAACGCCACCAGGTCGGCGCCGTAAGAGCGCGCCCGGTCGATGTAGTCGATGATCTTGGACGCGTTGTCCTCAAGGTCGCCGACGGTCGGGTTGATCTGGGCCAACGCCAATCTGAAGGTACGCATCGGGGTAGCTTTGCTCGGAGTGTTGAGGAGGCCCGCGACGGCCGCGGCGGAGCGCTCTTGCCGAACCTCGCGCAAGTATAGCATGCGCTGTGCGGGCTGATCTGTGCCAACGAGGCATTGCTGGTTGGAAACGGGCGCACGCGGATGCGCCCCTACGAACCATGGGGCTTGGTGCATCCCGATGCCACATCGGGACCCCTACGTTGGACATCTGGGCGGGTGACCTGCCGCTTTCAGCCACGCCCTGAGGCAAACACACCCTCGTAACGGTTCCGAGACGGCCTCCGCCTGGTGGGAATACAGCGCGGCGATCCCAGCGGACACCAAGGACCCGTGTAGTCCGTCGTCGAGCGGGCTTTTCAGCTCTCCAGTGCGGGCGTCCCTGGGAGGAACATTTTCGCGGTGAACGATCTGGCCGTCGTACCAGGGTTGGCTCTGCAAATGAGCAAGGACGCTCGACACGTCCATGTGTCAGAAGCCTGAGATGGTCTCTTGTTCGTGGCCGACCAGCTCGACGTCCTCTCGGCTGTTCTCGATGAACTCGACAACGGCACCAACCGTCTCATCCACGTGCCGCGAGCTGTTGCTGACGCAGACGATGCCCAGCGTCGCAATCTGCCACGAGCCGTTGTCGGCGACCTCGGCGACAGACACGTTGAACTGGTTGCGGACTCTCGAACTGAGGGAGGCGATCACCCGCCGCTTGCCCTTGAGACTCTGGTTCTCGGGCATCCGCAGGGTGATTTTGCAGACTCCGACGTTCAGCGACTGCTCCCTATTCAGAGGAATGTAGTGGGCCACATTGTACGCCCAAGTACGTACTCAGGCGCGACGACCGGGCGGTTGTCGTCGGGCCGACGCGGTGGCATTATTCCTTGACACTGTTCACAAGCAGGGCTAGCATCAAGTTGGAGCGCCGGCGGGCAACGCCGACGTCACGTATTACAGCGGGAGTCGAACGTGATCGAAAACGAAGGCGATTGGCAACGCGCCGCCGAGAAGTCTTGGATCGTCCGACTGCCGAAACAACGCCTGGCGACCTTCGGCACGACCAACATCTCCTACTACGTGGTAACCAAGCCCATCTATGAGGAACTCGACAGCCGGAAGGAGGAGGGCGTGATCCGGACCGGCAGGGTAAAGGCGGAGCGCCCCGCGGTCGTTACGCCCACCTACGCGATGAACCTTCAAGGGTTCAGCCCCGAGGCCTACGACTACTTCAACTACGAAGCAAGCCAGTCCGGACCAAACAGCCCAGGGATCCTTTACCAGTACAAGAACGAGTTCGGCAAAATGGACATCGTGAGCGGCCAGGCCTCCGAGATCGCTCACAGGATTAGCGGCGACCTCGACAGCCGCAAAGAGGACTTGTCGGTCGTGATGGTGGGCGTGGACGAACTGTGGGACGTGGCACTGCTTAAGTTCATCTACGAGTTCACGTCGTCCTCCGTGGCCGGCAACGTGCAGGACCTGCACTCGAAGGGGCTACTCGACCCTCAGAGAGATTTCGGGGGAGCGCCCCGCGCCGCGATTCAGGCCATCGAGCGCCTGTTTGTTGAAGTTCAACAAGGCGCCAACCCGGAGATGCTCAAACGAGAGCTAGACCGCTGGGGGCTGTTCGGGTTCTACCAGGACCGCTTCCTCGACCTCTTCCACAAACGCGGCTAACCGGGCAGGCACCGGGGCATCGCCCCTAACGTTGGCCGTCTCCAGCCACCCACACGGTCCACTAGCGCGAATCGTTTGATCATGGCGGCGGGCTCGCGTCTGCCGCATGAAGCCGGTTTGAGTATTTTCATGGAATTCCGGACCCTGGCCGGCCTGCGGGTTCCGGCCGTCGGCATCGGCACCTGGAAGACCTTCGACGTCTCCTCCGAACGCGACGTTGCCGTTCAGAGCCGGATCATCGACTCGTCGCCTATGTATGGGAGAAGCGAGGAGGTCGTGGGCCGGACCATCACCGGCAGGCACGAACAGTTCCAGCTGGCGACCAAGGTGTGGACGACCGGCCGGGAAGAGGGCGAGGCGCAGATAGCGCGCCCTTTCGAGCTGTTTGGCGCCGAACATATAGACGTGTTCCAGGTACACAACCTGCTCGACTGGCGGACACAGTTGGACACGCTCTAACGCCTCAAAGACAAGGGCAAGGTCGGCGTCATAAGCATCACACACCTGGGGACCAGCGCCTATCCCACGATGATCGACATCATGAAGTCCGGGCGCGTGGGCGCCGTCCAGGTGCCCCACAGTATCGGCCAGCGGGAGTGCGAGGCCGAGGTGTTGCCCCTGGCAGCCGACCTCGGAATTGGCGCGTCATGGAGCCGCTGCAGAAGGGTCTCTACATCACCGGCTTGAAGCGCAAGCCCGACATCGCGCCGCTTGAGGGAACCAGAATCGAAACGTGGGCGCAGGCACTGCTGGCCTGGGTACTCGCCGACCCGAGGATTAGCGTCGCCATCCCGGTAACGTCGCGGCCCGAGCGGATATCCGAGAACGCCTATGCAGGTTCGGGCGTCGTCCTTGACGCTGAGCAGCGAGACTACATACGGCGCGAGACGGAACGCTGCGTGTGGCCCCGCTCTGGCAAGACCAGCACCGAAGGGAGTGATGTATGGACGTTTCCGTTGGACAGACGGCGCACCGGGAGATGGCGGTGACCGCGGAGATGATCGAATCCTACGCGCAGCTCACGGGCGACTACAATCCGCTCCACTTCGATCCGGGCTTCGCAAGCCGCACGCGCTTCGGACGGCTGATGGCCCAGGGTGGAATGCCTCCTGCACGCTCTGGTCGCGATGGACATGCCGGGGTCCGGCACTGTGTTCGTTACCCAGAACTGGATCTTCACGAAGCCGGTCTACATAGGCGACACGATCCGAGCCGAGGCGAAGGTGACCTCGGTCCGCGACAACCGCCCGATGGCCGATATCAGGTTCGTAGTGAAGAACCAGGACGACGAGGAGGTCTTGACCGGCGAGGCCCTCGTATACCAGGCAACACCGACTCAAAGCTAGCGCGGGACCTTTCCTTCTTTGTCGTCCTGAGGAGCCCGCGAAGAAGGACCTGGGGACAGGCTCCACAGCGAGCTGTTTCTCATGGCGCGTTTTTGTTTGTGTTGCATTTTGTCGCACTGCAGCTATGCCGGGGACCGAAAGATGCTTTTGTGCCCGCACCCATGACCAAAAAGCCGACCCGATGGGATCTCTCCGTTCACCATTATAGTGCATTTGTTCTGCCGCGAAGGCGGCATCCAGCATCGCGCAGAGGCGGGCAGGTCTGAAACCTGGCCCTACGCCGATGCTGTGGGTCTCCGTGGGTGGGTCTCAGACCCGTGCTCTTCATGTTAACGTAGAGACATCCAGTGCGGAGACGCTACTACCATGCCAATCAAGTTCGGGACCGACGGGTGGCGCGCAGTTATCGCCGAGGATTTCACCTTCGCCAACGTCCGCTTGTGCGCTCAGGGGACCGCCGACCTGCTGAAGTCCCAAGGCGATGCATCGCGAGGGCTGGTGGTCGGATACGATACCCGGTTCGCCTCGGAGGAGTTCGCGGCGGCCGTGGCCGAAGTGGCCGCAGGTAATGGAATCAAGACGTTGCTCACCAACAGGGCGGCCCCGACACCGGTCGTGAGCTACAACCTGGTGAACCGTGGCGCGGGCGCCGGGGCGGTGATTACGGCCAGCCACAACCCACCGCAGTGGAACGGCTTCAAGTTCAAGCCGGACCACGGCGGCACGGCGTCGCCGGAGGTCACGGCCGAGCTAGAGAAGAAGATATCCTCCGTGGAAGCGTCGGGTAGCGTGAATGTGCTCTCTCTCGCCAAAGCTGAGAGCAAGGGACTCGTCGAGCGCTTCGACCCCAAGCCTGCGTACCTCGGAAACATCTCGCAGCTCGTCGACCTCGACGCGATCCGGCTGGCTGGGCTGAACGTCGCGGTCGACTCGATGTACGGGGCCGGCGCGGCTTACTTTGCCGAGCTGCTCGAAGGCGGCGCGACCACTGTCACCGAGCTACATGGCGAGCGGAATCCGGCATTCCCCGGCATGAGCCAACCCGAACCCCTGGGCCACAACCTCGGTGAGCTGATGGACCGCGTCGCTTCCGGCGGACACGATGTAGGGCTCGCCACCGACGGCGACGCGGACCGCCTCGGTCTGGTAGACGAGCGAGGCCGGTTTCTGACGACTCTCCAGACCTTCGCGCTCCTGTGCATGCACCAGCTCGAGGTGCTGAAGCGCAGGGGGCCGCTCGTTCGCTCGATAACCATGACGAGCATGGTCGACCGCCTTGGCGAGCTGTACGGCGTGCCCGTGTTCGACACACCTGTCGGGTTCAAGTACCTGGGGCCGATCATGATGCGCGAGGACGCCCTGGTCGCGGGCGAGGAGAGCGGCGGGTACGCCTTCCGAGGCAACATCCCCGAGCGGGACGGGATCCTCAGCGGACTCCTGCTCCTGGAGATGATGGTCAAGACGGGCAAGACGGTGTCCCAGCTGCTTCAAATGCTCGCCGACAAGGTCGGACCGCACCACTATGACCGGCTCGACCTGCACTTCGAAGGCAACCGGCAGGAGATCGAAGACCGGGTGAAGTCGGCCCAGCCTGAAACGCTGGCGGGCCGCCGTGTCGAAGACATCGACACGCGGGACGGCTACCGCTTCGTACTCGACAGCGGCTACTGGACGCTGGTGCGGTTTTCGGGCACTGAGCCACTGATACGTATCTACGCCGAAGCCGAGTCGCCGCAGGAGGTCGAATCGCTGCTGGCGGAGGTGCGGTCCATCGCCGGCGTGTAGGACCACACCGCAGAGCTCGCGGAGGCCGCTGAGATGGCCTCAATGGGGTGGATCATGATAACGACCTACGTAGAGGAAATAGGTCATTGGGAGTCCTGGCAAGGGGAATACAGGTTTGGGACGTTCCTGATCCTACCGCCTGACCCCCTGCTTCTGCGTATGAACGCTCTTCGAGCCAAGCACGACCCGCGCAGCCAATCGATTTGCGATGCGCACATCAGCCTCACGGTCCCGCTACCCAGGTCCATGGCTGAGAAGGATTGGGGCGAGCTTGAGTCGATAGCCGCGGGCTTCCCACACATCGCCATCCGCTACGGTCCTTTGGCGAACTACCGGCCTCATCCGGGTGTTGTGCTGGCGATAGAGCCACAAGAAAAACTCGATAAGCTTCGCGCCGCGCTGGAAGCTACGTCAGTCTTCCCAAGAGCACCTACGCGGACACATCCTTTCTCGGCCCATATGACGGTTGCTGAGTTCATCTCCATAGAGGAGACGGAAGCACTAATGATGGAGCTCGCGGACGTCGCGCACCAGGGCACCTTCTTGTGCACTGGTGTTTCCTACGCGGTGCCCGACGGTGATTTTCACTTCACCGAACGGAGGCGGCGGAGTTGACGCTCTGACACCAGCGTTCGGGAAGCACACTACGACCGAAACCCCTTCCCGAGCCCGGGGATCATCGACCAGAGGTCGATGATCCCCGGGCGGCTGACAGCCTGATTCCCCGGCAGTGTCTTGATTCAGTTCAGCATCTGTCCTGGCGAATTGAGTGCAAACATGAGTTCCCAATTGAGCACTACTCAGTCTTGTAATCCAGAATGCCGTTGATTCTGGGCTCGCGAAAAAGGCTCGTTTCAAGTCGGAAGCCTAGTCGCCGCATAAGTTTGACGGACCGGTCGTTATCGGCCCCAACAGAGTTGAAGATCCGGTGTATACCAAGCTCGGTGAAGCCGTAATCGATCAAAGTCCTGGCCATCTCTGATGACGTATCCCAGCCCCCAATGTTTTTGACCGAGGGCGTAGGTCAGTTCCGCTTCAATGAGGTCAGGATGGCTGCCTACAACATGGTTTGGTTCGCGTTCAAGAACCAGCCAACTGGTGTCCTCGTCCGACCCGTATCTCTGAAAGCCCATGAGCCCCACTAGCATTTGGCCTTCTTTGAGGGATAGTGCTTTCAACCCGAATTCAGAGCATGGAGCAATCCATTCGTCGGCATCGCCATGCATCCCGGTCATCGACCTCCCTCAGATTCTTCGCAGGGCTCAGAATCGTCCATGCCGGTTGCCTCCGGCACCTTAAAAGATGAAAATCGCGGCGCGTCACCTCCGGAGGCCGCGCCTGTTTTTACAGCAATCCGACATGTCCCGTTGCACGGGACACCATGAATGATGAAAAGGACCGGAGTCTTACCCATGCCCCCTTTGGTGGAAGGTTGGGAAGGGAGAAAGCCAGCCCTCGGACACCCCATTTTCAGAGGAATGACAGCGGATTGGGGGCATCTCGCGAAGGGTTTTCAACACGAGGTTAGGACACGATATCTTGAAC
>Ga0310121_10002419_pt1 | contig 17723 bp, 20 predicted proteins | sample CB27_Tmax_986_MG_FD_203504 | JGI IMG/M metagenome (GOLD analysis project Ga0310121, IMG submission 203504) | Marine microbial communities from Western Arctic Ocean, Canada - CB27_Tmax_986 | ecosystem: Environmental > Aquatic > Marine > Oceanic | place: Canada: Western Arctic Ocean | collected...
CTCCCCCCACGCTCGTCTGCTACGCCTTCGCGGCCTGACGGCCGCTTCGTCTCCGCGCTCGCTTAGAGCTCGCTGCGCTCGACCCAACCCCGGCCCATCCACCCCGTCGCTCGTCTGCTACGCCTTCGCGGCCTGACGGCCGCTTCGTCTCCGCGCTCGCTTTCAAGCTCGCTGCGCTCGGGCCCCCCGCCACCACCCCACCCGCGCTCGTCTGCTACGGCTGGGCGTCCTGACGGCCGCTTCGTCTCCGCGCTCGCTTGGAGCTCGCTGCGCTCGGGCCCAGCCCGTCGGCACCCGCGGTACGCTAATGCCGTGCAGCCGATCCGCGGCGACTGTGTAGCCTCCGCCGCCTGCCGCCTAAGTGGCGGGCGACACGCAGATCCCGACCCAGCGCGGGCGACGGCCCCGCCCGCGCAGCGGAAGGGCAGGGCGCTAGCGGTGGACGCGAACCTCCGCCTCGGCGACTGGGTCGGACGCCGTATCCAAGTGGAGATCGACAGGCCGTTGGGCAGCCGCCACCCGACGGAGCCCGACATCGTCTACGCGGTCAACTACGGCCTCGTACCCGGCACGCTGGCCCCCGATGGGCACCTGCTCGATGTCTACGTTCTCGGCGCGGAGGAGCCGCTGGTTCAGTGTGAAGCGACCGTGATCGCCATCATCCGCTGGCGGGACGACATCGAGGACAAGCTGGTCGCAGCAGTGAGCGGCACCTGGGACGCAGCCGCGATTGAGGCGGCGACGGAGTTCCAAGAGCGCTTCTTCGACTCCTGGGTGGAACTGCCGTAGGGACGCCGTCTCGCTGGGCCCGGAGCCGCGTGCTAGACTCCCGCGGCCACCAGCGCGGCGGGTGAGCACGCCCGTGCGTGCGCCCGTTCTGCGCTACCGAAGAAGGACGGACGACCATGGATCTGAGCCTCAGCGAAGAGCAAGAGCTGCTGCGTAACTCGGCGCGCGAGTTCCTCGAGAACGAGTGCCCCGAAGAGCACGTGCGCGCCATGGAAGAGGACGAGAACGGCTACAGCCCCGAGCTGTGGAAGAAGATGGCCGATCTCGGCTGGCAAGGGCTGATGATCCCGGAGGAGCACGGCGGGGCCGGTTTCTCCTACCTCGATCTGTGCGTGCTCGTCGAGGAGTTCGGACGGGCACTCGTGCCCGGTCCGTTCATCCCGAACGCCACCTGTGCGGCCTGGCTAACGGTCGCCGCAAGCGACGCGCAAAAGGCGAAGTACCTGCCCGGCATCGCGAACGGATCGGCCATCCACACGTACGCGATCACGGAGGAGTCGGGGCGCTGGGACCGCGAGGGCATCGCCCTCACGGCCACCCAAGATGGCGAGGGTTATGTCCTCAACGGGACGAAGCTCTTCGTTCCCGACGCGAACGTGGCCGACTACCTCCAGGTGATCGCGCGGACGCCCGAGGGGCCGTCCGCGAACTTCATCATCGCCCGCGACCAGTCGGGCGTTGACGTGACGGTGCTGAAGACGATCGCCAGCGACAAGCAGGCCGAGGTGGTCCTGAATAACGTCCGCGTGAGCGCCGATGACGTCATCAAGGCGGACGATGCGACGCGCGCGCGCACTCGCAACATCGCCGTGAATCTGGAGAACGCGTACCTCGTAGGCCTCGCCCAGAAGGACTTCGAGATCGCCGTGAACTACGCCAAGGAGCGCGTCCAGTTCGGCCGTCCGATCGGCTCCTTCCAGGCGATCCAGCACAAGGCCGCCGACATGGTGACGGACGTCGATGGCATGCGCTTCATCACGTACAAGGCCGCCTGGGCGACCAGCGAGAACGAGGATTCGCAGGACATGGACACCTCCATGGCGAAGGCGTGGTGCAGCGAAGCGAGCCGCCGCGTGGTGGCCCACGGCCAGCAGATTCACGGTGGCATCGGCTTCACGAAGGACTACATCATCCAGCTCTATTTCCGCCGCCAGAAGCGGGCCGAACTCTTCTGGGGCGACGGCGACTTCCACCGCGAACGCGTCGCCGAGCTGTTGGAGATCTAGACCCCCAAGCAGCGAGACAAACCGCACGAGCCTACGTCGAGACACCCGCCATCCGGCGGGTCTCTTGGTGTTGCGAGGCTGAGGAAGGTCTCCCTGGCGCGCGACACCGCTCGGGCCGGACCCCACGGCTTTGGCGCGGGCCCGAGCTCAGTGGGCTCCAAGCGAGCGCGGAGGCGAAGCGGCCGGCAGGCCGCGCAGGCGCAGCAGACGAGCGACGGGGTGGGGCGGTTGCGGTGGGCCCGAGCGCAGCGAGCTCCAAGCGAGCGCGGAGACGAAGCGGCCAGCAGGCCGCGAAGGCGTAGCAGTCGAGCGCGGGTGGGGAGGCGGCGGGGGGTCCGAGCGCAGCGAGTTCCAAGCGAGCGTGGAGACGAAGCGGCCGGCAGGCCGCGCAGGCGTAGCAGTCGAGCGCGGGGGGAGGCGGTTGCGGGGGGCCCGAGCGTTAGCGAGCTCTAGTGCGAGTGACCGCCCGGGCCGTGGCTGTGGCCGTGAGGGGTGGGGTCGTCGACGCCGCTCACTTCGTCGCCGCTGGCGTCGTCTCCGTCGTCGGCGCCGTCATCTTCCCAGGGGGCGGGGCCGTCTCCGGTGGCTTCCTGCGCCACCCCGACGACCGCGAAATTGCCGATGATCTTCTGCGCCTTCTTGCCGCAGGAGGGGCAGGGCACGAGTTGGAGCACGTCGCTCATCGGCATCCGCTTCTCGAAGCGCTCGTCACAGTTCGGGCAGAGGTATTCGTAGAGGGCCATCGCTGGATCGTGCCGTCAGGCGGGCCGCGCAGTCAACGTCACCCGCAGTTGGTCACCCCGAGTTGCGCTCACGCTCGTAGGGCCCGGATCGCCTCGCCGCCTCGCGGAACCGGTCGAAGTTGCCGTCGTAACGCCGGATATTGGCGCCGCGACGGACGCCTTGGTGCTCGCAGGCGGAGCCCACGGAGCAGCTCGCACAGCAGAAGCGGCGGGTCGCCATGAAGTGGGGCTCACCGGTGATCGGGACCAAGCAGCGCTCACAGCGGACATCGTCGGACACAGCGGCCTCCGAGACGCATTCTCCGCGCGAGCGGCCGCGGGGGAAAGGGGCCGGGCCGGGTGGCCGCCTCGCGGTGGCTCGGGCATGCTGCGCACATGGTTCGCATCAATCGCGTCTACACCCGCGTTGGCGACGATGGCAGGACGGCGCTCGTCGGTGGCGAGCGCGTGCCCAAGGAGAGCCTTCGGATCGAGGCCTACGGCACGGTCGACGAGCTCAACAGCGTGATCGGCGTGGCCGTCGCGAAGGGACTGGTCGGGCCACTCTCCGACCCGTTCGCCATCATCCAGCAGGTGCTGTTCAACCTCGGCTCCGACCTTGCCACTCGGGAGTCGGACAAGGAGCGGCTCAGCGGCCCCGGAGTCGAGCAGCGCCACGTCGATCAGGTCGAGGCGTGGATCGACGCCTGGAACGAGGACCTCGAACCGCTGACGAGCTTCGTCCTTCCCGGTGGGACCGAGGGCGCCGCCCAGCTCCACGTCGCCCGTACCGTCTGCCGCCGCGCGGAACGCATCACGATCGCGCTCAGCCACGAGGAGGCGGTGGGGTCGTTCGTGGTGCCGTACTTGAACCGGCTGAGCGATCTGCTCTTCGTTGCGGCCCGGCTTCAGAACCATCTCGGCGGCGATGGCGACGTTCTCTGGGACTCGCGCAAGTTCTGACCCTGGGAACCTAGTGCCCCCTCCACCTTCACTCGCGGCTGCAAGGGTCTGCCGGCCTTCGCGAGCGCAAGTCCAACTGCGCGTTGGTATGCCCAGCGGGGAGAGGCGGACGCTAAGTTGCAACGGCGCTAGCGCCGGAGCCGCACCAGCGGACCCTCAGCGAAGAGATCGCGCGTGCTGATCCCGAGTCGCTCGTAGGCGGCCCGGGGGATGCCCAGGTCGGCGACGTAGAGGTCGCCGACCTCGTTCGCACAGCTAGGAAGGATCTGGCCGGCTTTCGGGAGATCGAAGATCAGGGTCGTGCAGGCCGCGATCGCCGGGCTGCTGACGGTGCCGGTCGTCGCGTTCACGCCCGTCGGGACATCCAGCGCGAGGATGGGCCGGCGCGAAGCGCCGGCGATCTCCGTGACCGCGGCGGCGAGGCCGGTCGGAGCGCCTTCAAGGCCGTAACCGACGAGCGCGTCCACGATGAGATCGGCACGCTGGAGGTGCTCCTCGACGGTGTGCTCACTCGTATCGTGGTCGTGCGGCTCACCGATGCCCGACTCCTCCAGGATGTGGAGCTGGCGGCGTGTGGCGAAGCTCATCTGGCTCTCGACTTCGCCGAGAATAGGCTCGGTCCGGACGCCCCAATTGTCGAGATGGCGGGCCGCGCAGAGGCCCGCGGCGCCGACGTGGCCGCCGCCCGCGAGCATGACCACGCGTTGACCGCGCCCACGGCCCCCGAACATCGCCAGGACGAGCTGCGCGACCGTCCGCCCCGCGTTCTCGATCGGCTGAAGGATGTCGTAATGGAAGACTTCCTGCGCCGCGCGCTGGATCTCGCGCATCTGCCCGGGGGTGACCGTGGGCGCGTCCTTGAGCTTGCGTTGGGGAAAGCCGCTGGGGTCCGGCTTGACCGCCATGGAGCGTGGCCTCGGCGCAGTGGGCGCAACAGCCTTGTGCCGCAACGCCGTGAATTTCTCGTCGTTCGATGCTACTCCGGGGTGTGCTCGGCCGTCACTCGGGCGGTAATCCCACCGCGTGCGTGGAAGTCCCCGATCACCGTCGCTCGGCGAGGGGCGATCGCCGCGATCACATCGTTGAGGATCTGGTTCACCACGTCTTCGTAGAAGATGCCGCGATCGCGGAAGCTCTGCAGGTAGTACTTGAAGCTGCGCAACTCGATACACCGCGCCGCGGGAACGTAGACGACGGAGATCGTGCCGAAATCAGGCTGGCCCGTCATCGGGCACACGCTCGTGAATTCGGGCGCCTCGAAGCGAATCTCGTAGTCGCGGCCGGGGTGCTGGTTCTCGAAATGGTCGATCGTGCCGTCGCTGGCGAACTCGTTTGCTGGCATCGCGTCAGGGTGCGGTCGGGCGCAGGGCCGCGCAACCGCGCGCGCACGTGACCGGCGGTGCTAGCGGCCGAAGCTGAGGGGGATCGGGCTGAGCTCGCTATCGTCGTCGTAGACGTCCAGGCCTTCGAGGCGCTTCAGCGTGATCACGGCGGCGTAGGTGAAGGGCGTCGCGACGGCCTCGAAGAGGACCTTGAACAGCCACTGTTTCCAGATCAGCGGCCAGAGATCGATGCCGTCGCGGCCGGCGAACGCGATCGTGATGAAGATCGCGGAGTCGAGACCCTGGCCGACGATCGTCGAGGCGATCGTGCGCGCCCAAAGGAAGCGGCCCGCGGTCGCCCGCTTCATTCGCGCGAGCACCATCGAGTTCGCGAACTCGCCGACGAGGAAGGCGGCGAAGCTGCCGCCGAGGATGCGCCAGGTCTGTCCGAGAATCGAATCGTAGGCCGCCCCGTCCTGCCAGAAGGGCGCCGCCGGCAGCTCGTCCGCCAGGACGATCGCGAGCACGGCGAGGCCGTTCGCGAGGAACGCCGACCAGATGACCCGTCGCGCGGTGCGGTAGCCGTACACCTCCGTGAGGATGTCCCCAAAGATGTAGGAGATGGGGAAGACGATGACGGCGGCGGGCAGGAAGTAGTCCGAGATCGGGCCGGAGACGCCGGAGAAGTCGGCGATCTTGACGGCGACGATGTTCGAGACGATGAGCGCGCCCGTGAAGAGCGCCGCGATCGGCAGCAGAAACCTGGGTTGGTGCGCCGAGGGCTGGAACATTGAGCGCGAGTCTACTGTCCCCTCCGGCTACGCCGGGGGAGTTCAAAGTTCAGAGTTCAGAGTGGACGAGGACGAGTTCAGTGTTCAACGCTCAGGGTTCAGAGTGTCGCGAGGGACGAGCGGGTAGGCTGGCGATCGGTTGCCTTCAGCGGGCCAGCGGTACTTCACGTCCGGCGAAGTAGTGCTCCACCGCTTGCCGGTGGTGGACGAGAGCGGGTCGCAACCGCCGCAGATCTGAGCGGAGTTCAGTGTTCAACGCTCAGAGTTGAGAGTGTCGCGAGGGGCGAGCGGGTAGGCTGGCGATCATGGCTTCAGTGGTCGAGCGGCACTTCGAGTCCGGCGAGGTCATCCTCCATCGCATGCCCTTCGTCGTGGAGAGCGGCGTGCTGCCGCCCCAGATCTGCGACGTAAAACCGATGGTGGTGGTCGAGGACGGTCCGGAGCTGATCTCACTGTTCCTGCCCGCTGGCACCCCGACGAAACTCTCGGTTCCGCTCACGAGAGGCCAGCGCCGGCCCTGGTTCGATGGCGAATCGAAGCTCGTGGACAGCACCTGGAGCCGCTGGAACGCGCTCTTCCTGATCGTCCCCGGCGAATGGCGCGCAACCTGGGCGTGGTGGACGCCCGACTGGGATTTCTTGGGCTGGTACGTGAACCTGCAAGAGCCGATTCGGCGCACGCCGGTCGGCTTCGATGTGCGCGATCTGCAGCTCGACCTCCTCGTCGACCCCGCGCGGCATTGGCAGTGGAAGGACGAGCTCGAGAGCTCGGTCGAGACCGGCGTCATCTCAACCGCAGTCGCGGAACGGACCCGCGCGGAAGGCATCGCGGCGATCGCGGACGTCGAGGCTGGCGCCTGGCCCTTCACCGCGGAAATGAACGCTTGGCGCCCCGACGAAGGGTGGCCCGCCCCGACCCTGCCGAAGGTTCGCTTAGAGGGACTGTTGCATCTCTACGACGCCGAGCACTGGAGCGACCCAAAGCGGCTCTGAGTCGCGGTAGAGTTCCCGCATGACACTTACCGAGGGCGAGCTCTTCGCGCTCGATGTCGCGGACATCACGGAGCGCGCCGGCTGGGCCCGCGAAGGGGTCCTCGGTGCCATGAAGGCCGTCCCCGCGGAAGCGTTCCGACGCGACCCGGGCGATGGCTGGAGCTGCGGCGTCGTCGCCCGGCACGTGGCCGCGGCCGACGGTCACTGGACCCTCGCGCTGCTTCGCCTGATGGAAGCGAGTCCTGGCGAGATCGTCGACTTCGGTTCAGGCGAGGGCTCGCGGTGGCGCGAACTGAACGCCGAGGCAGACCGGCGAGCGGGCATCGTGGCGGGCGCGACGATCCCGACACCGTTCGCGAATTCCGCGGAAGCGGTCGCCGGTTTGGCGAGGGCACGAGGCGAGTTCCTGCAGACCGTCGAGGCGCTCGAACCGGAGCACTTCCACATCCGCATGAAACAGCCCGATCCGCTGGGTACAGTCTCGCTCCGCTGGGTCCTGGAACACGTCATCGAGCACGACTGGGAGCACACCGTGCAGATCGCATCGCTGCCGCGATGAGCGAGCGCGACGCGGATACGCTGCGACTCGACCTCCACGACATCGTCTACCGCGCGAACCGCGCCCGGGGCGTGCTGCTACGCGCGATCGAAGCCGTCACAGACGAGGCGTTCCAGCACGACCCGGGAGACGGTTGGAGTTGCGGCGTCGCCCTCCGCCATGTTGTCTGGGTCGAGCACCACTGGACGCTGAAGCTGCAGGACCTCTGCGGGGCTGAACCCGGCGAGGTCGTGGCCTTCGGCGAGGATGTCGGCCCTCGCGCGGCGGAGATCGCCGCGGAGGCCTCGCGCCTCGCCGGTACCCCCGACTACGCGGGCGGCCTGGTCGGAGCTTTCGCGGACGCGCTGGAGGCGGTGGCTGCGCTGGGCGCTTCCCGAGCGGAGTTCCTCACCACCGTCGAGGCCCTAACGCCGCAGCACTTGCAGGTGCGCATGCGCGAGGCGCGGTCGTCAGAGGGCGCCGTCTCCTGCCGCTGGATCCCCGAGCACGTCATCGAACACGACTGGGACCACGCGGTGCAGATCGCGTCGCTGCCGCGATGAAATTCGGGCGCATCCCCAAGCCAGAGCACTTCACCCTAGCGGTACGGACGCCGTTTCCGCCCGGTGAGGTGCTCCAATCGCTCTTCGGCTCGCTGCGGCCGCCGGAGGAGATGGAGCCGTGCGGCCCTACGCCGAAAGCGATCGACGCCCTGCTATCGACGCTTGGGCCGAACGACATCGCGGTCTTCGAGGTCGATTGGGGCGGGCGCGAGACTCGCGACCTAGTGCATCTCCTGGCGGATTTGCGGCCAGGCAACCAGGCCTGGTCGAACTCGCCCTACGTCTACTTCGCGCCGCGCCAGGCCGAGCGTCCTTCGCCCGAATCCGACTCCCCTGCACGTGCGACGTAGGGAACGTCGAGGCCAAGCCGCTAAGACCGAGGCAGGCCTAACCCGCGGGTGGCGATGACATTGCGGTTCACTTCGCTCGTGCCGCCGGCGACGGTGTAGCTGGGCCCCGCGAGGGCCCAGCGCTCGACGCGGCCGCGGAGGGGCGCGTACGCACTATCGGGTTCGAGTTGGCCGGACATGCCGAGGACGCGCATGCCGGCCTGGCCCATCTGGCGCTGGAGCTCGGTGCCGAAAACCTTCGAGATCGACGCTTCGTAGTTCGGGTTGAGGCCGTCGCTCTGCATCTGCGCGACGCGGTAGCAGAGCCAGCGGCCGAGCTCGAAGTCGATGCTGCGGGAGGCGAGCTCGTGGCGGATGTGGTGCGGGGTGGCGCCGCCGTCGCGTTCGCGCACGTAGGCGATGAGCGCTTCGAGCGTCGAGCGCGACATGACGATGCGGTTGATCGAGCTGCGCTCCTGATCGAGCGTCGCAGCGGCGACGTACCAGCCGCGGTTCTCCTCGCCGATGCGGTTGTCGATGGGGACGCGCACGTCATCGAAGAAGACTTCGGTGAAGTGGGCGGCGTCCATCATGTTCACGAGCGGCCGGACGGTCACGCCGGGGCTGTGCATATCCAGGATCAGGTAGCTGATGCCGCGGTGCTTGGGCGCGTCGGGGTCGGTGCGGGCGAGGAGGATGCCCCAGTCGGCGTCCAGGGCCCAGCTCGACCAGATCTTCTGGCCGTTGACGACGTACTCGTCGCCGTCCCGGATGGCGCGCGTCTGGAGCGAAGCGAGGTCGGAGCCCGCCCCGGGCTCCGAGAACAGCTGGCACCAGCGCGAGTTGCCGCTGCCGAGGCCCGGCAGCCAGCGCTCTCGCTGGGCCGCATTGCCCTGTTGCATCAGCGCCGGTCCCGCGAGCCAGATGCCCTGGTCGTAGGCACCGGGGGCGCCGCTGGCGCTCATCTCCTCCATGTAGATGGTCTGGGTGACGAAGTCGGCGCCACCGCCGCCGTGCTCCTCCGGCCAGCCCAAGGTCAGCCAGCCCCGTTCGGCGAGCTTTGCGCGGAACTCCCGCGTGAAATCGGCCTCCGCGGGCGTCATCTCTTCGCGATCGTTGCGCATGTCCCAGACGTCCGCGGGAAGCTCCGCGTCCAGGAAGGCACGGAGCTCGTGGCGGAAGGCGGCCTGCGATGGGGAGTCGCGGAAGAGCATCGAAGGCCTCTAACTCCCGTTGAGCGCGCTCACCACTTCGAGCGCGTGGGGCGCGTGCGAATCGAAGTCGCGTGGTTCGATGTAGATGTCGCGCAGCACCCGGTCTTTGTCGATCACGAAGGTCGCGCGGTTATGGATACCGAAGTCTTCGTTGTAGATCTCGTAGTCGCGACCGGCCTGGTTCTTGGGAAAGTCAGAGAGGAGGGGGAACTCGAGCCCCAGCTTCTCCTGGAACTCACCGACGGCGGCGAAGGAATCAACGCTCACGCCCAGGACCTGGGCGTCGGCTTCCACGAACGCATCAGTGTGCTCGCGGAAGTTCGTCATCTCGGCCGTTCACCCCCCGGTGAAGGCGAGCGGATAGAAGGCCAGGACGATGTGCTTCTCCGGGAACGAGTCGAGCGTGACCTCCTCGCGGGCGTTGTTCAGCAGCGTGAACGCGGGGGCGGGCTGGCCGACGGTTGGTGGCATGGGACCTCCTCTGGTCTCGTCCTTTAGGCTTTTTCTCTCGGCTTTTTCTTCTAGGCTCTACCGGCCTTTGAAGTTGGGCTCGCGCTTCTCCGTGAAGGCGCGCGGGCCTTCCTTCGCGTCATCGGTGGACTGGGCGAGCGTCATCGCCATCTGGGCGAAATCGAGATGCTCGTCGAACGTGAGGTGGGCGGAGCGGTAGACGAGCTTCTTCGCTAGCTGGATCGCGGTCGCGGGGCCGTTCGCGAGCTTGAGCGCGAATTCGCGCGTCCGCTCCATGAGCTCAGCGGCGGGGTGGACCGCGCTCACGTAGCCGATGCGGAGCGCCTCTTCGGCGTTGATCAGCTCGCCGCTCCAGATCAGTTCCAGCGCCTTCGCCGTTCCGACGATGCGGGGCAGCGTGTAGGCGCCACCGTCGCCGGGGATGAGACCCATGCGCACGTAGGCCATGCCGAAGCGGGCGCTCTCGCTGGCGAAGCGAATGTCGGCCATCGATGCCATGTCCATACCCGCGCCGACGGCCGCGCCGTTGACCGCGGCGATGTACGGCTTCTCGAGCTGGACGAGCGCGCGCGGAATGGGGTGGACCCGGTCGCGAAGACTGTGCCGGCGTTCGGCCACCGACGCCTCGGTGCGAAGCACGCCCTCACCCCCCGCCTCCTGCGCGACGTCCATGCCGCTACAGAAGCCGCGCCCCGCCCCGGTGAGGATGATGGCGCGCACGTCACCGTCCGCGTCGGCGGAGGCGATTGCCTCGCGCCACTCGCTCAGCATGAGGTCATCGAAGGCGTTAAGCCGCTCCGGGCGGTTCAGCGTGATCGTCGCAACCCCGTCGTCAACGTCGTAGAGGATGTGCTCGTAGGCCACGGCGGGATTGTACGCGGCTGTTGGCTGTTGGCTGTTGGCTGTTGGCTGTTGGCCGTTGGCCGTTGGCCGTTGGCCGTTGGCCGTTCAAGAGGACTAACGAGCCCGTTTACGGTCGAGTGTTCGGATGTCCCTCAGGTACTCGGAGACATCGGCGTCCATCGTCTCCGCGTACGCGAAGCCGAGGGCGGCGCCGACCTCTCGGGCGACGCGGCCGAAGAGCTCCGTCGTCGCGAAGAGGGCTGCCCAGTTCTCTTCGATCTTGGCGCCGACTAGGTCGCTTCGAGCTGCTGCCAGCGGTCGTCCGGGAGGTGGTGCTTGAGGCCGCGGCCGAGGTTGCCGGGCTTCTAGGACCAGTCCCGGTCGAGCTCGATGCGCCATTCGAGCATGCGCCGGAGGAGTTGCAGCTTCATAACGTTGTCGACCGAGTACCTCGCGCCCAGCAGGTCGTCGCGCCAGAGCCCTTTGGCAACGTAGTGCGTCTCCCACCAGAACTCCTCGATGACGTCGAGGTACTCGGCTTCCATCGGGCGGGCGGGGAGACGGGGTCGCTGCCATACTCTGAGCCGAACCTGCGTATCGGAGAGCTCGTACGCGAAGAATCGGGACTCGCTGGGGCATTGTCGGTGCTCTCGTAGTGCTCCTGTCGATTGCGTGCGGCGGAAGCGACGCGGGGCCCCCTTCTACTTCGACATCCGCGCCAACGGAGGTTTCGACTCCGACCGCCAGACCAGCCCCGACCGATACGCCCGAGCTGGCGCCCACGTCCAGTCCGACCCGGGAACCCACGTCAACTCTCACTCCACCGGTTGGCCCTCCCATCCGCATCGTGATCCCCGCGTGGGACGTCGAGGCGGCGATCGTTGCCGGCGGACTCGCAGAGGGGACGAATCAACTCGATTCGCCGCCCTTGTTGGAGGTGCTTTGGTACGAGATCTACGAGACCCCGGGGACCGGCAAGAACAGCTTCTTCGCCGGAGGAGGGATCGGGCGGGAGGCTGCAGGGCCGTTCGAGAATCTGTCCGAGTACCAGCCCGGCGACGAAATTGTGATCACCATGGAGAACGGGAGCGAGTTCAAATACGTGGTTGTTAGCAATACGCGCTACGACGTTGCCACGATTCCCACTGGGGAACTTATCTACCCTACCGTCCCACGAGGCGAGGAGTGGATCACCCTCATCACATGGGGCGGGGAGTGGAGCGACGAACAACAGCGATACCTCTCTCGTGACGTCGCGGTCGCTGCACGCCCATTTCCTTAGAGCCGGGACCTGAGTCGCGTCCAGAGCGGGCGTGCGGGGATATGCGCGCGGTAGGTGGGCTCGGCAAGGCCCTGGGTGAAGCCGTCCTTGTCGACGAGGACGCGGTAGCCCACGTCGACAAGGATGTCGGGCAGGTCCGGCGCGCCGCGATCTCCGTCAGGAGCGCGGAGGGCCAGACCTGGAAATCGATCTTGAGCCCGCCTCGATACAGCGCGCGAACCCGCTCACAGCCCTCGGCCCAGCGCACGAGCCGGTCCAGGACGGCGGCTTCCGACGGCAGATCCAGTACAACAACACTCTAAGCGCGCGCGAACGGCCAACAGCCAACGGCCAACGGCCCGCGGCCAACGGCCAAGAGCCAACGGCCGCCTCCGCTACACTTGATCCGTGGTCGCTACCACCCTCCCCGTTCGCCTGAAGAAGCAGCTCGAAGCGCTGCCTGCGCGTCCCGGCGTCTACCTCATGCGCGACGCCAAGGGCGAGGTCATCTACGTGGGCAAGGCCGCGCGGCTGAAGGACCGCGTCCGCTCGTACTTCGGCTCGCCCCGCAGCCTCGAGCCGAAGACGCGGGCGCTGCGGGCGCAGGTCGAGGACTTCGAGTACATCGTCTGCGGGAACGCGGGCGAGGCGCTGATCCTCGAAGCGACCCTGATCAAGCGCCACCAGCCCTTCTTCAACATCCGCCTGAAGGACGACAAGCGCTATCCCTACCTGAAGGTGGACGTGCAGAATCCGTGGCCGCGGGTCTACATCACGCGGCGGATCGAGAAGGACGGCGCGCGCTACTTCGGGCCCTACGCCAGCGCCGGCTCCGTGCGGGCGACGCTCGACCTGCTCAAGAAGCTCTTCCCCTACCGCTCCTGCACGAAGGAGATCACGGGCACCGACGCGCGTCCCTGCCTCGATTACTACATCAAGCGGTGCATCGCGCCCTGCACCTCCTTCTGTACGAAGGAGGAGTACGACGAGGTGATCGCACAGATCATCTTGTTCCTCGAAGGGAAAGCGAACGACGTGCTCGAGCGGCTGCGCGGGCAGATGGATGCCGCTGCCGCGGAGCTCGAGTACGAGCGCGCGGCGATGGCCCGCGACCAGATCCGCGCGATCGAGCGGACGGTCGAGCGGCAGATGGTCTCGACCACGAAGAAGGAGGACCTCGATGTCTACGGGCTCGCGCGCGAAGGCGACCGCGCCTGCGTCCAGGTCTTCTTCGTCCGGGGCACGCAGATGACCGGGCGCGACCACTTCGTCCTCGAGGGCACCACCGGCGAGTCCGACGCGGCCGTGCTGGGGAGCTTCCTCCAGCAGTACTACGAGGGCGCGCAATACGTCCCCAAGCTGGTCCTGGTGCCGTTCGAACCGAGCGACCGGGGCGAGCTGGAGACGATGCTCACTGTCAGGCGCGAGGCGGACGTCGAGATCCGCGTCGCCCAGCGCGGGGAGAAGCGCCGGCTCGTCGAGATGGCCCAGGAGAACGCACGCGAGGCGATGGACGTGCTCAAGGTGCGCTGGCTGGCGGATTCGACGAAGACCGAAACCGCGCTCGAAGAGCTGCGCGAAGAGCTATCGCTGCCGGAGGTCCCGCGGCGCATCGAGTGTTATGACAACTCGAACATCCAGGGATCGAGTCCCGTTTCGAGCATGGTCGTCTTCGTCGATGGCAAGCCGGAGACACGCCAGTACCGCAAGTTCCGGATCAAGACGGTCGAGGGGGCGGACGACTTCGCCACGATGCAGGAGGTGCTGCGTCGCCGCTTCAAACGGGCCGCCAAAGTGAGTTCAGAGTTCAGGGTTCAGAGTTCAGAGGGGGACGGGGGCCGTACGAGTTCAGAGTTCAGGGTTGAGAGTTCAGAGGGGGACGAGAGCCGTACGAGTTCAGAGGGGGACGGAGACCGCACCGAAAACGATGAGGGCTCGCCAACGGCCAACGGCCAACGGCCAACGGCCAAGAGCCAAGAGCCAAGAGCAGCGTCGTCCGCAGACGACGCTTGGGACCTGCCCGACCTCGTGATCGTCGACGGGGGGAAGCCACAGTTGCGTGCGGCCGTCGAGGTGATGCGCGAGCTGGGGGTGTACGACATCCCCGTGGCGGGGCTGGCGAAGCGCCATGAGGAGCTGTTCGTGCCGGACGAGGAAGCGCCCGTGGTGCTTCCTCGGGCCTCGGAAGCCCTCTACCTCGTGCAGCGCCTGCGCGACGAGGCGCACCGCTTCGCGATCACCTACCACCGCCAGGTGCGCGGTAAGGCCGCGAAGGAGAGCGTGCTCGATTCGATCCCCGGGGTGGGGCCGAAGCGGAAGCGGGCACTGCTGCGCAAGTTCGGCTCGCTGAAGGCGGTGCGTGAGGCGGACATCGAAGAGATCGCCAGCACCCTCGGCTACACGCGCGCGCTCGCGGAGAAGGTCAAGGAGTACGTGTAGCCGCGCCTATACTTTCGACCGTGACCGTTGCGCGCCCATGACTGGACCGGAGAGCAGCGATGCTGAGGTCCTGGGTGTCGACATCGGTGGGACCTTTACCGACTTCGTGGCGCTCAGGGAGCACGGGATTCGGACCTGGAAGCGGCTCTCGACCCCCGCCGCTCCCGAGGCCGCGGTGGTCGCGGGCGCAGGAGCGGACGTAGCGCGGCGGCTCGCGCACGGGAGCACGGTCGCGACGAATGCCCTCCTCGAACGGCGCGGCCCCCGCACAGTGCTGGTCACAACGGAAGGCTTTCGCGACCTCCTCGTGATTCGGCGACAAGAGCGGCCCGCGCTCTATGACCTGGAGCCGCAACGCCGTCCGCATGTGGTCGCTCGCGGCGACGTGATCAGCGTGCGTGAGCGGATCGGCGCCGGCGGGGAGGTGGTCGAGCCCTTGGCCGAAGCCGAGGTCGAGCGAGTGGTTACGGAGGCGCAGGCACTCGGGGCCGAAGCGATCGCTATCTGCCTTCTGTTCTCGTACCTGCGGCCCGACCACGAAGCGCGGCTGGCGTCCGCGTTGCGGGAGGCGGGGTTCGATGTGAGCGCATCGCACGAGGTGCTACCCGAGTACCGCGAATACGAGCGCGCAAGCACTACCGCAATCAACGCCTTCCTCCGACCCACCGTCCGGCACTATCTCGGCGCGCTGGGCACGCACTTCGGCGGCCTGCGCGTGATGCACTCCGCCGGAGGCCTCACCGACGCGGCTGCGGCGGGCGAACGGCCCGTCGCCATGGTCACGAGCGGGCCCGCGGGGGGCGTGCTCGGGGCACTCGCGGTCGCTGGAGCGGCCGGGCACGAGCGGATCATCACGTTCGATATGGGCGGCACCAGCACCGATGTGTCGCTCTGTCCGGGCGAGCCGCGCTATCGCTCGGCCGCCGAGATCGACGGCCTCGCCCTACACACGCCCATGGTCGACATCGTCACGGTAGGCGCCGGGGGCGGCTCGATTGCGCGGATCGACGAGGGCGGCGCCCTCGCGGTCGGCCCCCAGAGCGCGGGCGCCGATCCCGGGCCAGCCTGCTACGGGCGAGGCACGCTACCGACGGTCTCAGACGCGAACCTGGTCCTCGGCCGGCTACGGCCCGACGTTGCCTTGGGGGAGACGGTCCGGCCCGACCTCGGCCGCGCCCGCGCGGCCCTCGAGACGCTCGGCGACCCCACGGCGATCTCCGCGGCGGTGGTCGAAGTCGCGAACGTGACGATGGCGCGCGCGCTGCGTCGGGTCAGCCTCGAGCGCGGATACGACCCGGCCGACTTCACGCTCGTGGCGTTCGGAGGAGCGGGGCCCCTGCACGCGTGCGAGTTGGCGGACGAGGTCGGGATTGCACGCGTACTCGTGCCCCGGCACGCGGGCGTGTTTTCCGCCATCGGCATCGCCACCGCCCCGGAGGCGATCGAACGGAGCCAGGGGCTGCTGCTCGCGCTCCACGAACCTTCGACAGACGCGGAAGCGGCGATCGGTGCCACGGCTCGATCGCTCCAGGCGCAAGTCGGCGCTGAGCTGAGTGCCGGGGGCAGCGAGCTGGCGGCGACCCGTTGGGCGGCGGACGCGCGCTATCACGGCCAGGCGCACGAGTTGCGCGTGACCGTCGCTGAGCCGTCGGCGACCGCAATCGTTGAGGCATTCCACGAGGCGCATACGCGCGAATATGGCTTCGAAGCGCGCCAACGCTCCGTGGAGTTGGTCACCCTGCGCTGCCGGGCGGAGGGCCCGGCCGGGGCCTTCCCTCCCGCCCCCCTTGAAGCGACCGGCCCGACCCTGGAGCCAGAACCGATCGTCCTGGGAGACGGCACCGCCGCTCTCCACTTGCGCCGCGACGGGCTCACCGCGGGTCGCACGATCGAAGGCCCGGCCGTCGTCACCCAGCCCGACGCGACCTGCTTCGTGCCCGCCGCTTGGGGGGGCACCGTCGATCGCGCGAGCAACCTCTTGCTGGAACGGCGATGAGCGAAAACCCAGCCCGGCTTGCGATCTGGAACGCCCTCCTCGCGTCCGCCGCTGAGGAGATGGGCGTGACGCTCTGGCGGACCGCGCATTCCCCGAATATCCGCGAAAGGCGCGATTTCTCCTGCGCCGTTTTCGACGCGGGCGGCGAGATGGTGGCGCAGGCGGCGCATATCCCGGTGCACCTGGGCGCGATGCCCGAGTCCGTGGCGGCAGTGTCAGCGGTGGCGCCGTGGGCCGAGGGCGATGTCGCGATCGTGAACGACCCTTACCTGGGGGGCACCCACCTCCCCGACGTGACCCTGGTCGCGCCGGTGTACGCGGCCCAGACCCTCATCGGTTTCGTGGCCAACCGCGCCCATCACGCCGACATCGGAGGCATGTCGGCTGGGTCGATGCCGGTGGCCACGGAGCTGTATCAGGAGGGGGTGATCATCCCGCCGCTCAAGCTGCAGGAGGCGGGCGTCACGAACGACGCACTGCTGGCGTTGATTCTGCGCAACGTGCGCACGCCCGCCGAGCGACGCGGCGACTTCGACGCCCAGCTCGGTGCGCTCCGCACCGGCGCCGCGCGCCTGGAGGGGCTCGCAGCCCGCTACGGGGTCGACGAGTTGGCGCGGTGGATGGAGGCGCTGAAGGAGTACGCGGAGCGCCTCACGCGAGCCGCGCTGGCATCGGTTCCAGATGGCGTTTACGCGGCCGCAGACGTGATGGAGGGTGCGGACGGTGTTCTCGTCCCGATACGAGCGCGGGTCGAGGTCGCCGGCGACGAAATCGCCGTCGACTTCGCGGGAACGGCACCGGAGCAGCCCGCTTCGATCAACGCCGTCGCGGCGGTCACGCGCTCGGCGGTCGCCTACTGCATTCGCTGCCTCCTGCCCGCCGACGCGCCTTCGAACGAGGGCGGGTTCCGGCCAATCCGCGTCACTCTCCCCGAGGGCTCGCTCGTGAACGCACGCCCCCAGCGCGCCGTTTCCGCGGGGAACGTGGAGACCTCGCAACGAATCACGGATGTGGTCCTCGCAGCGCTTGCGCAGGCGCTCCCTCAGCGTGTGCCGGCGGCGAGCGCGGGAACGATGAGCAACTTCACGTTCGGCGGCGTCCGCCCCGACGGGGAGCCGTTTGCCTACTACGAGACGATCCCCGGGGGTGCCGGCGCGGGGCCAACACGCGCCGGCGAGAGCGGCATTCAGACGCACATGACGAACACCGCGAACACGCCCGTCGAGGCGATCGAGACCAGTTTTCCGGTGCGTGTGCGGCGCTT
>Ga0310121_10002421_pt1 | contig 17711 bp, 11 predicted proteins | sample CB27_Tmax_986_MG_FD_203504 | JGI IMG/M metagenome (GOLD analysis project Ga0310121, IMG submission 203504) | Marine microbial communities from Western Arctic Ocean, Canada - CB27_Tmax_986 | ecosystem: Environmental > Aquatic > Marine > Oceanic | place: Canada: Western Arctic Ocean | collected...
GCGCGAATCGCACGAGAACGAACACGCCGACTCGAGCGAAACCAACTCGCACGCTACTATTACTGGAAAACGCGTAACCGTTTGCCACCACTGAACTTGGAGAAACGACAAATCTAGGACAGTAGAAGTAGTGTGGGGAAACGAATGGTACCGTCGACGGTTACGCAGAGGGAAGTGCCGACGACGCGGAAGTACGCAAGATGCGAGCGTTGGATGTCTAGGCAAAGCGGAGTCGCGATCCCCGTATCGAACGCCGTTTGCCCTCGGGCTCAAGTTCTGACCACGGACGGATGAATTGGCTCGTGTTTCATATCGCCAGCGGTCATAAGAGGTATCCGTCGAATGTGTGTTCCGACTGCAAGTCGTGGTGTTGATGTGTTGACGACCCCTGCCGCTGGAAGGCTCGAGACAGCGGACATCGAACATCTGAAGATCGCTCGGAGTGACCGACAGGTTCATGACCCATCTTAGCGAAAACATACGTCTGCTTAGCGAACTCTTAGGCGAAACAATTCGCGAGCAAGCCAGCGATCGAGTGTTTGACACCGTCGAATACATTCGCACGCTGTGCAAAGCTTGGCGATCCGGGGATACCACGGCCAGCCTCAAATTGAGGCAGATTGTGCAGGATCTGACCAACGATCTGCCGCTGGCCAACGACGTGCTGAAGGCGTTCTCTACCTATTTTCAACTCGTCAATCTGGCCGAAGAACACGAGCGGATTCGGATCTTGTACGAGCGTGCCAGCCGCGCGTACGCGGACGGGCGCGCCATGGATGAGTCTATGATGGCCGCCGTTGACGCGCTGGTCGAACAGGGTTTTGACGAGGACCAGGTGGCGTCGTTACTGGACCAGGTGCTGATTGTACCGGTCTTCACCGCCCACCCGACCGAGTCACGCCGGCGCACGGTCCGGAGAATCATGGAGCTTTTGTCGGATCAACTCCGCGAGCTCCGCTCTGGAGATACGTATGACTATCAGCACGATGGAATCGTCGCGCAACTACGCGATTCGATTACTTTGCTTTGGCAAAGCGATGAGAGTCGAAGACGTCGGCCCACGGTGATGGACGAAGTTCGCAATACGGGACTCTACTTCTTCGAGCATACACTGTTTGACGTGGTACCGCGGATCTACGAAGAGTTGGAAAGTTCACTAGGTGAACGATTTGCCGGTCGCATGTGGAGTTTACCCGCGGTTCTGCGGTTTGGGTCTTGGATTGGCGGGGATCGGGATGGAAACCCTTTCGTCACCAACCACACCACGCAATCGGCCTTGGTCGCTCAGAAGGAGTTGGTGCTCCAACGTTATTCCGAAGACGTGCAGGCGCTTTATCAGTTGCTCAGCCCGGCGCGGGGGCGAGCTGGCTTTGACCCCGATTTTCTCCAACAGCTGGAGACGGAAACAGCGAGCGTCCCTGAGTCAGAGCTGGAGACCCTCGACCGATTCAAGGAAGAACCGTATCGACAAAAGTTGATCCTACTCTATCGTCGCCTGCAGACCACACTCGAGGTGAACCAGCAGAGGTGGAACGAGGGCTCAACGAATGAACGCGCTTTTCAATCGGCGCATGAATTCCTCGACGAGCTGGAGACCATCCAGCGTAGTCTATGTGCAAACAAAGGAGTGGGGCTGGCACGCGGCAAGCTCAACCGTTTGATTCGCCGTGTCCGTGTGTTTGGATTTCACCTGGCGTCGCTGGACATTCGCCAACATTCCCGTACACACCAGTCAGCGCTGGCCGAAATCTTCGAAACTCAGGGAATTGTGGCTGGCTACAACGATCTGCCCGAGGCAGACCGTATTGAGCTGCTCGCTCGCGAGACAGCTAACAGACGGCCATTGACCGCCCAACTCAACTACTCCGATGACGTCAATGAAACGATCTCGCTATTTCGTCTCATCAAGCAGGCGCACGGTCGACTCGGAACCGAGAGCATCCATTCCTACATTATCAGTATGGCGGAGCGTGCCAGCGATCTGTTGGAAGTGCTACTCTTGATGAGTGATGCCGGTCTGTTTGGCCAATTAAATGTAGTACCTTTGTTTGAAACGGTGGACGATCTATTGGCCGCGCCGGCGATCATGGCGGCGCTCTTTGAGAATCCGATCTATCAAGAGCATCTCGCTCAACGGAAAAATCGGCAGCAGATCATGATCGGGTACAGCGACAGCAACAAGGACGGCGGATTCCTGCGAGCCAATTGGATGTTGTTCCAGGCGCAACGCAATCTTGCCAAGACCTGTACGGAGCACAACGTCGGGCTGACCCTATTCCATGGCCGAGGTGGTTCCATCGGTCGAGGAGGAGGTCCAGCGAACCGCGCGATTTTGTCCCAGCCCAGTGAATCGATCCGTGTGAGGATTCGCGTGACGGAACAGGGTGAGGTGGTTTCCTCACGGTACACGCATCCGGAAATTGCCCGCCGCCATCTTCAGCAGCTGTTCCATGCGGTGATCTGTGCTAGTGGTCGGCGACCCGAATTCGCTCGAATTGGTCGCTGGTCGGAAATCATGGACCAATTGAGTATCGCGGCGTTTGCGGAGTATCGCCAGCTGGTCGAACGACCTTCATTCATCCAATACTTTCAGCTCGCCACACCCATCGAACACATCGAGTCCCTGAACCTTGGTTCGCGTCCCGCACGTCGCCGCACAACCAAAGCGATCTCGGATCTGCGGGCCATTCCGTGGGTATTCGCCTGGACTCAGACGCGGACGAGCATCCCGAGTTGGTATGGAGTTGGGACGGGGTTTGACCAATGGATTGGCGTCAATCAACCCGGCGAGAGATTGCACGAACTTCGCGAGATGTATCGCGACTGGCCTTTCTTTCGAAGTCTCATGAACAACATCCACGTGGGACTTGGTCGAGCCGATTTGGACATCGCCGAGTTGTACTCTGAGCTGGTGCAAGACGAGGAGGGACGGCAGATTTTCTCGTGTCTGCGGCGCGAGTTTGAGCGCGCATGTAGCACCGTATTGCGGATTACGGAGCGCGACGAAGTTCTCGACACGGAAAAGTGGTTGCAGCACAGTATCCGTATGCGGAATCCGTATGTGGATCCGATGAACTATATTCAGGTCGCGCTGCTGGAACGTTTTCGCCAGAGTGATGACAAAGACGAACGGGACCGTTTGCAGGATGTCATATTGCATTCGATCAACGGTATCGCCGCTGGGTTGCAAAGCGTGGGTTAGGATCGTTTGGCGTAGACCCATCAACTGGTCGCCGAGTAAACTGTCACCCGAAACAATGAACCATTGGCAATCACGTGCGTCGTCTTGGACGCCGGCTGGCCGAGCCACTTGGCACGAACTCCACCAGGCCGCGCAACGAACAAAGGGTCAATCAGGATGGAAATGGAAAAGCTAGTATCACTTTGCAAACGCCGCGGATTTTTGTTCCAATCGGGCGAAATCTACGGCGGTTTAAACGGTTTTTGGGACTATGGGCCGTTGGGAGTCGAGCTGAAGCGGAACATTAAGGACGCCTGGTGGCGGGACATGGTCACCGGTCATGATGACCTCACCGCTCCAGCTGGGGCACCCACCTCCTACGAGATGACTGGCTTGGACTGCACGATCATCATGCATCCACAGATCTGGAAGTGCAGTGGTCATTACGATCTGTTCCACGACATGATGCAGACTTGCCGCCAATGCAAACGACTGTTGCGCTCCGATCATGTCTGGGACATGATGCGCGACAGCGACTGGGTCAAGTCACTGGGTACGGCGTGCGGGTTTGAGCTGTCGGACGAGCAGGTCGAGATCGACCGTAACAAGCTTGTGAAATGGGCCAAGTCGAAAGGCAAGAGAGCCGCGCCGGGTTTGGCATTGGTCCGTGACCCGGAAGCTCCGTGGTTGGGTGAGCTGGGTGCAACCATCGCCACCAAGGATCTGCTGAGTTCCATGGCAACGGAGAACGCCGCTGAAACAGGTTTGCAGACGCCTTGTCCCGATTGTGGTGGTGACCTCACCGAACCGCGCGAGTTTAATCTTATGTTTGAAACTTACGTGGGGGCCATCCGCGACGAAAAGAACAAAACCTTTCTACGTCCGGAAACGGCCCAGGGAATCTTCGTCAATTTTAAGAACGTACTGGATAGCTCGCGGATCAAAATCCCCTTCGGCGTCGCGCAAATCGGGAAGAGTTTTCGCAATGAAGTGACGCCGAGAAACTTCACGTTTCGATCGCGCGAATTTGAACAGATGGAAATTGAGTTCTTCTGCCATCCGGAATCGTCTCGTCATTGGTATGAGTATTGGCGCGACCGCCGGATGAAGTGGTACGAGGGATTGGGACTGTCCAGCGAACGTCTCCAGCTTCGTGAGCATCCCGCTGACGAGCTAAGTCACTATTCGCGGGGTACTTCGGACATTGAATACGCTTTCCCGTTCTTGGCGGAGGGTCATTTTGGTGAACTCGAGGGAATCGCCCACCGTGGTGACTTCGACCTGCGCAGTCACATGGAGGGTAAACTGGATGAAAAATCCAATCCGCTCCAGCTGCAACTTGGACCCGATGGACAACCCAAATGGCGCGGCAGCGGCAAGGATTTGAGCTACTTTGACGCGGATGCGTTCGAGGGGGACAAGGACGGACTCGGCGTCAAATCATTCAAGCAGTATGTGGAAGGTCGTAAGGAGGATGCCGATCCGGGCAAGCCGTATCAATACATTCCTCACGTTATCGAGCCATCGGCCGGTGCGGATCGTGCCGCTTTGGCGTTCTTGTGCGAGGGCTATACCGAGGATGAGCAACCGGATGACAAGGGGAAGATGCAGACACGGACCGTGATGCGCCTGCATCCGCGCATCGCACCGATCAAATGCGCCGTTTTTCCGTTGGTGAAGAAGGACGGCATGCCGGAAGTCGCCAAGGAGATATATCGCGCCCTCAAACCGCACTTTAACGTCTTCTACGATGAGAAGGGCGCCGTCGGTCGCCGGTATCGTCGCCAAGATGAAACGGGGACCCCGTTTTGCATTACGGTCGATGGACAGACGTTGCAGGACCAGACGGTGACCGTGCGGGACCGGGATTCCCTGGAACAAATTCGAGTCAAGGTCGACGACTGCGTGGCTGAGATTACCGGTCGGATGGGGTGACGCGAATGAACGGTTACGTGTCGGTCCGTTAAACATCGTTCCCGCGGGGGGCCGAAACGCTACCACCTGCCCCTTCGTCGAGGCATGTCTTCGACTCTACACGACAGGCTGAAACGGTGGAGTTCGGTGACGCCCAAACTGGTTAGTCCCTTTGAACTCATTGGGACAGTGAACTCATTGGGACAGGGAATCCGGCGGGATCTGAAATCAACGCGTAACGTCGCCGCCCGGTTACGCTGGTCGTTGGACTTGGCCACCGCGAAGCAGAAGGCGTGTGCGAAATGCTCTTTAGCACCGAATACCTGCCATGGCTTCGTGTAATCTGCTCGCGACTTCGCGAGATTGATTCGCAATAGAGATTGCGTCGCAGGAAACGATGTCACCGCCGCGGAGGCACCAATGACCCGCAATCATCACGTCGCGCACATACTCGGGTCCCATCGCGTAAACGACATGACCGGTGAGGTTGTCCGAGCGAAGTGGTGTGTGGGGTCGGTAGTTGGTCACCACAAGATCGGCCTCGGCTCCCTCGACCAGTTGGCCCAAGGTGACGCCGAGGCACTGCGAGGCGAATCGAGCGGAGCCGTCCAATAGTTCCAGCACTCGTGCGTCGCCAACTGACCTGTGGGCGTCATGGCTCTTGAACAGGGCGGTCCTGGCCTCGCGCCACATGTCCGCTCCGATTCCGTCGGTTCCCAACAACGCGGACCGGGCAAAATCCGCCACCGGCGCATAACCCACGGCGTTATTCATGTTGGAATTTGGATTGTGAGCCATGGAAATCGTGCTGGCTCGCTCATTCACCATGGCAATATCCCGTGAGGATAAGTGAGTTCCATGGGCCAACAGCGTGCCAGCAACGTCCAGCAAACCGGCGCGACGAAAGCGTTCCATGAGACCGTGGCCAAATTGCTGCTCGGTGAGGCGTTGGTCAACAGGATCTTCCGCCACATGGATGTGCACACCAACTCCCAAGCGGCGAGCCAGATCAACGCACCCCTCCAAAGCAGCCGCTGATAGCGTGAAGCTCGCGTGCGCGCCCACCATTCCCGCGAATTGGCCAGCTGCCTCTGCCTGACACTGGTGAATGAATCGTTCATTCTCAGCCAACCCGGCCACCGACTCTCCATCTCCATTGCGATCGGTGGTTTCGTAGCAGAGGACACCACGGCAACCCGTCTCCGCGAGCCCCGCGCGCAATTGGTCCAAACTACCGTCGATTGCATTGGGCGACGCGTGATGGTCAATCAGCGTGGTCGTTCCACACCGCAAGGCGGCCATCCCGCCCACCTGGCCACTGGTTCGCACGCTTTCCAAATCGTGCGCGCGATCCAATCGCCACCAGACATATTTGAGAATCTCGTGAAAGTCTCGCGGCGGGCTGGACGGCCCAGGCATCCCCGCGGCGAGCGCCGAATAGAGGTGGGTGTGCCCGTTGACCAACCCCGGCATGACCACCGCGCCACGACAGTCAATGAGCTCCCGTGCACCAGTGAGATCCACGGATTCGCCGACCGCCGTGATAGTGTTTCCGTCGACTCGCAACTCACCCAACTGGACGTTCGCCGGGTTGAACTGGACTAGCATCGCGTTTCTAAAAATTGTCACCATGAATCGTTACAGCATCTCCAAAACATTTGTTCTCTGATTGAACTGGTCAATCCGTTCGTCCCAAGTCGACGACTCGGCAAACGTGTTCTCCCAAAACTCCGGGCGCCACAACTCCCGTAACTCTTCCACGGTGCGGCCCTGTTGTTCGACCCAAGTGAAGTACTTGAAGTTATGTAACGCCTTGCGATCTTGGTAGCTGAGTTCTCGCAGGTGATCTATCTCAATCCCGTCGAGATAGCGGGCTCGATCCGTAGCCGCCTGCAGGGATGTATATCCTCCTTTTTCCACCGTGACCTCCTCGAGTCGGCTGGCGTAGAGATCCATCGAGTCGGTCAGCGGAACGAAGATGGTGTCACGCTGTTCCATGTCGTAATACTTGGACAATTTGATAGCCGCTATCAAATTGCAAATAGAGGAGATTCCCAAATTGGGTAGCTGCGAAACCAGCTCCCCGGTGATATCCCGTTCTAGAAGCTGCTGTCCGGCTGGTTCGTTAAACAACCGCATCAGCGACATGCACTGTTCGTCGTCGATGGCAATCACCGCGTCCGTGTTGCGGACATTGTGGATCCACGGGACATGTTTGTCACCGATTCCCTCAATTCGATGTCCGCCGAAGCCCAATTGGTACAGCGATGGGCACTGGCGTGCTTCGGCCGCGCCAACACGAACGTGCGGATATTTGGTGCGCAAATAGTCTCCGGCGGCAATGGTACCCGCGCTCCCGGTGGCGGATACGTATCCAGCCAGGCGACCAGCGCCGCCAATTCGTTCAAACAGCTCTTCAATCATCCTTCCCGTGACATGATAATGCCACGATGCGTTCCCGAACTCCTCGAATTGGTTGAAGATCACACACTCTGGCCGCGTCTCGCGAATCTCCCAACACTTGTCATAGATCTCCTTGACGTTGGATTCGCATCCGGGCGTGGCAATCACCTCGGCGCCGATCTCCTTTAGCCAGGTGAATCGCTCGCGACTCATCTCCTCGGGTAAAATTGCGATGGCCGTACAGCCAAGCAAGGCGGAGTCGAAGGCACCACCACGACAGTAATTTCCCGTGCTTGGCCAGACCGCTTTTTGAGTGGTCGGATCAAATTGGCCCGTGATGAGGCGAGGGATCAAACATCCATAGGCGGCGCCGACTTTGTGAGCCCCCGTGGGAAAGTACCGTCCGACCAGGCCGATGATTCTGGCATCTGCCCCAGTCAACGCAGGGGGAAACTCGATCCAGTTGCCTTGATTAAAAAGGCCACCCGTTTCTACTGGCTCGTTCTTCCAAGTGATCCGAAACAGGTTAATGGGATCGACGTCCCACAAACCAGTTTGGGCCAAACGCTGCTTGACCTTCGCCGGCACACTTTCCGGATGGCGCATCTGCTCGAAGGTGGGGAGCAGAATCTTTCGTTCCTGGAACAACTTAATTGTGCGCGTGAGAACTACTTGGTTGACTTCCATTCTCGTCCCTGGGTTTACATCAGAATGGTTTCTAGCTTGCCCATATCTGGCTCGGTACGCAGAAGTCGCCCACCGGCCTGCATGGCACTATTTGTATCCTTCAGTCCGCTGCCGGTGATCATGGCCAAAACGTGGCTGCGCGGGGCAATGATCCCTTGGCTGACAGCCGATACGACACCCGCCAGGGCCGCCGCCGCCGCCGGCTCCGCGAAAACGCCATGGCGGCCCGCCGTCCGCATGGCATCGAGGATCTCTTCGTCCGATACCTCCACGCCGACCCCGTGGGACTCTCGAATTGCGGCGACTGCTTTGCGCCAGTTTCGTGGCACGGCGACATTAATACTATCGGCCAACGTATTTCCGCCGCTGCAGTCGGGTAGCCGGTTCTGCTCCATGGCATGGTGGACGGGAGCCACATCCTGGGCTTGGACGCTCAATAACTTTGGTAGCCGATCGATGATTTTCAGCGCATGCATCTGAACCAACCCCTTCCAGATACCCGCGATGGTGCAGCCATCGCCGACGCTGACGGCAATCCAGTCCGGCTGGGACCCGATCGCGGCCATCTGCTCGGCAATCTCCAATCCCCCCGTTTTTTTGCCTTCCACCAAAACCGGATTGATGGCGCAGTTTCGGTTGTACCAACCGAATCGTTCGCAGGCCGAGGAACAGAGATTGTACGCCTGATCATAACTCCCTTCGACCGCGATCACTGTTGCTCCAAACACGAGCAGCTGGGCCAATTTTGGTTCGGGGGCCGTGGCGGGAACAAAGATTACCGCTGGCATGCCTGCCAGTGCGGCGTGACCAGCGAGGCTGGTCGCCGCATTGCCCGTGGATGCACAGGCAATCGTCGTGGCACCCACCTCCCGTGCGTGGGCCACGCCTACTGAACTGGCCCGATCCTTGAACGACGCGGTCGGGTTACGTCCTTCATCCTTCAGCCACAACCGCTCCAAGTTCAACTGGCTCGCCAATCGCTGGGTCTCCACCAGCGGCGTCCAGCCAACGGACCAGTGATGCGGTATGGAGGCCGATTCCAACGGCAAGAGCTCGTGGTATCGCCAATGGTTGAGCGGACGTGAGGCCAACGGCGATTCGTCCCAGGATCGTTGGACCGCGTCCAAGTCGTAGCCGATGTCATAGATGCCGTCCGCTGGCCCGCAAAGACCACAGGTTAGCCACGGTTGGTCCACCTCACTGTCCGATGTCAGTTTCGCCTGACAATGGATACACACTAGTTCCGTCACACAGTTCGACATGGACCTCTCTCTATCAGATTCTGTTCATCCTATCCTGCTTGTGGCGTACAATCTACTGGATGATTGGCGCTGCGGCTTGAGATCAGCTTGAGAAGACTTGCTGGAATCGCCCAGCCGCCAATGAACGCTTGGCACCCCATCGATATCATCCCATGGTCGAACTTTACTGCACCCCATTCGTCGAACTGATTGATCGCATGCGTTTGGAGTTTCGGACCCAGCAAAGCATGTTCGATCTCCCCGTGCGCAAATGGTATTTCCCCTCGAAGCTCGCGCTGTCAGGCGGAACCAGCGTTTTGTTTCACGGGCGAACCGCGGGCAACGCGGTAGGGCCCGCATCGGGCCCGCAGTCGCAAATGGCACAGAACTTGGTGCTTTCTTGGTTGGCTGGCTCAAGGATCATGGAACTAAAGACGGTGCAAATCAAGGACGATCTGGCCATTTCACGGCCTTGCATCGATGCCACGAACGTCGGCTATAACGTGGAATGGTCTCAGGAATTAAAGGTTCACGAGTCGCTTGACCAGTACGTCCAAGGGGCCATGCTGATCCAAATGTTGCGCGAGGCGCCGGACGCGTTTGGCGAACCCTTCGGGAGTGTCGACCCAAACGGAGTCGCCGGAGATGTGATCTACGACATGTCGATCGGCTACGACCTGGCCGGAATTCAGTCCTCCAAGGTACGAAGCTTCATGGAAGGGATGATCGATGCGAGCGAAAGCGTCGAACGGTTGCGAGGGCAACTGCCAAGTCGCTTGGGTCGTTTGAGGGATCTCGCTTTCGCGACGGAGCTGAGTCGCGGCGTTACCCTATCCACGTTTCACGGTTGCCCCGCCGACGAGATTGAAAAGATCTGTGAGTATCTTCTGGTCGACGTGGGTGTGGACACAATCGTCAAGATGAATCCGCCCATGCTCGGCAAACAGCGGTTGGAATATTTGCTACATGATGTGATGGGGTACACCGACATTCGCGTAAACCAGTTAGCCTATACGAATGGTTTGCAATACAACGAATCGGTGGAGTTGACGCGACGGTTGGCCGCGGTGGCGAAAAAACACGAGCTGAGCTTCGGAGCCAAGTTCTCCAACACGCTTGAGGTGGAAAACCGTCGCGACTTTTTCGTCCCTGATGAAAAAGTGATGTACCTTTCGGGAGCACCCCTTCATGTGATCACGTTGACGTTGGCACACGAGTATCGCCAGTCAGTGGGGGCCGACGTGCCGATCTCTTTCTCGGCCGGCGTGGACCGCAAGAATTTTGCGGGTTTGGTCGCATGCGGCTTCACGCCGATCACCACCTGCACGGACCTGCTCAAGACCGGTGGCTATGGCCGGCTCCCTGGCTATCTAACCGATCTGGAAAAGGAGATGACACGGGTCGGTGCCAGCTGCGTGGCCGACTATGTGCTGGACGCCTTCGAGAATCGCCAGGCCTCAGACGGTAATCCGATCCAAGCGGGATTTCTGAACCATCGGACGATCTTGGATCAGACCCAGGCGGACGCTCGATATTACCAACCGCGGAACCGTGGCATCCCGCGCCGCATCGATTCGCATCTGGAGGTGTTTGACTGCATCACCTGCTACAAGTGCATTCCGGTTTGCCCCAATGACGCCAACTTTTTCTACACCACCGACGCAGAGGATTTGGTTTATCGAAATCTAGTTGTCGAGGTGACGGGTGAAATCCGTGAGATTGGCGACGAGCAGCATTTCCAGGTGGAGCGAGGCGAGCAGATCGCAAATTTCGCGGATTACTGCAACCATTGCGGGAACTGCGATACGTTTTGTCCTGAGTACGACGGACCGTATTTGATGAAGCCCTCGTTCTTCGGTAGTCGCCAGGCCTTCGAAGAGGGGACACCCCACGATGGATTTTATGCCGAGTGTTTGGCGAACGCATCGTCCGAGGAGATAACGTGGACTCTGACCGGTCGAATTGGTGGACGGATCTATCGATTGGAATCAGCCGACGACGATCACTTTTCCGACGGATCTGTCACCATTGCCGTCAAGCGAAGTGGCGCGGTGCAATCTATCGCGCAAAGCGAGTCCTTCACGGAACCGCGGGTGATCGACATGGGCAAGTACCACATGATGCGAACTCTGCTCCGCGGCGTCTCCAACCGCCAACGGGTTCATCCCGTGAACGCGGGTTGGTTGGCGGACGAAAGTGGCTCGGCGAATTGATCATGGAATGACAGCCACTGTCCAATACACGCGGAGTTCACATTTCAAATCGATAGCCGACGTTGCGAACCGTCTGAATATGACGGGGTTGGCTGAGACCTAACTGGCTGGCACCCGCAATCGCACGGTGAATTTGATTTCTTCTCTCCTGCGGAGCGGTTGGGGGCACCTACATCCAAACCAGGTCGAGCAGGCTTGGCTCCTAACTTACGGCCCGAATGTTACCAGTCTGTCAGCGAATTAATCGCTCTGTGTCCTGTTTTTCCGAATCCTCAGGATGCGCGGTTCAAGACAAGCGATTTGCAGGTCGCTGCGCGGCGCATGGAGAGGAAGGATGCACGATGTAGACATGTCGTGGCGTTGTCCGATCGGATGGATGTGTTCTTACAACATCTCCATTCGCGTTGCTCGCCACTTGGATCCTTCCTGAAGTTCCCTAACTGGTTGGCGCAACACCGGTTAGCAATTTGCCATTGTAAGCCAATCCAAATTTCGCACGGTTTGGTACGTGGCTTGCTTATTTGGAACGTTACTTAAATCGCTTACTTGTCTGGATGCGAACCAACCCCCCGGTTCCCCCAGGCAAGACCCCCAACGAGCCGCGCGATCCATCTACGACTCATCTTCCCGAAAGCTTGCGCTGCGTGCCGTCGGTAGCAATCCCCCCTGCCGCCGACGGCACATTCTTTTTCTTTCCTTGCTCAGAACCAGTGAACCCTGGACGTTGGAACGACTGTCCTCGCAAGGCGTCGTTGCCAACCCCTGTGCGATGGCCCCTGTGCGATGGCCCCTGTGCGATGGCCCCTGTGCGATGGCCCCTGTGCGATGGCCCCTGTGCGATGACAGAGCGCAAAAAAAGAGCCTGGCCACTAAATAGCAGCCAGGCGCCAGAAGAGATTGCGAGTTGCACAACCGATTCGAAAAATCAGGACTGCGCGAACACGGCAAAAAGAATCAAAAGCAAGACCGCCGCGACCGCGAGTTCAACCGCACCAGTTCGAATCTTCCTCGAAACGTTCGGTTTCTTTCCTCTGGAATCCTGCATCGTCATTCCTTCTTTAACTCGTCCCACGAGCCAGTTTGATTGCCTGTCTTTTTGATGAATTCACCACCGCGCAAAAGAACAATACGCCGAGTGAAAAGAACAATCCGTGCAGTGGATTGGGGGGCACCCACCCGCCTGACGATTCCAAGTGCCAATGTACCAGGGTTTTCCAGGATTGCAACTACTTTATTGCTCGACTAGAAATGACGGTCGAATTCAAAGGGTTTTCTCTTACACACCACCCGCCAGCGGTACTCGCGGATACTATCGGCGGCGACATTTATTGTCCGCAACGGGTCATACCAGAGCTATGTCGAACTTGGACCGGCGAGGAGAAAATCGCGTTGCAACTGTCGGCAACGATGGACAGATGGCCACGTCGCGTCGCGAATTCGTGCGACATGGCGCAATTGCCGCGGCTGCCTCGCTGTCGATCGTGCCCCGTTACGTGCTGGGTGGACCAGGGCAGACGGCGCCCAGCGATCGGCTGAATATCGCAGCCGTCGGTGTCGGTGGAATGGGAGGCGGCAACGTCAACAAATTGGGGACGACCGAGAATATCGTGGCCCTTTGTGACGTCGATCGCATCCGTGCCGCGGCCACCTTCGCATCGTTTTCCCGAGCCAAAACCTATCAGGACTTTCGCGAGATGTTGATCGACGACCGCCTGAACATCGACGCCGTCGTCGTCTCCACTCCGGACCATACGCACGCCGTCGCGGCCATGATGGCGCTCAAGTTGGGCAAACACGTCTATTGCGAAAAGCCGCTGTCTCATACCGTGTTCGAATCTCGAGAGCTGGCCCGCGTTGCCCGACAACAGGGAGTCGCGACCCAGATGGGCAACGGTGGACATGCGAATGAAGGCGCGCGATTGACCAATGAGTGGATTCAGGCGGGGGTGATCGGAGAAGTCCGCGAAGTTCACGTCTGGACCGATCGACCGGGTGAGGGGTGGCGGCAAGGCATTCCCCGACCGACCGAAGCACCACCCGTCCCTGAATCGATCCACTGGGATCTATGGTTGGGACCGGCCCCAGATCGACCGTATCATCCGATCTACCTGCCCGCGACGTGGCGCGGATGGTGGGATTTTGGGACCGGAGCGATTGGCGACATGGGATGTCACATAATTGACCATCCCGTGTGGGCGCTCAAGCTGAGTCATCCCTCCACGGTGCAAGCCATCGCCACCCATTCGGGAAGCCATCTTCCAGACGGCGAATGGAACCATGAAACCTATCCTCATGCTTGCTTGATTCGCTACGAGTTTCCCGCACGCCAGGACAAACCGCCAGTTACGATGACCTGGTATGACGGTGGACTGATGCCGCCTAAGCCGCGAGAAATGGAAAGCGAACATGACTTGCCCAGTAACGGCGTTCTCTACGTTGGCAGCGAAGGAAAGATGTTTCACGGCTCGCACGGGGGTATGCCGCAGCTCATTCCCCTTTCACGAATGGATGATTTTGAAGCACCCGCCCAGACCATGGAACGGTCCATTGGCCACCATGAGGAGTGGATCGCGGCCTGCAAAGGTGGCAAACCATCGTTAACCAACTTTGGCTATTCAGGACCCTTGACCGAGATCGTTTTGCTCACGAACGTGGCCCTACGAGCGCGAGGAAAACGAATCGACTGGGATAGCGATAACATGCGGATTTCTAACCAATCCGATCTGAACCGCCATCTCACGCCCGAGTATCGCGAGGGATGGAATCTGTAGAGTCTTGTCGTGGCGCTCCCGCTTGAGCAACCACAGCTTGTCGGATAGCTTGTCCTCTTTGACGGAGATGTACCGCCCCGCCAATCCGAGACGACTCTAGCCAGAAAACTCTACCCAGAAAACTCTACCCAATCCCATGAGCGATCCCTACTTCCAGCAACTCTTCGCCGAGCGCATCGGCGGTGCCGAATACGGTAAGGACACGGAGATTTACAAATTCGAGAAGATCAAACGCGCCAAGCGAAGGGCGCTATCCGAGTCTCCAGATCGGACCCTTCTGGATTTTGGAATCGGCGACAATGATGAAATGGCGGATGGCGAGGTCAGAGTCCTCTTGGCGGAAGAGGTCAACGATCACAACAACCGAGGATATGCCGACAACGGGCCGTTGGAGTTCAAAGAGGCCGTGGCCCGATTTATGAAACGCAACTATGGCGTGGATTTGGATCCCGGCAAGGAGGTCAATCACTGCATCGGTTCCAAGACGGCGCTGGCCATGCTTCCTGGAGTCTTCATCAACCCGGGCGACATCACGTTAATGACAGTCCCTGGCTATCCAGTCGCTGGAACCCACACGGCCTACTACGGCGGCGCGGTGCATAAACTGCCCTTGTTAGCTGAGAACGATTTTTTGCCGGACCTGGTCGACATCCCAGGAGACGTGCGCGCAAAGGCCAAGATGTTGGTCATCAACTATCCCAACAGCCCCACCGGAAAAGTAGCGACACGAGAATTCTATGAACAGGTCATTGATTTCGCTCGGGAGAACCGTTTGGTCGTGATCCAAGATGCGGCTCATTTGCCGCTAACGTTTTCGGGTGATCCGCTGAGCTTTTTGTCGGTGCCCGGTGCCAGGGAAGTGGGCGTTGAAGTGCACACCATGTCCAAGGGCTTCAACATGATCGGCTGGCGGATCGGATGGGTCTGCGGGCACGAACGTATCGTCCACGCCTTTTCGGATGTGAAGGACAACTGTGATTCCGGTCAGTTCCTGGCCATCCAAAAATCGGCCGCCGCCGCTTTGGACATCGATCGCATTCCCGCGGGTATTCGGGAAAAGTATCGTCGGCGATTGGAGAAAATGGTGGCGACCCTGCGGCGTTGTGGTTTCCAGTGTGAGCTCCCCGGTGGAAGTTATTTTCTCTACGTGAAATCTCCCACGGGCGTGGAGGGTGGGGCGAGTTTCGCCAGTGCCGAGGCGGCCTCCCAATTACTGATCACCCGTCTATCGATCGTGACGGTGCCGTGGGATGACGCAGGCAGCTTCTTGCGATTCTCGGCGACCTACGAGGCAGCCGACGAAGAGGCGGAAGATGCCTTGATGGCCGAAACTGAATCTCGGTTGAAATCCGCGTCGCTCAAATTCAGCTAACGTATCCGTCAATCGAGTGTGCAGCGGTCCGGTGTTCAGTTCAGCGACGAATCGGGTGGAATCTGTTCGATGCCCAGCACATCGCGTATGAAGAGACGGCCCTTTTCGCGCACGGCACTGACCCAAAGATCTTCTTGGTCACCGAAAATATGATCTTTGTCGGCCGGCATCGTCAGCCACGAGCCTGCGTCGATTTCCAGTTCCAGCTGGCCACCCGACCAACCCGAGTGCCCCACAAAGATGCGGAGATTGCTGACCGACTTTTGCAACAGCCGCTCAATCGTCTGGCGATGCTCGGCCACATACAGTCCGGGCGGAATCTCGAACTCGGCCAACGATTTGATGCCGTGCAATGCGATCAGCGGCCCGGAGACGGGTCCTCCCAGATTGATCGGTTGTTCATTCTCCAAACTCTCGTGACCCAGTTTTTTCCAGAGGCCATCCACCGTTTCCGGCAAAGGACGGTTCAGAATGACGCCAAAGGCGCCCTCTTCATCGTGATGCAACAACAGCACCACGGTCCGCTCAAAGCGGCCGTCGCCAATGCTTGGCGACGCAATCAATAGATGACCTTCAAGTGAATTCATAGCGCCAATCCTAGCCGAAAAGTGCCAAGATGGCACGCAATCAACAACCCAAATTATCTAGTCGCAAATTCCGTGCCCGAACCCACACTGGAGCTGTCGAACCGAGGTTTTCCTCGCCGATTCGCGGCCTCGGATCGTTTGGCCAGATCAAAATCAGCCAAGAAGTTCGAAAATCAAGGCGATTTTCCCGCCGCCGGCGGTCGCCAGTTCACCGCTGGCTGGTATTGTCACCGGTGGGGGCCAGCCAAAAAAAAGCGGGAGGTTCGCCGCCCCCTCTCCGCCCGACAAGATCATCCGCACGCCTCAACTGCCACATGGAGAAACGAGGGTACTAAGGCCATTGCTGTGATTTTATACGATAAACGGCTCTGACGACGCTATGAAAACCCAAAGACCGCCAAGGGTCCCTCAACACCCTGTCGTTCTGCGTACGCATTTGCCGCAAATTGCAGCAGCCAGCAAACGAAACGGGCCAGGATGAGTATCTATTCCCGTCATGTCCCCATTCGAGAATGGACGTAGGTTCTAGCCTTGCGAAAAAACAGACGCGTGCAACTTCCGCGAGCTGCACGCGCCAAATACCTTCTAAATCGTAGGCCGCGGCCCTGGGTTGAACGACGTTATTTTCGGTCGCATTCTCCGAGCCTACCCCCAATGGAGCGGTGTATCAGTGGAGCGGCGTTCAACAGCAAATGATTACGCCCGGTCCATGCTCTTGCTGACCGTGCACTCTTGGAGTTCACCGATACCGATATTCAAATCCTCGGTGCCACCTTTTTCGCCCGACTCCTTCATCTCTCGTTCGACGCCGAAGCTAAAGCTATCTGCCACCATGTATTGCTCGGCTTGACCTCCAGAGTCGACGGCTTCGACGGGTACCGCGGTACCAAGATCGGCGGCCATGAGGCGGCGATTTTCGAGGCTCTCGACGTGCAAATTCAGTTGGGCATGGTGGCTGTGGCGTATCATGGCATTGTTCTCCGGGCTTAGGTTTCTTGGGACCTGTGGGCGATAGCGACCGCCTTCACAACAAAGAGCGACCCCGCGCCGGGAAATCGGAAGGCCGCTGCGAAAAGATTTCCGAAATTCCGCTTGTTCGCTGCGGTTTCAAGCCCCTTGAGGGCATTATTCACCACCATTGAACCGGTCGTCCGCGGTCTCGGCGGCAAGAAACGACGCCGCGACCATTGATTTCCACACCGACCGCGCGATACGTTCGAACTCAGAGTCAGTGCCATCAACTCGCCTACGCGAGTGGATGCTCGCGACTTCCCACCTAGGCTGCGGAATCCACCGGGCCGCCCAAGCGCCCGGAACGTATCTTTGAACCCTTCCATTGGAA
>Ga0310121_10002422_pt1 | contig 17711 bp, 18 predicted proteins | sample CB27_Tmax_986_MG_FD_203504 | JGI IMG/M metagenome (GOLD analysis project Ga0310121, IMG submission 203504) | Marine microbial communities from Western Arctic Ocean, Canada - CB27_Tmax_986 | ecosystem: Environmental > Aquatic > Marine > Oceanic | place: Canada: Western Arctic Ocean | collected...
GGGGGATGGCCTCCGATTGGATGGGGGTAGGGCGTACGAAGCCAAGCTTATCGACACCTCGTAGGAGGGTTGGGTGCAGACTGAGTGCAGAAAAGTCCAAGTGGTTGTCCGTTGTGGAAACGCTCAGCTGGCGGGCCGGAACATCCGGGTCACCAAGCTAGCGCAGAGTCTTGGAAAGTGTTGGCCCCCGGAACTGAGGGCCTTAGGTGCGGGATCCCGCAGGCAGAAAGGTAGTGGAAGAGAGCGGCGGGCGTCAGCCCGGCATTGGTAACTTGAGGCGGCGCCAGCGAGACTTCGCGGATGTAAACGAATGCGAAGAGCTACCGCGGCTACCGATCTCCTCCTGAGATCATCAGCACGGCGTCTGGCTATACCACAGGTTCGCCCTAAGCTTTCGGGACGTCGAAGAACTCCTCGCGAAGAGGGGAATCATCGTCACCCACGAGACCGTCAGGCAGTGGTGTCGGAAGTTTCGGACCTGAGTACGCACGGAAGCTCAAGCGGCGCCAAGGTCGGCTGGGCGATATTGGGCGCCTGGATGAGGTCTTCGTGAAGATCAGAGGCGAGCGCCATCTAGTCGGGGCACCTCACCGGACACGCAAAACACTCCCGCAGCGAATCCGATGGTGTGCCTACGGTGCTCTCACAATGTCCACGAGCTAGTCGAGACCTTTCTTCACCGGCTCTCACCCCCACGGGCCTCCAGAAGCACATCTCGGTTCGCCTCCAACAAGTCTCTGGCTGTGGTGCCAGGCTCTCCAGTGATGTCCCTGAAGTGAGTTGTCAGGGTGGTTCCAGAAGGCCGAGGTGCCCGAACCTCGTCCTCTGGCCCCGCCTCGATCACCTCTATTTCTATGCCGCTGATCTCGCTGGCGATTGAGGCGATGTCGCGCATTCGGACCACTGCCGGACCAGTGATCTCATAAACTCGGTTTTCGTGGCCAGGCGTTATGAGCGCAACGGCTGCCGCAACAGCACAGTCCTCGCGGGTCACGAACGCGGTCCCAGGATCGTCCGGGAGCACCACCACGCGACGGTCCTCAACCATGCGAGTGGCCTGGCTCACAAGTCCGTCTGCATACCACTGGTTCCTGAGCGCCGTCCAAGTGACCCCGCTCTCCCGCAGGTCTGCCTCCGTCGCTCGGTGCCATGCCGCAATCGGGGACACGTTGTTGTCAGCGTCCACGAATGAGGTATAGACGATGTGCTCTACCCCGGCCTCGATGGCTGCGTCAATCGCAATCTGCTGAAGCTCGACACGCTGTGCCGGTACTCGTGGATCGGGGTTGCTGCTGTTGAGGCTGATCAGGAGCATCCGGTCACCGCCCTCGTAGGCCGTCTCCAGGGATTCGGGTTGGAGGAAGTCACCAAACCGGGTGCTCGCCCCGAGTGCTGCGTATCGTTCGAGTCGCTCAGGCGATCGGCTCACCAGGATGAGGTCTGCGGGTTGAACTCCGCGAGCAAGCAGCGCCTCCACTACGAGGCCACCGAGCTGACCGGAGGCTCCTGAGACAATGATCCGTGGCGCCGGATCGTCTATTTGTGATGCACATCCGCCAGCTGCGACGCTCGTCATGAGGGTGATCCCGACCCCCATGCTACGTAAAGCAGCCCGTCGTGAGAGCGGTTGCCCGGTGCTAGTTTTCATAGTTTTGGATCCCTGTCTGTGGACGCACTCCAGTGAGCAATCTGATCGGGTGGCTTCCTTGTCGATGACCCCTTCGCCAAGCTTCACGCTCAATGGCGCAGCGACCTTCGCGGGCTGTGTTCAGGCAGGTGACGGGGTCGGACATGGGCGCACTCCGGAGTCAGACTGCAGTCAACATCTGAGAGTGAGCCGGTACACGCAAGATCAGTCGGGGTGCCAGGATGCGAACCGGGTGGAGGCTCCTCTACCCACTTGCGGGACAGCTGTTGGGCCTCGTCTATTTGTTCGCGAGTCATCCGCTGTGCGAGGAGGTCTTGAGTTTTCTGTGCATTCGAAAGCCCTTGGCCGCCGCGAGATTCGCCCACATATAGGCAAACACATCGTCCGCTGGGACGCCTTCGCCAACGGCGTACATAAACCCGAGTTCGGCTTGGGCATACGGGTCTCCCTGCTCGGCGCAGGTACGCACATCCTCCAATGGTGACCTTAAAGACAAGTCCGCGCAGGAAGGAGATGGAGGCACCTGCGCATCAACCGCGACGGGGATGACTGCTAGAGCGAGCGCGAGCAGCGGGGCTCTCTTCATCGGACCATCCTCCACCAGAAGTGCTCGCGCAACGTACTCGCATGATCGAGTGAGTGAAACAGTATCTATCAGTTCAGCGGTGGTGGCGGTGGAATAAGGGCTGGTGCGTAGCCGACGCTCCGGTAAGCTTGGGTGGCCTCAGTGAACCTCATCGTGATCGGCTCAAGAACACTAACCGAGAAACAGGCGAAGTCCTGTGCGTTCGTGGCCGGAGGTCAGGACCAGACCGAAGCGTACAGACTCAGCTACGAGGCTGAGCGGATGAAGCAGAGATCGGTGAGAGTGGAAGCGTGTCGGCCGTGAGTCCCAGCGAAGCGAGGGCGCGGGTCAAAAAGTTTCGTCAATCAAGCTCAGCCATGATTCACCTCCTAGCGTAGTTCCAGCGATCTCTAGGTGACCCTAGCGTTCTCCAGTTTCCAGGTATCTCATTCTGGACATGATCCCGATGCCGTTCCCCGTATAATCGGCCTCACTGACCTCTTCCATCCAGAATACGCCGCTCCCCCCGTCGATCGACAAACTCTGATTGATGTGTCGAGCTCCCTCTGAAGACGAGGCGCCATGCCAGTGCTCCACCCCTGGAAGCGCAAATTCTATGCTGCCGACAGGGGCATTCCGCATTCTTTCTCCGCGTTTCTGAAAGCGGGCCTGTCCTTCCATCACGACGATGTATTGGCCACCGCCGTGGCAGTGCCAGAAAGAGCGGGAGTTCGGACCCCAGTACCGGCCCGTGAGAGGTTCGCCATGCGCGACCGCTTCCGGTGAGGGAACTCCCGATTCGCTCGTACCCGTGACAAAGTCCTGTAGCGGGCCCCCGGGGCAGGGAAGCTCCTGCTGCGCCACGCTGGCGGTCAGGTACGCTGGCCGTGCGTCAGAAAATCGCGCAAAGACGAGGGAAAGGGGGATCACGATAATCCACAGCAGCAAGTACTTTAAGGTACGACCGGACAGAGAGAACACTGCAAACCTCCTTCGAGACAAATCAATGCGGGAGTCTACATCGCACCCGAACCTCGACGATTCTCAACCTATTTCGACGTCCGGTTCGCCGCCACCGTGAGATCATGATCGACCTCACTCTTCGACGCTTTAGGCGGATGCCGTCCTCAGCGTCAGAATCGCCGAGAATGGTCACCGCGTCGATGCGCACCTGGAGAGAGTTCGGGAGCGTTTGCGACCCGATGGGAATCACGAGCGTGCTCCGTTCGCCGGGAGAGATCGTCACCGTGTCCGTGGAGGATGCCAGCCTGGTCTAGCAGCACGGCCGTCGCCGAATTGACCGTGCCACCACCGTCTGCATTGATCTCAACCTGCATCTCTGAGCCCGACGACAAGGAAACGGTCTCATACGTGTCTGCGTAGTCGACGGTCAGGAGTTCAGAGGCCACCCCTAGAATGGGTGGGATGCCCATCGAAAAGGTGCGCGCAGGCAGATCGACTGAGATGGGGTCCACTTGGATGCTGAGGTCCACGTCGAATGGATCCACCTTCAGCTCGAAGTCCTCCAGAACGGGAGCGAGGTCGGTCACATCCAGCCAGAAGGGATCGAACCCGATCTTGAATGGATCGGGCTCCATGTGGATCGTAAAGTCTTCTGTGTCTATGACATCCACGAAATCGATCGTGCCATCCTCGATTTCTTCTCGGATATTCAATTCCGCTGCCGGAAGCGGCACGGTCAGGCTGATCAATTGGTCCCGGCCTTCGGCCAACCGGTCCCGAGCGTCTTCGGGACTCGTCGGGACGTCGCATGCGCCCGTCGCAAATAGCAGCACCGCTGTCAGTCGGATGTATCTCATGCTTCCAAGATGCGTATCACGTCTCGAAACACGCCAGAAAAGACGGCAACTAGCCCCCCCAGTCCTTCGGTGGAGCTTGCCCTGTCATCAAACACGCGGGACAGCCGGTGGGCTTCGGCTATTTGTTCGCGAGTCATCCGCCCTTTGATGGTGTCTTTAAGTTCCCGTGCACTCTCATTTCCTTGGGCTGCCGCCGGGTGCGTCGGTGATTCCCGAAGGGGACGATCACCGCCAGGTCACCGTGAGAGCGGCATCTCCGGGCTGTCCTCAGTGCGAGCGCGCTCGAATGCGGGGCGCGGTGTGCGGGAACGCACTTGCTCGAGCCAGTACACCCCGTCATACGGGGCGCTGTTACCCCGGGTGCCTACGAAATCGATGTCGCCATCGGCATCCATATCTCTCGCGATGAACTTGTCGTACATGCCACGCTTGCGGCGGGATATGTCGTGTCGGGACCAGGCTCCAGTCGCATCACCTGGATGCTCGAACCAGCCAATACGCCCCAAGGCATCATTCTCGTCGACCTCGCCGTCATCTTCGCGCGGTCCGCGGCTGTAGCTCCCGCCCATGACGTCCAGGTGCCCATCGCCATTGATGTCCGCTATCTCCAGGCCGGTCATACTGTCCGGCGTGAACCTGCCAATGAAATGTGCGTTCCACCCATCATCGATGCGCTGGGGCTGCTCAAACCAAAAGAGCCCTCCGTTTGCAGCGCCGATGATGTCGAGCCGGCCATCCTGATTCAGATCCGCGTACTCGAGGTTGAATCCGGCAGCCCTGGCGCCGTTGATGCCAATGGCATGCTCGCGAAAAGCGAGGCTGCCGTTTCCCACGTTCTCGAAGAACACCAACCGGCCCTCGCCGCGGGATCCCACGACGATATCCAGATCTCCGTCGCCGTCGAGATCCACTGGTTCAGCGTTCTGCGGCACGCTGTAGCGTCCAAGCTCCGTTTCTTTCCAGTTGTCACCGACCAGCGGATCGCCGGTCACCTGATAGATGGACACGGGCGTAGACCGGGCTAAGTCCTCAGGTCCCGGTATTTGAGCGCCCTTGTTGGGAGCGACAACCTCAAGGACTCCATCACCATCGAAATCAGCGAAGAAGACGCGAATATAGGATCCGCGTCCCTTGGTCATGGGAAGAATCAAACGCGGCCAGGTCGCGGTGCGGGCGCCGGCACCAGGATTCTGCAGATAGATGAGATGTGCCAGTTCCGCCGCCACCATCACATCGAGATACCCATCGCCATTCACGTCGCCGATGGCCGCATCCTCTGGGGCAGGCGCGTCGGCACCTTCGGCGAGGGTGATGTTGGTCCAGCGGTCCGGGTCCGCGCTACCGAAGGCAATACGTACATGGCCTTCAGCGTCCGGAACGTGGTCCGGGTCAAACGTACTGGAGTCATATTCGCTATCTGACTCATGCACCGAAACAATGTCTTCGTAACCATCGTTGTCGATGTCGGCCATGACCAGGCCATCGCTGCCACTCAGAGCAACCCCGGATGAAGCTGCTTCGTCAACGATGTGTTCGCGCCAACTGATGTATGCCCCATCCTGGGATCGCGCCGTCGTGAGTGCGTTGCCTACCGTTGTTTGCGCATGAGCTGCCTGAGCCCAGAGAAAGGCCAAGCACAGAGCCGGAAGGATGGCACTCTTCATAGCTTCACCTTGCCCCACTCGCTCGTGCGAAACTCCATGCGGCTCTCCTGGAGGTCCGCTCGTCCGTGATTATTTCCACTGCCGCATTCCAATCCTTCCCTACTTCGGCGCTATGTCGCAGGGTAGCTAGTGAGGCAGCCTGATAGTCAGTCTGCGCATCAACCCCAACGGGGATGACTGCTAAAGCGAGCGCGAACAGCAGGGTTTTCTTCATGCCTTCATTCTGCCCTGCACCACTCAGGCCCGCAACTCAGGACGAGTGAAACAGTGTTTAGTGGTTCAGGGTCAGCGGTGGTGAAAAAAGGGGGGCCCGGGGTACTGGGGGGTTGACCACGGGCGAACAGTGCGAGGCTTCGCCTCACCTCCTCCTAACGGCAACTGCGTGATCAATATTCTCCACCTTCATCCTGTACACACCTCCATCATTCCAAATCAGAACCCCCGGGTTAACCCAAATCCAAACCCAGATCCAAGGCTCCACCTGCTCCCAAACCTGACCGTTTGCAAGTTGATAAAGGTTACCGTACTCGAGACCGTCGAACTTGCTCACGATATAGCTCTCGAAACTTTCTTGAGCAGATCCACCTCCACCCGTGAGAGCCACTACATTGAGAGACTTGTCATCGACCCAAAGCGTCCCACGGGTCGGACAGATAATTACGGATGGATAATACGCATACAGGTACTCGTACTCGCACTTAACTTGCCATATTGATCCATCGGCAAGCCTGAATATCTCGTCATTACACACGCTGGCACGGGTGCGGTGGCCGGACACCCGACTTCGCACTTGGAAGCATCACCCGCTATGCGCGGCGACGATCGATGCGGGGATCGGTTGAAGGAGTGGAGCGAGTTGCTCGCGGAACTCGAGGGCGGGTTGGCGGGAGCGCCGTGCCCTCATCCGTTGCTGGAGCGGGGGGACGAAATGCGATGATCTCGTCTCCCTTCGCGTCCTAGTTCACAGCCTCGATCCGTCGATCCAGCGTCACCTGTCTCGCCGACGAAGGAACGGCGGTCGCAGGATGGTTTTAGGGGCGATGGTGTCCGCTGATAGACACCTTCGGAGGGGGCTCATGGGTCGTATTAATGGCTGACACCCGAGCGAAGCGCTCATCTCCAGTGGCGACCAGCTCGCAGTCTCGATCCGTCACCGACCATCAAGAACGCCGGGGCCGGCGCAAGAAGAGGACCGGCGTCCGATCACGATACGCTTGATATGCCGGCTCCTGCCCCCACTTCTCCTCAGCCCGCTCTTCGAGCAGTGGAATGCCGCTGATGCGCGTAAGAAGGACGTAGACGAACACCGGCGAGACCAGAGTGACGTACTGATAGCCGGACAGTTCGGGCAGAGCGATGATCGCGACACCGACCCAGAGCATGATTTCGCCGAAGTAGTTCGGATGCCGTGACCAGGCCCACAGTCCGCTTCGAATGAAGCGCCCACGATCCCCGGGATCCGCACGAAAGCGCTTCTTCTGCCGGTCGGCGATCACTTCGATCGAAAATCCCACCGCCCAAATCACCACGCCGACGAGCGCGAAGCCATCAACAGGCACGAAGCGGCTGCTGGTGATGGCCGCCATGGCACATGCGAGCGTCAGGAACACCCAAAGCCCCTGAAGCGTCCACGCCGTCAAGAAGCGAGGGAAGCTGGGCTTAATGTCGTCGAAGCGAGCGTCGCCGCCGTCGCGATTGATGCGCGAAAAGAGGAAGCTGCCCAGACGAAACGCCCACACGAGAACCAAGATTCCCAATAGGAGCGTGCGAGGCTCGACGGTTCTCAAGAGGGCGAGTGCGGTCCCGACCACGCTCACGTAGGTGATGCTGCCAGTAAGATCGAAGAAACGTTCAGTCTGGGCGAGGTATGCGTGCACGAAAACGATCCAGTTGATCGCGAACGCCAGTACCCCGCACAGCGCGAACACAGGGAGGCCCGCAGCGCGTGCACTGCCCTGGCTTCCTGCCCAGGCGACCGCCGCGGCGATCATTACGATCACAGGGATGCGGATCCAAGCCTGGCGTCCCGGTCTGTCCATCGATTTCGACCTCAGATCATGGAGGCAGAAGTGACCCACCGTCATACCCACGGAAGTTAACTCCAGATGGAATCCCATCCGTCGTCACGGCGCAGGAGCGCCCCCGGCTTGCCCGCCCGTGCTCGTACGCGGTCGAGACCGCTTGTTCGATCTGCACTCGGACGTCGGCATATGGTGGTGGCTGGTGCCCGGATCTGTTAGGGACACATTGCTTGGAACAGTGACCCATTCGACTGCGAGTCTGACCCCTCATGCTTCCACCATCAATCTTCACGTTCTGCCCACACTGCGCCGAAGCGCTCCAGGCGTTCGTCAGCGACGGAATCCCACGCCGTAGGTGTCCCGCGTGTGGCTGGATTCAGTATCGCAACCCAACGGTGGGTGTCGCGGTAGCGCTTATCGAAGAGGGAAAACTCCTGATCGGTCGCCGCCGTACCGGGGGCTGGTGCATTCCATGCGGGCACACTGAGTACGACGAATTGGTGGAAGAAGCCGCCGTTAGGGAGATGGCCGAAGAAACCGGATTGCGCGTCTCACTTGACGGCCTTTTGGCCGTAAAGTCGAACTTCCATGACCCGGAACGGCAGACCGTCGGGATCTGGTACCGCGGCCGTCGCGTGTCCGGCTCACTTCGGCCCGGGGGTGATCTCGCTGAGGTGGAGTTCACGGAATTGGCCCGCATGCGAGCGCTTCTGTTCCCAACAGACCAAGAGGTAGCAGACGAATTGCGCGTCGAAATGGGCCTTGTCGGTGAGAGGGGTCAATAACCCTACCTAGCGGCCTGTCGATCCTTTGTTCAATAATTAGCTCATATATATATACAACATCTTGACATACGACCGCATCACGTGTGTATTACTCTACATTGCTTGTGCAATGCCGGTTGATTCTACTCCGACGAAGTCGTCCGGCCCTCCCCCAGCGTGGGCCGGCCCGGCCGGCCTCGGAAGCGGGAGTTGCCATGAGTGGGCATACGCTTGAACGCAAACAGATCGTCCCGGGCGACATCGCGGGCATCTTCAGATTCTTCGAGGACCCGAAGAATCTCGAAACGATCACGCCCCCGTGGATGCACTTCGAGGTTCGGTCCTCCACGGACGAGCGTGTGCGCCGCGGCACCGAAATCGCATATCGTCTTCGCTGGCAGATCTTCCCGATGACGTGGAGGTCACGGATCTCCGAGTACGAAGAGGGCGAACTCTTTGCGGATGAGATGCTGCAGGGCCCCTATAAGCGGTGGTGCCACCACCATCTCTTCACCGAAGTCGATGGTGGCGTCGAAGTGAGGGACATCGTGGAGTATGAACTTCCCTTCGGCCCCTTGGGGCGGCTCGTTCACACGATGGCCGTGCGCGCACAACTCGAAGCGATCTTCCAGTATCGCCATGACGCAATCGCTCGGATTTTCGATTCGCCTCAGTGCGCGAGGACTCCATCATGATCCGACAGTCTGCAACCATCGTCATCCGTTGCCCCCTCGCAGAAGTGTTCGCCGACATGGACGACGTTTCGCGGGAGCACGAGTGGCAACCCAATCTACGGTCCGCAAAACAGGATCCCCCGGGCCCCACTGAGGTCGGCACACGCAAGCACTACGTAAGCCGGTTCATGGGTCGCGACCTTCGGAACATCTACACGGTGACTGAGTTCGAGTCGGGATCACGGGTACGATGTTGCTCGAGGGAAAGCCAAGAAGCTTTCTGAAGTTGGTACCGCGGGCGGCCCTCAATCTCGCTTATCGTGAGGAGTTGAGGGCGACCCGCGAACGGGTGAAGAAATCGACTGGAGGCCGCCGGTGACCTTCAGGCGCGATCCTCACGGGCCCTTCGATGGCTACGATCAGTGCATGTCGTGCTTGAGGGCAAGGGTCTCGAGGCCGCCCTTCTCCCAGCTTTCGATCGGTCCGTCCACAACATGGAATAGCGGGTGCGGGGGGATCTCGCCTTCTGACGGAAGTCGGTTGAGTTGAGCGTAGGCACGGAGTCGGACCTTCGCCCTGAGGTGCGCCAACTCGAACTCCAACTGGCCAAGGGTTACTGGGATGTGCGTGGCGTTCCGAACGGGCCCGATGCGGGACCGGTCAAATCGATAGCCACGGGCGTCCGCCTCCCGAGTAATCTCACGCAGATAGTTGTTCGCCGCGGAAACCTAATCTGGATGGGAGCGGAATCGAATCAACTGGGGATGGTGTCGATAACCACGGGTCGTCCCACGGAGCACGGCCCGGGCGAGCAAGCCCTCGCGCCAGGTCGAGACGAGTCCACTGGTATCGAGAAGCGATGGGTGGAGACTCCAAAGTCGCATTGTTCTCGAGTTTCTGGCTCGTTGGGCTGAAAGGGAGACCGTAGTTAGGCTCCACCAGCGAGCCTTAAGACGCGCCCTGTGGCGAGAGTCCGCGCCCTAGGTAGCCGCGGAACTCGTCGATTCCATCGAGTAAGGATACACCGTCGGGAGCCTGATCGGCTTCGATGAGTCGCGACCCGGCACCGCCGACCAAGACTTGGACCGCCGGTCTCAAGATTCCGCGTAGGGCGGCCAGAGATCCCACGGTCGCTGTGAGGTTATTCCGCGAGACCACGCTGATCGCGACGGTTTCCGCTCCAACACTCTCGGCGGTGGCGGCGATCTCGCTCACGGGAAGGTCGGTGCCGAGGTAGGTCACGCACCACCCCTCCAGGGTCGCTACCGTCGAAACCAGGCGTGCGCCCAACCCGTGGTGCTCACCGGACAGCGTCGCGACGACGAGACGCGGCCCATGGGTGGACCTGGAGGGTTCCGCAAGTCGCTCCAGGGTCCGCTCAAGGGCCTCGCTACCGAGATGCTCCTGTGCCGGGGTAACCTGACCCGCGACCCAGTCCTCTCCGATGCGGAAGAGCAGAGGGGTTACCACGTCGTCGAGGAACGCCGTTGCCCCCAAAGTCGTGGCGGCGTGCCACAGATGGCGCTCCAGCCCGGAGGCGTCGAATGCTCGAAGCTTAGCGATCGCCTCATCGACCAAGGTGCCGGGGGGATGCTCATCGGGCGCTGGCGTGGAGGAGTAGGCGCGGTCTTCGAGGAGAAGGCTCTCGGCATCCTCGAAAGACATCGCCGCGATCATGCCTATCGGTCGGCCGTTCTCGGTGAGCTGCCGCAGCACCCGAAGATGGGCGACGTCCCGGTCCGAGTAGAGACGCTGTCCACCCTCGGAGCGGCCGGGGCGAACGGCTTCGTACCGGCGTTCCCACGCCCTGAGAGCCGCAGGGGTCAAACCAGTCCGTTGGGCCACCACGCGAATCGGGTGCCGTGGGATGAAATCGTTATCTGTCATGATTATAAACTATGGGCATGTATAGGATTCGTCAAATAATATTCTCATATACTTGTACATACTATTGACATAAGGTTGTCATGGGGTGTATTTCCTATACAACGATTGTACATTGAGTCGAGGGACAACCCTAAGGAGAGCCAAATGATTCGCAAGATTACTTTTGCCGTCGCCGCTTCAGCACTAATCGCAGCCCCCGTGGGCGCACAGGCAAACCTGAAAGACATCGTGACGACGGCCGTGGAGGCTGGATCGTTCACGACGCTCGCTGCTGCACTCGAGGCCGCCGATCTAATCGGTGTGCTTCAGGGCGAGGGGCCGTTCACCGTCTTCGCCCCGACGGACGAGGCGTTCGCTAAGTTGCCTGCCGGCACGGTCGAGGCGCTGTTGGCCGACAAGGAGAAGCTCACCCAGATCCTGACGTATCACGTAGTGGCGGGTAGGGTGACGTCCGAAGCGGTGGTGAACATCTCCGAGGCTGAGACCGTCGCGGGTATCATGGTGCCGATCGAGGTCCGGATGGGCGACGTTTATGTGGCGGGCGCCAAGGTTGTCACGGCGGACGTCCTGGCGTCCAACGGCGTCATCCATACCATTGAAACCGTGATGCTTCCCTAGTCTACCCGGGTCTCCATTGCCCCAGGTGGTGCGGCAGCGGTCGGTGAGTCCGGCCGCCGCCGGCCGATCTGGTCGTCCTACGACAGGTCCGACTAGCTAAACGATACCCCAACCGTGGGCCCGACCGAATCGTGAAGAATCCCATCCGTAAGCTCCTTCTGTGGTTCGACGCCTCCTCTCAGGACACGGCGGCGATGACCGACACCGACGTTATTGACTGGGTTCGGGTCCTCCCGTTCATAGCGGTTCATGGGGCCTGTCTTGGGGTCATCTGGGTGGGGTGGAGTTGGAGTGCCGTCGGCGTGGCAGCGGGGCTCTACGCGGTTCGGATGTTCGCGATCACGGGATTCTATCATCGGTATTTCTCTCACCGGACGTTCGAGACATCCCGCGTTGCCCAGTTCCTATTTGCTATTGTGGGTGCCAGCTCCGCCCAGAGAGGCCCGCTCTGGTGGGCCGCCCACCACCGTAAGCACCACCGACATTCCGACACGGAGCACGACGTACACTCACCTCACGCGCACGGATTTTTGTGGAGTCACATGGGATGGATCACCGCTCCGGGGAATTTCCCGACTGACATGCATGAGGTGCGAGATCTGGCCCGCTACCCAGAACTCCGCTTTCTGGACCGCTTCGACGTACTGGTCCCGGTGCTCTTGGCCGTGACCTTGTTCGCGTTCGGAGGCTTGCAGATGCTGGTCTGGGGATTTTTCGTGAGCACCGTCGTGCTTTTCCACTGTACGTGCTTCATCAATTCACTCGCGCACCAGATAGGCACGCAGCGTTACGACACCGGAGACGAGAGTCGCAACAGCTTACTTCTCGCCCTCATCACGTTCGGTGAGGGATGGCACAACAACCACCACAAATATCCCGGCTCTACGAGACAGGGCTTTTTCTGGTGGGAGATCGACCTGACCTACTACGGACTCCGGTTGCTGGAAACTTTGGGCGTCATCCGTAACCTGCGTCATCCGCCCCGACGGCTTCTCGAGTCTCGCTGACAATGCGTGTTGCGATCGTTGGAAGTGGCGTATCGGGTTTGGTCGTCGCGCATCTGCTCCACCCTCGGCACGACATCACAGTCTTCGAAGCGCGTCAGCGCATCGGTGGGCACGTAAACACCATCACCCACGAGGACGACTCTGGCGCGTGGAGCATCGACACGGGCTTCATCGTCTACAACGAGCACAACTACCCGCTTTTCGACAAACTCCTCAGACGTTTGGACGTGCCGACGCAGCCTTCCGTCATGAGCTTCAGCGTACGATGTGACCGAACTGGACTCGAGTACAACGGGTCCTCCATCCGGCAGTTGTTCGTGCAGAAGCGGAACCTGCTCGACCTCAGCTACTACGGCATGATAAGGGACATTCTACGGTTCAACCGAGAGGCCCCGAAGGCCGTGGCCAACGGAGTGCGGGGGTGGTCGATTGGCGAGTACCTGGAGAGCGGCCGCTACTCCCGAAGGCTGGCCGATCACTATCTGGTGCCTATGGGCTCGGCGCTGTGGTCGATACCTCCGCGACGCGTACTCGAGATGCCTGCTGAGTTCTTCGTGCGCTTCTTCCAGAATCACGGGATGCTCGCCGTCGACGACCGGACGGAGTGGCGCGTCGTTCAGGGGGGCTCCTCACGCTACGTGGAATCTCTCGTGCGCCCCTTCCGTGACCGGATTCGTAGCCAATGTCCGGTGCACACGGTTCGCCGCGAGTCGGATGGCGTCCTCGTGAACGGGGAGCGCTTCGACCTCGTGGTCTTGGCGTGCCACTCCGACCAGGCCCTGGGAATGCTTGAGGATCCGACTCGAGCGGAGCAAGAAATCCTCGGCGCCCTCCCGTATCAGACGAACCGAATCGTCGTGCACACAGACACGTCGGTCCTTCCTCACCGAAGGGTCGCCTGGGGCTCTTGGAACTATCACATCGGTAGTGAAGAAGAGGCGCCAGCCACGGTGACCTACAACATGAACATGCTACAAACCCTGACGGCCGAACGAACGTTTTGTGTGACCCTGAATCCACCCGACCGGATTGATCCGGAGACGGTGCTCTACGAGACGAGTTACAGCCACCCACTCTACACCTGTGAGGGTATGGAGGCTCAGGGAAGAAATAGCGAGATCAGCGGCATCAACCGTACTCACTACTGTGGCGCGTACTGGGGCTTCGGCTTCCACGAGGACGGTGTGCGCAGTGCGGCCGCCGTGGCCGGTAGTTTGGGGGTGGACCTGTGAAGAGCTGTTTGTATACGGGCACAGTCCGTCACCGACGGCTGACACCGTCGCCGCACGCCTTCCGATACCGGATGTTCATGGTGTACCTGGACCTTGAGGAACTTCCCGAGGTCTTCGACGGCCGGTGGCTCTGGTCGGCGCGCCGGCCGGCGCCCGCGTGGTTTCGTAGAGCGGACTATCTCGGCGATCCCGGTGAACCGTTGGTCGATGCCGTCAGAGCCGAAGCCGAGCGTCAAACGGGCAGTCGTCCCGAGGGTCCGGTCCGGATTTTGACACATCTGCGCTACTTCGGCTACGTCATGAACCCGGTCACATTCTACTACTGCTTCACGCCCGACGGCGCGCAGGTGGAAACGATCCTGGCCGAGATCACGAACACGCCTTGGAACGAGAGACACACGTACGCGTTGGGCCCGGTCTCCGAACATGGCACTGCAACGGGCCGCCTCCACCGGTTCGCCAAGGCCTTCCACGTCTCGCCCTTCTTCGACATGGATCATTCATACGAGTGGCGCTTCAGTGATCCGGAGGACCGTCTGAAGGTGCACATGGAGAACTTCTCGGCGGGAGAAAAAACGTTCGACGCGACGCTAGATCTGGAACGAGAAGAGATCACAGGTGCTAGTCTGGCGAGATCCCTGGCCCGCCATCCGTGCATGAGCGCCCGGGTTGCCACGGCGATCTACTGGCAGGCGGCTCGCCTCTGGTTCAAGGGCACACCGTTCTATTCCCACCTGAGCAAGCGTGTGGCATGAACGTCTTCTCACGGATCGTGCGACGCGCGGTCTACTCGCGCCTGGATCAACTGATCGAGGGGCGCCTCACCCTTCGGCACAACGGTGACATCACCGTATTCGGATCCGGAAACGGACCCGCCGCGATGGTGACCGTTCACGATCCGAACTTCTTCGGTGCCCTAGCACTGAGAGGGCATCTGGGTGCAGCGGAGTCGTTCATTGAGGGCGGGTGGGATGCCGACGATCTAACCTCGCTGCTGCGGATTTTTCTTCGGAACCGTGAAATCTTGGACGGCCTGGAAACGGGTCTCGCGCGCCTCGTCCAGCCGGTCCGGGCCGCAGCGCATGCTCTGAACCGCAACACGCGCTTCGGCAGCAAGCGTAACATCCTCGCACACTACGACCTCGGCAACGACCTATTCGAACAGTTCCTCGACGAGACGATGACCTATTCGTGCGGGGTTTTCCAGACGCCTGAAAGCTCGATGCGCGAGGCCTCGATCCAGAAGTACGACCGCATATGTCGGAAGCTCGAGCTCACCGGCGGTGACCACGTTCTCGAGATCGGCACCGGTTGGGGCGGATTCGCAATTCATGCGGCAGTGAGGTACGGGAGCCGAGTGACGACAACGACCATCTCTGACGAACAGCATAGGTTTGCGACGGAGCGAGTCGCCGCCCTCGGTTTGGGCGAGCGCGTCACGCTGCTCCGCCAGGACTACCGAGACCTAGAGGGCACCTACGACAAGCTCGTTTCTATCGAGATGATCGAGGCGGTCGGGCACCAGTATTTCCGCACGTACTTCGAGCGGTGCGCGAACCTCCTCGAGCCCCATGGGGCAGCGGTAATCCAAACGATCACGATCCAGGATCGCTATTACGAATCTGCTCGGCGGGAGATCGATTTCATCAAACGATACATCTTCCCGGGCAGTTGCATTCCGGCTGTGTCCGTTCTGGCCACCACCGCCGCACCGACCGATTTACGGCTCGGGCACCCGGGCCACGATGTTCCTTGAGGGAAAGCCGAAGGGATTCCTAAAGCTGGTGCCGCAGCGGGCGCTCGAACTCGCGTATCGCGAAGAGTTGGAGGCGACGCTCCAACGTGTGAGGGACCGGCTGGAGGCCGCTGGAGCCGCATCTTGAACGCGAGGGAATTCGAGGCCAAGTGGGTGGCGGATCGGTCCTGGCGGGGAGGCCTTCGCGTTTCCGCCCCAGCCCGATTCGACGAAACCATCAATTGGATGTCCGATAGGCCCTCACCCAGTCTATCTCCAGCGCAAACGGGCCCTCTTTCTCATCACCAATGAGAATACCCATTTGTCGAATACGGGCTGGGTCGAGTGGCCCACTTCCCCTGGGCACATAGCCCCGGAAGGTCGCTTGAAATGTCTCGAAAGGCAGATCGACCTCTGTCCACTCTCCAGGAGTCGTTTTGAACTCCACCCCGTACGCCACACCGTCAAACGCCCCGTTCTGACGGAAGCGAAGCTGATATCGGCGGCCATCTCCTTTAACCCTGAGGGTGACCCCCTCGTAGGCGGAAAGGTCCAAGGACTGAAATGCCGCACGGGTGGATGCGAATCCCCCGTTGTTCTCGAGAGACACGAACCCTGTGAAAAGCGCTGTCCTCTCGTCAGTCAGCGAGATCTTGCTGGTGGACCGACCACCCATAACGCCGTCGTTGACGATCGACCAGAGGACACCCTCGCCTTCGATGAAATCCACGACGACCCTCATTTCTTGCTCCTGAGCAGTCAGCGTAACAGGTATCGAACAAGTGCAAAGCACCACAGTTAGTAAGCGAAATATATGGCCTCCTCGGCCTGGGCGGGACGGCATCCAAAAGATGCCTATCCGTTCAAAAGGAATGTTGTCTCACCTCGCCGATACGAGGTCGTGGGGGGGCATTGGCACCTTGATTGTATAACTAATATACAAGAATATCCCATATATTTGGATAGTGTCAATGGTTTGTTTAATAATTAGCACGATGACTTCTCATGTTGGTTACATAATTCGTTAGACGGAGAGGTAGAAGGAGGAAGCTGGCTTCGGCGACGGAAGGAACTCCGCGTCGGTCCAGACTGATGGGGTTGATGAAGCGGGACTTTGCGGTGTCTGAGGGCTGGACGCTCGAGCCTACCCGAGGGTTCGAGGGGCGCCTCGTTCAAGGAACGGCGGCTCACTCCGGTCCTCTTTGGGGGGCTGCCCCGGAGTGGGGTCAGCCGAACAGATCATGGTCGGTCAGGCTGGAGCGACCGGTGCGACTCGGGCTCGTGATGTCGCTCCCCCAATCAAGCCCTCGATCCGCGCACGGTGCTTCAAGCTCGCTCGGGCCGGCGCAAGAAGAGGGCAGGTGTTCGATCACGGTACGCTCGATATTCCGGATCGTGGCCCCACTTTTCCTCCGCCCGCTCTTCGAGCAGTGGAATCCCGCTCACGCGCGTGAGTAGTAGGTAGACGAACACGGGAGAGACCAGGGTGACGTACTGCCAGCCGGAGAGTTCGGGCAGAGCAAGAATCGCGATCCCGAACCAAAGCATGATTTCGCCGAAATAGTTGGGGTGTCGTGACCAGGCCCACAACCCGCCTTGAATGAAACGCCCAGCATTCTCGGGGTCCTCGCGAAAGCGCCTCTTCTGGCGATCGGCGACCACTTCGATCGAGAATCCCACCACCCAAGTCACCGCACCGACGAGCCCGGTGCGCCCAATAGGCACGGTGCTCATACTCGTGATGGCAGCCAACGCACACGCGAGGGTCAAGAACACCCAAAGCCCTTGAAGCGTCCAGATCCCCAGGAAGCGAGGGAAGCTGAGCTTCAACTCGTCGAAGCGGGCGTCGCCGCCGTCGCGATTGATACGCGCAAAGAGAAAGCTGCCCAAGCGTACGGCCCAAACGAGAACCAAGGTGCCCAGCAGAAGCGCCCGAGGTTGTGTGGCATTCGAAAGGACGAGGGCAGTCCCGACGACGCTCAAATACGTGACACTGCCCGTGAGATCAAAAAAGCGTTCCGTCTGAGCGAGGTAGGCGTGCACGAAAACGACCCAGTTGATGGCGAACACCAATAG
>Ga0310121_10002424_pt1 | contig 17708 bp, 17 predicted proteins | sample CB27_Tmax_986_MG_FD_203504 | JGI IMG/M metagenome (GOLD analysis project Ga0310121, IMG submission 203504) | Marine microbial communities from Western Arctic Ocean, Canada - CB27_Tmax_986 | ecosystem: Environmental > Aquatic > Marine > Oceanic | place: Canada: Western Arctic Ocean | collected...
GGCCCGGCGTGAGGTAGAGCACCTCGCCGTCGCCGACGGGGTGGAGATACATCACGAGGCGGGGCTCGTCTTTGGGCCAGTCGTGCTCGTAGAAACCGGGCCCGCTGTTCCCCGCCCAACGCGTCTCCAGCAGCGGAGTGATCTCGCCGTGGTAGTCGCAGAGGTAGAGTTCGTCCTCTGTCTCCCAGGGCTCGATGCCCGCGACGAGCGGGTGATCGTGCGCGGATTCGCTCACGGTGATGGGGTACGGCTCGATCGCGGGATGCGCGATGAACTGGCTGCCCAGGGTCTCCATCAGGGTGGGGTAGTCACGCGGGCAGTGGACGCCGTCGGCCTGGAAGTCCATCACGGAGTTCGTGCCGTGCAGCGCGAACCAGCGCCTGCCGGCGGCAACCGTGTCGCGCACGACCTCCTGCTGGGCGACCGTGGGATGGATGTCGCAGGTGTAGCTGATGAGGAAGTCGGCCGCCGCGATCGCCTCGGTGTTGCTGTAGTCCTCGCCCACGCGGACGCGCACGTCCTCGTTCTCAGCGAGGAGCTTGAGGAGCTCGAGGCGCGCGAAATTGATGTCGTGCCAGCGTCCACCGGCGATCAGATACGCATCGATGCGCGGCACAACGCCTCCGTTCGTCGCTCTCTTGGACCAGGGCCCGCGCAGCCCGGCCCGGCAAGGCTTGCCGAGCCAGGCAGGTGCGCGTCGCTGACCTAGAAGGCGACCCGGCGGGTGAAGCCACCGTCGACGACGATGTTCACGCCCGTCGTGTGGCTCGACGCCGGACTGGCGAGGAACGCGGCAACATTGGCCACTTCCTGGCCGGTGCCGAGATGGCCCGCGAGCGTATCGGGCTTGTTCTTGTTGCGCAGGGGGACGCCGTTCGCGACCGCCTCGAAGAACGGTGGCATCCGCTCCTCGATGCCCATCCAGGGGCTCCCCTCGAAGTAGGTCGGACCCGGGGAAACGACATTGAAGCGAATCCCGGCGGCGGCGTGTTGCTGGGCGGCGAAGCCTGAGTAGTTCAGCTGCGCCGCTTTCATCGCGCCGTAAGGGCCTGCCGAGGTCATTGGCGGAGGCGGGAACGCCTCGACCGCGGCCGAGGTGCTGACGATGACTACGCTCCCCGCATCCGACTCGGTCAGAGAAGGGAGGGCGGCGTTGACGCCGTTTACGGTCCCCATCATGTCGATGGCGAAGTGATCCTCCCAGCTGGGGCCGCCCCCGCTGGAGGCGTTGCTGACGTAGATGTCGATCCCGCCGAGGTCCTTCGCGCTCTGCTCGACCCACGCCTTGAGCGCCTCCGGGTCGGCCACGTCGCAAGGCGCACCGATAACGTTCGTGCCATGCTTCTTCAGCTCGTCGACCGCCGCCGCCACCTTTTCGGGCGTGCGCGCGCAGATGGAGACATCGGCGCCTTCCGAGGCGAGCGTGTTCGCGATGAAGTTCCCGATGCCCTGACTGGCAGCGGTGACAAGGGCTTTTCGGCCTTGCAGTCCAAGATCCATGGTGGTTCGAACCTCCGTGTGTTCGGGTGTGGGCCGAGCTCCCTGGGGAGCTGCGGCCGCGTCGTTGGAGGAGGCGATTATAGAGATCCGGCTCCCGCTGGGCAGGGGCGGCGCCGGCCTTCTTTGTCAGGGTTCGGTAGGCCTGCTACATTCGCTGGCGCTCGGGCGCCGTAAGCGCCCCGAATTCAGCATGTGCGGAGGCACGCAGTGCCCAACGAACCGACCAAGGAAGTCCTGCTGGACCTGCACCGGCGAATGGTGCGGATCCGCCACTTCGAGGAAGAAGCGGGCAAGTTGATGGAGCAGGGCAAGTCGCCCGGCGCGCTCCATCTCTATATCGGCGAGGAAGCCGTCGCCGCCGGGGTGATGGTTCATCTCAGCGACCAGGACCAGATCACGAGCACCCACCGTGGCCACGGGCATCTCGTCGCGAAGGGTGGCGACTTCAAGCTGATGTACGCGGAACTGTTCGGTCGTGAGACCGGCTACAACAAGGGTCGCGGCGGCAGCATGCACATCTCCAACGTGGACGCCGGCATGCTCGGTGCGAACGGGATCGTCGCGGCGGGCCCGCCGATCGCCGTCGGCGCCGCCTTCTCGAACAAATACCGCAAGACCACGAACGTCGCAGTGCCCTTCTTCGGTGACGGCGCCACGAACGAAGGCGCCTTCCACGAGGCGGCGAACATGGCTGCCCTCTTCAAGCTCCCGGTCGTCTTCGTTTGCGAGAACAACGGCTACGGCGAGTTCACCCCGCAGGCCGAGCACCAGGCCATCACCGACGTCGCTGACCGCGCCGCCGGTTACGGCATGCCGGGCGTTATCTGCGACGGCATGGACGCCATCGCCGTCTGGGAGGCCTCGGGCGAAGCGATCGAGCGGGCCCGTAACGGCGAGGGACCCACGCTCCTGGAGTGCAAGACCTACCGCTTCGTCGATCATGTCGGCCTTCGCGGCATCGGGCTCAAGTACCGTAGCGACGAAGAGCTGGCGGAGTGGCAGAAGCGGGACCCGATCGAGCAGCACGAAAAGCGGCTCGCGGAGATGGGGATCTTGGACGAAGCGCAGGCCCAAGCCGTGCACGACGGGATTCTGGCGGAGATCGCCGAGGCGATCGAGTTCGCTGAGAACAGCCCTCTGCCGGACCCCATGGATCTCCTGAACGACGTCTACAGCCCATCAGCGGCCAGTTAGGAGCACATCGATGACCGCAGCAGAAGCCCCAGCAGGCCGCCAACTCGTCTATACCCTCGCAATCACCGAGGGCGTGCGTCAGGCGCTGGCAGAAGAACCGCTCGCCTTCATGGCCGGCGAGGATGTCGCCGGCGCGGGCAGCGTCTTCGGCATCTACCGCGGCCTGCTCGACGAGTTCGGGCCGGACCGCGTCATCGACACCCCCATCAGCGAGTCCGGGATCATCGGCCTCGCCGTGGGGGCGGGCGCCACCGGCCTCAAGCCGATCGTGGACATCATGTTCATGGACTTCATCGGCGAGTGCATGGACGAGATCGTCAATCAGCTCGCAAAGATGCGCTATATGTTCGGCGGCAAGGCGACGCTGCCGGTGACTGTCCTGACCATGTCCGGCGCGGGCATGAACCTCGCCGCGCAGCACTCCCAAAGCCTGGAGGCGTGGCTCTGCCACACCCCCGGCCTGAAGGTCGTGATGCCCGCTACCGCCTATGACGTCAAGGGCGCCATCATCACCGCCGCGCGCGAGCCGAACCCCGTGTTCGTGGTCATGTGCAAGGGCCTCATGGCGCTGCCCGGCGACGTGCCCGAGGAGCCCTACGAGGTTCCGATCGGCAAAGCGAACATCCTGCGCGAGGGCGACGGTCTCACGATCGTGGCGTTCGGGCGCATGATCCACGAGGCCACGAAGGCCGCAGAGCAGCTCGCAGGCGAGGGCGTGAGTGTTGAGGTGATCGACCCCCTCTGGCTCCAGCCGCTCGATACCGACACCATCATCAGCTCCGTCACGAAGACGCACCGCGCGATGGTCGTACACGAAGCGGTCCGCTTTGGCGGCCTCGGCGCCGAGATCGCGGCCCAGATCTCGGAGTTGGCGTTCGACAGCCTCGACGCTCCGGTCGGTCGCGTGGCAGCACCCTTCTCACCGGTACCGTTCAGCCCCATCCTGGAGCAGACCTACGTGCCCAACGCCGAGCGAATCGCAGACGAGGCGCGGCGCATCCTCGGGCTGGGTTAGGCCTGCCGTCCTTGGCCGGCCCTCTCGGCATCGTCGTGAACCCCGCCTCGGGGAAAGACATCCGGCGCCTCGTGGCGCGGGCGTCCGTCTTCGACAACCAGGAGAAGCGCGCGATCGTGCGCCGCGCAATCGTGGGCGCGCTCGAAGGCGGTGCCCAAGACTTTCGCTACATGCCCGACACGCACGGTCTCGCCGCTGACGCGACCGGGGAGTTCTCCGACCAAGGCAGCTTCGTCGCCGTCGAATCCGCGCGCACCGCGAGCACGCTCGACACCACCCTGGCGGCCGCTGCCCTCCGCGAGGCGGGCTGTGCGGCCGTGCTCACCCTCGGCGGCGACGGCACGAACCGCGCCTTCGCCTTGGGCTGGCGGGACGCACCGCTCGTTCCGGTCTCGACCGGCACGAATAACGTCTTCCCGACGATGATCGAGGCGACCGTGGCGGGCGCGGCCGCCGGCCTCGTCGCCAGCGGCCGCCTCGCGCTGCACGACGTAGCGAGGCAAACGAAAACCGTGCGGGTTTCGATCGAGGGGGAGGCCGATGACCTCGCCCTCATCGATGTGGTGCTCGCCGCTGATCGCTTTGTCGGGTCGCGCGCCATCTGGGGCGCCGAGCGCCTCCGCGAGGCGCTGCTCACGCGGGCCGAGCCCTCCGCCGTAGGCATGACCTCGATCGGCGGGCTCCTAGAACCCCTGCCCGAAACCGAAGATGTGTCCCTCCACCTGCGCCTCGGACCGGGCGGCGACTCAGTGACCGCACCCATCGCCCCCGGGCTCTACGAAGAGATCGGCGTGCGCTCGATCGAGCGCATCCCCTTCGGCCAGCCCGTCGAACTGCAGGGTCCGGGCGTGCTCGCCTTCGACGGCGAGCGTGAGCGAGTGTTGCAACCGGGGCAACGAGCTACACTCCGGGTGGCCCGCGACGGCCCCTGGGTGATCGACGTTCGGGAGGCGCTCGAGCAGGCCGCTTGCAAGGGTCTGTATCGCGGCGGCGGGGCCGCCAGCTAGCACCGCCTGCTACCAAGCAGCAGCACAGAACAGCGCCAGCAACGCACGGGGGTTGAGATGCCAACTGAGATCTACATGGTGAAGCTCGGCATGACAATGACCGAAGGAACGGTCGCCGAGTGGCACATCCCCGACGGCGGCGAGGTAAAGACCGGCGAAGATCTCTACCGGCTCGAGACGGAGAAGGTCGAGATGGAGATCGAGGCCGAAGCGGACGGCATCGTGAGGCACCTCGTGCCGGACGAATCGACCGTCGATCCGGGTGCCGTCGTTGGTTATGTCTACGCAGCAGGCGAGAACATCCCCGAGACGCTGCCCAGCGCGGGCGCCCCCGCAGCGAGCGGCAACGGCGCGGCTGCGCCTGCCGCTGCGCCCGCAGCCCCGGCGGCCCCGGCCGCGCCCGCCACGCCCGGCGGGCGCGTGCCCGCCTCGCCGGCGGCGCGACGGCTGGCGAAGGAGCTCGGCATCGACCTGGCGGCGATCAGCGCCTCCGGGGCGGGCGCGTCACCGAGGATGACGTGCGCGCTGCTCAGGCCGCAGCTGCGGCCCCCGTCGCACCCGCGGGCACGCCACCCCCACCAGCACCGACCTCCCCACTCGCGCGCAAGCGCGCCGAGGCGCTCGGCGTCGACCTCTCGGCGGTTCAGGGGAGCGGCCCCGGCGGCCGCATCACGAAAGAGGACGTCGAGGCGGCCGCCGCCGCCGGCGGCCCCGCGAGCGCGCCAGAGCCAGCCCCCGCACGCGCCGACGAAGCGCTCCGGGTCCGCGGGATGCGCAAGGTCATCGCCCAGCGGATGTACGCGAGCCTCCAAAGCACCGCCCAACTCACGATGGACATGGACGTGGCGATGGACGACGCCGTGCGCTTGCGCACCCAGCTCATCGAGGAGTGGTCGGGCGAGGGCATCCGCCCTTCGTACACCGATATCGTCATGAAGGCCGCCGCGAAGGCGCTGCTCGACCACCCCCGCATGAACGCGCAGTTCAGCGACGCCGAGATCACGGTCCGCGGCGAGACTCACATCGGTATGGCCGTGGCCCTGGACGAAGGTCTCGTCGTTCCCGTCGTACGCAACGTGGACCAGCGTTCGCTCAAGGAAGTCGCAGTCGAGGCCGCGCGCCTTGCCGCCGCGGCGCGCGAGGGGGCGCTCAGCCTGGACGACATGGCCGGCGGAACGTTCACGGTCTCGACGCTCGGCATGTTCGGCGTGGATTCGTTCACGCCCATCCTCAACCCACCTGAGGTCGGGATTCTGGGCGTCAACCGCCTGCGCGACGCCGTTCGCTGGGAGGGCGAGACCCCCCTCAAGCAGAAGGCGATGACGCTCAGCCTCACGTGGGATCATCGCGCCCTCGACGGCGCGCCCGCGGCCCAGTTCCTGGCCGGCGTCCGTGACTACCTCGAGGCGCCGTTCCGGCTGCTGGTCTGAGGCAGCGACCAACCAACCAGAACAGACTGGCGGGGCCTGCGAGCCTCGCACGGGAGGATGACCGTGGCTGAGACGACCTTCGACGTGGTAGTGGTGGGCGGCGGGCCGGGGGGCTACGTCGCGGCCATCCGCGCCTCCCAGCTCGGCCTCCAGGTAGGCCTCGTGGAGCGCGAGCACCTCGGTGGCATCTGCCTGAACTGGGGCTGCATCCCCACCAAGACGCTCCTCCACACCGCCGACCTCTACCGCGAAATACAGGGGGCCGAGAGTTTCGGGCTGAGCGCTCAGGCGTCCTTCGATATCGAGAAGGTCGTGGGCCGCTCCCGCGCCGTCGCCGACCAGCTCAGCAACGGCATCAAGTTCCTGATGCGCAAGAACAAGATCGAGGTGTTCGACGGCTACGGACGCCTGACCGGCGGCGGCCGGCTCAACGTGGAGAAGGACGGCGCCACCCTCACCGAGCTGGGCGCAGACAACATCATTCTCGCCACCGGCGCCCGGGCGCGTTCGCTCCCCGGGCTCGAAGCGGACGGCGAGCTCGTCTGGACCTACAAGGAAGCGATGGTGCCAACGACGATGCCGAGTTCCCTGCTCGTCATCGGCTCCGGCGCGATCGGCGTGGAATTCGCGAGCTTCTACCGTGCGCTCGGCGCCGAGGTCACGATCGTGGAGCTCCTCCCGCAGATCCTGCCCGTCGAGGACGAGGAGATCTCGGCCCTCGCCCGTGCGGAATTCGAGAAGCAGGGCATCGCCATCCACACGAACGCGACGGTGGCGTCGCTCACCCGCCAAAGCAACCGCATCACCGCGACAATCGAGACGGAGGAGGGCTCCATCGAAGCGACCTTCGACCGCGCTATCCTCGCGGTGGGCGTGACCGGGAACGTCGAGGAGCTCGGCCTGGAAGCGACCGCGGCAGCCGTCGATCGTGGCGCGATCGTCGTGAACGAATGGCAAGAGACGGGCGAGCCCGGTCTCTACGCCATCGGCGACGTCGCTGGACCGCCCCTGCTCGCGCATAAAGCGATGCATGAGGGCGTGCTGTGTATCGAGCGCATCGCGGGCCTGGAGAGCGTGCGGCCGATGGAGCGCCGCCGGATTCCCGGCTGCACCTACTGCCACCCCCAGATTGCCAGTGTGGGACTGACCGAGAAGGCGGCGGGCGAGGCGGGCTTCAACATCCGCGTCGGCCGCTTCCCCCTCCTGGGCAACGGCAAGGCGATCGCCGTGGGCGACACCGCGGGCATGGTCAAGACGGTCTTCGACGCGGACACAGACGAGCTGCTGGGGGCACATATGGTTGGCCCTGATGTGACCGAGATGATCCAGGGGTACGTGGTGGCGATGGGGCTCGAGACGACAGAGGCGGAGCTGATGGATACCATCTTCCCCCACCCCACCGTCTCGGAAGCGATGCACGAGTCCGTGCTCGACGCGTACGACCGCGTGCTCCACATCTAGCCGTCCGTTCCTGCGCGACCCTCGCGGCCGCGAAGGCGCTCGAGCGAATCGCGCGGTACCCGCCCAGGTCCAGTACGTCTGGCTCGAACGGACCCCTCGCCGCCCGATGAGGGCCCGACGACCCTCCGCCCGCCCCCTCGCACCGCCGTTTGGCCGGCCGGGTGCCTGTACAGTAGCCCTGAGGATCTGACCGCGCGGAGACCCCCATGGGCGCCCTGATCGACCACCTGAAGTCGCTGGCAGCCGGTGGTGCGAGCATCGAAGCGGCGACGGCGGCCGCGGAGACGGAGCTCGCCGGCGGCGAGCTCCTCCGCACAGAGCTGGAGGAGCCCGAGGCCGCGATCGCGGCCGCGACGGCGGAGACGGACGCCCTCAACCAAGAGATCCGCGGGGCGCTCCGGCGCTTCCCCGCGAGCCAGAGCGGCGGCTTCCACCGCACGGACCTCGACCCTCGCGCGATGGCTGTGCTGGCGACGCTCGCCTACGCTCGCCGCAGCGGCGTGTACTTCCCCAATGACCTGAAGGAGATGGCCGCAGAGGGTCGCGTCGCGCAGGAATGGCACGCGCGCGAGTCGGTTCGTATCCGCGTGCTGCTCACGATCCTGCCGATGTTCATCGCCGCCATCGAGCGGCGCGAGCTGATCCCGGCCGAGTTCGCCACCGGTATCACCGCGCTCGCCGAGCGGCTCGGCCGCGTCCGCATTCCCCAAGCCGCGAGGCCGTGAGCCTCGGGCAAGACCCGGCCCGGTTGCTCGCACCCATCAGCGACAACGAGAATGCGCGCATGACCTGGCTCGAGGGAGCGGAGGGCGATCCGCCGTTCGACGCGGTCCTCGGTCTACGCCCAGAGCTCCGTGACCTCTATCGCGCCTTCTACGGCAAGCTCTGGGACGAGCAGCTCCTCCCCGCTTCGATCCTCGAACTCTGCCGCCTGCGCGTAGCCCAGCTGCACGAATGCGAGTCCGAGCTGGCGGTGCGCGACGAGGGCGCGGGTGTCGACCAGGAACAGCTCGACGCGCTCGCCCACTGGCAGGAAAGCGATCGCTTCAGCGCGGCGGAGCGCGAAGCGCTCCTCCTCGCCGAGAAGATGCCCTGGCAGCATCACGAGATCACAGACGAGGAGCACGCGGCGCTGCGCGCCCACTTCGGGGACGAGGGGACAGTCGCCCTGACGGTCGGTATCGCCCTCTTCGATGCAAACTGCCGGCTCCGCCTGGTCCTCGGTACGGAGCCGGTCCCGATTGCGACGAAAGCCCCGGCTTCGGCCACGGGCCCGATCTACTAGGCATTTTCGAAGCACTGCTTGGAGGCAGCGAATGTCCACGAAACCACGCGTCAGTTCGGCGATACCGGGGGAGGAGCCCAGCTTCGGCACGGCTCTCGCTCATCAGCCCGGCCTCGCCAGCGCCTTCGGGGCGCTCTACGGGGAGTTCTGGAGCAAAGGCACGCTCGACCACCGCACGAAGGAGATCACGCGGCTGCGCAACGCCCGCGTCACGGACTGCGGCTTCTGAAAGCAGGTTCGCTTCGCCGTTGCGCGTGAGCAGGGACTGACCGAAGAGCATGTCGCCGAGATCGAAGACGGGTACGAGGACTCGGCCCTCTCCGAGCGTGACAAGGCCGCCATCGAGCTGACCGACGCGATCGTGGGCGATCCCCGGCGCGTGTCGGCGGAACTGCAAACGCGGCTGCGGGAGCACTTCAGCGATCCCCAGATCGTGGAGATGGCGCTCGGCGTGGGGCTCTTCATGAGCCTCTCGAAGGTGCTGATCACGCTGGGAATGGAGCCCGAGGAGATGGACACCACGATCGTCCCCACGCCCGGTTCCTCCTAGCGGCTGGGGCGCCTCCCGGCAGACGAGGGCCGACCTTTCCGGTAGCATCGGGGCACCCGCAGGGGCCCCTCCCGAGGCAGAATCACGAAAACGAACCTAGGAGCGAAGTCGTGGTCATCGAAGCTTTAGGCACGCACACTCCGGTCGAGAAGGCCTCCGAGCCGTCGCTCGGCACCGAGCTCATCCCGAAAGAGCGCTATACGTCGAAAGCGTTCATGGAGCTCGAGTGGGAGCGCCTCTGGACGAAGGTCTGGAACATCGCCGGCCGCGCGTCCGACATCCCCAACGTCGGTGACTATTTCACGACGGAGCTCGGCCCCGAGTCGTTCCTGATCGTCCGCGAGCAGCCCGACAAAGTGCGCGCCTTCTACAACGTCTGCCCCCACCGCGGGAACCAGATCCGGAATGCGGGCATGGGCCACGCCGAGACGTTCCAGTGCGCCTATCACTTCTTTGAGTTCAACCTCGATGGCTCGAAGAAGTTCGTCCCCGACGAGAACACCTTCACGCAGGGCGTGCCCCAGGAAACCGCGCTCATCGAAGTGCCCTGCGACACCTGGGGCGGCTTCGTCTGGTTCAACATGAACCCGGATGCGGAGTCGCTCGAGGAGTTCCTCGGCGTCGTGCCCGAGCACCTCGCGCCCTACCACTTCGAAGAGTTCGCCCTCGCTCAGGACAAGACGATCGAGTGGGATGCGAACTGGAAGGCCTCAGTCGACGCCTTCAACGAGATCTATCACGTCCAGGGCATCCACCCCCAGATGCTGCAGACCCTGAACGACATCCACGTCCAGATCGACCTCTACGAGCGGCACAACCGCTATCTCGTACCGATGGGGCTCGTGAGCCCGCGTTACCCCAATCAGGACGAAGTCACGCGCGGTCTGAAGGCGAAGCTGGCAGACGCGGGAATCGACCCGGAGAGCTTCACGGGCAGCATGGGTGACGTGCGTCCCTTCCTCCAGAAGCTGGCCCGCGAGCAGTTCGAGGCGACGGGGCTCGACGTTTCGGGCCTCAACGACGACCAGATGACGGATGACTACCACTACTACCTGTTCCCGAACATCACGCTCAACATTCACGCGGGCGGCTTCGGATTCTTCCGGCAGCGGCCCCACCCGACCGATCCGAACAAGATGTTCTACGACCTGCAGCGTTATGTCCGAGTCCCCGCTGGCGTCGATCCACCCCCACGACCGATCCATTCGCAGCACAAGCACGGTGACATCTCCCTGGGGCTCGGGCTCGACCAGGACTCCTACAACCTGCCCCGCGTGCAGAAGGGGATGAACTCGAGCTCCTTCAAGGGCCTGCTCATCAACTATCGCGAGCGGCGTATCCGCCACATGCATCAGACGATCGACGACTACGTCTACGGGCCCGACCGCTAGGCCGAGAGTCGCCGAAAAGCGAGCCGTGGCGACGGGCCGCGACTCGTTCAGGTCACGCACGAGGGAGCCGAGTTATGGCCGAGCAGGTCGAAGATACGAAGACGCCGTTCATTCCCGTTGGACCGACGGACATGCTCAAGCCGGGGGAGAGCAGGATCATCGAAATCGACGACGACTCGATCGTGGTCATTCGTCTGCCGGACGGCTACTTCGCTCTCGAGAACCGCTGCTCGCACGACGATGGGCCGCTCGGCCAGGGCCGGCTCGTCGGCTACGAGATCGATTGCCCCCGTCACGGCGCCAAGTTCGATGTTCGGGACGGCAGCCCGCAGTCGCTCCCCGCGTTTCGGCCCGTCGCCTCCTTCCCCGTGCGTATCAACGAGAAGACGGACTGGGTCGAGGTGCAGTACAAGAAGCCGGAAGTCGAGGCTTTCCCGGAGGATCCGCGAGGCTTCAACTTCAATATCACGTAACGGGGTGACGCGTGACCAAGCCGGGCGACTGGCGCGAGACCTATAAGGCGCGCCTCTGTAGCGTCGACGAGGCGATGGCGCTCATCAACGAGGGCGACCTCGTCGCCATGGGCGTCCTGACCCCGGGGCAGCTCAGCTCGGCGCTGGCAGACCGCGCAGAGCAACTCGGCAGCCTGCACGTGCGCGCCCTCGGACCCGTCGAACCACGGCTTTTCGGCGAGGACGCGAACGGCGAGCGCGAGATCGAGCTCTTCATCGGCGAGCCGATGCGGGGCGCACACGATGCCAAGGTTGCGACCTACCTGCCCAACACCTTCATGCTCGGAATGAAGGCCCACGACTCGGCGCGGGCGGAAGCACGCATCCCCGATGTCCAGATCACCTCGTGCAGCGCGCCGAACGAGGCCGGGTACGTCCAATTCGGCGCTCATATGTGGACCCGCAAGGCCTACGCGAAGCGTTGCCGCACGGTGATCGGCATGATCGACCCGAACATCCCGCCTGCCCACGGCGACGCCTGGCTGCACATACGCCACTTCGACGCCCTCATCGATGGCGTGATCAAGCCCGTCGATATCGAGGCCGTCGCGGAGCGCGTGGAGACGCTCTCGGCGGAGGCGGATCGCGACGAGCTGCGTGCGCTCCTCGCAAGCGCGAGCACGGACCAGGTCGCGATCGTCGAAACCCTCTTCCATACGCTCCCTCCGAAGATCGTGCGCCAGGCCTTCGGGCTCATGGAGGTCGACCCCGAAGCCCAGGCCATCGCGGACAACCTGCGCCCCCTGATTCGTGACGGCGACACGATCCAGGTAGGCGTGGGCACGCCGAGCGCGCTCATGTTCAAGGCCGGTGCCTTCGACGATGCCCACTATCTCGGTGTCCATACCGAGCTCGGTTCGCCGGGTCTGGGGCAGCTCTGGGCACAGGGCAACATCGACAACTCCCGCAAGACGATCCATCGCGACCGCTGCGTGGCGGTGGCCTGGACCGGCTGCGACGGTACCGACCTGGGCATCATTCGCGACAACCCCGCGTTCGAGGTCTACGACCCCGACTACCTCCTCAACCCGACGCTCATGTCCCAAAACCGCCAGATGACGTCCATCAACAGCGCCGTCGCCGTCGACCTGATCGGGCAGATCGCGAGCGAGGACCGTTTCGGCGGGCAGATGATCAACGGCACCGGCGGCCAGCCGGACACGCACCTCAGCGCCGCTCTCTGCCCCGACGGCCGCGCTGTCACGGTCCTCCGCTCGACCGCCCTCGCGGGCTCGCTCTCGAAGATCGTGGCGAAGCACGAAGCGGGAACGCTGATCACGATTCCCCGCTATCTGGCCGATACGATCGTGACCGAGCACGGCGTCGCCCGCCTGCTCGACAAGAACCACCGCCAACGTGCGGCCGAACTCATCAGCGTCGCGCACCCCGACTTCCGCGGAGAGCTGCGGAAGGAGGCGTCGGCGCTCTGGGGCGAGCTCAGCCCCTAGCCGTGGACCCTAGCGCCCCTCCAACTTAACTCGCGGCTGGCGAGGGTCTGCTGGCCTTCGCGAGCCGCCAGTCCGACCGCGGGTTGGCATGCCCAGCGAGGAGACCCGGAAGCGAAGTTGCAAAGGGACTAGCGCGGTCGCTCGAACACCCCGCCGAGAGCGCGGCTGCGCTCGCCCCGCAGGCGGCGCTCCCTGTCCAGGCGGCGGTCGATGCGGGCCGCACTACGCGCGTCGTACGCCACCCAGCTGATCGCCACCGCGACGAGGGCGACCAGGAACACGAGACTGCCGCCTACCCAGAGAATCAGAATCGCCAGCCGCTGGTCGGCCATCGCGGAGATCGACCAGAGCGGAGCGTTCGCCGCGAACGTCTCATGGACGGGGGTGTTCAGGCTCAGGAACATGCCCCCGAAGAGTCCCTTGTGCGTCATCTCGACGGCCACGTAGAGGACGCGGAGCGGGTGACCCATGCGCCAAGGGACCGGGTCTGCGCAGAGCGCAGGCCACCAGAACAGGAGTCCCACCGCCAGGAGTGTGAGCTGCTGCGCATCCCGTACGAAGACATTCGTGGCCGCTTGCTCGGTGAGCGAGGTGAATTGCCAGCTGTAGGTGACGACGGCGAAGAGCAGCCAAGCGACGATGGGCATCCCGACAACGCGCGCGAACCGGCCCCGGTAGAGGTGGCGGAGCCGCGCTCGCCCCTGCTTGCCGTTCGCCCGGAACGCCAGCGTGAGCGGCGCGCCGAGGAGGATGAGGGGCGGGGCCGCCATCGTCAGCAGGAACATCCCGGCGAAGTCGGCCCAGAGGAGCTGGTTGCCGTAGTGCTCCAGCGGCGACTGCGTCGCAACGAGGACGAGCACCAGCCCGAGCAGGAACGCGACTGCCCGCAGCCGCGAAGGCGGCACTCGCGGGCGCGCGAGAAGCACGTGCCGCAGCGCAGCGCCATACAGGCCCGCCACGACGAGCACGGCCGCATACCAGGGCGGATCGAAGGCGAAGTGCCCAAGGATCTCAGCGAGGCCGGGAGCGGTCTCGTTCATGCAGGACCATCAATAATCGTCGGCATCGACACCCCGCGGGCCGGTCGCTCGCTGCGCCGCGAGCTGGCTCCGCGCTTCGAGCAACTCGAGAATCTCCAGCGCCTCTTGGGCGCTTACGACCTCGCCGGCCGCGGCCTGGCGAGTGGCGATCTCCGCGTCGATCCCGGCGAGCTGCGCTTCGAGCTCGTCAGCGGTCAGGCGGCCGGCGGAGCCGCCACTATCGTCTCCCGGCTCGGCGCCGCTGGGGTCAGGCCCCGCTCCCGGCTGGGTCCCGGGGCCATCGTCGCCTTCCGGGGGTGGCTCGCCGCCCTCTGCGGGCGGCGGCGGATCGCCGCCGTCGGGGGGTGGGGGCGGGGGCGGTGGGTTCAAGAGCCGATAGATGACCTCGTAGTCGCGGCGGGTGCGCTCGTTGCCGGGGTCGAGCACGAGCGCCTCGCCGAACGCGTCCAGCGCATCGAGCAGCTCGCCCTGGGCGAAGCGGTGGCGCCCCACGCTCGCGTACGCAGCCGTGACGATCGCGATGTCCCGGTGCGTAAGCGCACGCCGCGCTACCTGGACCGCCTCGTCGTAACGCTCAGCGGCGTGCAGCGCGGTCGCGAGGTTCAAGGCGATGCGACCGTCGTCCGGCGCCTCTGCTTGGGCGTCGAAGAGGAGTTCGATTGCGGTATCGACCTCGCCCGCGGCGAAGGCGTCCCGCGCTTGCTCGTTGAGGTCGTAGGCCTCGCTCGCGCAGGCTGCCAGCAGGAGGCCGAGGCACCCCACGAGTGCGAGCGCCGCTGGGCGCCGCCAGCGAAGACCCGCGCGCCACTCGGCGGCAGTCGCGAGCAGGGCGAACGCGAGCGCTGCGCCTGCGAACCACTGAAAGCGCTCGACCGGCACGGAGGCCGTGGTCGCGTCGTTGGTAACCTGCTCCAGCGCGGAGAGTCGCGAACGCACAGCCGCGGGCACGGTCCCCAGATCGGCGCCGAGGTAGCGGCCACCGCCAGCCATCGCAGTGGCCTGGAGAACGCCTTCGTTCAGCCGTGAGATCACCGGCGAGCCCGCAGCATTGGTGAGCGGAAGGGTGCTGCCGGACTGCGGATCAAAGACGGGCACCGCCCCGCCGCTTGGCGTCCCCGCGCCCGCCACGAGGAGCTCGATACCCTGTTCGGCGAGGAGGGCGGCGCTCGCAGCGGGGTTCGCGCCCAGGTTATCGCCGTCACTGATCAGGAGAACAAGGCGCCCGCCTCCGGCCTCTTCGTCGAACGCCTGGAGCGCGACATCGAGGCCGGAGGCGGCGCTCGTGCCCTGCTCGACGAGGAAGGTCCCGCTCTCGACGCCTCGGATGACGGCGGCGGCGGCGGAAAGATCTGTGGTCAGGGGGAAGCGCACGCGGGCATCGCCCGCGAAGATGACGAGGGCCACGCGATCGCCGCTGAGCCTTTCGAGCGTGTCCGTAATCGCCGTGCGTGCGGCGTCGAGCCGCGACGGGGGCACGTCGCTCACGTCCATGCTGCGCGAAACATCGAGCACGACGACGAGCTGGGCACCACCGGCCTGCAGAGTTGCCGTGCGCTCTCCCCAGCGCGGCTGGGCCGCGGCAAGAGCGGCGATCGCGGCCGCGATCGCGAGAAGCGCAAGGGCACCCCAGCGGGCGGCGAGAGGAGCGCGCGTGAGCGCGCGGGCGTTCCTGAGGGCGCGCCGCAGGGCGAGCCACGTCAGCGGCAGGAGCACGAGGGTGAGGGGGATCAGCAGGAGCCAGAGGGGCCTGCCGAAGCTCAACTCGCTCACGCCGGCAGCCTCCGCAGCGCGGTGCCGCCCAGGCCCAGTTCGGCGACGAGCACGATCGCGCCAAACGCGATCAGCCAGGGACCGAGCTCGGTGTGGCGCGCGAAGGTCTCGCCCCCGACGCGGCTGGTCTCCAGCGACGCGATCTCGTCGTACACCTCCGCCAGGTCCTCAGCCGTGCTGGCTTCGAAGTAGTCGGCGCCGGTGCGATCGGCGATCGCCCCCAACAACTCACCATCGATCGTGCTGCCGCCGAACCCGCGTCCTGCGGTTTCGTCCACGACGCCGATGGTATAGACGCGGATCCGTAGCGCCGCGGCCAGCTCGGCCGCGTCTTCGGGGCTGATCGAGTCCACGTTATGGCGCCCGTCTGTGAGCAGGATGACGATCCGGCTCGAGGCGCTCGACTCCTCCAGCATCGTCAGCGCGGTCGCGATGCCAATGCCGATCCCGGTGCCGTCCGGGAGCAGGCTCGAATCCAGGTCGCTGACGATCGTATCGAGCGTGCGGTAATCGAGGGTGAGGGGTGCGAGGGGGAGGGCGTCGCGCTGGAAGGCGACGAGCCCCACGCGATCGTTCTCGCGATTCGCCACGAAGTCACGGATCACCGCCTTCGTCGCGTCCAGGCGGGACACACCCGAGCCGAAAGGGCTCGTCGCCATGCTGCTGGAGAGGTCGATCGCGAGGACAATGTCGACCCCCTCGGCGGGCACGAGCGCTTCCGCCTCCCCCACCTGCGGGCGCGCAAGCCCAACCACCATGAGCAGAATCGCCGCCAGCCGCAGGGCGGGGAGAAGGCGCCGCGCCCGCAGCCGCCAGGTCGGCCGGACTCCCGCCAGGCCACCAGCAAAGGGCACCGCGATCGCGGGCGGACGGCGCCGCCAGGCCGCGAACGCGAGGGGGAGGGCGGCGAGGGCGACGAGCAGGAGCCAGGGGTCGGCGAACTGCATCAGGCTTCGCCGCCAACGATCTCACGCGCCACCGTGAGGTCGGCCTCGCGCCGCTCCGTTGCGGGGCGGTACCCGGCATAGACGACGGCGTCGCACTCACGCAGGAGTTCGCGCGCGAGGCGCGCCTCCCAACCGTCGACCCCGGCGACTTCCATGCGGCGCTGGAGCTCCTCGGTCGTGAGCGCCTGTGCGGGGAAGGCGTAGCGGTCGCCCAGCACCCGCCGGACGGCGCTCCCAATCGCACGGTAGGCGCCCGTAGCGTCCGTTTCGAGCAGGGCCGACGCGGCCGCGAGTGCGTCGCCGGGCGCGAGCGGCACCGCTTCCTCGACCATCGGGGCGGGCCGCGGGCGCCTTCGCAGCGCACGGATCGCGAAGCCGACGCCGGCCATGATCACAACCGCGGCGAGGAAGCCGCCGGCGATGATCGACGGCCAGAGGAACGGCGACTGCGCCCCGCCAATGCCGAACAACGGCGGGAGCGGTGAGAGCACGAGGGGCTCACCGGGCGTGAGCGCCGAGGGCACCGTCAGTGCCAGGCCAGGCAGCTCCACCCGCGAGACCTCGGCAGGGGTCGTCACGAGAAGGGCGGGGCTGAACTGCAAACTGCCGGGAGCGAAGGGCGCGATCAGCAACTCGAGGCGGTGGCGCTCACCACCCGCCACCGCCACGACCTCCTCGGAGAGGACACGGATTACGCGGACATCGCCCCAGGATTCAGCGCCTGCATCGACTTCGACGGTCGCGCCGGCTTCGGCCACCAGCTCGAGCGTGAGCACGATCTGCTCGCCGATCTCGGCAAAGGGCTGCGAGAGTCCGGCGGCTTCGGGCCCCTGGGCACTGAGGCTCAGCGGCACGGCGAGCAGGGCGGCGAGCAACGAGGCGAGCGCGGCGCGCTTCACGCGACCGCTCGCGCCCGGCGTCGAAAGAACTCCAGGAGGGCGCGGACATAGTCCTCGCCGACGACGACGCGAATCTCATCGATGCCGAGCTCGCCGAAGAGCCGCTCGCGCTCGCGGTCGAGGTCGTGGAGACGGCCCGCGTAAGCGTCCCGTACGGCTTCATCGTCACTGTCGACTTCGTACACGTCGCCGCTCTCAGAGTCCGCGAGGCGAAGGAGACCCGCCCGCGGGAGCTCCTCGTCGAGGGGCTCGCGCACAC
>Ga0310121_10002425_pt1 | contig 17708 bp, 23 predicted proteins | sample CB27_Tmax_986_MG_FD_203504 | JGI IMG/M metagenome (GOLD analysis project Ga0310121, IMG submission 203504) | Marine microbial communities from Western Arctic Ocean, Canada - CB27_Tmax_986 | ecosystem: Environmental > Aquatic > Marine > Oceanic | place: Canada: Western Arctic Ocean | collected...
CCGAAATGTTTCTGCGACTTCGCAATGGCTGGGTTGAGACGCGCCCCATCAAGGGAACCCGGCCTCGCGGTGCGACGCAGGAACAAGACGAAGCCCTGGCGCGGGAGTTGCTTGCCAGCGAGAAAGATCGCGCCGAGAACGTGATGATCGTGGACTTGCTGCGCAATGATCTCTCCCGCATATGTCGTGACCGCAGCGTACGTGCGCCTGAAATCTGTACTCTGGAAAGCTTCGCAAGCGTGCATCATCTTGTTTCTACTGTTGAAGGCCGGCTCAAGCCAGAGATGTCCGCGGTGGATTTGATGCAGGCAGCCTTCCCGGGCGGGTCGATCACCGGCGCGCCGAAAATTCGGGCCATGGAGATCATCGCAGAACTCGAGCCAACCCGCCGCGGCCCATATTGTGGCTGCGTCGGTTATCTTGGGTTCGACGGCAACATGGACACGAGCATTACGATTCGTACCTTTGCTATAAAAAACGATGTCGTCACATTCCAGGCGGGCGGCGCCATCGTGTCCGACTCCAGTCCGGCAGCCGAGTATGAAGAGACATTGACCAAGGCGAAAGCACTGATGGAGGCGCTAGAATCTGATGTTATTTATTAAGGGACAATTTTCTGCCGAGAGCTTTGGCCTTCGCGACGTCTTCTTTGGTCGGTCGCTGCGGCCGATAAGCCGCGACATTCACAACAGTCGCCAATTCAGTCAACTCCGAAAGGCCGCACTCTTGCGCATGTTCGGACAGGGTATGCGAGAGACGCCGCGCCGGATAGGCTTCGCGCTTCATGTGTCGTAACACATCCTGGTGGACGCGTAGTACTTCGCGGCGGGAGGCCGTATCCTTCAAGGCTCCGAAATGGTGTCGAGTACGCACACGGCGACCGCGTCGCAGTAGCAATAAACCCCAGACGAGCAGTCCGGCCCCGGCGAATACCAACATGACTAATAGAGGCACACTCAGCGCGGCGAGTGCGCCGCGCCCAACTTCAGCCATCTCGCCGAGCGAGATGCGAGGCAGATCGATTTTATCGAACACGCCGGAGAATATCCAGCGCCGCACCGGGCCGACGGCGGGATCTCCCACCCATCCTGGCGTCGGATCGAAGGGAATCCAGCCATATCATGAAAAGTAGACCTCCGCCCAGGCGTGCGCGTCGTTGGCGCGCACCTCGTAGTAGCCCGTGATGGAGTTATATGCTCCAGAGCCATAGCTCGCGACCAGGCGTGCAGGTATTCCCAACACTCGCAGCATCACCACCAGGCTCGTCACATACTGCTCGCATACACCACGCCCGTCTACAAAGAGGAACTGATCGCAAGTCTCAGCTCCTGGCTGCTGCGGAGGCGGGAAATAATCATAAGGGTAGTTCGTTTGGAGGTGTTCGCGTAGTGCCACGGCCTTGTCGTAAGGATTGGCGGCGCCTGCTGTTTCCACCACCTGAAAGGCTAAGGTCGCGCACGCGTCCGGAAATATTATCCGGCAATTGCAAGTAGCGTGCGCTGATGTCAGAGGGATAGCTAGAGCCGATAGCGCGCAAGCGCTCGGGATCATAATTCGGACGCTCCGAGACGACGCTGTAAACCGTTCCGGGCTGCAGCGGCCCACCCACGCGCAACCCGCCGCCGTTGTCGATCACGATCTGGTTGGCCGGGAAGAAGAGCTGCACAGGCTGATAGGCGGCGAAGACGAGGTTAGGTAAAGGCCGCACGATGTAAAAGGATTGCACAAACAATTCTCAGGAGGCGTGCACATCGCTGGGGATGTTGAAGGGCTGCCCAGGAGCGCGACCGATGAGGCACAATTCGCCGTCCCCCGATTGTGACCAGCTGCGCCCGTCGTAGTAGTCATAGGTGTGGCTGCGCCAATGGCTCCAGGCGGGGCTGCGCACATACATCACCACTTCGTCGGACAAGCCGCCTCTGTAACTCAGATCGAGACGCGTGTCGAAGCCATAGTAGAAGTCACTCGAGTCGTCCGACCATCCCCCGATTTGTAGGAGCGGTACCGCCGGGTTGATGATCTCCGACGCCGGGGCGCTGGGAATGGGCGCGTTAATGGCTACAGGCATCACGAGCGGCCGGCCTACAAAGTGCGGTGTGACCAGAAAGACGAGCAAGGCTGCGGCAAATGTACCCAAACCAAATCGTGCCCACAGTGCGGGTCCAACAGTATCGGTTTGCAGCCGATCGGCCGGGCGCAGAATACGCGGCGCGTTTTGCAGTCCGGCCTCCGTTTCCGCGCGCCATAAGAAAGCCAGCTTGCGGAGTTGTGTTGACTCTTCCGGCGGACGCTTCGAGCGTTTGATAAGTCGGTTAATCACGCCATTCCCCCTTCACCTGCAGGAGCGCGTCCTCTATTCATATCGTTCAAGCGCCTCGACCCAATCAGTCCCCCACCCAATCGTGCGTGTATCGACCCCGGCCGTGACCAGCGTATCAACCAATTCATTGGTCTGAGTTTCGTAGCGCCCATTCATCGCCGGAAAATCGCTCGGAACGATAACCATTACGAGTAGGCCAACCCCGGCACGCAACATGCCAACCAGAGACGTCACGACCTCGACATCCGGCCAGGGCAGTAATACCGCTACCGTCGTCGCAGCACGAACCTGCGCAAGCACTAATCCGAGTCGTGTGTCGCCATCTGCCTGGACGCGCGCCAGATATTGCATGAGTGCAAAGCGCGATAGTGCGCCGCGCGGTGCGGGCCAGTCCGCACACTCGGTGACGATCTCAACCGACAGTGCACGCCGCTGTGCGTAATCCCCCAGACTGGCGGCGATCTTTATCGCCCGTTCAAATGTCGTGTGCTTGCCCATGCCCAGCTTCGCGCCATGCCGATGCAGGTCCAAAACAATCGTCAGGCCGGCCTGACTCTCGTCTGCAAATTACTTCGTTGCAAGTTCGTGCGTGCGTGCCACTGCCCGCCAGTGGATGTGACGGGGAGAGTCGCCGGTGCGAAAGGGACGCACGCCGATGACCTCCGAACCGAGGCGCGCGCGTGCGTGTGTCGGGATGGGCTGCTGCTCGAGCAGGCGTACACGGTCCAAAATGCGCACCTCTGGATAAACCAGTGTCGGCGTGGCCGCAAGATAGATGCGGCCACGCCGAAAGAAGCCAAACGGTGCGCGCGTCGAAACCTGCACAGGCGGAAAATTATGCAGGCTGCGTCGGTCACACGTCACCGTGTACGAGAGTGTGACACGATCTTTACTCGGCACGATCGGGGCGTAGCTGATAAAGTGTTGCTTCTCAGGGGCTGCGAGTGGGCACAGATCGGCGACACGCAACTGGTAAGCTCCATACAGAGCCTGATTGCGAAGATGCAGTTCAATTATCGTCTCCTCGCCCTCGTGTAAATCCGGCCCCGCCTCTTCACCGCCAATACGTCTCTCGGCCTGCAACGCGGGTAACATACGGCGATTCATCCACCACGCCATCAGCACGATCCCGATCAGCAGCGCCGACATGACGTACAGCCAGCCGACTTGGGTTTGGTTCGCAAATAGGTATAAGAGCAACGAGGTCGTGAGGAGGACGTAGGCTCGTCCGGTTGGCATAGCGCTATGACGGGATGTGAATTTTGATATTGGAAATTGAGAATGCTCAATAACCAATAATTACAACGGCACTTCTACCTGCGCCAACACGTCGGCCACAAGGTCATGCGCGGCTTCGGGGCGGGGTCCGCGAGTGAGGACGCGGTGCGCCATTACAGCGGGGGCGATGGATTTCACATCGTCGGGGATGACAAACGTGCGCTCGTGTATCAGGGCTAGCGCTTGGGCTGCGCGTTGCAACGCGACGCTGCCGCGCGGGCTTACGCCCAACACCGCTTCGGCGTGATTGCGCGCACCCATTACGAGCCGGACGACATATTCTTTCAACGGGCGCGACACGTCCACTGCTCGCGCCGCCGATTGTAGCTGCAGAATGTCGGGCAGCGTGACGGTTGGGGCAATGCTGTCAAGCGGATCGGTGTCCTCCTCGCGCTCGAGAATTGTCAGTTCGTCCTCGTAATTCGGATAGCCCAGCTTAATCGAGAGTAGGAATCGATCGAGCTGCGCCTAGGGCAGCGGGAAGGTTCCGGCGGTCTCAATCGGATTATGCGTGGCAATGACGAAAAACGGCTGTTCCAGCTCGTAGGTGAAGACGTCAGAAGTAACTTGCCCTTCCGCCATGCTTTCGAGCAGACTGGATTGCGTGCGCGGTGTAGCGCGATTGATCTCGTCCACGAGCACGACGTTGCTAAAAACCGGCCCGCGGATGAATTCGAAGCGTTGGTCGCGTTGGTTGAAGATCGCGCTGCCGGTGATGTCGCTTGGCAGGAGGTCGGGCGTGCACTGGATGCGCTTGAAAGTGGCCTCGACCGAGCGGGCCAGCGCCTTTGCGACGAGCGTCTTGCCGATGCCCGGCACGTCTTCCAAGAGCAAGTGGCCGCGTGCCAGGAGCGCCGCTAGGATTAACTCTAAACGCTCATGATCGATGACGACGGCTTGACGAACGTTGTCCATCAATCGCTGAATCGTATCGAAATGAGTTGGGGATTGTACTTTTAATGGGGAGGCAAGGAGACTCATTCGTCGATTCTAGCATCCTGCATAAGTCATGCCAACGTCTCACGCGGGAATTAACATCATCTTGCTCCTGGGCTGTCTGCCAATGGCGCTGCAGGGCTTTGGCAGTCGACCGCACGAAGCATATTCTTATGGCCATGGGTGTCTCCCGTACGCCCAGATGGTATGATCGCAGTACACAGACATATCCATCTTTGTACCTTCATCAGAACCGATTTTTTACATTTCGTTTTCCTAACGTCTATAGCATGGTCCTCCTAATCGACAATTACGATTCATTCGTTTATAACCTGGCGCGCTACGTGAGTGAGTTAGGCTGGGAGCGAGAAGTAGCGCGCAATGACGATATAAGTCTGGCCGATATCGAAGTGTTGGACCCGACGCACATTATTCTCTCGCCGGGACCGTGCACGCCGAACGAAGCTGGTATCTCGAACACTGTCATCGAGTACTTTGGTAGCAGGCTGCCCATTCTCGGGGTGTGTCTGGGACATCAGTGCATCGGGCAAGTTTACGGCGGCAAGATAGTGCGCGCTCAACGTCCGATGCACGGCAAAACGTCTCAGGTGCAGCACAACGGGCTGGGTGTATTTAATGGCCTCCCCAATCCCTTGCGTGTCACGCGCTATCATTCACTCGTGATCAGTCCGGATGGTGTACCGCCCGAACTCGTCACGACAGCTTACAGTCCCGAGGGTGAGATTATGGCGGTATGTCACCGCAGTCACCCGGTCGTCGGCGTCCAATTTCATCCCGAAGCTGTGCTGACTGAGTGTGGGTACTATTTGCTGCGCAATTTTCTATCGCGCGCCCCCTTATTGCGACCATCTCTGACTGGGGTGAGTAGTGTCCAATGATCTTCCTCAATGGCGATCTGCTTGCCGCAGACAAGGTCCGCATAGATCCAACCGATCGAGGCTTGTTGCTGGGCGATGGCTTATTTGAAACTTTGCGCACCTACTCCGGACGCATCTTTCGTCTGGACGCGCACTTAGCCCGGCTGCAATCTGGAGCGAACGCTCTAGGCATCCCGCTCCCGCTGCCCCTGACTGCGCTGCATGCTGCTGTTCACAGAACGCTGGAAGCGAATGGTCTATCTGAAGCTGATGGGGCGCTTCGTGTCACACTGACGCGCGGCCCCGGCCCGCGCGGTCTCTTGCCGGTCACGGAAACACGGCCGACGTTGCTGATCACTGCGCAAGCCCTTCCCCCAATGCCGAAGCACGCTGCAACGGTACACGTCGCTAGCGTACGTCGCAATGAATACTCTCCACTTTCCAATCTCAAATCGCTAAACTATCTCGACAACATCGTCGCGTTGCAGGAAGCAGCCGCCCAGGGAGCCGACGAAGCGCTGCTTCTCAATACTGTCGGAAACGTGGCCGAGGCGAGCAGCGCCAACATCTTTATCGTCCTGAATGGGGTGCTCAAAACGCCGCCACTAATCGACGGCGTGCTGCCAGGCATTACCCGCGCCGTGATTCTCGAACTCGCACTACGCCTGAGCATACCAGTTAAGGAATCCTCACTGACGCTGGCCGATATGGCACGCGCAAGAGAAGCATTCCTGACCAACAGTCTGATTGAAATCCGTCCTGTAATGAAAGTGGGGGAGTACGTAATCGGCGACCGCGAGGTGGGGCCGATTACCCAGCAGCTGGCAAACGCACATCGGGCGCTCGTCGAATCGATGTGAGTCGGTAAACGTAATTCGACTCACAACCATATTTCAAAGATTGTTCAGGTGCTGCGCCTCATATACTTCATCACCACGAGCCGGAGCCTTCCCGAGCTTATCGATTCCACCAAGCTCGCAGCGCGTGCAACGTGCTGAAAGTAGCGCGACATTTCCTCCCGTTGTAACGCAATAAACCCATAGCCCTCATAGTACGCCTGCATATGCCCGGCACACATCAGATGGAGATCGCCTTCGACACTAGCCAGGCAGTGCTCCATGAGTTTCCGCCCAATGCCAAGGCGCTGCCGTTCCGACTCGACTGCGAGGGAGGCAAGTTCCAACGAACCATCTCGATGGGGTTTAAGCTGAACGCATCCGGCAAATTCACCCTTGATTTCCGCCACTGTAAAACGGGGCCACTGTATGCCGCCGGGATTAATTCCCGCGCGCCGGATTAGCGCGCGGATTTGCGGCTGGTCGTTGGCCCGTGCAGGACGCAGATCGATCATCGGTTTATCTTAACCGCCAGTGACGTAATGGCTCTCGGATGCCATTGTAGAGATAAATACCGCCATTGCCGTCGGCGATCACTCCATGTGCATCCGGATGTGGAAGCAATTCTGGTGTGCGATCGAATAGCGGAACAGCATAGCGGCTAAGACGAAAAACGGGCAAGGCGAGTGAGCCATCCGGGTACATAATGGCGAGCAGGTTGTTCGTCGGATTGAAAAGATCGAAACCTGCAATCCAGAGTCTTCCCAGGCCATCGCGCGCAATTGCGTTCTTGCTGCGCAGTGCGGTGATACCGGTCAGGTCTGTCAGGTTTACATGTTTCCAAGTAGTGTCAGCAAACATGCGGCTCAACCACCAGTCTGCGGAAACATACCTAGGTTTGTGTAGAATCCAGGCCATCCCGTCCCCAGAAGGTGCAACGTCTACAACAGGTCCGTCCATGAAATCATCCGGACGAAATGGTTACCAATCGGAATTGGAATCATGGAGCCGGCTAACGCCGCTCCGAGTGTCGATGTTGCCAACGACGACCCTTTCGTCGTAATCTCGACGGCAGCGACCGAAGGTGTACCGCGTGGTGCGGTGCTTACGCATCGCAACATTCTCACTGCCGGACACGAGACGATCGCGCTGCTGGGTCTATCTGCCGATACACGCTGCCTGGGCATGCTGCCACTCTTCCATATCCTGGGACTTGGACTCGCGCTCGAGACGTTGCAGGTCGGTGGCTCCTGCGTCCTGATGGAGCACTTAGATGCAGCCGCTGCTGCCGGGATGGTCGATGAATTTGACGTCACAATGCTCGCTGTCTTTCCGCCGATGTTGCAAATGCTGCTTGATGCACGCGTTGAAAACGGCGCAACTTTTGCCTCCCTGAAATATGTCTTCGGCCTGGAAGGGCCAGAGATCATCCAGCGCCTGCAGACGGAAACCAGCGCCGACTTCTGGTTCGGATTTGGCCAATCTGAGACGAGCGGCGGCGTGACGATTGTGCGCTCGAAAGACAGGACCGGCTCAGCTGGGCTGCCCTACTCCTCAGCTCGTTTACGCTGTGTGGACGAAGAGGGCGAGGATGTGCCGGTAGGAGAGCCGGGCGAGATCGTTGTGCAGGGTCCGATGGTCTTCCAAGGGTACTGGCGCGATCCAGATGCAACAGAGTAGGCCCTGCGCCAGGGTTACACCTGGGATATCGGCAAGCTCGATGCCGAAGGTTACCTTTACTACGTCGGTCGCAAGCCCGAGAAAGAACTGATCAAATCCGGGGGTGAGAACGTGTACCCGGCAGAGGTCGAACAAGTTTTGCAAGAGCTGCCGCAGATCGAGGTAGTTTGTGTCATCGGGGTGCCGGGCCCGAAATGGAGTGAGGCCGTAAAGGCGGTTATCGAGCTCTCACCCGGCACAATGCTCTCCGAGGATGAAATTGGGGCTGCGGTGAAGGACAAGATTGCTTCATATAAAAAGCCGCGTTTTGTAGAATTTGTAGACAGTCTCCCACGCACAGAATCCGGCGACGTTGATCGCGCTGCGGTAAAGTCAGTCCACGGCTAAAAGCTCGCCCGAGCCTCTCCCTCTCTATAATTAACCCATAATTCATTGCGGCACATGAGCCGCAATGCTAGGCTGCTGTTCCATGCGATTCTTCGACGCCCATGCACATCTATTTCCACCCCGTAGACTGCGGGGGCTCATCCGCTGGGTGCGGCGTGCTTTCCCCTCGCATCCGGTGGCTGTGGATGTCTTGCTGGATGAGCTTGTCGATGAGATGCGCGCCTGCGGAACGGAGTATATTGTGAATTTGATGTTTCCGTTGGCGCCGGGCGAAGTCGACACATTGCACGATTTCAACGCACAACTGGCAGCGCGGATTCCCGGACTACTACCCATGGCGGGAGTCCACCCTGCCAATCCCAACTACTTGGAGCAAACCATCCGTGCCCTCGACGATCTCGACTTCGTTGGGGTTAAGATACAAACGATGGTGCAGCAAATTGATCCGTTTGATAAAATTTTACATCCGGTATACGCAGAGCTTGAGCAAAGGCAGCGACCACTGTGGTTGCATACCGGCTTTGAATATATCTATAATTTTGAATTCCCATGCGATGTTCCCGCGTCTGGAGACCGCATTTCAACTGGCTGCTGCTTGCCCGAACATCTATTTGGATATGACCAATGTATTTGGCGTGTTGGCGCATCCGACAATGTATGGCCCGAGCGACCTGCAGATAGATTATGGCGCTTTGATTGATACCCTTCATTGGGGGCTCGAGGAATTCGCAGGGCGGATTGTTTTTGGCAGCGACCATCCCGCTGGTATAGGCGGCCTTGAGCAAATCCTTGCCGATCTGGCGAGTATCGCAATTTCACCACGTGCCAGACAAGCTATGCTCATGGATGCACCGCACGCTCTTTTCTCGGAGTGGGCGCCCGGATGGATGGCGAGTAAATAGCTCGACCAATCGATGTCTGGCCTGTTCCTTGCAACATTCAACATAAGGCGCTACCGGAAATCCCGGACGCCTCTGCTGCACTCTGATTCTTCAACATCTGCAGCATTTACCAGAAGGGGATTGTGAGGGCAGCGAAAATGCGAGTGTATCGGCGGCTGACAACGAATATTCTTGTACTTGTAATCGTAGCGGCGATAATAAATCCATGGGCCATACGTCCAGCGTTTGCTGCTACAAACCTGCTGACCAACCCCGGATTCGAAGAGGGCTGGTACTACTGGAATCTCATTCCAGAACTATCGATCCCCAATGGCTGGGATTTTTGGTGGGCAGATTCCGGTACGGCACTACTCGACCCGCAGGACCATTCCTGGGCTCGGCCGGAAGTTGTTACTTGGCTCAATACAGGCTTCGGCGATGATTTTCAGCAGGCCTGGGCTTGGCGTGACGGCACGCACACCTTAAAGGTTTTCGGGGCCTGGCGTCCCATCTGGTTCCGGTTAAACCAGGATGTTTCGGGATTGACCTCTGGAGCAAGTTACAAATTTACAGTGCCAATTCGTCCGGAGACCGTGTTATCCTGGGATCCGAAGGTCTATTCCGGAGAGACCAATGCGGGCGAATACAGGCTCATAGCGCGTTCCGGCGGCCAGACGTTCGAGACCGGCTGGCTAGATGCTACGAGTGTGCCTCCCGGGCAATGGAATTTGCTACAACTCACATTTCAACTGCCCAGCAGTTCTGTTTCGGTTGAAGTCGAAGTTCGCGGACGGTGGGGATTGGTTAATAATGCTTTCTATCTGGATCAACTCTCTCTTGAGCAGACGGGTGCTGTGGTAGCAGCGACTGCGGAACCAACTGATACGCCGCCAACGAATACGCCGGTACCCACCGCAACAATCGCAAGTTCAACATCTTCCTCTTCCGGGTCGAGTTCGTCTTCGAGCAGCTCGTCGTCAGATAGCAGTTCGCAAACGAGCAGCTCACAAAGCAGCGCGCCGGCTCCGACCAATACACCAATCCCAGAGGTTGCGCCGGATCCGACCAATACACCAATCCCAGAGGTTGCGCCGGATCCGACCAATACACCAATCCCAGAGGTTGCGCAGGCTCCGGCAAGTTCATCGACAAGCGCGCAGTACATCGTCGTACAGGGCGACACATTGTGGCGCATTGCTCGCGATCATGGCGTCACGATGGATGCGATCGCCACACTCAACGGCATCACGAACTATGCGCTTGTCTTCACAGGAACGACACTCCAGATTCCTGTCGCCGGATCGACAGCATCCAGTCAGTCGGGTACCACGACAAGCTCAGCGAGTACAAATTCAACGACGACCACTGCTGCGGGCAGTACGACATCTTCTACAAACCCGAGCACAACCAACGACAACGCGAGCAGCTATACCGTGCAACGCGGCGATACGCTCGCGATTATTGGACGCAAATTCGGTCTCAGTGCCAGCGTGCTCGCGACGACGAACAATCTAAATAATGTTAATCTGATTTATGTGGGGCAGGAATTAACGATACCAGCGCGGAGTAAATTCTATACAGTGCGAGCCGACGATACGCTTGCTTCTATCGCGGCACAATTCGGAGTCACAATGGATGTGTTAGTCAGCGCAAATCGCTTGCGTAATCCGAATCTGATCTATCGGGGGCAGGTCCTCTCTATTCCGTAGTAGCCCGCGCCTCGGCTACAGCGATCTCCCGCGCCCGGGCCGCTTCACTTTCATTATTGGCGCTGGTAGAACGATGCCAGCGAATGTCGAGCGAGACAGTTGCGGCGGCAAGAGCTTGCCATTCTTCGATATTCTTCACGGGCTGGCCGGACTTTGTGCGCCAGCCTTTGCGTTGCCAGCGCCCGATCCATTTGCTGCCCCCCTGGTGTACATAGTCAGAGCTCGTATGCACATGCACGCGTGTGCCGGTAGTGAGCTTTTTTAGACCCTCGGCTACAGCACGTACCTGGAGCCGGTTTGCAGTCGTAGTTTGCTCGAAGCCATGGTGCTCCTCTAATTGGCCATCCTGGCGCAATACGACTGCCCAGGCACCGGGGCCGGCAGCCCCTAGACAAGAGGCAGCAGCGTATAGATGAGCGGCCGTGGGATCATCTAATGTGAAATCCGCACGTGGTATTGCAGCGCGGGCGAGTTGATCTGCGCGCTGATTGTTCGGGTTACCCGCATGGCCCCGCACCCAATGCCAATCTATAGTTTGTGACTTCATGGCTTCGACGAGTTGTAGCCAGAGGTTCTGGTTTGCAACCGGCTTTTTTGCGCTCGTCCGCCATCCATTTGATTTCCAACGCGCCAGCCGCATGGTAATTCCCAGCTTCAGATATTCGGAATCAGTAAAGATTTCAATCCGGCAAGGCTGTTTCAGTGCGTTCAGTGCTTCGATAGTCGCCCTCAACTCCATGCGATTGTTGGTGGTATCTTGCTCGCCGCCACTCAGCTCGCGTGCCCGGCCGGCGGAACGCAGGATCGCAGCCCACCCACCGGGGCCGGGGTTGGGATCGCACGCGCCATCCGTGTAAATTGTGACGCGCGGGAGTTGATTGGGCAAATTCGACATTGGTTCGGAGATTTTTGTCCCCCCTTGAGTGGGTAAGGTGCCGACAGGTGTAGAGTGTATGACATTGCCGATAGCTGCGCCAACTGCACTGCAGACGGTGTTTCCTCACAAGTTCTAGGTTGCGTCGACATTTGTATCTAGATCCATCGTTTCTTATGCATCTATCTGTTTGCTGTGCCATGATGCGAGATGCCTAGCCCACGTACTGGCCGCCATCGCCCACTTGAGCGACACTAGGTAATCGTTCTGGAGCGACTGGGTCGCGATCTAGATGGGCAGCCGAGCAACCCCGTCGGTTGGGTCTACTTTTGGCCAGATCATGATTTGTTTGTAGGTTGAGCCAAAACTTGTGGTGTCGTGTCAAGCGCTTGCGAGAAGAGCCATGCCGTTTCCGAGGTTATACCGCGCTTGCCTCGAATTATCTCGTTGATGCGTTGTGTGGGTATGCCCAGATGCTTTGCAAATGCAACCTGCGTCAATTCGATGGGCTTTAGAAACTCCTCCAACAGTATCTCGCCTGGGTGCGTCGGAATGCGGTTTCCAGGAATCATTCGTTACTCCATTGCGGATTTCTTTCACTTTATTGTCTTGTTTTGAGCTATCGTGCTGTATGCAAAAAGTATGTTAAGCGTCCGTTGCTGCCATTCTTTGGATGGGGCTTGTCCAGCTTTAATTTACCATACACTATGGGAATCATTGGACACGCAACGGCGGTTTATCGGTGGTTTATCGGCGATAATGTTATACGAAGAAAAATTGGAAAATCCGTATTGGTTGTAGCACAATTGTGCGGTACACTTCGGCTCTATGTCAAGACTTATTAACCCGGATGGCGTCGGGAATCAGCGGAAGCGTTTATGCAAGGCCGTTTTGCTCACATTGCGCGAACTGGCAGCCAAGCAGGACATTGATGATGAAGCACGCGACATGGCTGCATTCATCGCCCTTTGCCTTGAAGAAGTTAATGCGACCGTTGAGGTAACTGTGCTGGCGTGGGAAAAACGCGATTACTGGGTCAAGGCAGACCGCTTCCAGTATGAATGGTCGTGGGCGCAAACGAAATCTGAAGTAGTCCGGAAGGCTGTGCTGCGCAACGACTGGGGCGAACTCGCACAGCTCATGCCGGAAATCGCCGCCAAACCACAACTCGTAAAAATAAAATTACCGAAGAGAAACACAATTGGGACGGCATGGCAAGGTGCTCTTCAGCGACTTCGTGAAACCCAACAGACGGCGTAAGCGTTAGTGCGTTTCTAAATAACCCACCGCTTCTTCTGTATCCGTGTCCATCGCCACCGTCAAAGTGCGCCCACCCGCAATTGCCGATATATTGACTATCCGCACGTAGTCCTCGAATTCAATATCTCTCGGATTAAGCTGTTCCAGCAAGTTTGGGGCGTTGAGGAAGAAATCGGCGTCGAAGTAGCCCCCGGCCTGATCGGGATAAACGGCCAGTGAGTATATCTTTGATTCCATCAGATCCTGGAAAAAATGTGTTCCGTATGATGGTTCTGGGGTGCCTTTGTTTGTGGCATAGGCCAGCTCAATCAGCATCGCGGTGTTGTGGATGTCTGCATAGGTGACCTTTACGCCCTGGTCCGGGTTGTTGCTCCCCCAGCGATTGGGCCCAATCAGAATATACTGTTCACCTTCGAGCGCCTGGTTTATGCGTCCGATGACACGCGCCAGAGTGACTTTGTCGATCGGGTTTGGTATTGAGTCATACCTGTTCGGTGGGACATAGACGACAAAGTTAATGTAATCCACTTTGCCTTCCGGTACAAAACCGCGCGTTGTGAACAATTTGTCTTCTTCAGCCAGATCTTGTGGGATCGCCACTGCCGGTCCCTCGGCGCGCGTGCTTTGCGGCCGGCATTGGACGAGGCGGATATTGACCTCTGATTGCTTGCCTTTCCCCTGTACGCTGGCTGTGAATTCAATGTCGACCGGCACGCGGTAATTCTGGCCCAAACGCTTGAGAATTCGTTTCATGCGTGACACGAACTTTGTGTCTTCGATTAGCTGGTCGAATGTCACAACCAATTCCTCAGTGGATAGACCGGGGTTCACCATGAATAGCTTTTGTAGATGACCATCCGCCTCTCGGGAGGCAGCGAGGCGTAACCATGGAGGGCGGTTCGAAAACACCTCCTGGATGGGATGTGTCTCAAGCTGGTTGGATTGGAGATTGAGTAGGTCGATGTGGTGCTGTGAGTAGCGCCGGATGCTACGCGGGTCTACTTCCGGTTGCAGGGTTGGATGGCTGATCGCAACCATTCGTGCGTAATCTTCACCAATGCGGTCTACTGCCCGCGTGCCAAGCCCGCAGACCATGCGTAGCAGGCCATCTTCGCGCCGGATACGGGGTGTCCAGCGGAAGGGATTGCGGCTGAATGCCACACCCGCTATGGGTGGGTAATAATAGTCGCCGTGCTGTTCACCTTCCACAAACTGCAACAGGATGGCCATTCGCTCGTCGTAATCGATTAAGCCTTTGCGCTGACGATAGAGTAGTGCATCTGTGCTGTACACACTTGCATAAACTTGCGATATAGCGAATGTGAGATGTTCTAGATTTTCATCAAGCGAGCACTGGTTGGGGCAGAAGAAACTATCGTATTTGCCGGCAAACGAATGACGAAAGGAATCTTCAAGCAAACTTGAAGAGCGCACGATGAGCGGCGTGCGGCCTATTTTTTGCAAAAGGTTGTGCAGGTTCGTCCGGATGCGATCTGGCAGAACACCGGCAGCGAACGATTCGCGGATGGTATCGTATTCTTCTCGAATCGTGTCTGGAGACTTGTACTTTTGATTCTGAACGTGCACCAGATTGTTATCTCTTTTGAAATGGGAAAACACATCCGTGCCGAGAAAATACGACTCTGGGATGCCGACGTACGGAGCAAGCTCGGGGTCGGACTGCGTAATCTTCCAAGCAAGCACAATTCCGGCAGCCTTACCACCGATCTTGCCACGGCCGAAGCGCCGCTGCCGGATGCGCTTCAAATCTTTTATTGTGAGACATTTCTTTGCAATACCGACAAATTCAAGCTGATCACTGATGATCGTTTTGATGATCACCACGCGCAGTTCTTCCAGGTGGTGCTGCAACGGCTGATTCTCATCAGGCGCCAAGTCCTCAATTCTCTCGCCGTCGCGGATCAGAACATCAAGGGGCGCGGACTCGGGGTTGTAAGTGAGCTGCCCGGGATCGGGTTTGTGACCGGTACGCTCTTCGAGTAGTACCGAGACGATCTGGTCGAATACGTCGATCGGCACGTTGTAAGCGAAGTAGAATTCCGTTAGGTGATCGGTGACATGATCAAGGCGTTCCTGCCAGAGATCGGCTGCTTCCTGGCTAAAGGGGTCTTCGATACCTTCCAGTTCCTGTGAGGCAATTGCTTTCTCTTCGACCTCTGCATCGAATCGTTCTAAGGTGATGACACCGCGCGAAAATAACTCCTCCCGCATCCGCGTGCGGATCTGCCGTCCGAGAATTGGATACTGGCGTAGCTTCACATACAGCCGTTGTGTTTTCGGCAGCTCCTGTAACGGGAAGGTCATGACAATTTGGCGAGTTGCTCTTTGAACCAGGCAATGGCTTCAATCAGAGTCGGATCGACGCCGTAGGCAATCGCCAGATAGTAGCTCACATAGTCCCCGAAATGCAGGGCGCTCAGCATGTGTGCCAATCGGCTTTCGCCGCTGGCTTGAACGCTGTCTGTGTTATAGCCCGCGGTCATAAATAGTTCGCGTGTCAATGTCAAACGAGTCTGATTGTGCGGGTTTGCAAGCGAAGATTCTAAAAATAGCGCGATCGTTTTATCCGCCAGAAATTCCGGTTGCTCCAGGCCGGATGCGGCATTGTGGTTGAACTCCGGTAGGACATCGTATTGTGCCCAGGCTTTGCCGTTCTCGGCGATCTGTCCGGTCCAGCGCCGGGCGACGGGTGCGAGCGGTTCGGAAGCGAACAGGAGCACATGGCGCTTCATGAGTTGGCCCGCAAGACGCTTTGCCGGGTTGCGCGTCAGTAATGACTCTCGCTTTAGATTGCCTTGTTGTTCGCGCAGTAAAGCAACCGTCGCGATTACATCTTCGCCGTAATCGCGGACTAGGCCGAGACGTGTGAGCAACGCCAACGGCAACATGAATGAATACCCAATGGCAGCGCGTGGCTGACTGTCATATGAAAATTTCCAATGAGTTCCTCCTGCTTCGCTCGCAAACGCGGCGAGTTCTCCACCGGTTGAAAAGCTCACCAATTGCGCACCACGGGCCTGGGCGGCTCGGAACGTAGTCAGTGTTTCTTCCGTGTTGCCAGAATGAGAAGCGCCGATGACGAGTGAGTTCGGGCCGACATAGGCCGGAAGATCATAGTCACGTACCGATTCTATCGGTACCGGACATTCATCGACCAACAGTGATTTGAGCAGTGAGCCGCCAATGGCAGAGCCGCCCATGCCACAGATAACAATGTTCGCAATTTCGCTCACCCGAGGCAGTGGCAACGTTTGTGCGTGTTGCCAGGCTGTTTCAATTTGAGTCGGCAGGCCGTCGATGTGGTCGCCCATACCGAGCATGTCGAATTCGGTGTAACGTGCAGGATCGTCGAGGAGCAAAATGGTTGTCCTTTACTTGGTGGTTTCCACAGCAAGCCGATAAACAGACCGTCGCGGCCAGCCGCTTTTATTTGCGATCTTTTTGGCTGCGGTTGTGGGACTGGCGCCTTCTGCAATCGATTCCGAAAGAGCAGAACGTACTTGCGTCTCCGTCCACGTTTCTATTTCATCTGGGGCAGCGCCTGCAATGACGAGCGTGATCTCGCCCCGTGCTTCAGACGGGCTGAAATGCTCGCAGGCTTCCTGCACGTTGCCCCGGAATATCTCTTCATGTAATTTGGTTAACTCGCGCGCGATCGCAATCTTCCGGTTGCCCAGTTCCGTTGCGATGTCATGCAATGAATTCTGCAGCCGATGTGGTGATTCAAAAGCAATCAATGTGCGACGGTCGTTTACATTTTCTACCAGTAACGCGCGACGGGCAGCGCTCCGCCGGGGCAGAAATCCGAGGAAGACAAACGCATCAGCAGGCAGGCCGGATGCTACCAAGGCAGTTGCAATTGCGGAGGGTCCGGGCACAGGTGTCACTTTATGACCTGTTTCTATTGCGGCATTAATTAGTTCATACCCCGGGTCAGAGATGCCCGGCATGCCGCCATCGGATACCAGCGCCACATTTCCGTTCCGCAGAGCGGCCAGAATAATGTCCAGCTTGGAAAGCTTATTGTGCTCAAAGTAAGAAGTAAGCGCGGTGCTGATTTCAAAGTGCGTGAGTAGCTTGCGCGTGCGCCGTGTGTCTTCTGCAGCGATCAGGTCGGCTTCCTTCAAGATTCGGAGGGCGCGTGCGCTGATGTCTTCCAGGTTTCCGATCGGCGTGCCGACGATGTACAAAGTGCCCATGAGTGGAGTGCCGGCTGATGAGTGCGGATTTAGGAGCGCCCAATTATTGATCCGCGAACGGGATGCGAAGTTAGTGCACGTTGGAGATCATGCTCTGGCGGGAGAGCCCGGGAAGCAATCCCTGCTGGCCTTCAAAAGGTTCTCCAATCTTGATCCCGGCCGGCCGAATCTCGAAACGGAAGATCTGCTTGGAGCGCGCACTGCCGCGCATCTTGAGCACAAGGATCGCACGCTGGATGGCGCTTTCAATTTCCAGATAGCGTAACATCACTAAGCAGTCTGTCACAAATGCGAGCCGGCCTTTCTCGGCAACCTGTGGCCGGGACTGCGTCTCTTCACTTAGCAGCATGGCAGTGGTGCCCTCGCGTTTGAGAGCATTAATGAGTGCGGCGTAATGTTTTCGCAGTTCGTGTTCGTCGACTGTAAGTCACGTAAATTGGGTGGCGCTG
>Ga0310121_10002426_pt1 | contig 17705 bp, 11 predicted proteins | sample CB27_Tmax_986_MG_FD_203504 | JGI IMG/M metagenome (GOLD analysis project Ga0310121, IMG submission 203504) | Marine microbial communities from Western Arctic Ocean, Canada - CB27_Tmax_986 | ecosystem: Environmental > Aquatic > Marine > Oceanic | place: Canada: Western Arctic Ocean | collected...
CAAAGAGAGACGGTCTACGACACGGTTAACACGGTCCACTTCTTTCAGGATCACATCAGCGTAAGAGGCCAGTTTGTCGGCCGCCATGGAAGTGTCCACTTGGATCAATTGTGCCAAGCCGCTGATCGAGGTAAGCGGATTGCGAACCTCGTGCGCAATCCCGGCGGCGATTCGCCCCAGGGAAGATAACTGTTCAGCCCTTTGGACTCCCGACGAAAAAGCCTCGAGACGCGAGATGTCGATGAGGGTAAGAACCAACGCGAACGGGTTCTGGTCAGAATCACGGACCCATGCCGCGCGAGTTCCGAGCATCCTTGTTTCGCCGAATCGATCTTTGATTTCTATCCTCTCCTCGGGAAAGTCGGCTTCTGTATCGATTACTCGATCCACGAATCCGATCAGCGCCTCATCGCGCGCAAAGGCTTCGTGGTAGGAACGGCCGGTAATCCGGTCGCGCGGAGTTTCGAAGAGGCGGGAGGCGAAAGGGTTGATCCATTCAATGGTTCCGTTTCCGTCTATAATGAGTACACCGCTTGAGACTGTGTCCAAAACCGCCTGAGCCCTTCGGGGAAGATCCCGCTGCATTTCGCTGATGACCCGGTTGAAAGAGGAGGCGAGAGAGGAAAGTTCGGATTGTGAATCGACCTCGATCTGTTCCGGCGTCCCTTCTTCTGCCAGCCGGTCCAATTGGGCTTTGTACCTCCTGAACGGAAACAGGATGACCCAGGCCCAACAGGCGCCGGAGAAAACGGCGGCCCAAGCGAAAATCCAGAGAGCCGCACGGCCCGCCTTGAGACTCTCCCAAGGGTTTCCAGGCTTCAAAAGGAGTTGGTTTTCCACGACGCCCAGGAGGTACCAACCCTCTGTAATGGCGAAAAGGAGAAAAAACAGAGGGAGCGCCACTACCAGCGGGAGGAAGTAAATCCGTCCACGAGGGGAAGTAAGTGTCCGATCTTGAGCCATACTTATCCGTACTTTCTTGACATTATTGGTTTATACCATGTATCTTTGGATACAATTATCGGCAAAGTCAACCGTTTCTTGGAGGGGTCTTATGGCTGGAATCCAGGGGGGGAGGGGGAGGACCGGCCCAAAATCGGCCCTGAGGGGTCAAATCGCTCTGATTCGAGTCCTAATCAGGTTTTTGGGTGGGTCTTCGAGGATTGGATTGAGAAAGAGTGACCGCTCAAGTATATTCACGCGCGTTTGGCGGTGTAGCTCAGTCGGTTAGAGCGGGGGTTTCATAAGCCCTGAGTCGGCGGTTCAACTCCGCCCACCGCTACCATGCATATTTGGAATCCGTAAGCCATGCTTGCGTAAGCTGGAGTAAATCGAATCGTTGAGACTCACCATGTCCTGGAATAACCTGGCAGACAACATTCTTTGTGGTGGCAGAATTGATCGCGAGCAGGCGCTCGCAGTAGTTGAATCGCCGGACGAAGAGCTCCTCGACATCCTTGCCGCAGCGTTCCGCGTTCGTCGCCACTATCATGGGCGAACTGTCCGTGTGCATGTCCTCCAGAACGCCAAGAGCGGTATCTGCCCGGAGGATTGCGCGTTCTGCAGCCAGTCCTCTAAGTTCGGTTCGCCTGTTGAACGCTATGGGATGCAGTCGGTTGAGGAACTCGTCGAGGGCGCGCGGAAGGCTTATGAGATGGGCGCGATGACCTATTGCATGGTCACCAGTACGCGCGGCCCATCCTCCAGGGAAATCGCAACGGTTTGCGAAGCAGTCAAAATCATCAAGGATCGATACCCACTTCGGATCTGCACTTCGCTGGGAATCCTGGCCGTGGGTCAGGCGGAGGTACTCGCAACCGCCGGGGTGGATCGCTACAACCACAACCTGGAAGCCTCCCAAAATTTTTTCCCCAACATCTGCACCACGCACGACTACAGGGACCGTGTGGAGACAGTCCGGTCGGCGAAAAAGGCGGGCATGGAAGCTTGTTGCGGCGGAATCCTTGGGATGGGGGAGACGAAAGAGGATTGGGTCGATTTGGCTCTTGCTCTGCGCGAACTGGAGGTCGAATCGGTGCCGGTGAACCTTCTCAATGCGCGACCCAACACGCCGCTCGAAGACCAGACCAGCATCCGGGCAATCGATGGACTCAAGGCACTGGCCATGTTTCGCTTCGTCCACCCAGACCGCGATGTTCGCATCGCTGGAGGCCGCGAGATCGTTCTCGGAAGCCTCCAACCGCTTGCTCTGTATGCTGCCAACTCAATGTTTACCAACGGGTATCTGACTACACCGGGGCAGGGTCCTTCCGAAGACATGAAGATGATCGAAGAAGCCGGGTTCGAACCCTTCATCGCGCAACGCCCCGATTTTGAGCCCGAACCTTGCGAGTTGGTTGCCGCCGAGACGGACCCTGATGCCTGAGACCGAACTCCCGCAAACCGATTTTGAAAAACAGATCTCGGAATTTGCCGCTCGCGATCAGTACCGAAGCCTTCAGGCCCTTCCCGAGGCGGGAGGAAAAATCACTGTCGATGGCGAGGAAGTTCTGAATTTTTCTTCCAACGATTACCTGAATCTTTCCTCACACCCCGCGGTAATCGCCGGCTCGCAAAGAGCAGCCTCTGAATATGGTTGCGGGTCCACCGCCTCCAGGCTGATGACCGGGAACCTGGACCTGCACGAGGAACTCGAAAAGGAATTGGCTCAGCTGGTCGGTCAACCAGCGGGCCTCCTTTTCGGAAGCGGGTTCTTGACGAACGTGGGTGTGATCACCGCTCTGGTTGGACGGGGCGACGCCATCTTTGCGGATCGTCTCAACCACGCAAGCTTGGTCGATGGCGCCAGGCTTTCCGGAGCCACCGTTCACCGTTACCAGCACAATGACTTGGATCACCTGGAAAAACTGTTAAACGACCAGACCGATCATCGTCGCCGGGTCATCGTCTCCGATTCTCTCTTCAGTATGGACGGGGACCTTGCCGACATCCCCCGGCTTTCTGCACTTGCGAAGCAATCTGACTGCTTGCTCATGGTCGATGAGGCTCATGCTATTGGTATCTTCGGAGAGGGAGGGGGCGGGCTTTGTAGAGACCTCCTGCCTGAAGGTCGTCCCGATGTGATTGTGGGAACTCTGGGGAAAGCGCTCGGATGTTACGGTGGGTTCGCCGCTTGCTCGGAAACAATCCGCAGTCTTCTAATCAATAAGGCGCGAACCTTCATTTATTCAACCGCGCTTCCGCCGCCCACTGTGGGAAGTGCCTTGGCAGCTCTTGAGGTCATCAAACAGAGCCCGGACCTTGGATCCGAACTGCTGCGCCGCGCGAGACTGTTGAGAGATCTACTTGCGGAAGAAGGATTCGCCCTCGGAGAGTCCGAGTCGCAGATCATTCCGGTCATGGTCGGCGAGAACGAACGCGCCCAGGAATTTTCAGAGGCTCTAAAAGAGGAAGGTCTGCTTGCAGTCGCCGTCAGACCGCCGACTGTCCCTGAAGGCACCGCGCGGTTGCGTCTCTCGGTGACACTCGCCCATCAGGAAGAAGACCTCGAAAAAGCAGCCGGAATTCTGGGGCGAGTGGTTGGACTCTCTTGTTAAAAGGCGTGTTTATCACAGGGACGGACACTGGTATCGGGAAAACTGTGGTTGCCGCCGGTATTCTCCGCCATCTCCGCTCAGAGGGACTTGATATCGTGCCGATGAAACCCATTCAAACGGGCGCGACAAAGGATATGGGAACCGAAATGCAATCAACGGACTTGAAGTTCTGTCTCGAAGCCGCCGACCTCCACCCCAGCGACGAGGAACTGGAATGGATGGCGCCCTACCGGTACGAACCAGCCTGCTCACCTCACCTTGCGGGGAAAATGGCGGGAAGCTATCCGCAGGTCGGTCGCATCAAGGAGTGCGCGGAAAGGTTGTGCGAGCGCCACGCTGGAATCATCGTCGAGGGTGCCGGCGGGGTCCTGGTTCCAATCAATGAATCAACTACTATGCTGGATCTGATGTACGCGCTCGGTCTTCCCGTCGTGATCGTGGCGCGCGCTGGGTTGGGGACAATCAACCACACATTGCTGTCGATCAACGCGCTCCGAGCCAGGCGGCTGGATATCGCCGGTGTGATCCTGAATGAGACAGAGGATGTGGAGCGCGATTTAATCCGCGAGGACAACCCGAAGGCCATCGCCGAGTTCGGCCAGGTCCCGATACTGGCAGAGATACCGTATCTGGAAGATGTTAGTAAGGTGCCAGACATTGAGGTACCTGCCCTATGAAGATTTAAGATGAACGATCTCCACGCATCCGACCTGGCCCACCTGTGGCACCCCTATACACAGATCAATGCATTCGAGAAGAGCACATTCCCGATCATCGAACGCGCCGAAGGAGTCTACCTCTACGACACAGAGGGCCGTGCCATCCTCGATGGCATCTCTTCCTGGTGGGCCTGCAACCTGGGACACAGCCACCCAAAATTAGTCGAGGCCATTCGCAATCAAGCCGAGGTCCTTCAGCATTCGATCCTCGGCGGAATGACACACCCGTCCGCTATCAGATTGAGTGAAAAGTTGGCTGAGATGACCCCGGGTAACCTGTCCCGGTGTTTCTTCGCATCCGATGGCGCCAGTGCAGTCGAAGCAGCGCTGAAGATATCTCTCCAGTATTGGCACAACCTCGGGAAGCCGGAGCGAAATGAGTTCGCCACCCTCGCCGACGCCTATCACGGTGACACCTTGGGGGCGATGAATGTTGGATACCTGCCCGGGTTCCACGCGCCCTACGAAGCAGTCCTTCGGAAGTCGTACCAAGCGGCCTTCCCATCCCCTGATGGACACGCCGACGAAGATCTCCCTTCAATGGAAACGATTATCCGGGAACATCACAACACGCTGGCGGCTGTGATCCTCGAACCGCTCTGCCAAGGCGCTGCTGGGATGCGCATTTATTCACCCGAATTCCTTCGCCAAACACGTGACCTTTGCAACGAACATAACATTCTCCTGATCGCCGATGAAATCGCGATGGGGTTCGGAAGGACGGGGGAGATGTTTGCCTGCAACCATGCAGATGTAGTCCCCAACATACTCTGCCTCGGAAAGGGTCTCACCGGCGGAACCCTACCGATGAGCGCCACAGTTCTTACCAAGGAGATCTACAACACATTCCGAAACGAGGGCGGACAAGACCGTACCTTCTACCACGGACACACATTTTGCGGAAACCCAATCGCATCGGCGGTCGCTTTAGCCGCGTTGGAGATCTACCAGCAGCCGGATTTCCTTCCCGAAGTCCATGCACGGGGTGAGACGTTGCGAAAAGGGATCGAAGCCCTGTCAAGTTACGAATGTGTCGAGAGCACCGATCACCTCGGAATGATCGGGGTCTTCAACCTCCGAGATTCCAACAAGGATGGAACAGAAGTAGCCACCTCATTCGCCAAACAAGTCGCGGCAAAAGCATTCGACCTCGGACTGCTTATTCGTCCCTTGGGTAATGTCATTTATTTGCTACCGCCTTTGGTGACTACGGAGGATGAATTGAAAAAAATGTCAGAAATCCTGGAACGAGCGCTGTCTATTTAGCTCTTCACCTGTTAAGCTACATCCTTGGAGGCTGCTATTGTGAAGCACTCGCTGTCCCCCGGACAACTCCTTTTCTTCTCCCTCCTCTTCCTGGGAGGTCTAAACACCAGTCTTGCCGGCACTCTCTATGTCAACACCCACGGAACCGCTCACCCGCGCGGGACACTCCATCGGGGGATAGCATCCATCCAAGCGGCCATCGATATCGCTAAGGACGGTGACACCATCGTTGTTGAACCCGGAACCTATCATGAGACGATTCATTTCCAAGGTAAGAATATTACACTCCGTTCCACTGATCCACATGACTGGAGTGTCGTTGACGCAACAATCATCGATGCGAGCGGCGAAGGTTCGGTTGTTACTTTCTCGGGCACTGAAACAGACGATTGCCTCCTATCCGGGTTTAAAATTACAGGGGGGAGTGCGGAAGGCGGAGGCGGAATCAATGGCAATGGGACGCTAGCTACTATCCGTTTTAACCGCGTTGTCCGCAATCGCAGTTTCGAGATTGTGGTTTTTTCCGGGAGTCGTATAGGTGGAGCGATCTACAAATGCAACGGAACTTTATCCAATAACTTGGTCGTGCATAATTCTGGGGATTTTTTAGGGTATGGAGCCATTTCTTCCTGTGCGGGACAAATTCGCAACAGCCTTATTGCTCACAACGATGGGTATGGGATATACGAATTTGACGGATTAATAATAAACAACACTGTGGTGGGAGTTATCTTTTCCGCAAATGGTCTGATCGTGAACTGCATCGTTTGGGAAGAGACGACTGACAGTATAGAAGGTTCTTGGACAATTAACTCATGCGTTCAAGCTAGATTCAGAAATATTCAAGGAAGAGGGCTCGTATATGAAGATCCTCTTTTTGTTGACGCACTCAACTCGGATTTTCGACTTTCAGCTGAATCGCCGTGTCGTAATATAGGAATGAATGGTTTCTCTTTCGGATCCTACATCGCTGATGCTAGTGGATTCGGACGCATATGTGAAAATGTCGTTGACTTGGGGTGCTACGAGTATGGCAGCTCTCCTGATTCCGATGGAGATTACTTGGCAGACACCCTGGAAGAGATCAATGGTACGAATCCGTTAGTCCAAGATTCCGATTCTGACGGGTTGGGAGACGGACTCGAGGTTTTGCGCGGCAATGACCCGAAGTTTCCTGACTCGCCCACTGGAATTACCGTACCCGGGGATTTTGAAAGTGTAAGCGACGCTACCTTCCTCGCTTACACCGGTGAAAATATAACTGTCCTGCCGGGAACCTACACAGAGAATATAGTAATTACCCGGGATATCTCATTGGGAAGCATTGACCCGACCGATCCCGAAATAGTCGCATCGACAATTATTGATGGGAGTCGAACATGGTCAGTGATAACGATGTCCGGTAAGGAATCTTCTGATTGCGTTGTGGACGGCCTCACGATTACAAATGGTTTTAACATCGGGGGAGGAGGGTTCCTGGGCAACGGTACAAGGGCGACCATTCGCCGCAACCACATTGTTGCTAACTGCGCATCAGCAGGATTTCCAGGGCTCAGCCACCAAGGTGGAGGACTTGTGGATTGCGATGGACTAATAGAATCGAACCTCGTGACCCAGAACAAAGCGCACCAAGGAGCCGGTATCTTCGGCTGCGATGGCCTCATCCGGGATAACACGATTACGTTAAACGAATCTTTCCGAGAAATATTTCATAGGTCATATAGAAATGGTAAAGGTGCCGGTATTGCCGAATGCGGTGCGGTTATCACCAACAACATAATATCCAAAAACGAGACAAAAGGATTCGGAGCAGGGCTAGCGGACTGCAGTGGACCAATCGTGGCGAACATTATTTCAAACAATACCAGCTGCGGATCCTCGTTTGGGGGGGGAGGCATATTTCGTTGTAATGGATGGATAACTATGAATGTGATCGCGGAAAACCTAGCCGTGTACGGCGGAGGCCTTTCTCATTGCGACGCCCTCATCGAAGCGAATGAGATACGCCAAAACCAAGCCATAGGCGGTCGAAATGGATTCCTAAGGGCAGATGGTCTAGGCGGAGGTTTCTACAAATGCGACGGCATAATCAAAGGGAACATAATCTCGGAGAATCGCGCGTCGGATGGCTGCCATGTAAATGAGGGTACTTGGCCAAGGTGTGGTGATGCGTTAGGTGGTGCTTTGTATGGATGCGACGGAGTTATCCAGAATAATTTAATCCGGCAAAATTCCTGCCTGCATGAGTGTCTTTCGCACGCAGATAATAGGGGGACTATACGTTCCGATTGCGGATTAAGTTCAGGAGGAGCCATGACTAATTGTCAGGGAGATATCCAGAACAACACGATTGTTGATAACTTTACAGAGACATTGGGCGGTGGCATTACAGATTGCGAAGGTACGGTCGGCAACAACATTATCTGGATGAATGAGGCTCCTGAAGACGCGCAGGTCGCGAACACCACACCCACCTATTGCTGTATACAGGATTGGACAGGAGGCGGCGAGGGGAATATCAGTGATGATCCGCTGTTTTTTGATCCGGAGAATGAGAATTTCAGGATCACTTCCGATTCACTTTGTGTGGATGCTGGGCAGTTCGTGGAGGGGCTCGTCATTGACTTCGATGGGAACCCGCGACCGATTGACGGAGTTTCGATTCCGCGCGGTGATGGATCCGATATTGATATGGGGGCCTTTGAGTACCAACTATTCAAAAATGTGGCCGCGGATATTTTGCAGGACCTCAAGATCAATGAGTTGGATTTATTCTCTCTTCAGCCTCATTGGTACCAGGAAGGAAACCGTGCAAAGGGTTCTGATTGGGAGAAGTTACCGTTTATAAAAAATACCTTACCCTAACAGCGCGAGCAGCACCCCTGCCGCAACTGCGGAACCGATCACTCCGGCTACGTTGGGGCCCATGGCGTGCATGAGCAGATGGTTGTGCGGGTTGGACTCGACTCCTACTCGGTTCACGACTCGCGCGGCCATGGGGACTGCGGAAACTCCGGCGGCTCCGATGAGCGGGTTGATGGGGTCCTTGGATAGTTTGTTCATTAACTTTGCAAGGAGAACGCCCGCCGCGGTTCCGATTGCGAAGGCGACCAGGCCGAGCGCTAAGATTCCCAGCGTTTCCACTTTGAGAAATTTGTCGGCCGCGAGTTTTGATCCGACTGCGAGGCCGAGCAGGATGGTTACAATGTTGATCAGTTCGTTCTGCGCGCAATTCGCGAGGCGTTCCACTACTCCCGATTCCTTGATCAGGTTCCCAAACATGAGCGCCCCGATCAGTGGTGTGGCCTCTGGCAGGAGGAACAGGCAAAGAAGCAGGGTGATGATCGGGAACATGATCCGTTCGACACTGCTGACTTCGCGGAGCTGTTTCATCTCGATGCAACGCTCGGCCTCGGTGGTTAAGGCGCGCATGATCGGCGGCTGGATGATGGGAACGAGCGCCATATAGGAATAGGCCGCGACTGCGATGGCGCCGAGGAGATCGGGCGCGAGCTTGCTTGCCAGGAAGATGGCGGTGGGGCCATCCGCGCCGCCGATAATGCCGATCGCGGCGGCGTCTTTGAGCGAGAAATTGATCGGGCCGACAACATTGGTTAGGAGTAGCGCACCGATCAAGGTGGTAAAGATGCCAAACTGAGCGGCCACCCCCAGGAAAGCTGTCTTTGGGTTAGCCAGCAGTGGGCCGAAGTCGGTCAGGGCACCCACTCCCATAAAGATGAGCAGCGGGAAGAGGCCGTTATCAATGCCGGCTGCGGAGATGATACCGAGGAACCCCTCCGGGCCGCCGATGTCCGCCACTGGAACGTTGGCCAGGATGCCGCCGAATCCGATGGGAAGTAGCAGAAGCGGTTCGAACTGCTTCTTGATAGCCAGCCAGATCAGGAGCAGGCCGACCCCTATCATGACACCGTGCGAAATTGAAAAATTCGCAACCCCGGTGGTCAACCAAATTTCAGCGAAAGCGCCCATAGCTCCCCCTCGCCTCAGTCGATCCAGACAAGCGTAGCACCTGCTTTAGTTTTCTCGCCCACGGATACTGATACAGCGGAAACCATCCCGGCTCGTGGAGCCTTCACTTCCACCTCCATCTTCATCGCCTCGAGGACCATGAGTGTGTCGCCTGGATTCACACTTGCGCCGACCTCTTTTTCGATACGGAGGACGGTTCCGGGCATGGGCGATTGGACGGCCCCCCCTGTTTTGGTCCCGGTTGCAGCTCCCGCAGAATTCGGCGGAACTGGAGTTCCACCCTCCTTTTTGATGTCAAAATCATACTCTTTGCCATTGACGATCGCTTTTGTTTCATCGAGTTGAACAGAATATTCGCGGTCGTTGACACGGACCGTATAGGGACCTGTCCCGACTTCAGTTTTATGAGTCTCGCTGGACTTCTTGCGAACCCCGACAGTGGCTTCTCCGTTTAGGAACGCGATTCCTTTTTCCTTACAGGTGGCTGCGATGAAAATATTTTCATCGGTTTCCTGGATCCCTGCCGCACGTAATCGCCTCCGTGCGGGTTCGATTCCTTTTTCGGGGTTCACATCATTACGGCCGAGCGGTGACTCGGTTGTGGGGGACAGCTTCAATTGTTCGGACGCGAGTCGGACCACTTCGGGGTCGGGTGAAACCGGCGTCTTCCCGAAATATCCCAACACCATCTTCCCATAACCATCCGCGATCTTTTCCCATGGCCCAAATATCACATTGTTCAAGGCCTGCTGAAAATAAAACTGCGACACAGGTGTCACCGAGGTACCGAATCCGCCGAGTCGGACGACTTCGCTCATTGCGGCAATGACATCCGGGTATTTATCCAGGATATCGTTATCCCGCATCATCTGGGTGTTGGCAGTCAGCGCGCCGCCCGGCATCGGCGACCAGGGAATCATCGGTTCGACGGCGGTTGCCTCGGGCGGAATGAAATAATCCTTCATACACTCTTTGAACACCTCTTCGGCTTCCATCACCTTCTTGATGTCGATCCCGAGGTCGTATTCAGTCCCACGTAGCGCGTGCCACATCACCGCGGTGTCGGGTTGGCAGGTCCCGCCCGAACAAGGCGCCATCGAAAGATCGATCCCATCGGCCCCCGCATCCAAGGCAGCGCGGTACCCAATCACTCCAATCCCCGCTGTCTCGTGCGTGTGGAAACGAATGTGCGTTCCCTCCGGCAGGAGTTTTCGCGCCTGCTTGATGGTTTCATAAACCTTTGAGGGAACGGCGGTACCCGAAGCATCCTTGAAACAAACCGAGTGGTAAGGGATCTCGGCGTCGAGGATCTTTTTCAACGTGTCAATGTAGAACTTCGGCGTGTGCGCCCCCTCACAGCCGGGCGGAAGCTCCATCAAAGTGACACACACTTCGTGGTTCAGTCCTGCATCGACAATACACTGCCCGCTGTAAACGAGATTACTCACATCGTTTAAAGCATCGAAGTTACGGATGGTGGTCATTCCGTGTTTTTTGAACAGATCAGCGTGTAGCTTGATGATGTCGCTGCTCTGGGATCCAAGGCCGACGACATTGACACCACGGGAAAGTGTCTGAAGGTTGGCATCAGGACCCGCCTTCCCGCGGAAGGCGTCCATCATATCGAACGCATCTTCGTTGCAATAAAAGTAGAGGGACTGAAACCGCGCTCCGCCGCCGGCTTCGAAATGGGTAATCCCGGCATCCACACAGGCTTCCACCGCCGGGAGGAAATCCTTCGTAAATACCCTCGCGCCATAGGCAGACTGGAAGCCGTCCCGGAACGCGGTGTTCATCACATGTACAAGTTTCTTCGTCATTGGATCGTTTCCGCTAATCTCGTTTCCCGTACGCCTGGACAGCCGCGATTGCTACGGCGATCTCCGCACCGTCATCTGACCCGGGCCCCTCGGGGAGCTCTTCGGCAAACAGGCGAGGGAATCTGGTAAAAAACAGGGCCGACAGGTTCATTGCCAGGACCAGGAGACCCAGAAACAGGGCCACCACAGTCATCCCCACAATCATCAGTCTGAATCCTTCGAGCAACAGCAAGGTATTATCCCCTCCAGGCGCCCGGAACTATAACCCGCAGACCAGTCAGGTTACAATTCGGTCCGAGATCACAACTGGGCGGGTTTACCTGCTGAAAAGGACTACTTTATGCGTTTCCACCCCGTCGAATGGCATGATTCGCTGCCGTCCACCAACACATATCTGTGCGATCTGGTGAAAGGGAATCCCTCCCTGCCCTCGGGGACGATCATCGCGGCGCGTCACCAGACCGCCGGTAAGGGACGCTACGACCGCACTTGGATCTCAAACCGGAACAGGGATCTGGCTTTCTCCATCCTGGTCCGGTGGCGGGTTCAACCGGAAACGGTTCCATCGATTTCGATGGCGGCAGCGCTTGGCGTTGCGGAAGCCTTCCAGGAAATGGGTTTGCGACCGCGTGTGAAATGGCCCAATGATGTCCTTTTAGACGGCAAGAAAGTATGCGGTATCCTATCCGAGCTGGTTTCGGGGACCGGGGGGAACCGCCCGACGATCGTGGTCGGCATCGGAGTGAATGTAAACATGAACAGGCAGGAGGCGGCGCGAATCGATCAGCCTGCTACATCGCTTTCGATCCAGACCGGCAAACAAATGGATGTTCGGACCGTTCTCGACGCTCTCGTTGAACCACTACCCGGATGGATCGAAAGGTGGGAAGCAGGGGGCTTTGAAGGCATCCGCAAAGACTGGAAACGTCGGGTTGTGGGACTGGACGAACCAGTAACCATCGGCGAAGGCGATCATCAAAAATCCGGAACCTTAACCGGCTTCGGCCCGGATGGGGAACTGATCCTCACCGACAATGACGGCAAGAAACACACTATTGTAGCGGGGGACCTAACGATCGGTTGAGCGTAGTGGATTCCGCCTATCGGCTAATCCACCCTACTGCACCTGCTCAAACCAACAGCGGGCGAAGAAGAGGAAGGCATCTGGATTGGTTGGGTCAGACTCAAGCAGCATGATCAAATCATCCGCATCGACATCATCGTCGATATCCAAGTCGCACGAGGCAACGTTCCCCCCGATCGTGTTTGTGACCGTTGGCGATGGCCCATCTGTGGGTGTGTTGCTGGGTGTGGGCGACAATCCTTGTATCTGGGTGCCGGTTGGAGTGGATGTGGGTGTGTCGAGGCCGGATACGGTTTGAGTCGGTGTTTGTGTAGTGGTTGGCGTTACCGTAAGCGTCACAGTGGGCCCACCCTCTTCGGTCGGAGTTGCCGTTAGAGGAAGAACCTGCGATTCGAATGCGCCCATGTCGACCGTTCCGTTGAATATGCGGGGGTTGCCGGCCAAGTCGGTGGGGATGTCGCTAATCGTTTCCAAGCCCGGCCCTCCGCCATCCAGGTCAGCTGCGTTATCGCCCATATCGACTGCGGGAGAGCCGGGTTGGAGACTCAGATCGTCATCGAGAGTGCCAGCCATGTTATCGATCCCGTCAGCGTCTAAAAACATGGGCTCGGCGTCGACATTGCCGCCGTCGTCGTTACCGAGGTTTGGAGACCATCCGCCTCCGCTGCCTCCGGAGCCACGGACTAGGCTATTGGCGATAGTGGGATTGCCCGGAGAATTGAAAATTTGTGCGCCAACCCCGTCTCCGAAGCTATCGCTATTCCCCCAGAAAATGCTGTTCTGAATAATCGGTGCGCTGTCAAGGTTGCGCATCCCACCGCCCGGGGTATTTTGGTCCGTCGCGGTATTGCGGGAGAAGGTCGTATTGGTCAGCGTCGGTGAACTGTTGTTTCTGTTTAACATCGCGCCGCCGGAGGTCGCCGAGTTACCGGAGAAGATCACATTCGTAAGCTTGGGATCGCTGAAATCGTTGATCATCCCTCCACCGTCGGTGCCCGCCGAGTTCCCGGAGAAAACAACATTTTTTAGCGATGGGTCGCTACAGTCGTTCCTTAACCCTCCTCCGTTAAAGGTGGCTGTGTTTGCAATAAAGGTAACATTGGTCAAGGTCGGGGCGCTTTCAACACAGTTGTTCATTCCCCCTCCGCCCTCTGCCGAGTTGCCGGAAAAGGTAAGGTTGGTCAAGGTCGGCGAACCGCTTTCGTTAGACATCCCACCGCCTGAGGCGAAACTAGCCTCTGGACCCGCTTGCCCTCCGGTGATTGTGAATCCATCCAGGACAGCTGTCCCGTCTGTCCCGTCTCCCGTCACCACGTGATCACTATTCTGGCCCGTAATATTAGCCGTGTCGGTCACAATACCTTTGGCGCTGGTTGTATCGTTCCCTTCGATGTCCCCGCTCAGGATAGAAAGGAATGATCCAACATCCCGGACCCCAAAGTTGTCCTCGGTTCCGGAGAGACCTTCGAACCCGCCATAAATTTCCACGCTGTTCTTGAGTTGGAAGGTGTCTGTCTCAGTCGCTCCGGGCACGTACTTTCCTGCAGCTACCCAAATTTGGTCGCCAGGAACGGCAGTCCCAAGGCCATCTTGTAGGTCCGTGAATGCATCTGACCAAGTTGTACCGTCATTGTTTCCAGCGGCCGTATCGTTTACATAAATCGTAGCGCTTCGTGGAGTAAAAGTCGGAGTGGGACCTGCTATCGTCGTATCCGTAGGGGTGGCAGAAGGAGTGGGAGTAACAGATAGCGGTGGCTGTCAGCGTCTGTGTGTCAGTCGGTGTGAGCGTAGGTGGGAGGACCTGTATCTCGTAGGCGCCCATGTCTACCGTCCCGTTGAAAATACGCGGGTTGCCATCCAGATCGAAGGGGATTTGTTCGAAGAAATCGAAGTCACCATCCAAGTCAGCGCTGTCCATGGGCAGATGGGCGTTGTTTCCCATATCCATGGCAGGGGATCCCGGTTGAAGCCTCAAGTCCCCAAAATCATCGTTGTTGCCTACTCCAAAGCCATCACCACCATCATCCGGATCACGAACGAAAAGCGGATCCGCGTCGATCACATTGGCGCAGATTGTTTGTTGGTCGGGACAGCCACCTTGGACGATGCTGTTGGATAGGATGGGAATATTTTCAGGGCCACCGTTACGAATCTGTTCACCACCGAAACCCTCAGTATTCCCCCAAAATATGCAATTTAAAACGGCTGGGTCACTATCATTCGTATTGATCATTCCACCGGCGATACTGCCTCCGTGGTTGCCGCTGAATGTCACATTGATCAGGGTTGGAGAACTGGAAATGTTGAACATCCCACCACCGCTGTTGATTGTAGAATTTCCTGAAAATGTGACATTGGTCAGTGTCGGGTTACTGTTATTGTTGAAGATGCCTCCGCCGTTTGTTGCTGAGTTACCAGAGAAGGTAGCGTTTGTTAGCGTCGGATCGCTAGCCGAGTTATATATTCCTCCTCCATTCAACGCTGCATTACCGGAGAAGGTGATAGTTGTAAGCGTTAGGTTTCCCTCGCGGTTACAAATCCCACCCCCATTAAGGCTCGCCGTGTTCGCTGTAAAGTTAATGTTGGACATAGCCGGATTACCAAATTCGTTGTGTATTCCGGCGCCCTGCACAGCTGAATTGCCTGAAAACTCGATGTTCATCAAAGTAGGAGAGCCTGAGCCGGTCCACATCCCTCCGCCTTGGTGCGCGGCGTTGTTACCAGAAAATATGACATTAACAATGCTTGGGGTTCCAGCACGGTTTAATAGCCCCCCCCCACTATTATCAGGGAAGAAGCCACCCCCATCCGCCTGACCTGCGGTAATCGTGAACCCATCCAGAACCGCCGCTTCATCTGCTTCATTCGTCGTTACCACATGGTCGCTGTTGCCGCCCATGATGTTGTCTGTGTCGGTCACGACACCTTTAGCGCCAGTTATGTCATTCCCCTCGATGTCGCCGCTTAGGATAGAAAGGAATGTCTCCACATCTCGGACCCCAAAGTTCCCCTCTGTGTCGGGCATCCCCTCGAATCCGCCGTAGATCTCCACACCGTTATTGAGTTGGAAGGTGTCAGTCTCGGTTGCTCCCGGCAAGTATTTCCCTGCCGCTACCCAAATCTGGCTTCCGGGAAGGGCATAGGAGAGGGCATCCTGCAAGTCGAGCATGGCATCCGCCCAGTTTATCCCGGTGTTGATTCCGCCCGCGTCGTCGTTGACATAGATGATGGGAGGCGGGGACTCGAAGGCGCCCATGTCAACCGTGGCGGTAGAGTTCGCGTCACCGTCAACTACTCGCGAGTTGCCTCCCAAGTCAGTCGGTAAATCGCTGATGGTTGTCGCACCGGGGCCGCCTCCATCCAGATCGGCGTTGTTGTCACCGGCATCGATGGCGGGAGAACCGGCCAGAAGCCTGAGGTCATCGTCCGATGTTCCGACTATGTTGTCTGCGCCGTCCGCGTCGACGAAAAGCGGGTTTTCATCGATCACGCCGAAGCAGTTGGACCCTCCTGGACAACCGCCCTGGACGAGACTGTTGGCGATGGTTGGCGTGCTGTCAGGATCGATGTTAGCAATTTCGGCAAGGCCGTTTCCCCAGAAAATACTATTCTGGATCGTCGGATCGGAGTCAATGTTGAACATCCCGTTCCCCAAGAAAACCGCGGAGTTGCCGGTAAACGTCACATTGGTAAGTATTGGATTGCTTTGGCTATTATCCATTCCGCCACCGTCGGAAGCAGCGGAATTACCGGAGAAAACGACGTTCGTCAGCATTGAATTACTTAAGGAATTGAACATCCCCCCGCCAGTGTCCGCCAAGTTGCTGGTAAAAGCCACGTTGTTAAGTGTCGGGCTGCTCTCACCGTTGTGCATCCCACCGCCGAGACGATCGGCCGAATTGGCGCTAAAGACAACGTTGGACAGGGTCGGGTTGCTCATGTCCTCGTTGGCCATACCGGCGCCGTCGGCAGCGGCGAAGTTGCCGGTAAAGGTTAGGTCGACCAGGCTCGGGTTACCCCCTTCGCTCCCGTTATATCATCCGCGGCGATGTCGCCGGACAGAATGGTGACGAAAGCATCCACATCCCCAACATCGAAATCGCCTTCTGTCCCCAACATCCCCTCGAAACCACCGTAGATCTCAACACCGTTCAGGAGTTGAAACGTGTCACTTTCAGCTGGTCCTGGGACGTACTTCCCCTCTGCCACCCAGATCTGTGTATCGGGGATGGCCCAGGCCAGCGCGTCTTGCAAATCCCTGAATGCAGCAAGCCAGGTAGTACCGTCCCCCGACGGGCCCCCAGAGGCTCTGACATAGATAATGGATGGCGGCGATTCGAACGCGCCCATATCAATCGTGGCGGTTAAGTCACCATCCGCATCCGCAAACCGTGGGTTGAACGCCAAGTCGCGGGTAACGAATAATAAAGCTGCGAGATCGTTATTCCCTGCTTCGAGGGCGGGGGAGCCGCGAGCCACCCGGAGATCGTCGTCAAGCGTGCCTGCGATGCCATCCGGTCCGTCGGCGTCCAAGAACTGCGGGTCGCCGATCAGAGGTGGACTGGCGCAGGTCGATCCATCCGGGCAGCCGTCCTGGATCAGGCTGGAATCGATGGTGGGCGTGCTACCGACATCAGAGTTGAAAATCTGGCTTCCGTTCCCAAAAGCCATGTTCCCCCAAAAGATAGTGTTATCGATCGTGGGGTCGCTGCCCGTAATGTTGAAAATCCCACCCCCGTCAGAAGCAGCGATGTTTCCTGAGAAGGTAAGGTTTGTCAGGGTGGGGCTACCCCCCAAGTTGTACATCCCACCGCCATTGGTTGCTTGATTCCCAGAAAACATCACGTTGAGCAGAGTTGGAGAGCTGATATTGTTGTGCATCCCGCCGCCGTTTGTCGCGGAGTTGTTTAAGAAGGTCACGTTAAATAGGTCCGGAGTGCTACCAAAGGAATACATACCTCCACCAAAGTCAGTTGCGAGATTGCCAATGATGGTTAGGTTGTCGAGGGTTGGGTTGCTAGAAATCGTCCCAAGGTAAACGCCTCCCCCTCTTGCGAAATCACCCCCGCCATCGGCTTGTCCGGCAGTAATGATGAATCCGTCCAGTTTTGCACTCGAATCCGTCCCACTTCCATTCACGACGTGGAAGCTGTTGTTCCCATTAATGTCAAGAGGGGAGGCTACAATCCCGTTGGCATCGGTTGTGTCGTTGCTGTCTATGTCACCGGAAAGGACAGTGATGAACCTGGCAGAATCACGCGGAGTAAAC
>Ga0310121_10002427_pt1 | contig 17702 bp, 16 predicted proteins | sample CB27_Tmax_986_MG_FD_203504 | JGI IMG/M metagenome (GOLD analysis project Ga0310121, IMG submission 203504) | Marine microbial communities from Western Arctic Ocean, Canada - CB27_Tmax_986 | ecosystem: Environmental > Aquatic > Marine > Oceanic | place: Canada: Western Arctic Ocean | collected...
CCTCTGGTGATGCGACAAAGATTAAGTGAAGGATTAAGAGCACGATTAAGAACGGAGGCCCTCAGGAACTTACTCGTTTGGTTGCGGCCCTACGGCTGCGATACGTATTACGTATTACGTATTACGCCCAGAAGCCTACGCGGTCTCGAGAAACAAATCCGCCTTTAGATCCAGATCTAAAGCGTTCATCACATCTATCAATCGGCTCAGGCTCGCGGATTGGTATGAAGTGGATTCGTATTTCTGGATCTGTTGTGGTTTGAGATTCAGGCGTTCGGCCAATTCTTTTTGTGAATAGCCGCGTGCAATGCGGGCTTTGATCAGGGCCTCGGCCAGATCTTCTGGGGCGTCTAAATGGATGGCTGTAGTCTGCTGTAAGCGTTCGTATTCTTCGAGCTCTTTCTTGAGGTCTTTAATCTGCGATTTAAAGCCAGCGGTCATGGCCTTGTAGACCCTGACATCTACTTTGGATTTTCCTGCTTTGGCGGTCTCAATGGCAGATTCCAGTCTGGCTATCTGCCCTCGAGTTACGTTGTACTGTCGTTGGTTGGTAATCATGTTCACTCCAATTCAAGAATCAGGATACCTTTACGATTGCCGTTCCGATCGATTTGAAAGAATTCTTCAACAGATTTATCGCCGGCGTCGCTGAGAGGGATGCCGGCAATAAGAAAGTCGATTCCGAATTTGTCTTTCATGGCCTCGCGGGTGGATGCAGATCCAGAAAGACCGGATCGAGTGCATCCACATTCACGTCGTTGTCATACTCCCAACAACCATCGATATCATTAGGCTCATCTTTGGCGGTAACAAAACTGCCATCAATCCATACACGTTTAACATGCGCTTGAGCCAGGTTGGCGATGGCGGCTTTCAGTCCAGTTAAGAGCTGTTGCCTTCGTTCTGTCCAGGTGAGGCGCTCTTCGATTTCTTCCAGTGAAACGATGTAGGTGCCGAGTGAAAGGTTCCCCTTGGAATCGAAATCAGGTATGGACACTGAGCCGCTCTCAAAGCCTTAGGCTAAATACAATCAATAAGTTGTTTAAGCAAAAAGACAATTAAATCGTTGTCTAAGTTTTAATCCATTAAAAAGTCCGCAGCTTCAGCCTTCGTCATTCTGGTTTCGGCTCTCTTTGGGTATTTGGGAATTCGTATTCGTCATTTCTTTCCCTCGCTCGGCAAAGACTTCCCTGAATCTCTGAGCCCTGAGCCTCTGAACCCAGAATTTCTGAACCTTCCCAAACACCTCCTAAACCACCTTAAAACGGCCACTTAGCGGCGATCCCACAACCTCCGATTCTCCTTCTGGCGTTCTGCCCATCTCCTTTACGGCACGGGCAGTGCTCCTGTATCCGGCACTCGATGCCGTTCATCGAACGGCCATCAACCATCAACCATCAACCATTAACCATCAACCATTAACCATTCTTCTGGAGTATCCACATGGCTCTCGCCGGACTAAATCCTCTTACCACCAATCCGCTGGCCGACACCGATCCGTTCGGAGGGCTCGGGGCAAAGGCTGAATCGGAACGCACGCAATCGGCGAAGCAGGAGCAACTCGATAAAGACAGCTTCCTGCAGTTGTTCGTCACACAGCTTCAGAATCAAGACCCGACGAGCCCGATGGATAACATGCAGTTTTCCCAACAGCTCGCTGCGTTCGCTTCCGTCGAGCAGCTCCAGAATCTGAATTCCAACTTCAGTGACATGCAGAAGTCGCAGAAGATTTCGCAGCTTCAGGGCGTCGCCGGCAAGGAAGTCAGCTACTCCTATATCGAGAACGGTGAGGAAGTCCGCGGCGGAGGCGTCGTTGATGCCGTGCGCATTACGGACGGTGAATCTCTCGCCCTCATCAACGGCCAGGAAATCAATATCTCGAATATTGACACCATCGTCCGTGCCGGCTTTTCGATGACCAAAGATGCCGAACCAAAAGGAGGTGCACCGGCCGATACTGAGCCGGATGCCGATACCTCGGAAGGGGCTTCGACCTCTTCGACGCTTTCGCAGACCCGCCGCGCTCGAGCTGGCTTTTAAATTTTATTAATCAAGCTGCCGCGGAGCGTCAGCACCACTAAAAACCAAGCTGCCGCGGAGCGTCAGCACCACTAAAAACCAAGCTGCCGCGGAGCGTCAGCACTACTTAACCACCAACCATCAACCTTCAACCGGAGCATCACTCATGGGCATGAACATCATTAACACGGGCATCACCGGCATGCGCGCTCATAACACCTGGCTGGACATTATTGGCAACAACATCGCCAATATGAACACGCCCGGTTTCAAGCGCTCTCGCCCCCACTTTGCGAGCCTCATCGAAGTCGATGCGCTGTCTTGCGGCGGCGGGTCTGTCGGCACGGGCGTCCGAGTCAACAGCGTCGACCGCATCTTTACGCAGGGGCCGGTGACGCAGACTTCACGCCCGCTCGATCTGGCGCTGCAGGGGGAAGGCTTCTTTGCTCTCAAGGCCTCCAACAACCAGGAAGTCTATACCCGTGACGGTGCTTTTGATTTCGATAAGACGGGCACTCTCCGGCACATCGGCTCGAATGCCGCGGTGCTCGGTACCAACAGCCAGCCCATTACCGCTCCGAACAATCTTATCGACCCGCCGGTCGCCACGACCGAGGTGGATATCGTCGGAAACTTTGATCCGACCCAGACCGGCCCGGTAGCCGAAGTGCTGGCAACAGCAGCGCCTTTCCAGACAAAAACCGGCGCACCTGCTGCCGCCGGCACGAGCCTGAACGACCTTTCCGCAAACGCAAAAAACTACACCGACGGGGACACCATCTCCCTCACCGGCCGTGACGCGGACGGAAACGACCTCAGCTCGATTTTTACTTTCGGCAATGATGTCAATCTGCACAACGGCACAACGCTCGGTACGCTGGTGAATTTCATTAACGGCACAGGCACTGGGCCTGGCAGCTCGGGCGACAAGTTCCCCGGCTCGACCCTGGCGCTCGATGCCAACGGTAATCTGTCCTTCACCTCGGATACGACCGGTGATGCCGACCTGCAGCTCGCTTTTGAAGACGGCCTGACCAAATCAGACGGCTCACCGCAGGCCGGCAGCAGCAATTTTGAGATTCACGGGCTCAACGTCGCTACCGAAGGCGCCGACCCGTTCAGCTTTAACACGGCCATTGAGGTCTTTGATGCCAAGGGCCTGCCGAGGCAGCTCAACCTGGAATTCACCCGGGTAGTAAGCACAAACCCCGGCAACCCGGTGTGGGATATGACCGCTTCCATCGCAGGCGCAGTCTTTACCGACAATGTTGTCCAGGGCATCCGCTTTAATAAAGACGGATCGTTCAACGCGGTGACCGGCCTGGGCAACGGCGACCCGAACGTCACCTTCCAGATCCCGAATTGCCCGCCCGTTACGATTAACCTGGATTTTGGTACGTCCGGTGGATTCAACGGAGCGACGCAGTTCGGCGGATTCAACGACGCGGTCGCCAAGAGCCAGAACGGGCTGCCTGTCGGCCATTTCCAGGGCTTCGATTTCGACGGCTCTGGCAATCTGATTGTGAATTTCACGAACGGCAACACGCAGAATCGGGGACAGCTCAAGGTCGTCACCTTCCCAAACCAGGAGGGGCTGAAAGCTCTCGGCGACAATCTGTTCCAAAAGACGCCGGACACCGGCCAGCCCATGCAGGGAGTCCTGCAATCCGGGGCCACCACCGTCCTGCAGCACTACCTGGAAAACTCGAACGTCGACCAGGCACAGGAACTGACAAGCATGATTATTGCCCAGAACGGATTCGCAGCGAACGCAAGATCCATCAGCACCGGGCAACAGCTTTTCGATACAGCGTTATCGCTGGTCAGATAGCGTAATGAGTAATGAGTAATGAGTAAGAGGACATCGCACTCGGGACGCTTTCTTACTCGATTAAAAAGACTCAATGATTTCGACAGGAGGGTATGTAAACGAACCGAGCGAGCTGCATTCAAGAATAAGACGCCCTGGGGTGAGGCACAGTTCCTCCTGAATCACCCTCTTGAATGCGTCGGTGCATTAGCACTAGCCGCTCACCAAAAAGTGCAGTCCCCGGCGGTCTGATTAAGGGCCGCCGGGGCTGCAAGCTAAAAATGACGAATGACGAAATACCCAAAGAAATCCGAAGACCGAATGACGAAAGCTGGTAGTGCCGATGTTGTTTGAAACGTCGGTTGGAATCGAAAACAAGAACAAAGAACAGAAATAGAAATTGCTGGTTGGGGAATGGTCACCTGAGTCTGAGGGGCAAGAAAATAGCTCTCGACTCAGGTGATTTTTTTTGTTCTTCGTTTTGCTTAATTCGAAAGTTGAATGTTGAGCGTTGAACGTTGAACGTTGAACGTTTCTTCCTCAGAATACCCGCTACACCTTTTCCTCGTTCGTGAGCAAGCGAATGCCCGGACAAAAAACCAAACGCCGGATACTGGTAGCAGAAGATGTGCAGACTATTGCAATGAGGACTCAGAGGGCGCTTGAAAATGCCGGGTATCTGGTCGCCGTAGTCAAGAATGGTCAGGACTGCCTGGATCAGCTCGATATCTTTGAGCCGGATCTCATCGTGCTCGACCTTGTGCTGCCGAAGGTCCACGGCATCGACATCCTCAAAAAAGTGAAAACCGATCCAGCCCTTCAGAAGATCGGGGTGATTGTCTGCACGGCCAAGAGCTTCAAGACCGAACTCGATCAGATAAAGGAACTCGGCTCGGACGACATCATTATCAAGCCGTTCCAGAAAGAGGAGCTGATCGACACAGTAAACGGCTTTTTTGCAGAACACTCCGGGATGTTTGCCGCGATTGAATTCAATCCCGCAGACCTCAAAGAGCAGCCCATCGTCGAACCCATCGCCGGCATCGAGGGCTACAGCCCAACGCTCAATACCTCGGACATCAGTTTCAGGCTCTGGGGCACTCGCGGCTCGATCCCGATCTCCGGTGCGAAGTATCTGCGGCACGGCGGCAACACCACCTGCATGGAGATCGATTACGGCGACGACAGAATCATTTTCGATGCCGGCTCCGGCATCCGAGACGCCGGCCTCGCCATGATGGCCGAAGGACGCCCGCGTCACGTGCACCTCTTTATCACCCACACGCACTGGGATCACATTCAGGGGTTCCCGTTTTTCATACCGACCTTTGTGCCGGGCTACGAGATCTCAGTCTATGGTGCGGAAGGCTTCGGCAAGCCGCTCAAGGAAATTTTTCAGGGCCAGCTCGACCGTGATTACTTCCCCGTGCAAATGGAGGACATGCAGGCCAAGCTCAACTTCCACCACCTTAAAGAAGAGCATGTGCAAATCGGCGACCTCAAAGTGAGCTGGGAATTCACCAACCACCCCGGCGCCTGTCTCAGCTACAAAATTGAGGCGGACGGACGCTCCATCGCCTTCATGCCGGATAACGAATTCCTCAAGGCATACATCGGCTCACCGCACGAGATCTCTCGCGACAGCGAGATCATGGCCCTCTACCTGAAGATCGTGGATTTTCTGGCCGACGTTGATGTGCTTATCGCCGAATCCCAATACATGGTGGACGAATACCCGCAGAAGATCGGCTGGGGCCACTCCTCCATCTCCAATGGAGCGCTCCTCGCCAAACTGGCCGAAGTCCGCAAATGGGTCATCACCCACCATGACCCCATGCACGACGATGATTTCCTGCAGGACAAACTCAACCTCACGCGTCAAATCGTGCACAGCCTTGATCACCCGATCGATGTGGTGCACGGGTTTGATGGGATGAGAGAGTTTTTGGAGTAGAGCGGATGCGAAGGCTTATAGTGCCGGTGTTGTTGTGATGACGGGGGGACAGGAAGATAAGAAAAAAAACGTTCAACATTCAACGTTCAACGCTCAACGTTCAACTGCTGGTAGTGCCGGTGTTGTTGTGATGACGGTGGGACAGGGAGATAAGAAGAAAAACGTTCAATTAGAACCGCCATCACAGCAACACCGGAACTACCAGTCTTAACTTGAACGTTGAGCGTTGAACGTTGAACGTTCTTCCCCTGCCTGCCGCCCGCCATCACAACAACACCGGAACTACCAGTCTTAACTTGAACGTTGAGCGTTGAACGTTGAATGTTGAACGTTCTTCCCCTGCCTGCCGCCCGCCATCACAACAACACCGGCATCCGGCATCACTCCCTCATTCCGCTCCTGCCGCTATCTGCCGGAAATAATCCTCCAGACTCCCATGCTCTCCGGAAGAGTTAATCAGCAGGCGCGCAATCGTATTGAGATGATTGGCCGCGGCGCTTGAAGGGAAAGCGTTGACGAATGGCTCCTGCTGGCGGGTGGCCATGCCGACGCTCTGATCCTGGGGCATATAGCCTAGGTGATGAAACCGGAGCTTGAGGAACTGTTCGGCCGCGCTGCCGATGGCGCGGGCGGTGGAGACCGCCTCGGCCTCGTTGCGGGCTTGGTTGACCACCAGGTGGATGTTGGGATTGACCTGCCGACGTGAGATGACTTTGGTCAGGCCGTAGGCGTCGGTGATGGCCGTCGGCTCGGGCGTGGTGACGAGGATGATCTCCGGCGCAGCGGTGAGGAAATGAAGCACGTTCGGGGAAATGCCTGCGGCCGTATCGATGATGGTGATGTCGGTCTCGCTGTCGAGCGCACGGAGTTCGTTAAAGAACACTTCCAGCCTGTCCTTTGGGATGTCAGCCATTTCTTCCACGCCGGAGCTCGCAGGGATCAGCCTCGCGCCATGCATCTGCGGCGGCTGGAGGATGATGTCCTTGAGGCTCTTCCCCTTGTAGAGGACGTGGTAAAGATTGAAGTCAGGCTGCATACCGAGCAGGACGTCTGTATCCGCCATGCCGAAATCCGCATCGACCAGCAACACCCGCTTGCGATACCGGGAGAGAAGGATGGCAAGATTAACCGAGATATTGGTCTTACCGACGCCGCCTTTGCCGCTGGTGATGGCAATCACCCGCCCTGGTACGGGGTTGACTGCGTTATGCGCTGCTGTTCGTTGGATGGCCAAGCTTTTCGTCCATGAAATCAGGAGGGCTGCCGAGGGATGTATGTTTTAGAGTGTGAAGGGAGGGAAAGCAAGAAGGAGAGGAGGAATGGAGGAATGAGTGATGAGGAATGGAGGAATGGAGTGATGGAGTGGTGGAGTGAGAGGCTGTCTCTGCTGTGAGTGATGCTGGATGCTGGATGCTGGTAGTGCCGGTGTGTTGTGACAACGGTCGGATGCGGGAGGCAAGGGAATAACGTTCAACATTCAACGCTCAACGCTCAACGCTCAACGTCCGACCCGCAACGGACGTCACAACAACAGCCGCCACCTTACTCATTACTCATTACTCATTACGCTTTGCATCCGCCGCCCCAACAACACCGGCAATCCAAGAACAAAAAAGAATCAGCAGCCGGCATTCGGTTTCCCGATGACGGCTACTGATTCTTGACGTAACGGAACCAGTTTCTTGCGGCTACGTCCGCAAGCTGGCAGCTTGCGGCTACGACGGAGCCGTCGATTCTTATGCATAAAGGTCGAGGATGCTGCCTCCTGGTTTTGGGTATTTTCCGTCTAGGCCACGCTGCTAACGCCTCGGAGGAGCTTTTCCTTTCGCCGCAGCAACACGGCGAACTCATCAGTCTGCTGGAAGGGATGCGCCGGAAGTATCCTGGCCGGTGTTCGACCTTAATTGCTCCCGGAGCGGAACCGGAGGTAGGCGATGACCTGCAGGATATCGTGCTTGATGGAGACGGAACAGTCCGGCCCTTTGAGAGCGCTCCAGCTGACATTTTCGGCCCATTTCCCCTGATCGCTGAGACGAGATTGGAGGAGGCCTGGGACGTCTTGACCCTCCGCGGCAAGGGAGTCAACAGTGCTGGAGTATTGGAGTGCTGAAGTGCTGAAGTATTGGAATGCTGGCTGCTTTCTTGGGAGGCCGATGTATCAGTAACCCCGGACCTCCAGGCTCACACTTACTCATTACTCATTACTCATCACAGCAACACCGAAACTACCAGCTTTCGCCATTCACCCATCCTTCTCATCGCCAGTGAAATCCTGTCCTTCAACGCTTCGTTTGCGATGAATAACTGCATCAGTCGCCGCCGTGCTGCTTTGGTCTGCATTCGGGTGAGTGCGTCGCAGCACATCTGTTGCTGTTCGCCGGTGAGGGACTCGACGTTTTCGATGAGGAAGTCTTCGCCAATCTCCTGGAGGTGGGGGATGGAGAGCTTGTAGGTGTTTTGAAGGAACGCGGGGGTCAGCTCGGGCTGGCTGCGGAGGCGGGCCTTCATGAACAGGCGGGTGGGCGGCTCGGCGAGCAGGTTGTCGAACACTCTTTTGAGTACGGGGCTGAAATCTTCGTGCAGGCTTTTGGGCCAGCCGATGAGACGGCAGAAAAACTCGGCCTTGTCTTCGGGCGAGCCTGAGATCTCTTCGCAGTTCTGGAGCGCGGCGTGTTGTTGCGCGTCGGTACGGACGGGCGCGTTCATCCAGTTAAAGAAATATTCGATGTCGTCGAGCACGTGCGAAGCAAAGACCGGACGAAAACCGGCCTCAAGCTCTTCGTTGAGCTGGCGGGTGAAGATGGAGAGCAGGGTCGGCACTTCTACCCGGGTCCCGGACTGGTCGAGGATGTCGAGCGCGAGTATGCAGAGATTGTCTTCCTCGGAATCGAGGAACATGTAGAGCGGGTCGATGTAGCGTTCGTGGAGCGACCATTTGTGCGCGTGCAGGCGGCGGCTGATGAGGTGCAGGACGACCTCAAGGTGCGGGCCGAATTCGTCAGGATCGAGTTCGAACGCGTGGGTAATCTGTTCGACGTCTTCTTCCTGCCACATCTTGCTGAGGGCCACGATAATGGCGTAAGAGAAGTCGAAGTCGTCGAGGTTATCGAGGAAGAGCTGATAAAGGAGACCGCGCAGTTCGATATCGTTGTGATTGACCAACCCCTCAATGGCGACAATGCGGATGTTCTGTGGCTCGGCCTCATCGCGCGCAATGCCGGTGAGGAGCTTGGGAATCTGAGGCAGCTCGAGGAAAGCGAGCTCGGTCAGTGCGAAGATGTGGATGGCTTCGTCCGCATCTTTAAGAAACCGGTGGCCGGCCTGGTAAATCATCTCGTCGGGCAACTGCCGGAAGTGGAGCGTGGCGAGGTTTTTTTGTTCCGGGTCTTCGATGCTGACGGACATATCGAAAAGCTGTTCAGCCAGGCTGCGATCTGGAATGCGCAGCGCAGTATTCATGAGCATCTCGATGATGCGCGGTTCTGTCTCTTCCTTGAGCGCTTTCAGCACGATGCCCCGCTGCGAGTGCCGGGCAGTGAGGCTTATCCCTCGGGCCGCGGCGAACCGGACTTCTTCGACCGGATGCGACAGATACTGTTCATAGATTGCATACCGTTTAGCCTTGCGAAAAGTGAGCGAAAGATCGAGTAGATGATGAATGACGGTCGGCTCAGTTTCAGCCTTGAGCAGGTCGACGAGCTTGGCCTCGAGTGCGGGTGTGCCGAAGGAGGCGATCGTAGAAGCGATGGCGGTTTTGAGGAGTGTGGGGGGATGGGGGGATGGGGGTGTGGGAGGGGAAGAGGCAGACTCTGTTGAAGCATCGGTCGCGGAAGATGGAGTGTTGGAGTGTTGGAGTGCTGGAGTGGATGGGGCTGATTCCTTCCAGAGCTGTATCAGCGTCGGCGCAAAATTTACCAGTCCGTGTCGGCTGATGGCCTCAAGCGCGAACGATTGAAAATCGGGGCGGCTGGCTCGGAGCATCTGGACGATGAATCGTTCGAGTTCGTCGTCGGGGAGGGTGTCGGTCACGTGACGGAGCTCGAAGCGGATGCCTTCGTCACCGAATTCCAGCAGGATGCGGATGCACTGCGATTTGGATTCAGCGATCTGCGAAACGGCCAGTTGTCGGCACAAGAAGATTCGCTGCGCTTCGCTGCAGTGTTCGACAAGCGCGCGGAAATACTTCACGTCGAACGGCGGCGTAAAGACGTCGTCGAGCTGTGCGCGAAGCTCCTGGGTGGTATCGGGAAAGGAATGACTAATGACGAAATACCCAATGACGAAAGAATGACGAAATCCGAATAGACGATCAATGTTACTCGAAACATCGGCTGATTATTGTGGGGTAGGTTTTCAACCTGCCAGCTTCATCGCAGGTTACAAACCTGCGCCACATCAGCGTTCTGACATCGGTTTGATGAGGGCTACCCAGACAATCGTTCTGTATTCTTCTACGTAAAACAAGGCTTCGAGTGGCGGAGCGTAAAGCTTCCTTAAACCTTCAGAAAGCTCCCTGCCCTGACTGGCAGGTTCGACTGAAAGAATTTCATCGATGTGCTGAGCTGCAGTGGAGATTGAATTCTTATCGCTGGATTCGTTCCAGATTATGGCAAGCTCGATGTAAGCGTCTTTGTGCCACGCGATCCTGTAACGGTTCACGACTCCGCCTTCAGTTTCTCAAGAACTTCCGCCGTTGACATCCAATCGCCTTCATTGGCCGAGGCGATGCGACGTTTAGCTTCAGCGATCTCGTCCGCGGGTGTTAAAACGCCAAGAACCTTGCCATCGGGATCGCAGATTTCGATAGTCTCACGGGTGCTGGCGACCATCTGCGCCTGTTGGGTATCTAAAACAAGTTGTGTCATGCTGAGTCTCGAAGGATGGATGGCCTGATTTTAGCCCGATGGGTTTAGCATTCCAGAATGGTTAGGAATACGGGAGATTTTAGCCCTCCAGTATTCCCTCTTCTTCCAATTCCTCTTCCTCATTCCAGAACTGCACCGCCTGCCGTTCCACCGTTTCCATGATGTCCTGCGGTTCGGGGACGCGGCGACAGACTTCCTGGAGCTCGTCGAAACGGTGGAGTTTGAGGAGCGCTTCGCAGCGGTGGTAGAGGAGTTCGAGGGACATCGCTTCGATGGGGACGTCGATGCGTTCGAGCATTTCTTCGTAACGGCCGAGCGCGGTGAGTGCGCGGCCCATACGGCGAAAGGCTTCGTCACGGGGGAGGTCGGTCAGGAGCTCAAGGACGCATTCGTAATAAAATTCTTCGGTCTCGCGAGGGAACAGGCCCAGCTCGGCGATGGCGAGATACTGGTCGACGAGTTCGAGGCGGAGGTCGTCATCGTGCGGGGTATCGGTGAGGCGCTTCTTGAGATTGTTGAGGTCGCGGCTGACGTCCTGTTCGATCTGGCTGAGCGCGCTCGACGCGTAAAAACGGATCTCCGGGTCTTCATCGTTGAGCGAAAAACGGATGAGTTGGATGCTGGACGCGTCCGGCTTGCGGGCGAGCTTGGTGAGAACATCGCGTTTGTAGTTCACATCGTCGCTGTGAAGGATGTCCTGCAGCGGCTGCACATCGAGCCAGCGCAGGATGGCGAGATCCCTCTCCTCTTTTGTATACCCCTGAAGGATGCGCCGCGGTTTATCAGAAACGAGATTCGACTCCTTGAATTCAATCTCAATCTCGCTCTGAAAAGAGTCCTCCTCCGGCCCTGCAGCTACCACAAACGCAATCGCGCAAAACAGAATCCCAGCCACTGGAGTCAAGCTGCCGATCAGCAGCATCAGCGCAAGCCAGAACAGCGCATGCTTCTGTTCCTCCACCAAAAGAAAACTCGTCGCAGCCACCGACACCAGCAGCAGATGCAGCAATACCCACCCAGCGCTTGGCGTTTCGAGCAGCCAGCGCCAGACCGCGCCATCCCAGGCCGCGGTTACCAGGCAAAGAAATGCCCAGAGCAGTGCGCCGTATGGTGGGAAACGGAAACGGTGGAGGAAGGTGTGCATGGGGTGGAATACTGGAGTGTTGGAGTATTGGAGTGGTGGGTGTCAGGTGGCCAGTATTGTGGAAACGATCAATGTCTGGATGGGGCCAGAATTCCCAAGGATTCGGACAGACGAGGATTGAGAACCCAGCAGCGTCCCACCACTCCAACACTCCAGTATTCCATTCATCACGCCAGCTCCTTCGTCTTTGCTTCCGCTGCTTTCACCAGCTGCTCCCATGATTCCATGCTCTCCGCGTAGCCGGCGACGCCTATCTTCAGGCGTTCCTCAAATTGGTCTGCGGAGAGCAGGCGGTTGAGGTCGGATTCGATTTGTTCGATGAAATCGGTGAGGTCGGTTTCGCTTCTGGCGAGCATGAGGAGGGCGAGTGGGACGTCTTCGGAATAGGAGGCGAGGATGTCGGTCTTCTTCAGGAGGAGCTCCAGGTAAGAGATGATCATCTTCACTTCGCCGAGCCGGGCCTGGGTGGTCTGGTCGTGCGATTTGGTCAGACGCATCAGCAGCAGGGTGAACGGCTGGTAGCTCTGCTTCACTCGCACAAATTCTTCGGCGAGGCGTTCTTCGAGGTAGGGGCGATTGTAGGTTTCGAGCAGGTGATCGGTGATGGTGTGCGCCTGGACAGATTCGACGTAGGTCGCACGCACAAGCGCCTTGGAGACCCATTGGGCGAGTACGAAGAAGATGGTCATCGAGTCGTTCGTCATGCGCAGGAACGGCATGCTCTCGATGTTGATGACGCCGAGGACATGATTGTTGTCGTCGACGAGCGGTGCGCACAAGATCGATTCGCCGAGGTTTTCGACTTCGGTATTGGATTCGAGGAAGTGGCGGATGGAGAGCAGCCGACGCTCACGAAATGCCATGCCGATCATGCTGTTGTCGAGTGGGATGTGATCGCGGTACTCGTGCTGGCTGGGCCAGCCGTACGAGCCTTTGATGACGAGCTCGCCCTCTTCGTGCATGTAGATGGAGCAGCGTTCGGCATCGAGGTGCTCGGCGACAATGTGAGGGACGTTGAGGCAGATTTCTTCCTTATTGAGCTTCTCCAGGTCCTGGCTGATGGTGTAGAGGTTGGCGAAGGACTGGATGTCGGTGAGGATTTTTCGTTCCAGCTCGGTGGTGATCTGGAAGAGCATTTCGTTTTCATTTTCCAGGTCGGTGACGTTGCCCGAAGTCTTTTCGATGTTGTCCTGCATCTCGATTTCCTTCTGCATGTATTTGTTACGAAGGAGTCCGAAGACAACGCCGGAAAGCACAAACACAAGCATCTGAATCGTCGCCGGCTTCACGTTCTCGCCCACACCGACACTGAAATCCGGCTTCGCCCAGACGACCATAATCAGACACCCGGCAATCGCGCTGAATACTCCGGCCGCGGTGCCGTAGCGGCAGGCCATCAGAAGAATGACGAACAGGTAAGGATGCAGCCTCGCGCCTTCAGCCGCGGCGTCGATAAACGCAGGCTGCCCGCGCATGAAGATCACGTTGAAGAGGATCAGCGCTATGTATGCGGCGATGGATTCGAGGAGCCAGGACAACGTAATGAGTAATGAGTAATGAGTAAGGTCCGGGCTTGGGCGGGCCGGTGTTGTTTAAGCGGCGGGTTGGGGCAATGATGAATGACGAAGGCTGGAAGTGCCGGTGTTGTTGTGATGACGGGACAAGGAGACAAGAAGGGAACGTTCAACGTTCAACCAAGAACAGACCCACCCGCCGTTTCAAGTAACAACGGTCGTCCTATTAGGATTTTGTCATTCGTCATTCCCTCCCATCGAGTATCCAGCATCGAGCGTCGAGCATCCAGCGTAAGAGGCCGCAGCTCAAACAACACCGGCCGCTCAAGCCCGGCACCTTACTCATTCTCATTACGGTTCCAACAGCGGATACACATCTATCGCCGGCTCTTCATACGGATGCGCTTCGCGTAGTTTCTCCAGCACGCGATCGAGGATGTCTTTGGGGCAGATGGTTTCGATGCGCTCTTCTTCTACCTCTTCGACGATGCCGTGTTCGCCGATGTGTGGGTTGGCGCCGTCGAGTGGCCGGAAGCGCCCGACGCCGCGGCTGGAGAAGGAGCAGAAGTCATAGTTACCGATATGCCCGGCCCCGGCCTCGGCAAGGGCTGTTCGGACGGCATCGGCGGCCGCGAGTGGGGTGAAGACGACGATTTTGACGTTCATCGTAATGAGTAATGAGTAATGAGTAAGGTGCCGGGCTTGAGAGGCCGGTGTTGTTTGGGCGGCGGCTGGGATGCGAGGCAAAGGAAAACTTTCAACTTTCAACTTTCAACACTCAACTACTGGAGTGCCGGTGTTGTTTGAAGCGCCGGTTGAGATGTGGGGGGGAGTCCAGCTGAGAGCAAGAACGAAGAACTACCATTCGAACCGGTCGTCACAACAATAACCGGCCCCTTACGTATTACGTATTACGTATTACGCCGCGTCACTTGCCGACCGCCGTTTCGAGAAAACCGGATGCTGATACTGGGCAATTCATTCCGCCTACGGAAAAAGCGTCCGCCGAGGTGTCCATTCGATGGGACGCTTGTTTTTCCTACCCAAGCTGCCGCGGAGCGTCAGCACTACCTCCAAGCTGCCGCGGAGCGTCAGCACTACTTAGTTGGTGACCGTCACTGTTTGGGCGTTGATGACTTTGGCCCAGACAGAGCGGCGGGTGTTGAGGTTTCGGATTCGGATGACATCGCCGGGGGCGCCGGACTGTTCGGCGAGTCCGTCAAGTTTTATGTCAAGGTTGCCGGACCGGTAGAGGATGCTGACCATGCTCCTCGGGAAGATGACCGGGGCTTCTTTGACTAGCTTATGGGTGAGCAGGGTTCCCTTGCGGATCTTGCGGCGGGCAATCTTGCCGTAAAGTTTCGTTGGGTCTGTGAAGTATCCGAAGTCAAAATTGCTGATTTGGCGGCGCTCCATGGTGATGTGTTCCGGGGCGAGGAGCGTGCCTTCTCTGATTGGCTCGGCGATGACGGCGACTTCCTGAAAGGTCTTGATGCTGTAGCTCAGGACGATCTGGAAGACTTCCTGGTCATCGACGATGACACGGGCACGGACTCGCATGGTGGAGCTGGTCGGCTGGTCGGCATCGGTGATTTCGAGCACCGGGCCGCTGCCAAGGCCGATGGGTACGAACCTGTCCTGCACGAGTTTGGTCGGCTTGATTTGAACGTCTTCGGGTGAGAAAGGCAGTTTTTTCATGACATGCTGCCGGCCGGCCTGTTCAAGGAATTCACCGGTAACTCGTATGGACGCGCACTTCACCGCACACATGCCGTTGTCGACTTTGATTTCAGAGAGGTCTCTGACTTTGCCCCGTATGGTCATGCGGATGAGGTCAGGGGTGACCCGCTGGGTGTAACCCGGCATGGGCGAACGGGAGACGACCATGCGGGCGACTCTTTGGGCCACGGCCGTATCTGCCGGGAAAAGGTCGGCCACTTCACCTACGGAAAACTCAAGCCCACGCACAGTCACTTTCTCACGCAGACGCACGAGGACGGCGCGGTTGGGCGTTTCAAGCGATGTTGCCTCTTCGGAGGAACGCACAACAAAGGCGAGTCTGCCGGTCTGTGCGGTTGCCGTCGAAGCGACGAGGATTGAAAGTGCGATGAGTTTCATAAGAGTTTCCCAAGGATTCGGACAGACGAGGAAAGAAAAAGGCAACACCATGGAGGGCAACACGAAAAACTAAGAGACCCTCTAATTCCCAAGGATTCGGACAGACGAGGAAAGAAAAAGGCAACACCATGGAGGGCAACACGAAAAACTAAGAAACCCCTCTAATTCCCAATTCCTATTTCCTTTTATGCGGAAGCCGTCGAAGCGACGAGGATGGAAAGTGCGATGAGTTTCATAAGTCTGCCTAAGGTCTAAGGTCTAAGGTCTAAGGTCTAAAGTCTAAGGTCTAGGCCTTCCTACCGGAGGAGCTGGTTGGCGGTCTGCAGCATCTCGTCGGAAGTTCTGATGGCTCTGGAGTTCACTTCGTAGGAACGTTGGGCGATGATCATGTCGATGAGCTCGGTCACGACGTTGACGTTGGAGGTTTCGCAGAAACCGCAGAGGAGCTGGCCAGTACCTTCGGAGCCGGGGCTCTTAATCTGCGGGTCGCCGGAGGCGGGTGTCCTGATGAAGAGGTTGTTACCGATGGCCTTGAGGCCTTCAGGATTACGGAAGACGGCGAGCTGAAGTTGGCCGATCTGGACATTCTCTTCAGGGTTGTCACGACGCTTGGCGAGGATTGTTCCGTCCGGTGCGTGGACGATGGTCTGCATATTCGTGTTCTCATCGAATGTAACATTCGGGTTGGCGATCTTGAGCCCGTCAGCGGTAGTCATTTCGCCACGAGAGTTAACATGGAACTCACCGTTACGGGTGTAAGCGGTGCGGCCGTCCGGCAGTTCAATCTGAAAGAAACCTTCGCCCTGGATGGCGATATCGAGGTTACGTCCGGTCTCTTTTAGCTGGCCCTGTGAGAAGACGCGGGTGGTGGCGGATACTTTAACTCCGGAGCCAAGTTCGATGGGCACCGGTCGCTCGACACCGAGGATACTTTCGTCGGTTGCGGCACAGACTTCTTCATAGATGAGATCCTGGAATTCAACTTTCTGGCGCTTGAATCCGCAGGTGTTGACGTTGGCCAGGTTATTGGCGATTACGTCGACGTGAGTCTTCTGAGCGTTAAGGCCGGTCGCAGCGGTGAAAAGTGCTCTCATCATGGGAATATGTTTCCTTGAGTTTGGGTTATCGAATGGACGCTTGGGGGTATTGCGAAGGCGGTGCCAAAGCGAGACAAGGAGCACGTTCAGCGTTCAACGTTCAACGTTCAAGTTAAGACCGGTAGTGCCGGTGTTGTTGTGATGGCGGTGTCTATAGAAGAGTTACATATAAAGGGCGCGTACGCGGTCGTCATTCCCCTGGTCTCTTCCTTCACAGCAAACTTCGGCCACAAAACGCGCTTTCCAAAGCAGTACAAAACGTTCTGGATTTTTCGCGTATGAGGTTGCTGAAAAATGTTCCGTAAGTCCTTGCCAGATATAGCTTGGAGGAGGGGTATGCAAGGTAAGGGCGGCTTTACCGTTCAGCCAGAGTTTCGGGTGCTAAGGATTCGTTCGGCACCTCGATAATGGTTGTGCTTGCGCAGGAAAGCGTAACGCTCGTTTCGCCAGATAAGTTGGTCCCTTTGAGGCGAGACATCGAGCAGCTTTCTTCACCAAGCTCCCACCCTCCTGCAGCGGCAAACTCCTCTATATAACGTTTTCACGCCTTGTGCGTGTTGAAGAGCTCTATCGAAGAAGTTCTTGGGCCGGGACATTGCGTTCCAACTTTTTCGATAGCGTCCCTTCCGCCGCTCTGCCTGCGGCGCAACCGCTTCGTCTCTTCCCCGCCACGCGGAAGAAACAGCGAAGCTTTAACGAAGCAGGCAAGCAATGCTGAAAGCGCTGAAACTTTCCGACTGTCCAAAGGATTGGACGGTTGCCTGCCTCTTTCCTTGGGGGATCGAGATAGGTGTATGCCACGGATGAGGTCTTTGCCTCCGGAACAAAAGGTAAAGACCGAGGAGCTGCTCTCCCTGGCCGGAGATGTAACTCAAGGCAAACATGGTTGGGGATTTCAACCTTCTCTCTCGAGAAGTCCTCGACCATTTTCTGGGGAATTCGAGAGAGATGGAGGTTCTTTACGATGTCTATGTTTGGTGATCTCTTTCCTACTCTTTCTACGCCGCCGCCGGTGCAAAGAGGAGGGATTCAGTCATACAAAATTGAGATGAACAATCTCGAGGCAGACGTGCATCGCTCTGCCGATCAGACGCAAGACGTATTTCAAGGCGCTCGTGCCTTTTTCGGAGCTAACGCAGCCAACACCCTTAACCAAAGGGAAACCCTGGCTCAGGAAGCTT
>Ga0310121_10002428_pt1 | contig 17701 bp, 13 predicted proteins | sample CB27_Tmax_986_MG_FD_203504 | JGI IMG/M metagenome (GOLD analysis project Ga0310121, IMG submission 203504) | Marine microbial communities from Western Arctic Ocean, Canada - CB27_Tmax_986 | ecosystem: Environmental > Aquatic > Marine > Oceanic | place: Canada: Western Arctic Ocean | collected...
GGCGGCGGTCAAGTCTCATGCCGCCTTCAGGAGAGCTTGGGACTTGGGAGCCGACTTGCCGTCCACCACGGCGCGGCGACGCTTCACGTCGGGAACCAAGCTGAAGAACGCCATGCCCTCCTCCGCAGGGTGAAGGTTCAAATAATGGCGGCGCACGATGGTCTCGGAATTGCCAGCTTGCAGTGCGGCATCGCCAACGGAGCGATGCAGGGCGACGTGGTAGGAGATGAATGAATGCCGCGCCTCGTCGTGGCTCAGCCTGAAATGCTTGCGGACACGCTTGAAAATGAAGTCCCAGTTCTTCGGGATGATTGGACCAGGAGCGACCTTCAACCACTCCCGCAGGTTCTTCGTGATGTGGACCTGCCGTGCTTCGCGGGTCTTGGAAATGTCGGCGGGAACCGTCAGGACTCCCGTCTTGAGGTTGACCAACTCAGTCTCGCGGTCGCTGAGCCGTCTCAGTTCATCGGGGCGGAGTCCAGTGAAGTAGAGGTAGCTGAAATAGCGCAGCGCGATTCCTCCCTGCCAGCGCATCAGGACCGTGAGAATGCGTTGCACGTCTTCGGGCGAGGTGGTGGCGGGAGTCGCCGCTTGTTGCTCCCTCACCTGACGTTGGCTGAACTTGCGAACCTTGGGGATCGGGTTTTCAAACGTCCATGGACGCTGAGTCGTCACGTCCGCCTCCGCGCACCAAGCAAAGAACTTGTTCAGGACAATTCGATAGCCGTTCCACGTCTTGAGGGTGGCGCGATTTGTGCCGTCCTTGGCTCTCAGGCTGCGCAGGAACGCTTCCACCGACTCGGAGGTGACTTCATGCACCATCGGGTTGTCCGCGTGCTCTACGAGTTTCAGGGCGGCGGATTTTATTGAACTCAGCGAGCGCGGGCGCAACCCGTCCCGCTCCCGTTCATCCAGGTAGCGGCGCAGAGCATCGCGCATTGAAATCGTGTAATCGGGCGCGCGGTGGTGGCGCAGGAAGAACGAAACAGCATCCTCAAGGGTGTAGGCTTCTCCCAGCGCATCGAAAGCTCTGACTGCCTCATCCAGGCGTTGCTGGTCCAAGGGGCAGAGCATGAGCCGTTGCGACCTTCCCTCGTTCTCCAGTTCCACCGTCTTGAGAGCCACGAACCGCTCCGCTTCCTGGCGATCCTTGAACTGCTTGCGCTGCCACTTGCCGTCTTCCTTCCATCCCTGGACCAGGAACGTCTTCCACGTCCGACCGTCCTTCTCCCGTTCCACCTCGCGAATGGTGAGCTTGATGGCATCGCCCTTCTTCGCCTGCTTGCGTGTCCGCTTCGTCGTCCTGCTCATGCCTGCATTTTCTCGCAGGAACAGGGCAGGTTAGCAAGCTCTATTGCACGGTGCGTTGCACGGCAATCCCCAATTCCTTATAAACAGTAACTTCCCTGTGGATGCCGAATCCGAGGTGAGGGCGGAATTGGGCCGGCCTCACTGGATCCCCTTCATGGCCCGATCGTAATCCTGGGGATTGGGGGCGGCGGAGCGGGCCACGTCATGATCGAGAATGTCCTGTTCGGTGGCGGCGACCAGGTAGCGCAGGAAGGAGCAGTTCAGGGGAGAGTCTCCGCGGTGCATGAAGTCGAGAATTTCGCCGTACTTGCGCTCCTTGATCCACTTGCGGGTGGCGGCCTCGTTATGCAGATGCTCAACCACGAGGAAGAGATTGCCGTCCTTGCGGGGGAGGAGTTGTTGCGAGAGGACTCCGATGAGATGAAGGGAAAGGAGCATGATGGCGCTCTCGCGCTGAGGCTCGCTGAAGAGATTGGTGAGGCGCTCCATGGTGTCGATGACGCCGGAGCTATGGAGAGTGGTGAGAACAAGGTGGCCGGTTTCGGCGGCTTGCAGGGCGATGAGGGCGGACTCCTCGTCGCGGATTTCTCCTAGCAGAATGATGTCTGGGCTCTGGCGCAGAGAGGCACGTAGGGCACTGGAAAAGGACGCCGTGTCGGCATTGACCTCCCGCTGCGAGAAATAGGACTTCTTGTTGTGAAAGAGGTATTCGACGGGATCTTCGATCGTCACCACGTGCCGCTGGTAGCGTTCGTTGATCCACTGCAGGCAGGAGGCGAGGGTGGTCGATTTTCCCGAGGCGGTGGGCCCGGTGATCAGGATGAGTCCGGCGCGGCGCTGCAACCAGACCTCCAGGAGATCGGGGGGGACTCCGAGGTGCTCGAAGGAGGGGATGTCTTCCTCGATGGGGCGCAGCACGGCGGAGAGCAGGCCGAGGGTCCGGTAGAGATTGACGCGGAGGCGGCGGCCGCCGGGAATCACGTAGCTGACGTCGCGCTCGAGGTCCTTCTCGGGGTCCGCACCGCAACGTTTCCAGAATTCGGCGAGGATCTTGTGCTTGATCGGTTCCCCTTCGGCCTGTTCCACCTCGCCGTGAACGCGCATGCGGGGGGGATGGTCTTCGCAGAGGAAGAGGTCGATGGCGCCGGCTTCAAAGGAGCGCTCGGCGAGTTCGTCGATGAGTTCGGACATTGGTGTCGGTTGTCGGTAATTCGGCGCCTCTGAAAACGGATTCGTCGGCCGGGGCGAGGGATCTTCGCCGCCTTCGGGCCGATGTCCACTTATTGATCCCATGATTCCGTGGCGCGGGGATCGATGACGGAATTCAGCTCATCATGGAGGGCACCGAGGGTCTCGGGATCGGACACCTTTTTTCCTTCGGTAGTCTGCACGTAGAAGGTGTCGAGGGCGGCTCCCTTTTCGGTCGCGATGCGGGCGTGCACGGTCTGCAAGCCGTGCCGGTTGACGGTGTTGAGAAGGTCGTGCAGGAGGCCGATCCGGTCGATGGCCTGGATTTCGATGAGGGTGAACTGAGGGTCGCTCTCGATATCGAGATAGGCCCGCACCGGGAAGGGAATCACTCCATCGTTGGACTCGCGGAGGTAGTTCTCCTTCACTTCCAGGTAGCGTTGAGGGTCGTAGTGCTCGTGCTGATTGATTTCGTAGAGGATCATGACGACCGACATCTGGCGGAGGAAATTTTCGATGGCCTGCATGTCGTCGGTGCACACGCGGAAGATGTCGAGCACGACGCCATCGCGGCGGGTGTAGATATCGGCCGAGAGGATATTGATTTCCTGTGCCGCGAGGGAGCAGCAGATCTTCTCGAGGAGCAGGGGCCGGTCGTGGGTCACGATGGTCAGCTCCGAATATCCCTGCTCGGGATAGGCGAGCCATTGCACCGCGGCTTCGAAAGGCGTGTTGGGACGACGTTGGCGCCGGTCGAGGTACTGCCAGATAGCGCGAATATGGGTGCCGACGCTGCGGGAATCGCGATAGCGGAAGTAGCGCTTCGGCATCTGGTTGAAGTGTTCATCGGTGATCTCGGAGTAGGGTGCGCCCAGTTCTTTGCGCACTTTTTCACGCAGGGTGTCCAATTTTTCGCGGAAGGCGGCATCGTAGGCCTCGTAGCCCTGCTTGAGGAAGGACCGTGTGGCGCGGTAAAGCTGGACGATGAGGGTTTCCTTCCATGGGGTCCAGGCCTCCTCACTGGTGCCGTTGGAGTCGATGTAGGTGAAGAGGAGGAGGGCATCCAGGAGGCGCCGTTCCTTCATCTGGCCGGCGAACTCCGCGACCACGTCGGGATCCTCGATATTGCGCTTGGTGGCGAAGCGCCAGAGGGTGAGATGGTGATCGACCAGGAACATAATGAGCTGGCGGCGGCCGTGGCTGATCTGGAGCCTCCGGCAGACCTTGTTGGCCAGCATCTGGGAGCCATCGATGTGCTCGCGGACATTTTCGGCGCGGCCGGAGTCGTGGAGCAGGACGGCGAGGTAAAGAGCGTAGGGATCTTCGATCTCGATGAAGAGCTGGCGGAAGCGCTGCTTGGCGGGGTCGTCGGAGACGAGGAGAAGATCGAGCTGGTCGATGCAGCGCAGGGTGTGCTCATCGGCGGTGTAGCGGTGGAAGAACTCGTGTTGGACGAGGCATTCGAGGGCGCCGAATTCGGGGAGGTAACGCCCCAAAACGCCGCAGCGGTGCATGAGGCGGAGGGTGCGGGCCACCTGTCCCTTGTGCTCGAGAATCGTTTGGAAGGTCTGGCGGTTGTCCGTCGAGTAGCAGAAGGCCTTGTCGATCTTGACCCAGTTGGCCTTGATGAGCTTGCGGAGCGACGGGGAGGGCCGCAGGCCGTGCTTCTGGCAGTGGAGGAAAAGGCGCAGGAGTCGCGAGGAGTCATCCTCGAAGATGGCGTCGTTTGCCTGGCTGAGACGGCCGTCGTCCGCGATGAAGCCGTCGAAGGTCCGGACCACGGGTTTTCCTGCGAAGGGGACCCAGGAGGGGAACCGGAAGGGTTTGAGGACGTCGACTTCGATCTCGGCAATTTCAAAGACGCTGGCGGTGTATTGGTGGATATTGCGGGCATGGAGGTAGTAGTCGCGCATGAGAGCCTCGATGCGGCGCAGCTTGGTGCGGTGGCGGTAATTGAAGGATTCGGCGATGACACCCTGGAAGCGGAGGGTGAGAACGTCGGTCGATTTTCCGGTGTGGTAATGGAGCGAGTTGCGGAGGCGGTGGAGGAAGTCGAAGGCCTGGCGGAGTTCGCTTCGGGCATTCGGGGTCAGAGTTTTTCTTGCCACGAGGTCATCGAGTTCCCGGGTTTCGAAGAGGGCGTCGGAGATCCAGAGCAGATTGTGAAAGTCACGCATCCCACCAGGGCTTTCCTTTAGGTTGGGCTCCTGCAGGAAGACGGTGGATGAGAACTTCCGGTAACGGTTCTCGATATCCTTGCGGCGCTCCGCGAAGAACTTTTCGCGATCCTTGTTGATGCAGTCCTGGCGGAACCGCTGCTTGAACTTGGTGAAGAGTTCCTGGTCACCTGCGAGGAGGCGGTCGTCGAACAGGGAGGTGCGGGTGATAGGATCGCCGCGGGCCTCCTTCACGCACTCGGCGATCGAGCGGGAGGCGTGGCCCACTTTGAATCCAAGGTCGAAGAGGGGATAGAGCACGTCCTCCACGACCTGGGCGAGGCTCTTGGCGACGCGATGCGAGGCCTGCGGGAGGAGGAAGAGGAGATCCAGGTCGGAACCCGGGTTCAGCATACCGCGGCCGTAGCCGCCGTTGGCTACCAGCGCGATCGAAGGGGTTTTGGAGTGGAGGGAGATGGCGGTCTCGAAGAGGGTCCGCAGGATGACGTCGATGAGGGCCGCGCGGAGCGCCGCGATTTGGCATCCACCCCCCCCGGCGTCGTGAGCCTGGCGGATTCGCTTTTCTTCCGCCTTGAGAAGGCGCTTGTAGATCGTGAGGCGCTCCCCGCGGGAGAGACTGCCGTCGCAGGCCGGTTCCAATTCGGCCCGGGCGTGTTCGGCGAGGGTTTCAGGGGGCACAAGGGAAGTTTGGACCATGTGGCGGGAAATTGAATCCCGAATTCCTATCACCGGGGGATGGGGGAGGAGTGCCGTGGTCCCGACGCGCGCGGGGAGGGTGGAAGGCGCCCGGTTTTCCAGCGTGAGGCCATGGCCCGGTCCGGCGGGGGTCGATGGTGGGGCGAGGAATCCGGCGGTGTGCCGATCACCAGGTGTAGGTCTTCTCCGCCAGGCGGGATCCCTTCCGCTCGAAGACCTCGACCACGAGTCCGCTGGTCCGCACCGTGACGCGGGTGAAATTGTCTTCCGGGCACACCTTGGTGTAGGCCACCACTTTGAAGCGGCCCGCGGTTCCAGCGTCGATGCTGCCCTTGAGGTTGAAGTGGCGCTCGGAGGGATGGGGATAAGGCCAGTAGAAGGCGCTCGAGACGACGGAGTGAACTTTCAGTCCACGTGGAGACTTCAGAGCCACCGAGAAGGAAGAGTGCACGTCGCCCGAGAAGAAGACAACTTTCCTGATCTGCTTGTCCTCGATGTAGGTGAGGAGTTCGGCACGCTGGTCCGGAAACCCGGCCCACTTGTCGTTCTTGTCGAAGTTTGTCGAGTCGGGGAAAAAGGGGACGGATGTCACGACGATCTTGGCCCGTCCCGAACCGTCGTTCAGCCAGCGCTTGACGCGGGTCATTTGCTGCCGGCTGATTATTTCCCACTTCCTCCCGAGTTCCGGCCACAACCAGCGCTCCGTCCTGCTGTCCATGACGAAGAAATCGCAGCAGCCGTCCGTGTAGGTGTACCACCACTGCCTGGGAGTTCCGACGATTCTGTCGCCGGAGACCTTGAAGAGCGGGCTGTGAGAGGCCTGGTAAGTCTGGTAGGCGTGCAGCGAGGCCGGGTAGAGAACCCTCCAGTCGTCCGCGCGCGCCTTGTGGGGCCAGTTGTCCTCGATCTCGTGGTCGTCGAGGATCATGTAGGTGGGGATGTTGGCCATGAGACGCCGGACATGTTTCTGCCCGAAGGCGGCCTGGTATCTTTTGAAGAATTCCGCGACGGTGGTGTCGGGCGCGATGGTGGTCAGGTCATCGGCATAGATCTGGTCACCCATCATGATGACCTGGTCGACGCGGCGCCCGTCCTCGACTTGCTGGAGGACGGATCGAAAGGTCTTGTCACCGCGGTTGTCGAAGAGGGAGGCGCCGAAGACCCGCAAGAGATACCGGCAGGAGCCGACGATCAGCGAGCGGGACTCGTTGTCCCGGTCCGAGGCGGTGCGGAAGGTCCCCTCAGCGGCGTCGCTCCAGTCGGAGGAGGCCGCCTGCAGGTCGATCTCTTCGGGCTCCAGGGCGCTCCAGAAGAACCCGGTTTGATAGTCATAGCGGGTGCGTGGAGCGAGTCGCCGGATCACCACCACGCCGGTCATGTCGAAATTGGGATTTACCTTGAAGATGGTGGGCTTGCTCCACGCGCTGGCGCCCCATTGGCGGTGCCGGATCACTCCAAAGGCCCGATGGGGTTGATCGCGCCGCGTGTCGAAATCGGCGCGGATCCAGATGCGGGTCCGGGTTGGTTCCGTGGCTCCCACGATGGGGCCGACGGTTGGAGAAAGCACTTTCATGATACTGCGAAGTTATGGGACCCACCGGATCCGTGGTGGAACAGGTATCCCAAACCTCGCGGACACAAGTTATGTGTCAATCGAATTGCGCGGCCGGCGCTACAGACGCTCGAGGAGCTCCCGGATACGGCCCAGGTGGATGTCTGCCGGCATGGCTTCCAGGAGCCATTCGAGATCGGGCCTGGCGCGGTCACCCTGGGCGAGTTGGAGGTGGAGAAGAGCGCGGCTCAGGCGTTCCTGGGCGTCTTTCGGGTCGAGGGCGAGAAGCACCTCGACATAGCCGAGCGCACGGTGGAACTCCTTCTCTTCGATCGCGATGGCCTTCAGGTTATAAATCATGCGCCGGATGATTTCGGGGGGCTTGGCGACCGGAAAGGCCTCGGCCTTTTCCTCCCGCCCGGAGGCGGCGAGAAGGGCATTGGCATCCTCTTGCGTCATGGGCTTCCCGCCTTCGAAGGGATCGATGATCTGCCGCTTGCCGTCTTTCTGGTAACAGGCGACGAAGTGCCCGGGAAGGCCGAGGCCGTCGACCGTGGCGCCGACGCTGCGCCCCAGTTGCACCAGCAGAAGGGACAGCGTGATCGGAATCCCTTCGCGATCGTCGATCACTTCGTTCAGGTAGCTGTTGGAACGGTTATAGTAGTCGGCACGGCTGCCATGGTAACCATTGTCGTGAAACAGGTAGGTGCGCACCGCTTCGATTCGTTGTTCGTTGGTGGCCTCCGGCGGCAGCAAGGCGGAAACCTCGCCCGTCATGCGCTCGAATTCCTCGAGGTAGGCCTCCACATCGACTTCCGGGTTGTCGAGCTTGGCGAGCAGAAGAGCGGCGCGGAGAAGTCCGCTTTTCGCGCCGTCCTCAAGGGAAGCGCCAATGGCCTTGGCAATCGCGTTGCGGTGGATGGAGCGGGCCTGTGCCTCGAGATCATCGGCGGCCACGCGCAGCTTCCCGGCCTCGCCTTTCAGGAGGGTGCGCGCCAGCTCGGGCGAGCTCGCAAGGGTCTCGAGGGCCTTCTCGTTGCCGGGCTCCCTGGCGAGCCTCGCGACCTGTTTTTCGAGCCGCGCCACGAGTTCGGCGGGAGCCGCTTCCTGTGCCAGATCGGCGCCGATCCGAAAGCGCCGGAAGGTGGCGGTGGTTTGCCGGAACTTCGCCAGGCCGGCCTTTCCGCCCCGCAGCCCGGCGTCGTCGCGGGCGACCACCTTTTCGCCATTGACGAAGCCGGTGATGGTCTCCTTCTCGACGCGGACGCGGAGGCGGTTCCAGTCGCCGGGGCGATAGGCCTCCGTCTCGATCTGGTCGAGGATGGTCCAGGAAAAGACGTTGGGACCGTCGAAGCGGGTGAGACGGAGGCTGCCGCCGCTGGGGTAGAACCCGTAGTGCCGGTCGCCGCCGTCGGAGGCGAAGATCAATCCCGCCGCCCCGGCCTCGTCGTCGAGCCGCACATCCACCGCCACCTCGTAGGGCACTTCGGGCACTTCCTGGCTGGAAAGACAGAGGCTCCGTCCGCCGAATCCGTCGCCGGGTTGCTCCACCGAGATGCGTCCGGCGCGTTGCTTCCAGCGGGCCCCCATCAAGGTTGTCCATCGCTTGGGATCGAGTTGGCCGATCTTGAGCCAGTTTTTCATGGGGACCGGATTCGGTTTCGCCAGGAGACGCTGCAGAGCTCCGACCGGAACCGCGAATCCGAGGTTATCGGTCACGGCCGATTTCATGGTGAGCAATCCGTGCACGCGCCCGGCCCGGTCGAGGAGGGGGCCACCGCTGTTACCGGGCTCGATGGGGATGGCGATCTGGATTAACGAGATGCCGTCGAAGTCGCGCAGGGCGGAGACCACCCCGCGCACCACGCTGAATTCGAGACCGTGCGGCGCGCCCATGGCGACCACCTCGGCGCCCTGCGAAAGGGTGCCGGGATCCGCGAGGGGGACGGGGGTGAGATCCTTGGCATCGATGCGAAGCACCGCGAGATCGAGCTTGGCGTCCCAGGCATGAATGCCGGTGACCTTGTGTTCCGCGCCGTCCTCGAAGCGGACGGTGAGAGGGCGCGACTCTCCGATGACGTGGGCGCAGGTTGCGATGAGCCCATCCTCCGAAACCACGAAGCCGCTCCCGGTCCCGGCCGTCTTTCCGGCCCGGTCGCCGTGGGTGATGACCACCGAGGATTTGCGAACCTGGGCGGCGAGTTCCTCGACGCTGCGCGGCCCCGCGCCATTGGGTTGGACTTCAGCCGCTGGAGGGTTTTCAACTGGTGGGGAGTCTCCGGGGGCGGGAGCGCCCTTCGGTTCCACCGCGTGGACCGCGGCGACCATGGCTGCGAAGGCAAGGGACAGCGCCGTGCTACGAATCATGGGCAGAGCTTAGCGCCCCGGGCCCGCCGGTGCCACCGGGAAACTCGCGGAATCGCGGCGGGGTTTTCTTCGGTTGCCTCATGGCCGGAAATGCGCTAGCAGGGGAGACGATGAAAAGGTCTTTCGCGGGCGTGGTTGCGGCCGCCCTCCTGCTGGCGACGGATCCGTTGGCGGCACATGATTTCTCGCTCGGCTGGTTTACGGTGGATGGGGGGGAGGCACGAGCAGCGGGGGAGGATTCTCGGTGAGCGGGACGGTGGGCCAAGCCGATGCCGGTGAGCTGAGCGGAGGGAATTTTTCGGTTATCGGCGGATTCTGGGGAGTGGTGGCGGTGATCCAGACCGAAGGCGGGCCGCTGCTCAGCGTGGTGCGCCCGTCCGGAACCGGGGCGGTGACAATCAAGTGGACCTTGCCGGACGACGGCTGGGTGCTGCCCCTCGCCCCGGTCGTGCACGGACAGAACAGTCTCTTCACCTACCAGGGGCATCTTCGCCAGAACGACCAGATCGCGAGCGGTTTGTTCGACTTCGAAGTGCAGCTCTTCGACGGCCCGGCGCCGGGCGGCGCGAACCTCACCGGGGTCTTTCCCTATAACGCGGTGCAGGTCGACGAGGGCTTGTTCATGCTCGATCTCGACTTCGGGGCGGGCGTCTTCGAGGGCCCGCAGCGCTACCTCGAGATCAAGGTGCGTCCGAACGGAGGCGGAGTCTTCACCAAGCTCAGTCCCCGCCAGCGCCTGTCCGCCGCCCCAAATGCCATTTACGCCCAGAAGGCGGGAGGGCTGCAGGCCGGCATCAACTCCACCATCTTCGGGACGGTGACGTTCGATCCGTTGAGCGGGCCTCCTTTCCAGGTGGACGGCACCACGAAAGTGCCCAACCTCAATGCAGATTTGCTGGACGGCTTCGATTCCTCCGCCTTCGTGAAGCGGGCCGGCGACAGCATGATCGGCAAGCTGACCGTGAACGGGCCGGGCGGGCTCGCCACCTTCAGTGAGCCGGGCAGCTTCTTCGGTAACGACGTGGCCGTGGCGGGAACCGCCGACTCCGGGCTGGGGATCGGGGTGATCGGGTCGTCGAGCGGGGATCTCGGGGCCGGAGTGGTCGGGAATGGGACCGGGGATGGCGGGACCGGAGTCTACGGCTCCGTCCTTGCCAGTGCGGGCGCAGACGGCAAGGCTATCCACGTCGCCAGCTTCCACTACGCAGCCTCTACCGATTCCTCAGCAGCCAGCAAAAGCTCAACGTCGACAACGCCTACTTCAATGTCATGTCCTACCACGAGGCCGCCAGCAAGGACACTGTCGAGAACCGCATGACCGAGCTGCAGCTGGACCGCGAGGCGGACACTGCCAACACGGACCGCGCCGCATTTGTCACCGGCCGGACCGTGTTTCTCAGCCCCTCGGGCTTTGATACCTTCCCGTTCATCGGAAGCAGCATGTTTCCCCACCGCACCCTCAACCGCGGCCAGATCGTGGCCGATCCCAATGGCGGCGATATTCTCCTTCTGCGTCCCGCCAATTACGACGAACAACTCACCATCAACAAACCGCTCACCATTCGCGCCACGCGGGCCGGGTGGGTGACGATTGGAAAGCCGTAAGGAAGCCGCCGGGGGTTGTGCCTGGCGGCAAACCTATCCCGCGAAGCAATCCTCGGCCGGATTGTTGCCGCAACTCTGGGTGGCGCGGCCACTTGCGGCCAGGTGCACAAGGCAGTGATAGACCTCCTCGGGGTCGGCACCGAGAGAGGCGGCGATTTGCGCCGCGGTTTGCGAGTCACCTGTTAGAGCGTTTTTCACCGCGCCTAACAACTCCAGAAACGTTGCGGCGGCCTTCTTGCCGGCTTCCACCCCGGGCTGGTGGTAGGCGTTGATGTTGACGAGGCTGGCGTAGAACGAGACGGCGCGTTCGAAGAGGGCGATGAGGGCGCCGAGGCTGGTCTCGTTGACTTCTTCGATGGAGATCGTGATCGAGCGCCGGCCGGACTCGTGAAGCGCCCTGCGGGTGCCGCGCAGGAAGCCCTGCAGGTAGTCGCCGGCCGTAAAACCGTCGTCGTCGACCTCGATGGACTCGCCGGTGCGGCCTTTGCGGACTTCGAGGAAAGTGGCAAAGAAGTTGTGGACGCCGTCGCGGAGCTGCTGGAGGTAGGCGTGCTGATCGGTGGAGCCCTTGTTGCCGTAGACTGCGATGCCCTGGTGGACCTCGTTGCCATCGAGGTCGAGGCGTTTTCCGAGGGACTCCATTATGAGTTGCTGGAGGTACTTCGAGAAGAGGGCGAGGGAATCCTTGTAAGGGAGGACCACCATGTCTTTTTCGCCCCGGCCCTTGCCCTCGTGGTGCCAGGCGAGGGCGAGTTGCATGGCGGCGTTGCGGGACAGATCCGGTTGCCGCGTGTGCTCGTCCATGGTGGCGGCACCGGCCAGGAAGGCATCGATATCGAAGCCCTGCAGGGCCATCGGGACGAGGCCGACGGTGGACATGATGGAGGTGCGGCCGCCCACCCAGTCCTCCATCGGGAAGCGGGCCAGCCAGTTGTGTTCTTCCGCGAACTGGTCGAGGCGGGATCCTTCGCCGGTGATGGCAGCGGCGTGGAGGCCGAAGTCGAGCCCGGCTGCTTGGTAGGCAGCCTTCGCTTCGAGCATGCCATTGCGCGTTTCGGGGGTGCCGCCAGACTTGGAGATGACGAGCGTGAGGGTCTTGGCGAGGCCGCCGACCTCGGTGAGGGTGCGGTCGATACCGTCGGGATCGGTGTTGTCGAAGAAGAAAGTCCGCATTCCTGCGGAGGGACGCAGGGCGTCGTAAATGAACTGCGGACCAAGGGCCGAACCGCCGATTCCGATAATGAGGAGTTGCTCGAAGTTACCGCTGCCGGGAGGAGCGATCTCTCCGGCATGAACCCGCGAGGCGAAGTCGCGGAGCCGGGCGCGCGGACCCGTGATGGCGGAGCGGATGTCTTCGTCGGGCGCCAGTTCCGGCTTGCGCAGCCAGTAGTGACCGACCATGCGATCCTCGTCGGGGTTCGCAATGGCGCCGCGTTCCAGCGCCTGCATGTCGGAGAATGCTTTCACAATCTTTTCCTTCATCCCGTTGGAGAAAGACGGCGGGATGTCCATGAGTGAGGTGTCGAGGGAGAAGCCCACCTCAGGGTGGCGGAGTAGAGTGGTGCTGTAGGTCGCGAAGGACATGGGGGAAGGTCGGAAGGCGGAAGTCGCAGCTCGGAAAGTCGCAGGTCGCAGGTCGGGGGGCCGCCTAGCAACCGATGATGGACGTGATGGTGTGGTCACCGAGCTTCTCGCGCCCCTTGAGGAATTCGAGTTCGATGAGGAAGGAGACCGAGACGATCTGGGCCTCGAGCTGGTCGAGGAGGCGCACCGCGGCAGCGGCTGTGCCACCGGTGGCGAGGAGGTCGTCGACGAGAAGGATGTTTTCTCCGGGGCGGACGGCGTCCTGGTGGATCTCGACCACTGCTTCGCCGTATTCGAGGGAGTAGGCTTCTTCCTTGGTGGTCCAGGGGAGCTTGCCTTTTTTGCGGATGGGAATGAATCCGGCCTTGAGGCGGTCAGCCACGGCGGCGGCGAAGATGAAGCCGCGGGCGTCAATGCCGACCACCTTGTCGATTTGCTGGCCGTGGGCGGTTTCGGCGAGGAGGCGGATGGAGGTCTGGAAGAGGTCGCGGTCTCCGAGGATGGGAGTGATGTCCTTGAAGACGATGCCGGGTTTCGGGAAGTCGGGGACGTCGCGGACGGCGGCGCGGAGGTCGTTGGCGTCGGGCATGGGCGGGAGTTAGCGGGTTGGTGGTGGTTTTGACAGCTTGAAGACGGAAACCGCGAGGGGACGCTCATTCGGAATCCGGCAACAATATGCGGGCCTGATCCGCCGGCCGATTGTGGAGTTGACCGGGATGGAGTTAAGGGACGCGGAACTTTCACTTGCATGAAAGAGAGGCGGGGACCATGGAAGGGCCATGGCGCAATGGCTGTTAATCGCAGCAACGGTTCTGGCCGTGTTGGGCGGGACGCTGGGCTTGCTGGCCGTGCGGCACGGCTACCGCAGCCGCTGGACGGTGATTTGCATGCTGGCGACCTTCGTCTGCCAGTTGGGAGTGCTGGGAGTGCGGGGGGAATTGCGGGGGAAGTGTCCGTTGGGCGACTATGGCGAGATCCTGGCCTTCTTGGCGTGGTCGCTGGTGCTTTTCTACCTGGTGGTGGGACCTGCCTACCGGATTTCGCTGTTGGGGCTCTTCACTGCCCCGGTGGTGACAATCTTCCAGGTGGTGGCGATCGGGTTGCTGGAAGCGAATCCGGAACGGGTGTACGAGGTCAATGCCTGGGGTGAAGCGCACGCCGCCTTCTCGGTGCTGTCATACGGGGCGTTTGCGCTGGCTGCGGTGGCAGCCTTGATGTTTCTCGTCCTCAACAAGAAGCTCAAGGACCACGAACTTGGCTCCAGCCTGTTCAAGAATCTGCCGCCGGTGCGCTCCCTCCTGGATTCGGTTGTGCGGCTGACCGCGCTGGGGGCGGGAATCCTGACGGTGGGGATCGTGGCGGCCTTTATGATGCGGAGAGGCGAGGACGCGTTGCCGCACCTGGTTGCGGCAATGGCGACCTGGGCGGCTTACCTCGGGTTGCTGGTCATGCACTTCTGGCGCGGGATCACTCCGCGCCGGATGTCGATCGGCGTGATGAGCCTATTCGTTCTTTCCCTGCTCGTTTTTGCCTTCGTGTGATGGAAATCGTTTGCCTCGGTCTCAATCACCACACCGCCCCGGTGGAGGTGCGGGAGCGCTTCGTCGTGAGCGAGAACAAGCTGGGTGCAGAGGCGAAACGATTGTGCGAATTGGACGGAATCGCGGAAGGGGTGGTGCTGTCGACCTGCAACCGGACGGAGTACTATGTGGCTGCAGACGATCATCGCATCGCGCGGGAAGAGCTTCGCGAGTTCTTGCAAAGCCACGCCGGGATGCGTTTGCGGGCCGAGCACCTCTACGAGATGGAGCGGGCGGAAGTGGCGCGGCACCTGTGCCGGGTCGTGTCGGGATTGGACTCCATGGTGCTGGGAGAGACCGAGATTTTCGGCCAGGTCAAGAAGGCCTACCGGGCTGCCCTGGAGAGCGGGAGCACCTCGCGGATCCTGAACAAGCTCTTTCAGAAAGCCTTCGGAGTAGGCAAAAAAGTGAGGACTCACACCGGGATCCAGGAGGGGCAGACCTCGGTGGGGAGCGTGGCGGTCGATCTTGCCGAAAAGATCTTCGGCCATCTCCGGCACAGCCGCGTCATGTTGATCGGGGCGGGGGAAATGAGTCGCACTACCGCGAAGAGCCTTCTCTCGCGCGGTGCGCACAGCATTTTCGTGACGAATCGCTCACTTGACCGGGCCGAGGAACTGGCCCGCGAACTGGATGGGCAGGCGGTCCGCTTCGATGACTGGCAGAGGGTTTTGGAGGAGGTTGACGTGGTGATTTCCTCGACCGGCGCGCCGCATGCGTTGGTGGACCGCGAGCACGTCGAAGCGGTGCGCCGGAAGCGGCGATTCCGTCCGCTTTTCCTGATCGACATTGCGGTGCCGCGCGACATCGATCCGGCGGTGGGAGAGATCGAGGAAGTCTACCTTTACGACATCGACACCTTGCAGGAAATCGCGGTCGAGGCCAAGGGGCACCGCGCCGACCAGATCAAGGCCTGCGAGAGGATCATTGACCAGGAGCTGGCGAAGAGTGGATTGTTTGAATCGTCGTGAGCGAGGAGCTTCAAAACATCGTAATCGGAACACGGGGCAGTGCGCTGGCGCTCGCGCAGGCCGGGCTCACCGAGAGCGCCCTGCAGGCGGCCCATCCGGAACTGGAACTCGAGCGCAAAGTGATCATGACCACGGGGGACCGGCGGGTCGACGTGCCGCTCGCCGAGGTAGCCAGGGCGGAGGGACACCTCGACAAGGGGGTCTTTATCAAGGAGCTTGAAGTGGCCCTGGCGAACGGCGAGATCGACGTGGCGGTGCACAGCCTGAAGGACGTCCCGAGCGAGCTGGAAAAGGGATTCACAATTGCGGCGGTGTTGCCTCGCGGCCCCATCGCGGACGTCCTGATTACGAGGGAAGGGGGCGGGCTTCGCGGATTGCCGGACGGTGCGACGGTGGCGACCAGCTCGGTGCGGCGCCAGCGGATGCTGCGGTGGTTGCGGCCGGCATTGCGGGTCGTGGATATTCGCGGCAATGTTCCGACCAGGATCCGGAAGTTTCACGAGTCCAGCGAGTTGGACGGGGTTTTGCTGGCGGAAGCGGGATTGCTGAGACTGGGGCTGCTGGGGGAGGGCACGGTGCAGAGCGAGGGCAGGACCGCGACCGCCGAGGTTCTGGATCCGGAGCGGTTTCTTCCCGCCGCAGGTCAGGGAGCGGTGGCCCTCGAGGTGAGGGCGGGAGATGAGAGGATGAGGCGAAGCTGTGAGGCGGTGGACCACGCCGAGACCTCCCTGTGCGTGACGGCGGAGCGGAGGTTCCTGGAGCTGCTGGGAGCGGATTGCGAGACGCCGGTAGGGGTATTGAGCAGGGTGACGGGTCGGGATTTGATTTTGCGGGCGGTGGTGTTTGAGGAGGGAGAAGTGGAACCGATGATTGGAAAGGTCGCCGGAGCACGAGCCGACGCGGACCGTTTGCCGGAAAGATTGTTAGAAAGCCTCGAACGGGGAGCCGGGCCTGGCGCTTGAAAAGCGCCGCCACGTAACTGAGAACGAACTCGATGACAGGAAAATGCTATCTGGTCGGCGCAGGCCCGGGAGATCCGGGCTTGATAACGGTGAAGGGACGCGCGTGCCTCGAGAAGGCGGATGTGCTGATCTACGATGCGCTTAGCAGCGCCGAGTTCCTGCGCTGGGTCCCGGAGGCCTGCGAGAAGATCTACGCCGGGAAGCGCGCCAAGACGCACGCCATTCCGCAGGAGGAAATCAATGCGCTGATCGTGGAAAAGTCGCAGGCGGGGAAGACGGTGGTGCGCTTGAAGGGGGGCGATCCCATGATCTTCGGACGGGGCGGAGAAGAAGCTGCAGAGCTGGCGGCGGCCGGCGTTCCCTTCGAGATCGTGCCCGGAATTTCGTCGGCGATCGGCGGGGCGGCTTATGCGGGAATTCCTGTCACGCACCGCGAGCACTGTTCGCAGCTCACTCTCTTCACGGGCCACGAGGATCCCACCAAGGAAGGGACGAGCCTCGACTACCAGAAGCTGGCCGAAGCGGAGGGGACGAAGGTCTTTCTCATGGGCATCTCGCGCTTGCCCGAGATCACGCGGGAGCTGATCGCGAACGGGGCGGACGAAGCGACGCCCATGGCGCTGACGCGCTGGGCGACCACCGGGCGGCAACGGACGATCGTGGGAACCCTGGGCACCATCGCCGACCTCGCGGAGAAGGAGGGGTTCAGTTCGCCGGCCGTGGCCGTCATCGGGGACGTGGTGAAGGAGCGCGCCAGGATCAACTGGTTCGAGTCGCGGCCCTTGTTCGGCAAGCGGATTGTGGTGACACGGACGCGGGAGCAGGCCGGAGAATTGAGCGCGCGCTTGTCGGACCTGGGCGCGGACGTGATGGAATTGCCGACGATCCGCATCGAGCCGCCGGAGGATGCCAGGGCCTTTGCGCACCTGGTGCAGGACGTGCACACTTACGACTGGGTGGTCTTCACCAGTCCGAACGGAGTGGAGAAGTTTTTCGAAGGCTTTTTTACGGCCTACGACGATGCGCGGAGTTTCGGGAAGCCCCGCATCGCGGCGATCGGACCCAGTACTGCGAAGAAAATCGCCGAGTATCGCTTCACAACCGATTTGATGCCCGAGAAATTCGTGGCGGAGGGATTGGTGGAGGCCTTCGCAAAAGAGGCCATCGAAAACCAGACCATCCTCTGGGTGAAGGCCGAGGAGACGCGCGACGTGATCTGCGAGGAACTCATGAAGCAGGGGGCGATCGTCGACAAGTGCATCGCCTACCGGACCGTGCCGGAGACCGACGATCCCACCGGGGCGGCCGAGCGCTTCAGGGAAGAAGGGGCGGACGTGGTGACCTTTACGAGTGGATCGACGGTCGAGAACTTCTTCGTGCTGGGTCTGCCGTGGCCCGGGGGATGCCGCGCCGCAAGCATCGGTCCGGTGACGAGCGAGGCCTTGCGCGCGGCTGGTCACGAGCCCGGGATCGAAGCCACGAAATCAGACCTCCCTGGCCTGGTGGAGGCCATTTTGCAGGCTTGCGGGAAGGCCTGATCTTTGCATTCTTCCCCTCCGCCGCGACAGCCGAACAGCCAATGTAGCTCAGGGGTAGAGCAGGTCATTCGTAATGATCAGGTCGTCGGTTCAAATCCGACCATTGGCTCGTTGATAATCAGATAGTTACGCAGACGCGCTCTGTTAGAGAAAATCGCGGTGCCCGACTG
>Ga0310121_10002429_pt1 | contig 17696 bp, 9 predicted proteins | sample CB27_Tmax_986_MG_FD_203504 | JGI IMG/M metagenome (GOLD analysis project Ga0310121, IMG submission 203504) | Marine microbial communities from Western Arctic Ocean, Canada - CB27_Tmax_986 | ecosystem: Environmental > Aquatic > Marine > Oceanic | place: Canada: Western Arctic Ocean | collected...
TGTCCCTTTGTGGGTTTGCGTGGATCGGCATCCACCGGCCAGTCCCATCACCAACGCCAGCGCGATGGTCATCCAATGCACGTGTCGGTTCACGGGGTCTTTCTCTCTTCCGCGACCAAGGTCGTAGGCGATTCGCCGTGTTGGGCATGATCGTCTCGATGTTGTTCATGGAAGGTCTGCCCCTTCTTGGAGGGAGGACCGTACATCTGGTATTCCCAATCCGAGTTCTTGGCATCGGGGATGCCCACAGCGTAGTTTTCCAGAACCACCGAGTCGCCCCCGCTGCGCATGACCACACCGCCCCAGTGATAATTCCAGGTGCTGTCCTCTTGACCCGCCTTGGCTTTGCCACCGGTTGAAATGGTGTAGGCTTGGCCCACTTCGGGCTGTGCGTAGCGGTTGATCTCGACCTTCTTGTCGAAATCGTCCTTTTCTTTGGCCGACATGGCGTCGTAATACTTCATGTACACTTGCTCCATATAATACTCGGCGGCGCCCATGCGTTGACGGCCGGTTTCTTCGGTCTTCTTTGCATTCTCAACGCCCTTGGCGTCTCCCGCCGCTTCCGCGGCTGTCCGGGCGCTCATGGCGGCGATCACATCCTGAACGGCTTGCGAATAGATCGTGTTCATTCGGTTCAACTGACTCTTATCCGCGGGCGTAAAGAGATGGTCGAAGTGTTCGTTCATGATTTCCCATTTCATGCGATTGGGGCCACCGCGGGTCTGCGTGTGCTGTTGTGCTCCCTTCTTGTCGTTGTATTCGGCTGTGCGGTCACCACCGCCTGTTCCTTTTCCGGCGCCCATCACGTCCCCTCCGGCGCGACCGCAGTCGGCCCAAATGGTCATGGCGTCGCCCTCAGTGCCCGTCGCCACGTTCTTCGGAGCGACTTTGGTCAACGATTTGGTCCCCGATCCATCGGGGGCGGGCCCGCGAATGGTGTGGCCATCCGGCTCCAAGCGAATGACACTTTCAGCCGCTTTCAGGGTCGCGGAAGCGGCGGGAATCATCGACGATTCGGTCCACAGTTGGTGGGAACCGTATTTGCTGTCTTGCCCTACGGCCATTTTTCCGTCGTCGGACAGACGGAGTCCTTTGCCCGCCTTCCAGCCCTGTGTTCGCTGTTCTGTATTGGACAACTTGGTGAAGCACTGAACGTTTTTTTGTTGTACGTCCGAGTGGCCGCTTGAGCCACCTGCCATGGAGTCCAAGAGAGATTCGGCGCTTTCGCCACGTACGACCGCATCGGCGACGGTGTCCGCGTGGTTTTCGTAGGCATCGCCCACTTGTCCGACCCCACCGGAGAGGCTGACGCCCGCACGTTGTTGGACCGTATGAGCGGCCTCGTGCGCGGCCAGGTGCAAGCTGGGAGACGACTTGAACGCCACTTGACTGCCGCTGGCGTAGGCTTCGGCGCCCATGGCCGTGGATGCTTCTGCTGCATGTCCGCCCACGTGGGCTTGCACGTTGGAGATGTCGTGTCGCCCAAAGGCCTGTTGAATGATCTCGGCATGCGGCAACGTGCTTCCGGAACCCTGGGTTCCCTGGGCTGCCAGCTGGTGGACATCGCCCGAGGGCGCGCCGGCACCATGAAGCTGCACGTTGGGGCTGTTCTTGCGTTGGATGGCACCGCCGGGACGCAATGCGGCCGCTTGGGCCTCGTAACCCGATTCGGTGGCGGCTTCGTCAAGAGAGGCTTGGACGTGCGAAGGAGAGGATATGGGTGTGGCCTTGGATTCGCAGCTGGAATGTTTCTGAACAGTGGGCTTCTTAAATGCCATGGGATCTCCGATCCGTTGCGGGCACGATGGGAACATTGTTTACCTCGCATCGCGTCTGCTCACCCGCGGAGCCGACGATAACACACTCCTTTCGAGCAAGGTCCGTGCCGAAAGGAGGAATCGGAGCTATTTCGGCGCATACCCCTTTAATTTCACTGCATTGCACCGTTGCCATCGAAATACTGAAGCGATCTTTTTTCGTAGCGGGGTGTTCATCCCCCAGCAAGTGGGGACAGAAAACCGCTCAAGATTGAGGTGTGTATACCACAGCGAGGTGAGCCACCCTCGCCCCCGCTCCTTTGCTCAGGGGGCCATGACGAAGGGGTAGTCGATGATGTCTATCCGGGGACGGGATGGCTTCGTCCCTAGTTCTCGGTTGTTGAGGGTCAGCCGCGCGCGTACAGCCCGCGTCTCGGCTTGTGTGGACCGGTTTTGCAGCCAGTCCAAGGGGGTGGTGCTCCCCGCCACCATGATCCGGGTGATGTCTCCCCGCGGAGTCTCGCGCAGGGGCAACCACGATTGGTCTTCGGGGATTGTTAGGGTCCAGTCCTCGGTCTCTGGACGTTTTTCGATGGTTTCGGCTGAGCCGTTGTTGAAAAATGTGATCACGTACACATGGCCACTTTGCTTTCCTTTGAGTTGGATGCGAATTCGATCCTTGCTTTGGACGGGATCGGTGATGGCGTTCACGACGGACTCAAACGCACCCACGGTTGTCTGGCGCTGGCGTTGCAGGTTGGCTGTGACGTGAACAGGACCGGTGGGAGTACCACCCGCAAATTCAAAACCACCGGACGTTTCTTTTGGCTTGGCAACCGCAAAGAGCGGCTGGGTAGGATCCCCACTCTCCAGCAGCACAAAGAGACGGTCTTCGATGGCGGTGGCCAATCCATGCAGACGCTCGGGAGGAATGGGTGGCGAGAGGAGCCGGCGGATCTCTTCAAGGGCCCAACCGGCTCGACTGCGACGCTCTCCCCAGGCGTCGGTGCTTTGATCACTGCGATTTGGTTGACAGATGTCGGCGGCGGATTGCTGCCAAAGCGCCGCACCCGCTCTCAATTGGTGACCGATCTGTTTCCACTTTTGAGCGTGATCCGTCTGCGTATTCAGGGGCGGTCGCTGCAACGCTTTTCCCAGGGTCTCCCGGACCCGCTTTGTGTCCGAAGCCGTATCGAAAAAGGGCTGCTCACATGCGGAGGGCGTCTGCGTAGTGGGTGTTGCGTCCGGCGGACTGACGGAGTCCGTCTTCCCCCACGGGTTCATCCAAAACACGACCCCAACGGCCAGGAGGAGTGCACCCATGGCGGCAGCCCATCGGCCGGTCCCGCTCGTCGGTCGCGCAGACGGCTCTTCGACCGATTGACTGGGGGTGACACCGGTGATGTCCATTGCGTCAGCCGCCGCAGAGGTGCTGACGGATGGCGCGTGAATCGCGGTGCCCTCGTCCTCGGAGGGCATCACGGCGTCGCGTAAGAGGCCACGGAGTGTGGACGCGCTCCCGGGCCGCTGCGCGGGATTCTTGGCCATGGCCGTCAACACGACTTGGCAGAGCCGTTCAGGGATTGGAATGGAAGATGTGGCGCTGATCAGCGGCGGCGGCGGCTCTCTGAGGTGGGCCACCATCAATTCAGCAACGGTGTCCGCGTGAAAGGGCATGTCGCCCGTGAGGAGCTCATAGAGGATGATCCCCAACGTGTAGATGTCGCAGGATGGGGAGATGGGTTTGTTTCGAATCTGTTCGGGGCTCATGTATTGAGGTGTCCCGATCACCATGTCGGTGCCGGTCAGTTTCAGGTCCGGGGATTCACTGGTTTTGGCGATCCCAAAGTCCAGGACCTTCACGAACTCTTCGTTGGTGTTTGTGCCGGGCAGCAAGAAGATGTTCGCCGGTTTCAGGTCGCGATGAATTACGCCCGCTTTGTGGGCGGCGTCCAGCGCTTCGCACACCTGGGCCATCAGGTGGATCGTACGCTCCGGAGCGAGTGGCGCCTCGTGTTCCATCGCCTCTTCCAGGGTGCGCCCCTCCAGCAGCTCCATGACCAAAAACAACTCCCCATCATCGGTCGATCCCGCTTCATGGACGGTGACGATGTGGGGATGATTGATCCGACTAACGGCTTCGACCTCTTTCAGGAAACGCTGTTTGTACTCCTCGTTATCGGCTACCTCTGCGCGTATCATCTTGATGGCGACCGGGCGATCACTCATGGAATGTTGGATGGCCCGGTAGACCTCTGCGAAGCCGCCGCTTCCGAGCTCGCCTTCAATCGTGTATCGGCCCAGGATGACCTGACCGGTGCGGTCGTTTGAGTCTTGGCTCACCGGCTGTCGCCTCGTTTCAGAGCCCTGTTCATATCATCGAATTGCATGACGAAGAGTTTTGCACGCAGGCTGTGAGGGGGCAAGGGGCGCCCCAGTGTCAAGCGCCACCGCTCACCCCGTGGATCGGAAAACTTGCAGCCCTTGGATCAATTCCGTCGGATCCAGTCGTCCTTCCTCATATAGCGATCGGCGGCGGCCCCGGTATTGGAAAATTAACTGTGCTACCATCCCCGGCCAATGGGTTTGAAATCCTGGTCGTCGGTGGTGGAAGCACTGAGAGGCAGCTTGGTGAAACGAGCGTACTCCATGACGGGCCGCGTCTATCGAGGAGCCGGATTTCCGGAACCTGAAGATTTGGCTCAAGGGACGATCCATAAGTTGATTCGAGCATACGGAGAAGACAGCCTCCGAGACCGGCCGATCGGCCAATTGTATTCATTGGCCTACCGAACCTTGCACCGTCTGGTGCTGGACGAGTTTCAGCGTCGGCGAGAGGTAATGTGGGCCGCAAACACGCAATCCGACGACGCGCCTGAGCCGGTATCTGCCGGGCCCGGACCCGAGCAAATGGCCATGAAAGGTCAGCGTGCCCGCGCCTTCCACGGGTGTTTGTCCGAACTCACCGAGCACGCACAGCGTTTTCTGACCTTGTCGTTTGAGTTGGGGAGCGCCGCTGCCGCCCAGTCGGAAAACGGCTGGCCGGACGGAAGCACCAGCAATGCCTGTCACATCCGCCGAAAACTCATTGGACGGCTTAAGGTGTGTGTGAGAGGGCGGCTCGACGAGCCGATGGAGGAACCAGCATGACTATTCATGCGGATCAACACGACGATCGCCTCCTGCAATTTGCGCTTGCGGATCCGGACCATCCCGTCTGGGAGGACATTGTTGGTCAACTGGTGGCGTGTGAGGATTGCCGTGCAAGCGCCTATGCCTTGGCGGACGACTTGCCCACTCTGGTGCACAGTCTCGGTCTGAGTCCGGAGACGGCCTCCGCGCGGGCCGACGAGCTCGTGCACCGCTTGGATGAAGTCCTCGACGAGGCGATGCAACGCCTGGCATCACAAGACGCCCCTGCCGGCTCGATCGCGCCGCCACGTCGTTCATGGCTCGCATGGGGATGGATGCCATTGGCTGCAGCCGTGGCCGCGAGCCTTGTCATCGTACTTTGGCCATCTCCTCCATCCACCCCCGAGGGCGCCGATTGGGCTCCTGTCGCGGAGGTGCTTGTTCCAGAACAAGCGGCGCAGGCCACGGACGATGTTATCGAAAAGTTGACATCGAAGGGGCTTGGCATGGCCGGGTCGGCCAAGCCGCATGACTTCTTGGTGGGGTACGCCCGTGGGTTGGCGCGTGATCTTCGCAAGAGCGAACGTGGCGAAGACCAAAAACGGCTCCAAGATATGCTGGTTGTACGGGGCGTGCTGGAACCGACTTGCGTGACACCCGCGTGCAAGGCCGGTAGCACCGCGTACACGTTGCTGCGCGATCTGGATGAAGCGAGTGCTGCTCGGATACTCCGCTCCCCCGATGCCTTACAAATCGTCGCATGGGCGCGTACGCAGCCTCACTTAACCGAGCCTGCCCAATCGCTGCACGATCGGACCGCGGCGCCTACTCCCAGCCCGGAAGAGATCGCCGCGTGGCGCGCCTTGGTTGTCCGGGCGTTGGACGGTGGTGGACGCGCTTCCTCCGGAGACAGCCCATGAAATATTTTCATGCCCTCCAACCCTTAACTGCAGAGACGGTCCCGCACCAGAGGTCCATATGAATTGCGTTGTTCGCCCATTGTTTTTTCTGGTTTTTGTGCTCTTGGGTAGCGCGTTGGCGCCAGAACCGGCGTGGGCGCTCCGCGCTCCGGATTGCGGGGACTTTGAGCGGGCGAAGAAGGCGTCCTATTCCGATGCCTACATTGAGGACGCGCTGAAGGTGTGGAATCGTGTGCAGCGCCCGGTCAATGGATTGACGGGCCGGCGCACCTCGATCCAGATTTTGTCACCCAGCGCCCAATCGGTGGAAGGCTACCAGTTTCCGGCGTTGGCCATGATCTGTGAGGGTGCGCCCCCCACGGTCTACGTGACCTATGCGATGTTGGAACTGGTGTACAAAGAGAAGGCGTACCCCAAGGATTTCCTAGCCTTTGTGTTGGGTCACGAGCTTGGCCATCGGGTGAATGACTTCACGGGCGCTGGGATGATCGCCCCGGCTTCTCAGCGTCCCGGAAAGGGACACGATGACGAAGCCATGGCCGACATGCGCGCGGCGTTCTACACGGCTGTGGCGGGATTTTCGAGTTGGAAGGTCGCACAAGGCAAGCTGGTGGACACCTTCTTGGCGATCGAGGCCGGCATGCGGGGGCCCGCGGTGAAGCGTCGCCGAAAATTCCTTCTCAACGCGCTCAAGAGCTTTGATGGCTATGAGAACCTCTATCAATCGGCGGTCGCCTTGACCTTTGGCGGCGAGTTGGGAGCCGCCCAACGGCTCCTGGCGTGGGCCGATGAATTGGTCGCCAAACACAAGGTGCCCTTGGCGGAGCTGAAAGTATTGCGCGCCTTGGTGTTGATCATGGAGGCCGCTCCCGACGCGCCGTGGTTGGTGGAGGGGGGTCTACCGCTGGACCTGAGTAGTCTTCGATGCATGCCGCTCTTTCCGGGTCACACGGGGTTGGTCGAGAAAGCCAAGAAGGGACCGGTGCGAAGCGCAGACGAGCTGAAGAGTGAACGCGCTGGGAGGCTCTTGCGACGCGCCCGCCGCCTCTTGGACCAATCCACCGATCTGGGGGCCGATCCATTCATTGTGGCTTCAGCCCAGGCATGCGCGGCGTTTTATCTGGGGTATCCCAAGGAAGCGCGTCGCTGGGAACGCAAGGCGCGCAAGGCCATGCCAAAACGTGCGCCCAAGGCGGTGCGGACTGCGCTCAACAGCAACTGTGCGTTGATTCACTTCATTCGTTTCCTCGACGCCAATCCCCTGCCGGAATCGAGCGATGTGGACAACGCCCGGGGTTGGTCCGGCGCGCTTCGGCAAGCAGCATCCAAGATGGGCGCCAACCGGGAGCTCATGGGGTATGTGGACGCGTTGGTGCATTATCCGGATCAATTGGTGGAACCGACGCTGCCGCCCAAGGGACCGGTGTGCAAGAACCGGGGGGGACCGCCGGCGTTCCGCCAGTCTCCTCCTCCGGCTTTTCCCTCCTCGTTTGGAAAGTGTCCTTCGGGATGGAAACTCGCCCACACATTGCCCGAGAAGAAAGCCGCCCGCCGGTCCGGATCGAGCATGGGTGTCACCACATGTATTCGACCTGGAAAGCGTACGGGTGAGCGGTTGGTCCGCATTCGTTTGGCGGGGGCCATGCAGCCGCGCTTGGACGCGGTGGACATGACCATACTTCTGGACCCATCTCCCAGCGGAGAAGCCAAGAAGCTGCAATCATGGGCCTGTGGCTGCTCGCTATTCCGCCCCAGCGGGGTATCGGATTTGGGCGACGAGGCCTACTTGGGCGCTTGTCCGAAGCTGGGCATCTTCAAGGGCGTGATCTTCACCGACTCAAAAGGGCGGGTTCGACGCTTTGCCTCGTTCCGTTCCAATTGAGCGCGGTGGCTCAGCACCACGATTTATTGGGCGAATGAAATCGGCCCGGCCGCTCCCGAGACCACAAAGGCCGCCCAATAGTAGGGATTCCGCCAGCCAACGAGTACGTCATCGCTCTCATCCGGCACGACATCCGCCGATTCGGCCAATCGGCCGTGCAGCATGTCGAGTTGCACTTGACGCAAGGCTTCGACCCGATCTTCGCCCTTGAGTAGACGCCCGTAATAGGCGGTCATTAGCGCCTGTGTCGCTTTGTCGTCCACCTTCCACAGACTCACGATCTGTGTGCGTGAGCCCGCCAGCGTGAGCGCTCGTTTCAATCCGAACACACCTTCTCCGGTCTCCACTTCACCGAGTCCCGTTTCACAGGCTGAGAGCACCACCAACTCGGTCCCGTAGAGATCCAATCCACCCAACTCCAAGGCCGTCAGCAGCCCATCGTCGTCGGGGTGGGGCGCTTCGTTCCGACTGTTGAAGCCGGCCAGCGTCAGTCCGGAGAGCAACATGGCGTCGTCGCTCGCGTGGGCTTGATCGGAGTCGGTGTCTTGGTTGCCGGCCAAGAAGAACCCGTGAGTGGCGATGTGTAGGAAAGCGGGGCCTTTGACGGATCGGAGCGCGTGTTCACTGGCTTGGGCCCCCAATTTGATGCGGTTGGTGGGGAGTGCAAAGAGTTTCCCCACTGTTTCCGCCTCCGCTCTTGTTCCCATGAGTCGCCGCATGCGCAGGCCTGCCATGACAGCCGTAGATACGCCGCGCTGGCCGGAGTCTTGGGCGATCTCGGATGGATTCGTTCGGTCGAAATGTGCGTCGGCCAAAACGAGGGGCGGCTCCCGTGGTTCAAAGGCCTTGTCGGCCAATTGGAAGACATCCCTGGCCGTCGTGACCTCTCGCAGCTGAAAACGGGCCGATAACCAGCGGCCTTGATCATCCACCAGCGCCGCAAAGGGCACCGTGTGCAGCGGGCCGTCCGGAGACAAAATGAGCGTGTCGATGCCTTCGAGCGCCGGCTCCAGCGGAGAAAAGATCCGCCGGGTCAGCGGTTGAGAGGCGGCTTTGAAATCCCATCGCTGTTTGGCGATGGCGCTGCGAAGCTTTTCCATGGCAGGCTGAAGTGAATCCAATTCTCCAAGCCCAAACCATTGGGGCACTTGTCCCGGACGGATCACCACCGCCGCCAAGTGCGGTTTTCCATACCGTGTCCCAGAATATTTCGTCCCAGGATCAAAAGGTTTGTACACCACCCACTCTACCAACGCTGTCTTTTCGTTCATGAGACGTTTTAGGCCGGCGATGCTTGGCTTGACATCCGCTTCGCTTTGCCGCCCCACCGAGGCCATGCGCTGTTGCAGAGTCTCCAAGCGAGTTTTCAGCGCGTCGATTTTCTCGGGGTCACTATCCTTCCGGTAACTGATGGCAGACAATTGGGATTGGATCTTCTGAACCCCATGAAACAAAGCCATCTGCCTGCGGGTGTTGCGGCTGATGCGCAGACTCGCGCCGGTGGCGCGTGCTTTTGCCAAGAGGACCATTTTGGCGCCGAAATCCCGAGCGTCTTCATGGGCGGCGCCCAACGATAAGACCAAGGTGATCACCCGATCGAGAGACCCTTCAAAGCTTTTGACCAAGAGGAGGTGTTCTCTGGCAGTGCCCCGCGCCAGGTTGCGCTCCATGTGGGCATGTTCAACCGTCATGGCCAGCTGCAAATCGGCCAGCGCCTCTTGGGGTTTTCCCATGGCCCACTTCAAGGTGGCAATGTTGTCTATCATCAGCGCCCTTTGGGGGTGCTCCGGCCCCAAGGCCTTTTCCGTGATCGCCAAGGATCGTTGATACATCTTCAATGAGCGTTTGTAGGCTTTCTTGTCTTTGTAGTTGTGCGCCAAATTGTTGAGGGTTCTGGCCAACTCAGGATGGTCTTTCCCCAAAGACTTCTCTTGGATGCGAAGGGTCTGTCGATAGAGCGCGGCGGCTCGGTCAAAGTCCCCTTTCCCATCATAGACGATCGCCATGTTGTTGAGGGTTAAGGCCAGGTGGGGATGGTCTTTCCCCAGCGTCTTTTCATAGATGGTCAGTGCCCGTTGATAGAGCGGCAATGCCTGGTCCGGAGCGCTCCCTTCTCGGTAGGTCCCTGCGATGTTATTGAGTGCGATCGCTACATCAGGATGTTCTTTTCCAAGCGCCTTCTCTCGGATGGCCAGTGTTCGTTGATACACCGAAAGAGCCCGTTGATAGTCGCCTTTGGCCTTGTAAACTCCCGCCAGAAGATTGAGCGAAATCGCCACCTGTAGATGGTCTTTGCCAAAGGCTTTCTTGCGGATGAGTACGGATCGTTGAATGAGCGCCAAGGCCCGATCAAAATCGCCCTTGTTGTGGTAGTTCCACCCCAAATTATTGAGAACTTGCGCGATGAGCGGATGGTCTTTGCCCTGGGCCTGCTCACGGATGGTCAGCGCTTGTTTGTAGAGCCTTATCGCTTGATCGACCTTGCCTTGAAGGCTGTGAACGAGGGCCAAGTTGTTCAACACACCTGCATTGCTCAGGTGGTCCTTGCCGTGGTTTTTTTCACTGATAACCAAAGACCGTTGGAGATGGATCAGTGCTTGGTCGTACGCGCCTTGACGTGTGTACAAATCTCCCATGTTGTTGAGTGTGATGGCCACCTTGGGATGGGTTTTGCCTAGGGATTTTTTGAAAATCGTCAGAGCCCGTTGATACATCGATAGCACCGGCGGAAAGTCTCCTTTGAGCTTGTAGAGCTCCGCCAGATTGTTGAGAGATCCTCCGACCTCTGGATGGTCCTTGCCCAACGCCTTCTCTCGTATGGCCAGGGATTGTTGTAAGAGCGGAAGCGCCCGATCATAGTCGGCCTGGTCTTGGTAGAGAAGCGCGATGTTATTGAGTATCGAGGTCAACTGAAGATGGTCTTTCCCATAGAACTTTTCTTGAATCGACAGCGCGCGTTGGTACATGGGCAATGCCTTCGCGTACTCACCTCTGGCTTTGTAGACGATAGCCATATTATTGAGTATGGCCCCCACATGGTGGTTGTCGTCACCGTAGGTTGTTTCGGTGATGGTCAGTGCCCGTTGAAAGATGGGAAGCGCCCGGTCCAAATTGCCCATGGCTTCATAGGCTAGGGCCAGGCTGTTGAGGGTTAATGCAACTTCGACACGGTCTTTCCCTAGGGCTTTTTCCTCGATGGCCAATGTTCGCTCGAATAGGGAGACTGCGCGCGCATAGTCGCCCTTCGCATGGTAGACGCTGGCCAGAGTGAAGACTAGGTGGCCCATGTTTGGGTGGTCTGCTCCAACGGTTTTTCCTTGGATTGCCAGCGCGCGTGTGGTCACCACAAGCGCCCGGTCCAATTGTTGTTGAGCCTGGTGGACCTGGGCCAAGTGGAGAAGGGGTTGCACCAATTGCGAGTGCTCCGGACCATGCGTTCTTTCGTAAATTCCGAGAAGAGTGCCCAAATGCTTTTGTGACGTCGCGAGATCGCCCTCGGCCGATGACCAGAGGGCCAACTGATTCAATACTGCAGCCGAAGCGAGATTGATCCGACCATACACCTCGTTGTAGATGTCGATATCTTGCTGGAAGGCTTTCCGCGCATCGTTTTTCTTGTCCATGGCATAGAGGACCGTCGCCAGACGAAAGAGCTGTGAGGCCACGAGGGGGTGGGACGGACCGCAGACCTTGCGGTAGATGGCTTCCGCTCGTCGATAACTGGCGACAGCCGCCTTTCCATCGCCCTTTTGCTCTTGGGCCCATCCGCGAAGAGAGAAAGCCGCTGCCACCATCGGATGGTCGTTCCCCACGGTCTTTTCGAGGGTGGCTATGCTCTGATTGATCGCGGCGATGGCCTGGGCAAAGGCTTTGCTTTGAATCAGGCCTTGGGCCTCGGTGAGCTTTTTGAGTCCTTCCTGATGGAGGGCTTCCGTTTTTGCATCGCGCGGTTTGTCAACGACCCACTGATGTTTGTACAGATCGAATGCCTCCAGAAAGAGCAGAAAACGGTGGGCTTCCGCGGCCTTCATTCCCAGTTTTGTCGCGGCGGATTCGGGGTTGTCACCCGCCTTGGCCGCGTTGAATGCGGCCATCCCACGGAAGCCAAAACGGACCACGAGCATACAGTCTCTGGAGACGGGCCACGTGGTACACGCGCTCCGACAGGCCTTCAGATCTTTTCCCTGGAACTCCTGACACACGATTTCGTGGGCTGGGGGTGGAAGCGCCTCTTCGGCGAGCAGAGCGGCGGGGGTGGCCGCCAGCCAGCACCATGCAATCAGCCCCGCGAACGCCTTTGTCTTGTTGGGTTTCATTACCAAGTGGGCATCCTCACCTTAGGGTTTTAGGGGAGCGGTTGTGGTGTTGTAAGACGATAAGGAGATCGGCCCGGTCGCCCCCGAGATCACAAAGGCCGCCCAGTGCACCGGGTGCTTTTGCTGCTCTCCATACAAGCTCAATTGCACTTGTCGCATGGCTTCGACCCGGTCCTCCCCCTTGGCCAATCGTTGGTAGTAGGCGCTCATCAGCGCACGGGTTTCCGCATCCGACACCTTCCACAGACTGACCACCTGGGTGCGCGAGCCGGCCAGCACGAGCGCGCGCTTCAGGCCATACACGCCTTCGCCTGCGTCCACCTCGCCCAGGCCCGTCTCGCAGGCCGAGAGCACCACCAGCTCGGTACCGTAGAGATCCAATCCCGCCAGCTCCAAACCCGTCATGACACCGTCGTCCGTGCCTAGGGCTGTGTCGCGCAGATTGAACCCGGCCAAGGCCAGGCCGGTTCGCAGTAAGGGATTCTCCAACCCCGTCGCCGCGCCGGCGCCCATGGATCCGTTGAGGGTGAGGGTCTGCGCTTGGGCCGGCAGGAAGAACCCGTGGGTGGCGATGTGAAGGATCCGAGGACCGTGCACTGCTTTGAGCGCGGTTTCGGTGGCCATCTTGTCCAGGAGCACACGCTCCGGATGGAGGTGCAAGTGCTTCTGCAGTGTTCGGGCTTCTTTTCGGGTGCCGGGAAGCGCTTTGACGTGCAGGATGGTCAAGTCCATGGAGCGCCGTCCCGTGGTTGGGTCCGTCCCAACCACCGGTTCGTTGGAGTAGGCGGGGGCCGCGACGATCAATGGCGCTTCCCGGCTGTCGATGGCATCTTCGACGAGCAGATCCCGGGCATTGGTGACGTATCGAATGGCGTAGCGCCGCAGCAAGATCTCCCAGTTGGTGTCCACCAGCGCCGCAAAAGGCACCAGGTTCAGCGCGCCGTCGGGCGAGACGATCAAGGACTCCACCCCCTGCAAATGCGGCATCAATGGGGCCATCATCAGCTTGTGCAACGCATGGCCGTGCTCGAGTACGCTCATGTCGCCGGCCACCATGGCTTTTCGGAAGCGTGCGACCGCCTCATCGATGGGTTTTCGTTCACCCAGATCCACCCAGCCGATGTCGCCGTCCCGGCGGAGGACGTAGGCCACGTAGCGCGCTGGGGCCCAGTCGTTGGATGTCCATTTTGTCGGCCGATAGACAAAGTATTCCAGGAGAGCCGCGTTGTTGGGGATCGCGTTTCGCACGGCGTTCAAAGTGACGCTGCGGTGTTCCCGTCGAAATGCGGCGCTGGCCGTGGCCAACTCTTCTTCCAGAAACGCCATCCGCTTCACCAACGCCGCCTTTCGTTGGTTGGATGCCACGGAATCGCCGGATGTTTGTTGGTACGTTAGTTTGGCAATCATCGCCTGGGAAGACCGGAGCTCATCGAAATGCGTCCGATCCTTGTCGCTCAACTGGGTCCGAAGCGCCTGACGATCACCCCGCATGGCGGCCAATGCGCGGCCTTTGGATTGGTGGATGGCTTCGACACCGATTGGGATCGCTTCTTTGCGTCCCGTGACGCTGGCGAGGGTGAGCGCGATGTACGTCCTGCCGAGGGAGCTCATCAAGAACGTGCGCTTTTGGGCTTCGGTCCCGCCGGCCAGGACACGCTGGAAATGGACTTCCTGGCCTGCCAGCATTTGTTGGGCGGTCTCTTCCGCTTGGGCGTGTCGACCTTGCACATGCCGGAGTTGTGTGAGGCTGGTGAGTGTGGTGAGCAGACTGGGATGATGGTCTCCCAGGGCCTTTCGCGTCAGGCGCTCGGAGCGCACCAGCAGGGGTTCGGCCTCCTCATACCGGCCTTGAATGAAAGCCAGATACCCCAAATTGTTTAGACTGCTGGCTACATCCGGATGGTCCTTGCCCAGCGTTTTTTCTCGGATCGCGAGGGATTGCTTGTAGTGACGGACAGCCTCGTCATGGTTGCCCATCGCCTGTTCGATTGCGGCCAAATTATTCAAGTTTTTGGCCACTTCAGCGTGGTTTTTCCCGTACACTTTGATGTCGATCGCGAGCGCCCGTTCTTGCAGGCCCATCGCCGTTTTGAGATCGCCCACGTCCATAAAAACACTCACCAGATTGTTCAGCGTTCGAGCCACATCGGGGTGGTCGGCTCCCAGTGCCTGTACCTGAAGTTCCAAGACGCGCTCCAAGGTAGTGACTGCTTGTTGGAGATCGCCGCGAGTTTTGTGAATCACCGCCAGGGTGGACAGGGCCGTGAGATGGGTAGGGTGCTGGGTGCCGACTCCTTTTTCCAGAATGGGCAGGGCGCGTCTCAACATCGATTCCGCCGCTGAAGTTTCTCCCATTTCCAGGAGGCAGGAGCCCAAGTTGTTGAGGGTTCCCCCCACATCCGGATGCATGGGTCCCAAGGCACCTTCCCGAATATCGAGTGTGCGTTGGAGTCCTTCGGTAGCCTCTGGATAACGGCCCATTTCCATGTGCAATGACGCCAGGTTGCTGAGTGTGGTGGCAAATTGAGGGTGGTTGTTTCCATGCACTTTGGCGGCGATCGTCAGTGCGCGTTTGTAGAGTTTCTCAGCGCCCTCGTACAAACCGAGATTGTGGAAGACACCGGCCAGGCTGTTGAGCGTCAGCTCGATGTCTGCGTGCACCTCGGGGAGGACGGTCTTTTGCAGTCTCAGCACTTCTTCATATTGCTCTCGCGCTTCGGCGAAGCGATTGCGGCTTTGTTCAATGCTGGCCAGGTTGGTCATGACCGTGAGCGTTTCGGGATGGGCCGACCCGCGGACTTTTTGTAGGATCTGCAACACGCGGTGGTATTGAGCTGCCGCTTCATCCAACGTATTGAGCCTTTGCAATGCCAAGCCAAGGGAGTTTCGGATCACCGCACTTTGGTGGCTCTCCGGACCATGGGTCTTTTCCGAGATGGGAATGGATCGTTTGGCCAAGGACACGACCTGGGCATAGCGGCCCTGCGCTTCGGCCAACTGCATCCAGGCAAAGAGAACGCTCAGTACATCCGAGTGGTCCGGGCCTCTCAGTGCTGTGAAGATCGCCAACGCTTCTTGGTAATGGGCTTCCGCACGAGAAAAATCACGTGCGTGCCCGTAGAGAAAGCCGAGCAATCCATGAGTCTGCCCCACCTCCGGGTGCTCGTCGCCCCTGCCGCTTCGAAGATGGGCGAGCAGTTGCTCCATCCGAGCGATGGATTCCGCGATGCGACCCGCATCAAACAACGCACGTCCTTGCTGTTGCAGCTGCTGAGCCTTGGCACGAAAGGCCTCGGTGATCGGTGGCTTCGCGGCCTGAAGCGGGCTGCAAAGCAGCGTCAAGAAGAGGGCCAGCGTAACCACGCGCCTTTGGGTCGATGTGTGGGTCATGGGTTCCCTGCGAGTATGGCACGGTCCTCGGTGTTTTGGTCAAGCCCCTGAGCTTGGCGAGCCTTTTATTTTCGCGACGCTGGTACCCATCCAGATATTAAAATGCACGAACCCGATCAATTTGTTCCCGACCCTCCGTCTGTCCCTCAGACCCTCGGCGCATTTCGCGCTGGGGAAACATGTGGGAGACAATAATGGAACTCATCATTTTCGTAACGTACTTGGCTGCTGTGATGTCGGTCGTCACCGCTTCAGCAACTGTGTAATTGAACGGGCTTTGGCTGTGAAGCACCCCGGCTGTGCGGCGTGGGTGCGTTGCGGATGCGAGCCATCCGTCGCGCTGAATGCAACACGGCCAAGCCTTAACCAAAAAAATAGAACCACTGTGATCAATCGGGACGGGTTGAAGCGTCTGTCCTACGAAGCCACGGCGCATTGGGCGCTGGACAAGCAACAAGGAAGGGAGATGAACAATGGAATACACACTCGCAGCGTCCTATTTTGGCGCCATTCTTCTGGTCGTCACCGGTCTGGTGATGTTTTGCCAACAAAGTACGAGTCTGGTGCGCATGCGCCTCCCCGTGACGTTTTCGGCTGCCCCGAATACACCCGAACGGTGCATTCAACAAGTGGAGCCGGAGACCCATGTGGCCTGGAGTCCAAGCCACACGACACAGTTTCGCATTCCCGACGAGTACCTGTTTGAACCCGTGAGCCAGCCGGCGTCGTCTTCGCTCGCGACCTTTGGCGCAGAGTACGCCTCCAATTAATTAAGGCTGTATGGAGAAAGAATCATGAAACTGCAGAAAAATAATGATGAATTCAGGACGCATGGAGTCGGCTCGCTGACCCGACGTGCCCTTCACATGTTCGTCGTCATCGCATCGATCATCGCGCTCATCGGCGCAACGATCGGCTGTGAGGGCTCGAACCCTTCCACGGACAATTCCAACCCCTTCATTGCGGATACCGAAACTCCGGCCCCTGGACCCTCCAACCCCGATGCCGGCAACCCCGATGCGGGCAATTCGTCTGACACTACTCGTCCACAACCGCCTGGATCGTGGGAGCGTCTCTTTGAGGCCAACCACGGGCCGACGGGTTTTATTGATGTCGGCGGCGAGTCGACGGATTTGTTTGGGGGCGCTCAGAGGGTTGATGCCTGGGTGGATAAGAAAGAGAGCGATGGCGACGTCTTGACGATTGTTGAGTTGTTGGGTTTCAGCGACGAGACAGAGGCCAGAGATCTCTTTGCCGAGGTTGTGGATAACCTCTTAAAGGAGAACCCTGCGTTCGCAATTAACGACAACGATGACCTTTTTGTCTTTCGTTACGACACGGTCGACAAGCCCTACCAATTGCTCGTGGCCCAATCCGAACGGGTCGTGGTGATGATCGCGGTTATCGGAGACGGCCTCACAGCCGACGAATTGATTACCTATGGAAGAACGCTAATGGCGAACTTACCACAGATGTCCGTGGGCAACTCATCGCCTGCTCCGAGCGGGGTGTCTACTGGCTCGGTAGGCGGCTACGGCAAGGTCAGCGCGCCGCTCTCTGGAGGCGGGGCTATCAGCGGGTGTTACAACGCCAAACTCACGCTGGTAAAACTTGAAATGGGCAATGACGATGGGGATGCAGGCTTTCTCTTCATCGATAATACTGGGGATGGTCAGTTTACCATCGTCACCAACACGGAGAGCGAGCCAGACCAATCTGCCGACACGAAGAACGTCTGTGGCCCACCCCAGCCCGCAAAAGTCACGAAAAACCATGAGGATCCGCAGGTATTGAAGGCGTTGGAGGAAGAACTGAAGCACCTCCAAGAGAGTGGAGGCAACAAATCCAAGAGACTCTTCATCGAAAAGCAGATTCGATGGCTGAAGAAAAACGGCGAACTCAATATGACAGAAAATATGGAAACGACACTCAATCTAGAGATCTTTGACTACAAGAACATCTATCCGAAACCCACGACCGACCTCAACGCACTCTTTTGGGACAACGATAAAGGAGGTTTCTTGTGGTACGTGATAAAGGTCGGAAAAGGCCTCCTCAAGGTAGTGGATTTTGTCGAGTTGGTGGCCCCGGGGACTACCGCAAAGTACGAGCCTGTCAAAACAACCGTTAAAGAGGCGGTGGAAGCGGTCGACGGTCAAAACACGATTAAGGTTGATGGGAAGAATTTTGACGCCTGGGGTGATCTTTGGGCGGCATGTGTAAAGACTCTTGTGTGGCCAGCATTCATCGACGATGACTTCACTTGCGAGGGCAAGGACTTTAAGGCTGTCTTCCA
>Ga0310121_10002430_pt1 | contig 17695 bp, 13 predicted proteins | sample CB27_Tmax_986_MG_FD_203504 | JGI IMG/M metagenome (GOLD analysis project Ga0310121, IMG submission 203504) | Marine microbial communities from Western Arctic Ocean, Canada - CB27_Tmax_986 | ecosystem: Environmental > Aquatic > Marine > Oceanic | place: Canada: Western Arctic Ocean | collected...
GTTGACAAATTGTTTGTTATGACGATTGTGATCGGCTACATTCTAGCATGCAAGGTGATCGGAATCTTGAACAAGGTACCCATAGCATTCGCGCTCACCGGGATCATCACTTTGTCGGTCCTGGCAATCGCGATAGAAGAGGACGTAACCGTGGAAAATAAAGCCCCCCCGTTTTCGCTCACCGGCTCCGACGGCAAGGAGTATTCCCTCGCCGATTTCAAAGAGAAGAAAGTCGTGGTGCTGGCATGGTTCCCAAAAGCTTTCACCGGCGGTTGAACGAAGGAATGCAAGTCGCTGCGTGACAGCGGCAGTAAGATCGCTCAACACGATGTCGCCTACTTCGCCGCAAGCTGCGACACCGTCGAGACCAACACAGAATTTGCAGAATCTCTGGACCTTAACTATCCGATTCTCAGCGATCCGGGAAAAGAAGTCGCGGGAAAATACGGCGTAGTGACTGAAGAGCGGCAAATCCCGTTCCGGTGGACCTTCTATATCGGACGTGATGGTGAGATTCTTTTCATAGACAAGAACGTCAACCCAGACACCCACGGCGAGGACGTGGCGAAAAAGTTGCAGGAGTTGGGGGTTTCGTTGCCGGCTCCAGATTGAGCCGGCAACAACGGGTTCGGAACCTCCCGCGTCCGGTACGAAGCAGAGCCCCCCGATAAACTTTGGAACCGATTCATATGGCTATCACTTCCATCACCGCCAATCCGCCCCGCCTGACCGAGCCTGCCGAGAACCCGCCCGGGGAGATTTGCCGCTACGGCCTCGCTTTCCCCTTTCAGGTCGCGCCGAAGCTGGCAGCCATCCTGTGCTGTCTGCGCAACGAGGGCCATCCGGTGGGCGATTTCGAGAACGGGAGTGACGTATTTCTCTTTGACGATATAAACAGAATCGATCCCGCTGGCGCGGTACCGATCGTTCGCAATGATACCTATGTCAACGAGAAAGGGGAACGGCGCATCGTCATCCACTACGGGGGCGCCGGTGGATTCGTTCCGTTGGGCGCATTGCGCGAGGACGGCACCCCGCACCCCCACGCGGGCACTGGCTTCGGCGTCGGGGAGAGTTTGGATTTTCCGTTACTTGGCAAAGGCCATTACTCCAAATCCCACAAGCGGACGAAGGTAATCCAGCGCACGCACCTCTACCAGTTCACGTACGACACGAACTTCTTTCTGATCGACGACACCGAGGTGTACAGTGCTGACGATCCGTTGCGAGCCTCGGGGTCAGGTTCGCAGTGGCCGCTCCTCTGTCCGGCTCTCAAGCAGGGTATTCCCGACGGCGACGAATATCTGAGTCCGATCACTTCCTCGCGGGGCGACTTGCCGAGTGGCGCCGAATTGGGATCGTGCGGCGTGGCACGCTGGCAGCGGCGCGGCGCGGCCTGGGAACCGGTGTCCTATGTGCCTGTCGCTCTCAATTCCGGTGACGAAATTTGGGCGGAACCGAGCCTGGTGCGTGATGTGGGCGACTCGCTGCTGTTCACAAGCCGAGGTTGCTTCGGCAGCGCGGGCGACGTGATCAGGATCTGGCGCAGCACGGATGGCGGAGAGCATTGGGAGGTCGTAATTGACAAGCAGGAAGCCCGGGGCCAGGCGCCGGTCACGATCAATCAGGCCGTCGACGGAACGCCCTACATCGTCTGCAACAAGCCCGGACACGAGCGCGATTGGCTTATCATCTATCCGCTCAACGACGAGCGCTCGGATCTTTTGCCGGCGATGGATGTGCGGAATGCGCTTGAGGATTTCGGTCCACCACCCAAAGGCCCTGTCTGGTTCATGGACCATTCGATGGGCGAGACGCTGCGCCTTGGCGATGGGATGTGGCATCATGTTCTCAGCTACCGCAACATGGACCGCGGCGAGCACTCGGGCGGCGAACCGCCTCCCTCTTCAGGGCAGTACCTGGAAGAACTGCTGTCGGATGGCCCTGCGCGGCCGGTGTGGAAGTTTGAATCTACTTCAGGAATTCAAGCGTCGTGAGAGAAAAAGGGGCGCACGTCAACGCCCAGTGGTTTGACTGCCGTTCAACCTGTGCATCCCGCGGTGTGATTCGTAGCGGAGTTTGAAAGTCATTCGCCGCAAGCGGTTCGCAGGCTCCCAGGACCCATGCCGTTGCGCGAGATGGTTGGTCGTCGGAGGTTCCCCTGAATTGCAGGCGAAGGATCTCTTCGCGATCCAGGTGTGGATTTACGACCGAGAGGGACATTCGGGTCCCATCCGGAGTCATGGACGCGGCAATGTCGAGTTTTGGCAGTCCTCCTGCGGTATGCCCGGGTCCTCACCGCTCCAGACGCCGTCGTTAATACCTCGGCCGAGAAATTCCACGAAGTGGCCAAAGATTTCCGGGGCAATCGTTGTTTGACGGCTGCCGGGAACCACGGTGATGAGTTGTTCTGACATAGTGCTCTCACCCGTTGGTCGACTATTTCTCGTAATCCCGTTGTACATAGTCATCCGGATCCAGGAGCGCGATCCGCGCCATTTTCTCCCAGAGCTCTATCTGATTGAAACTCGGCGTGATTAATTCGTCCGGCAAGCTGCTATAGATTTCACGTGCCGATGTATACAGGATCAGGTCCGTTAACCCCTCGTCAAACTCCCGCCGCTGCGGTGGCTTCGAAAGCCCATACTCGGCAATGGCATCCGCAATCAAGTAGTTGACCTCGATGAGTTTCAGCACCTGCTTCCGTCCATCCGGTTCGGCAAACGCCTCATCGATAATCGGCGCCATGGATTCGGCATAGCGGGGTAGTTGCCGGAACTGCCTGTTCAACCACTTGGGGTAGGGGGCATATTTTCTGTTTAGCATAAAGCATAGCTCCATTTGCCGGCGCAAACACTGGCTCAGGTAATGTGCGCGCGTAATCGGGTCGTTCCGCTTCGCCACGCGATAGAGGTTGTAGGGGGCATCGCGTCCGGTTGCGTAGCAGCACCAGTCGGCAATCCTTTTTTTCCAAACGGTTTCAGGATAGTAATGCAGGACCTCCCGCCGATGAGTGAGCTCGCCGTGACCATCGATCACGACGTCGCCTCCGGTTACATGCTGCAAGTCCGTTTCACAGAGTTTAATCCAGTCCAAATCGGTTTCCGGCAGCGTAGATGTGCCCAGAAAAAATTCGAAGAAAGACTCGATGGAGGTACAGCAGACACCAATGAGATCCTCGAGGCCAACAACGACTTCATAGTCGCGATAGGTGCCGGGCAGATTGTGGTGCAGGAAACTTTTGATTTGTGGTCCGAGTGTATCTTCGTCTTCCCGCCGGAAAAAGATTGTCGCGCGCGGTCCCCAGTGATGATCGCGGCTGATCTCGTCATCCCACCCTTGAACATCCGATCCGGTCCCAATCACCGCCACCGCAAGACGGTCGATTTCGTCACCGATCTCAACGCGCAGTCCGGGCAGAATGACTTCCTGGATGTATTCTCTACTGATTTCGAGTCCGGTGGGCATATGATAAAACTTGTTTGAATCTATATCTACGCTTCACCTTTCTCCTGATCCGAATCGAAAATTGATCAGGAATATGATATAGCGATACTCATATCCATATACCCATGCGAAAACAACCATGAATGGCAAAATACAAGTCGATTCGATCGAGATGCTGCAACAGCTTCGATCTGTTCTTGTGCAGACGAATAGAGAGGTAGCCGATTACGCGGCCTGCGCCGGGGTGGATGCGCGCCGGGTTAGCGTAGCCCTGGACTCGCAGATTGCGGAAGCACATCGGGCTGCATCGGAAGGGAGAAGGGCCACCAGCGCGAAGGAATCAGAAGCCACCCGGTTCCAAGCGAAGCGCGCAGAAGAAAGAATACAAGAATTGGCTTCGCTTCAGGCACAACTCCAGCATGCGATCGACGTTTTTCAGAGTGTGTCGAGGACGTTGGTTGCCGATTTCGCGGTATCTACCGCCAAAGCCTCAACCTTCCTTGCCAACCACGCCAGGTCTCTTGATGGATATACGAGGATTACATCTCCGGGGACCGTTCTCTATCCTTCCTCATCACATCATACATTAGAACAGACTCTACCCCTGTCATCCGGTCCCGGTACACCCACCATCGCAACCGGCGGTGGCCTTCCCGAGCCCGAACATGGGATGGGGAGTTCTGATTGGGGTGGAGGGTTGACATTGGGCTGCCAATTAGGGGCCTCTATTCCCATCGGCATAGGCACCAGTGAGTTTTCGCCTGGTTCTGGAGCGGGAAGAGTGGGAGACATCGAGAGTGATGAATAATATGCCGCTCGAGCTGCCGCCACCGGCAGCGCAGCTTCTCAAGGACCTGGACGGTGCGTTAGGCGACAAGCTTGTTGGCGCGATCGTATTCGGATCGTGGGCAGAAGGAACTGCGTCGGCCCGAAACGAAGTGGATCTTGCCGCGATTATTTCTGATGTCGATGCCGAATTGAACAGGCAGGCGGTCTTTCGAGTTCTCCGTTTCCATAGCATTGATCCGCATGTGATTTCGCTGAGTGTCGAGACCTACATGCGGCTCAAGGAGTTTGTTGAAATCGGCGATCCATTTGCCTGGGTTGTTTGTAGGGAAGGTCGAATCGTGCATGATCGCGATGGGGGACTGGCCGGTCTTCAGGCCAAATGCCGAAATCACACGAGAGGCTTTGACGCGGACGCAGTGCGCAAGTACCTCGAAGGGAAGAGCAGCGACCACGGCGCACAGGCCATTCAGGCCATGAATCAGTTCTTGTCCCACCTCCAGCTCAGCATGATGGCAGCGGCCCAGGCCGTGGCGGTCCCGGCGGGTCAGACACCGCTCTCGGGAACCGAACTGGTGGCAATGTCTGACTGGGCAAACTTGAAGAATGTACTGGAGGACTTTGATGCCACGAGGGGCGAGATTGACATGGTTGAGAATCTCATCATGGCGAACAAACGGGCTGGCAGCAACGAACCTTTTCCCGGGAAAATCGTCCTCGACCAGATGCAGGCGGCGAATGAGCTTTGGCGAAGATTATTGAATGATGGCGCAGCGCCGATGCATGAGGGATAGACGAGGAGAGTACGCATGAATGTCGAGGATGCGCAAAAACAGTTGGGTGAGACCGCGATCAAATTTCGCGTGCACTGGGAATCTCTGCGCGCCGGTTGGAATGACGAGGCATCTGCCGCATTCGAACGCGAGCACATCCAAGCGATCAGCGACATTCTCGGGTCCGCGGATGCCGCTCTGCAGGAGCTCAATGTTGCCGTGTCCCGAGCACGCCGATCTCTTACCGGCAGGAGGGGGAGTTATTGAACCGGCACGGTTGAGAGAGAACGGCAAAGTGAACGAATCGTCATGGCGTTCGGAGCGCCATAGGGCCGAAACTTTTCCAGCGTCGCGCGTTCATCGCTGTAGAGGTAGGCCCGGTTGAACCCGAGTTTCGCCGCATCAGGATTGTCTATCAGATTCATGGAATCTCCGGCGCTCATCTGCATAACGACCCTCATTTCAAAGTCCAGCAGCGACTGCCGATCTATTCTCCGGTTCAGGTTTGCAAACGTGTCGCACCATGCGATCACATGGACACTCACCGCCGGGCCGTCTCTCAGAATCGTTGCCAAAGAGTCTACTGCAGATTGATTGTCATTCGCGTTTCCAATTCCCTTCGTCGACCACCCGTCGGAGCGCTTCAAGTCGCGAACGAAATGCACCCCATGCAAAAGCAGAAGAATTTCGTCCTTACTCCTCTCGAATGCGGAGTCCATTCGATGCCGAACTTCATTTGCGAGTTTTATGATCGCAATTCCCGATTCTCTGCGATCAACGATCGTTAGCGGGCAGGGAACATTATTCGCGCAAAGTGAAACGAGGCTGTCGGAAGATTCTTCGACAGGAGTACCATCAAACAAGGTAACCCTGATAACTCTCGAACCGGATGACGTTCGACCTCGCTGCTGCCGGGCGATGCTTAACAGGATTGCGCAGGTTAGCGCTGATGCGGTTTCCTCGTTGTTGCCCACGATGAGGAGGTTGCCGCCCGCCTGTCGTCTCAGTACCGCATTTGTATGCTCTTTGATGGCCGTTGGCTCCCCGAGCCAAAGAGTCCAGCCGGACTGCGTGGTCTTACGTTCCGGCGGAGAGGGATCGGCAACGGCCGGGATCTTGCGAATATCGGCCGGAACGTTTCCTTCGAAAACGATCGGCGTTTGCGCCAGTGTGGTCTGATCCGCGACATCAACCTGACCTCTGATCCGGGCAAGAAAATGTTCCCGCTGTTCTTCTGACAACCACGCTACCTGAAAGAAAGTGTTTCCTTCGGACCGTCCGTTCGCATCGTTGTAGATCGCTTCGCCGGGACGCGACAGCAGGCGGGCCGCTGCATTGTCGTCGCCGAGAACCAATCGGGCGTCTGCATCGCTGCTTTGAAGGGCAATACGAACCGCCATCTGGTCAATGGTGGCCCGGGCGAGCGAATAGGCTCCGCCCAGTGTTTGGGAACAAAGAACAATGTGAATACCGAAGGCGCGGCCTTGTCGAACCAGCCGGTCTAAAAGAAGCGCGGAATCACGTTGCACTTTATCGTCCTCGACGAAAAATTCTTGAAATTCATCCACGACAAGCACGATTCGGGGAAACAAGTCCGGGCTGATGGCGGCGCGGTACGCATCGAAATCTTGAACACCGATGGATCGAAATTTCTCCGCACGTGATTGCAGTTCGCTGTCTACCTGAAGGAGCACGCTAAGCCCGAATTCCCGCTCACTTTCGATGGCAATCACTCGAGCGTGAGGCAAGCCGTGAACGGCATACGGCTTGAATTCGACTCCCTTCTTGAAGTCGACAAGGTACAGCGAAACTTCCTGCGGCGAGTAATGAAGTGCCAGGTTCGTGATTACTGCGTGGAGCAGGGACGATTTTCCTGATCCTGTTTTGCCGGTGACAAGAGCATGCTGCGCGGTCTCTCTGCCTAGTTCGAGCTTTTGACGGCGCCGGGCGCCCGCGCGGCCTATGTGGATGGAAATCCCTGTGCGTGAATTGCATTCCCAGAGGTTAGCTTCTTGTGGCGCGACAAAGTGAAAGGGAACCTCAACTCGGTTTGCGTTTCCGGCCCTCTCGCCTACCATCTGCAGGAGGTTGGTCATCAGAGGTGTGGGGGGCTGGTCCGGTGGGGCAATCGGCCACTCGGCGTAATCTTCATCTTGCCAGAAGAAGTTGCCATCGCGCCATTCCAACACGCTGGATTCCCGCTCCAGTTCCTCGAGCCTGATCCCTCCAGGCAGCTCTTGCGTCGAGTCGACATTCATGAGGACATACACACCGCAAGATTTTCCGGAAGAAGCGATACTGAGCAGGCGTTCGGCCGCGGCTTGATCGAACTTCGCCGGAAAATTTGCAACAACAAGAAATCTGTAAGGCTCGGCGACTTCCTTCGCCTCTTCATTGTACTGGGCGATGCTGGGGTACTCACCCCGGAGATACTTCTGAATCACCATGCGCATATGCTCTGTGATGGCCTCGAGTTGATTTTCTATCTCTCGAGTCTCCGTCCAGATGCTTTTGGTTACCAGGGCCTCATCATAGTCCGCCAGGTGCATAAATTGTGCGAAATCCCGTCCAAGGCCGATGGGATCGATGATCGTGAACCGAACCTTTCCGGGCGGAAGCGATGTGAGCAGACGCATCATGAAAGCCTGGAGAAACGAAATAGCCTGGGGTTTGCTGGAGGCATCGCCTTTCAGTAACAGGGATGAAAATTCTGGGAACTTCAGCAGTGCGGGGATCGTGACTTTTTCAGACCCGCGTGGTGTGCGATAAGAAGCCCCTTGTTCTTCGACCAGAGAGGCCAGATTCGCTTGTATCGTTCCAAACGGGATAGCTTGGAACGGATCTTTTGTAAGCGTATCAATCGATTCCGGTATGTCGTGCCATTTCGGAAAGCGTCGAGCGACAGAATCTGAGATGGCGCGCATCCGTGTTACAATTTCGAGATAATTTGACCGCCATGCGTCAGATATTTCCTGAACTTCCCTTTTTCGATTTGCCTCGGCGGAGCTTTCACCCCTGGAGAGAATCGCTGCTGTTTTCCGAATCACCGCGTCTCGTTTGTCATGAGCTTCCACCGCATCGAGGTCATAGTCCCGATGAGCCGAGTCAACCGTCTCAAGAGCGGATTGAGCAGCATGTTCCATCGACTGCTCGAAAAGCACGATAGCCGTCGCCAAGGCACGCGCCTCCGCAGGGCGAGACCAGCGAAATAGGGTGAGCCCAAGCCTGGATAGTCCGCGATCACGGAGCCACATTCCGATCGCTACAGAGCTGAAGTCTTTCAGGGAGGAAATTTTCGTTCGAACGGCAACATCCAATCCCTGCAACTGCGCGGAATCGAGATCTTCCATCTCGCCGGGAAGATCTGCCATCGCCTTCACCGGGGCAAACCACTCACCAAGCTCGGTGCGGCATTGGGTTCCCGTTTCTTGCGAAAGGCTTTGAAAATATTCGAAGCGGTTCCGGCCTTCAGATTCCGCCTCATTGCGTTTGGTTACGGCCTGATTGATTCTGTCCTGGTACCGACATTGGGCGCGGTCGGAGATACGACTGCTCTTGGCCCTCAGCAACTCAATGATCTGATCGCTGTGTTCGCCTGCGATTCGCTCGCGACGGGTGTACTTTCCGGCAAGGGATGTAACTGAATCGAGGCACTCTCGGAGTCCGGAGATGGGTTCCTGTTGATCGCGATCTGCCTCTTTCATTCCCGATCCTCTGCTTCGCGGCTGGAAGCAATCTGCGAATTCGCTTTCCAGGCTACACGAGGCCCATGATCCAAATTCCAGGTTTCTTCACTATCGCCTGTCCAGATACTCTTGGGCGGCTTCCGCCTTCCTCATAAGAAAGGGCACGTGTTCTTCCGCAACCTGGCTGAAGTGATTAAAGACTTCCATCGTGCTGTTGAATTCCTCTGCGAATTTGGTCTGCTCCTGATCTCGCCACGATTCGCCCAGCGCGGAAAAAAGTCCACGCAGGGTAACCAACCGATCGCGGAGTTCGCCGTTGAACTGGTGTAGTGTACTCGCAAACCGACGAATGTCTTCGGGATTGACGATTGCCTGTGCCATGGATCTTGCCTCCGTTTCGTAGGAATTATCCGTTAACCCCAGAGTCGCCCCGGTCCCGATTTTTGTCAAGAATTGTCGGAAATAGCGAACGCGGAACCGATGGCGGCAGTGCCATTGCATCCCTTCATCCCCGGATCGCTTGAAACCTTTTCCCTGGTTGGTTCAATTTCACTTGTCGCGGTATGTAACATCAACTTGAACCTCGTGCACCAGGAATGGTGCCCGCGCATCGACATTCGATGCGCCGCGCAGGAAAGAGACTTCGTTTTCTCCCTCGCGGTACCAGCCCGGTTCCGCATGCAAGGTCAACCAACCCTCTTCGACATTTTCTTCCGCCGGAGTCACAGGCTTCCCGTTCAGTTTGACTTTCATGGCGAGTACCTCCTGGGGCGGGGACAACCGAATTTTCAGGACGGCGCCCGCTAGAATTCCCTGTCTGGCCGCCTCCGCGAGATCGTCTCCGATCTGCAGCGTGACGATATATGGCTCGTCGCCTGCAAATATTCTTGCCGGCAGCCCCATGGATGGAGGAAGAACTTCGGCGAGTCCGATGTGTCGTGGTGCCGATCCCAGCAGGATCTCTTCATAGGGAGAGACGTCAGTTGCGGTGAAGCGCTTGTCGAGTCTGGCGAGATTCACTGGATCGCCGAGTTCCTTGAACTGCGGGCTCGGTTCGCTGGGAAAGTGGTTAAAGAAGTAGATGCCGTCCGCACCCGCCTGCCGCGCGTTCGCGGCGGCGGCTCTCCAAGTCTCGATGTCGCTATGACCGAATCCCGAGTGCTTGAGGCAGGGATATACCGGGACGTCGTAGGTGTGCGCCAGGGTTGTGATTTCCTCCACCGGCACATTCGGCCAGGCGCCGCCGTTCCCCAGCGGCATGATGTCCAACAGGCCCTCCCGCAGCCAGCGCTCTACGTCGATGCCCACATTCCTGCAGGCGGTAACCGACGCCGGGACGCGAGCGGCAACGAGTATCGGTCTCCCGCGCTTCGCTCCTTCGCGCACCGACATCTGCATGATCGAGCGCTGAAACTCGGTCAGGATGTCGAGTTGCTTCTGTGTGGCAGGCTCAAAGTCAAGGTTTGGCCGGAAAAACATGGGATAGCGAAAGTAGTCAATCTCGATGCCGTCGACGTCGTACAGCCGGCAGACTTCCTCCGTGATCCGGAGCAGGTAGTCCCTTACTTCCTGCTTTTCGAAGTCGAGCGTTGTCCACCAATACTTGGGAGAGGACTGCGGATATTTCTTCGCGTCCTCCGGTTTGCCCATCAGGCATTCAGGGTGATCGGCCTTCCACTGAGAAAGCAGCTCCACGGGGTCAACGGCGTCGTGGCTGTCGTTGATCCGGTGGGACCAGAACACTTCCAGGCCCGCTTCATGCCCCCTTCGAATCGTCGCCTCGAGCTGGTCGGTCCCTGCCTTCCGAAGAAGACGCATATTATCCGCCCAGTCCTTGACTTTATCCACGGGACTATCAAAGCGATCGGCAATGAGGGTGTCATGCCCGTACAGGGTAGTGGTCCCGGTACAGTAAAAGATAGAATCCACCTGTGTTCCCACTGCTGCCTCGATGCGCATGCGCAGGAAATCCTCCACGGATTCGACTCGTCGGATCAGAATCTCGTTGCCGTCATTGTTGTAGATGATTCGGCGCTTTCGGTTTTTCGCTGCTTCACGTTGTTGTGCCATTACCTGGTCTTCCGCGTTGGACTGTTCCCCGCGTGCCTGTCCGGCGCCCGCGTGGACTATGATGAGTACGAAAATCGTTAGGATTACAAATAGGTGTCTGGGCATTCTTCTCCTTTTCCATGACTGCTTTTCCGCGAATATTAAGGTCTCACTGTTCCGTGCGCCCTCCCCAGTGTAGAGTTATTAGCAGAGACGTGATACTGTGGCAGTAGCCGCTCCTGACAACAAGGACGAGCAAACCATGAGGTAAAAAAGTGACCGTCGTCGAGATTGTTGATGCATTTGGCGCGGCCAAGCGAGATTTTCCGGTAAAGGCGGTGGAGGCAGCCCCCTGCGGCCAGAAGCACAAGAAGTGTTGCCTGCGGGCATAACCAACCACTACGTAGTATACTAATGGTTAAAAGATCGAGGCCCCAATTCCCAATTCCAATCCCTTCCACCCAATGCCTGCCGACAATCCTATCGCCCGATCAAACCAATCCAGACCGGCTTCCAGATTCCCGCGGCGAAATTCTCCTTCTCGACCCGCACTACAAGCTCGTGGGGGCGGGCAATGTCTACATCCGTGGGCAGCGCGATTTCGAACGCTTTATCCCACATCGTGTTTACATCCTCCTTCTGCTCCCCGATCTTCTTTCCATCCATGAAAATGTCCGCGTACCCATCGATCGCGCCGAATGTGAAGGATAGAGATTTGCCGGTGGCATCGGCGGGAAGAGTGAATGAGATCCGGTACCATGCCACACCGTGATAGCCATTTCCCGGTGCTTGCGAAGTCCAATCCGCGGTCACTTCGATCTTCGACCAGGAGGAGTCCAGGCCCTGGTTCGGCCAATCTTCCTCCAGTCCCGCGTCCGACGGATCTTTCCTGAAATCCCACGTTTCCGGCAGCTCAAGTACGATCGATGCCTTGTCAGCGACGGGGGGGTAGTAGAACGTCTTTAACTGCCGGACACTCGGCAGCTTGATCATGATGCCATGCTCAAGCCTGGTGGCATTGGCGGCATCGAATGCCTGACGGGCGATGTCGCGTGTTGCGGGGGTTTTCTCCTTCACACTCAGCGTCGCGACATACGTAAGGTAACCATGGCCGAACCGGGCATAGGCAAGCCTACTTGATAACGTCGGGTCGTCCGCAACCTCGAGATCGGCCGCTTCCAGCATGACCCGGCCCCGCTCCAGGGTTTCCAGCGGGATATCGACATGGTCCCACGGGCGGTAGTCCTCATTTCGATAGGCCGTGCTGTTTACGATGGCCTCGTCCATCATCGAATAGTAGGCAAGAAGGTCTTTTGACACCGGGCCATAGAAGGCATCGCAGGTGTCTTTCATCACCGCTTTGTAGTCCGTGTCGATATCCCAGACCGTCTGCGCGATGATGTTGTAGAGCACGGAGGAGATCTTGACGTTGTTCTCCGTCTCCCCCATGAGGATCCGGCAGTTGTAGTGACGGTTCAAGTTTCGTAGTACATCGGAGTTGCTGTAGAACCAGAAGACCGTCAGATCCGGGTGCGCGAACTCCAGGTAGTTATAGTAGGCGAGGGTCGCGCCGGCCTTCTTCCAGCCTTCCAACTGCGCGCGCCAGTCCGCCCAGCGGTATCGCTTCGGCGCCGCGCCGAGGGTGTCCTCATTCGGTTCCATCAGACTCAACCCGAGCGGGCCGGAGCCCCGGTTGCCGAGGTTGGCGTACTTGATGAAGACGTTCTTGTGAACCTTCTCCCGCTGCGGAGGACGGAGGGTGTATCCGTACGCGTACATCTCGATGAGCTTGTCAGGATAGACCTCCGCCACCCGGTCCGCGACTTCGTTGGCATAATTCAGGGCTCGGTCCGACATCCCTGCAACGCTTCCCTCGGACTCATGTTTCGACCAGTCGATGCCGGGCGGGTCGAGCGCCTTGCACGCGTCGCACTCGCACCAGAGGCTGGGGCCGTCCATGGGATTGAGCGGAAACGCCCGTGCGGTGGGGTTCTTCCTGAAGTAGTCGAGCACCAGCTCGACGGTGTAGTCTCTTAGGCCCGGGTTCGAAACGCAGAGTTGGTTGGGAAATCCCGGAGGAAGCTTGCACATCGATTCGCGCTTGCCGCTGATCAGGGGATACCAGTCAGGATGGTCTTTGAAGCATTCCTGGCGCGGCGCCACGGGGCCTCCGTAGGAATGATTGAGCATCTGCACCCACCCATGCCCCCGGTGCGACTCGAAATCATAACTTTCGGTGGCGGCAAACCAGGCCCCGTTCATCCGGTTGCGGAGCAGCCAGTCAAAGTATTCATCAAGGTTCATGCCGATCCAGCCGAACTCCTCGCCGCCCCCGGGAAAAAAGTCCTGTGACATCTGCATGATCCCCCGGCACAGGTAGTCAGGCGATTCGGTCTTGGTCACTGGATGGATCAGAGAAATCCGCGCCGGAATCACCTCGCCCAGGTCGCCGGGAATCACCCAACGGCAGCCCTGCAGCCGAAGGAAATCGTACACCGCGTAGAGCGTTCCCGAATCCGTGTTGCCGGCGAGTGAGATCTTGTCACCCTCCGAACGGACGATGTAGGAATCCGGCGCCAGTTCTTTGAGGTCACCCATGTCTCTTTCAGCTCGTCCGATGTAGATCCTCTTGCCACCGAAGACCTCGTCGCGGCCCTCCAGTCCGGGAACGAGGCCCATCAACTTGAAAGCGTACCGTTGGAACTCATAGCATGCAAATTGTTCGGCCAAGGTTGGATCTTCCGGCAGCACGATCCCGCCGATCCGTGAGCCATCACTCAACGGCAGCGGAGATGAACGCAGCCGCTTGATGTGGAGTACGACGTTTCGAAAGCTCACTTGCTGCCCGGCAGATGACTCCGCCGAGAGGGAGACGGAGGAGTCCCCGGAGCCAACCGAGGCGTCGAATTGCAGTGGAATCCAGTTCGTCCCGGCGGTTCTCAACTCGCCGGAATACCTCAGAGTGTCCGATGCCAGTATTGCTCCGGCCAAGGCGCCCTCCGTACCCCGGACATCAACCGTCAAGGTGTAGTCGCCCTCCAGGAGCATGGCGTTCTGGAAATAGTATGCGCTCCCATCCTGGCTGGATTCAATCATCGCGGACGAGGGCTGATTCCAGAACGGAGCCGGCGGATCCATCCTGAACGCGTGCTTGCCGGAGTTCTCGGCGACTTCCCATCCGGTGGGAATCCCCGACCGCTGCGAGTTCGAGAAGTCTCCGTTTCTCAAAGGCCACTTTGGAATACCGGCCTCGTCGGCACAGTGGCCGGTCACGCACATGAGCTCAACGATAGCCAGGGTGAGTAGGGGGGGCAGGCTCTTTTTGATCATCAACGATTCACTCCTGTTTTGCGAACGGAAAGGCATACAGCTTGGCGTTCCGCATGCGGATCGGTTCATGGTTCTGAACTCCTATTTCGTAACCCATCGCCACATGACTTGCTGGGGCCAGTCGCTGCGTGTAGCGCCGAGGGCAAGCGGCGAACCGCCTTCCCGCGGCAGGGAGTAGACGTAAAATGCGCCGTCCTCATCCATGTCGGAGGAAAAGGCGAGATGGTTGCTGTCCGGCGACCAGCAGAGCCCGGCCATTCTCTTCGGCAACCATCGGCGTGACGCCGATCCGGAGGAGTACCGCGTGGGAATGCCTCTGAGTCCGCCACCCGGGTGCGGGCGAATGGCCCCGACATGCAGGAGGATCTGATGCTCCCCGCCGTCCGCCGGTATCGTGAAGATTCCCGTCTTGCCTTCTTTCGGCTGTGGTCCCCGAAAGATCCCGGCGATATACGCGCCGTCCGGCGACCAGGTAATGGAATCGATGTGAGTGAAATGGGTCAGCTCGACCCGCCGCGGCGGAAGATCATCGGTAAGGTCTTTCATCACCAGGAATCCACGCCAGGGATGATCCAGCCCGATGCCGGCAAGCCGGCTCTCATCCGGTGACCAGATCGGTTCTTCCACATGGCCGGCCTGGCGAATGCCGATCCGATGATTCGAACCATCCGCATCCATGATGTAAATGTCGGTGTCCAACCCGTTTCGATCGCTTTCGAATGCAATAAAGTTTCCGCCGGGCGACCACACGGGATGGGCGTCGCACCCTGGGCTTTGCGTGAGTCGCACCGCTTCCGGGTTATCCGGATCCATTCGATAGATCTCCCAATCCCCATCCCGATCGGAAACGAAAGCGATGGCCTTCCCGTCGGGAGACCAGGTAGGGGACCGGTCGCAGTAGGAGTTTCGGCTCAGGTTTCGCGGGTCTGAACCGTCCGCATTCATCAGGAAGATCTGCCCACGGCCGTCAGCATAGTGGCTGAAGACGATGCGCTCTCCATCGGGTGACCACGCGGGAGTCCACAAATGTCCTTTGAGATGCCTGACGACCGCGTGATTCTCTCCGTTTGCGTCGATGACACCGATGGAGTTTCCGGTTGCGAAGCTTTGCGGACCGTCGAATCCCATGAGTTTTGTCGCCGTAAATACCAGTGTCCCATCAGGACCGCTGCCGTCGGCGACGGCCCATTCGCCGGGCCGCACCGCGTCGCCAGTCGGTGTATAGACCTGAACGTTGTCTACCTGGCCGCGATGCCATAGATAGAATCCGATCTTCTGGTTGCCCGGACCTGCGAGTTTCAGCTCCGGCTCCGTTCGCTGTATGACTGTAGCGTCGACAGTATGCGTGAGGTGCGTGCCGTCCCATTCGCAGATTACGCGATGAATTTTTCCGGGTTCGATCCTGGTCTCGTATCGCGCGAGATCGTTTCCGCGGACCTGGAGTTTGGAGGCCGTGTTGTTGTTGGAGCCGAATCCGAAAAGATAGGCATCCCGAATTCCCATGTCGGTTGAGGCAAGCATACCGGAAAGATCGCCCGCCGAATGACCTGCAGCTGTGCGCGCATCGTATTCAAGGCGTTGAGGAACTCCGAACTGAAGGACGCACAGGATTTCTCCATTGCCGGTAAGCCAACCGTCTTCGATCGACCACTGGCCGTCGCTCACCATCCAGTCGCCGCCAACACGCGGCCGTTCGAAGTCATCGTTGAACGCCAGCTTCCAGTCGGCGCGTGCAGGCACTGCAACCGCAAGCATAATTAAGAAATGGAGAAGAGCCGCTCGAGCTTGTCGCGAAAAACATATGGAGCGCGCCGGCAGAGCTCGCCGGAAATCTGGAACCTGAAACCTCATTTTTGAGTACAACGCAGTAAACCGTGAAAACTCCGCCACGTACTTCCGAAAACCGAAAACCGAACACCGCGGCCGGAGGCCGCACGGAAACCAGAATTCCTCATTCCCCATGCCCCGGCATCGTCTTGATCGTGGCGGACAGGACCGTGCTCCCGCGTTCAGGGCGGAAATTGTCGGAAGCGGGCGAAACCTTCAGCCAGACTTCCCCTCGCTCCACCAACGATAACTGCAGCCCGGCGTGAAGGTGACGTGAAGTCCACACCGACGCATCCGCATCGGGCACGTACACCAGGTCCTCCATGGCATCGCGCACGATCCAATCGGCCTCGTCTCCCAGATGAGGAAATCGAATTCGAAGCGTTACCGGTCGATCCGTGCTCACATTATTGACATGAACCAGGTGCTCCCCGCGGAGGTGGAAGGTTCGGTGGATGATCTTCCGTTCCAGTGCGGGGTTGCCGCTCCACTCCACCGGGGTCACGAACCTGATGTCCTCTTCCCCATGAAAGAGAAACTCGCCCACCCGGCGTTCCACCGCGGCCATGCGCCGATTTGCGATTTCCCACGTCTGGTACAACTCGGGTGCGGGGTCCTGTTCGAACCACAGCCAGTGCCCATCCATGTTGATGCCGATATCGTACAGGCACTGCGCCGCGCTCACCGCCATGTCCGGCCGGCCCCCGAACATCGAGTTATCCCAGGTCCCCCCGATGGTCTTCAACCCGAGGGACCGGTTATAATCGTAGAAGGAATACCACCATGGCCTGGTGTGATCATCCCAGTAATGGCGATGGTCCAGGACAAGAAATGGCACGTCGGAGGAGGTGAGCCCCCGCGCGAGTCCGTACATGCGCCATCGATATTCGGGCTTGTTCGGGGAGTAGCCGCCGTAGGCCGAGAAAACGAAGTCGGGTTTCACCGCATGAACCCTATCGGCGAATTCGCGGAACATCGCGGCCGTTTCATCCTCCAGGTAGGCATAGTAATCGGCGAGCCGGTGTTTGCCCTCAAGAAATGAGAATCGATCCGCAGTCGGGACGTCAGCATCCAGGTGCCGTCCTGCCGCGTATCCGCTGAAACAGAAATCGCAGACGCAAGCGATTTGAACTCCCAGCGGCCCGCTTTCGTCCGGATAGGGCTCCCAATCCATGTGCAGGCCATCGACCAGGTCGGTCTTCACGACTTCCAATGCGTAATTCAGGAACCATCGTTCGTAGAGCGACCTGTCCAGTGGACAGTGGTGGACTTCTTTTCCGAGCTCATCGATCGCCCGGCGTGCGCCCTCCGCTTTGTTGGGCAGGTTTTGGATGTACTCGGTGGCGAAGTACCGCAGTCCGAACTTCCGGGCGAGGCGCGCCCGATCGAGGTCATATCCCGGGCTGTGTTCCACGAACACGGTCATGCCGACGCGGGACAGGTTCTCGAACAGATCTTCCGCCGACAGGTGGCTCCGCGCATGACGATTGAAGATGTTGGCCCACGAGCCCCAGCCAAACCGAATTTTTCCCTGGTTCCACCAGGGCGCCTCGCCACTCTCGGGCGGCGCCTGAGCTTGAGCGATTTCGATCCACAATCCGCCGGTCAGCAGAGCGCCGACAAAAACGGCCAGTCCGATTTTCCTACACGAGGTAGTCCTCACAGTCATGGTGACACCAAGCTACAGCAGCGACTGCGTCTTGGCACGCAAAAGCTGTACACAAGAAAAAAAGAAAAGAAAAAGGGAAAAAAGGGTCAGTGTGTTCAGACGTTCACTACCTGTTTCGTGTTGGAGTG
>Ga0310121_10002431_pt1 | contig 17667 bp, 13 predicted proteins | sample CB27_Tmax_986_MG_FD_203504 | JGI IMG/M metagenome (GOLD analysis project Ga0310121, IMG submission 203504) | Marine microbial communities from Western Arctic Ocean, Canada - CB27_Tmax_986 | ecosystem: Environmental > Aquatic > Marine > Oceanic | place: Canada: Western Arctic Ocean | collected...
GCGTCGGTGAGCGCGCGTCGCGTTAGTGAAGAATCTTGCGCTCCACCGAGCAAGCTCGGTGGGGGCGTCGGTGAGCGCGCGTCGCGTTAGTGAAGAATCTTGCGCTCCACCGAGCAAGCTCGGTGGGAGCGTCGGTGAGCGCGCGTCGCGTTAGTGAAGAATCTTGCGCTCCACCGAGCAAGCTCGGTGGGGGCGGACCCAAGCACATTTCGTGCCGAACAGCATTGGGGCAAGCCCACCGAATTTTTCGCAACGCAACGCGACCCGAACGATGTGGGTAAACCTAAGCCTAAACCCCCCCTATATGGGGCATCGGTAACCTTCGCGCCCACCACGGCACTTTGCGACTTAGCGGCTTGGCGCGAAACCGGCCAAGCTCTCATGTAAATGGACCAGCACGGCGATCGCCTGTCCTGGCGTTCGTCTGGCCGTCGTGCTCTGGCGGTCGTGCTCTGGCGGTCGTGCTCTGGCGGTCGTGGCTAGCGAGATTGTCAGCTTATCGCCGTCGAATCGAGAGGCAGTCTCGAGACGATCCGCCATTTCCCTTCACGGGAAACGGGAATCATGACCCGTCCGAGTATTTTTACCCATCCCGCGCCCAATCCCTCACGCATTGTCGCTTTCATGGTCATCTGGTGTTAAATCTACCGTAAAATGCCTAATGGGAGCGCCACAACATGATCCGCCAACATCGATTCGTACTGGGATTCTTACTGGGGACTTTCATCTGCATTGGCGTCGAGCCACCGAACGCTGACGCGATCAATTTCAATTTCACCTACGACGCCGCCAACTCCACCGCGCCGGCGTCAATCAACGACCCCAACGGCCAACAGCTTTTGGCCATGATGGACGATGTCGGTGACATGTGGGCGGACCTGATCGAGGATCCCTGGACGATCAACGTGGAGGTCCGCTGGCAGGTGCCCACACTCGGAAACAATTTTTCCGGCCAAATGACGCCGTTTCAAAACCACCCGGGGAACACCAATGGCGATCCAGCGGAGCAGAACAATCGCATCGTATGGGCGCTGATCCGTATGAATCCGAATCGGACCTGGTGGGTCGATCCGACACCCACCAATCATTCCGAGTTTGACATGACGCAGACCCTCTACCGGGACCTGTCCAATAGCCAGCAGACGGCCTGGTACGCCGATGGTAATGATCCCGTTCCGGACTTGCTGGAGGTTGGATACATTGGGTTTCCGAACGCCACGGCCCCCGCTGTCATGCAGAACAACAACACGCGGGATCTGATGACGGTTGCCGTACATGAGGTCGGTCATACGGTTGGAATCGGCGGCACGCAGGCGGCGGGCAATGAGACGAACGACGGCAAATATGACATCGATCCCCAATTCGTGCGGGGTGCCGATTTCGACGCGTTCAGCGAAAACGCCACGGGGAACGCGCATTTGAATCCCTCGACGACGGGTGGCTCACCGGTCCTCATGTGCCGTTGCAGACTGGGAGGAATCAGGCGTCTCCCGAGCGCCATTGATGTCATGGCCGGAGCCACCACGGCCAATTGGACCGACATTGATTTGAACCACCAAGATTTCCTGGGCGGCAATAGTTGGCATACGGATTTCAATTGGGAAGGGGGCCAGCGTCCCTTGTCGCTCGATCACGCCTCGGTGCGCCATGGCGGCACCGTGACCCTCGGCGGCATCGGCAACGTGCTCAGCCTCCTGGTCGACGAAGACAGTACGGTGCAAACGAGCACACAGAGCCTGTTCGCTGATTTCGTGACGATTCAAAAGACGGCAGGGGGCGGCACGCCACGGATCGTCGTAAACAACTTTGGTGACTTGAATTCCGAGACCATCACGGTTAGTGACGGTGCTCGGCTTGATGTCTTGGGTGGTCAGGTCAACGTGGATCGCTTGAACGTATTAGAGGGCGGCGAGCTTCGTGGCAATGGACTGGTTGATATCCCCGACGTCGTGGGAGAGCTTGTCAATGATGGTATCATTCGAGCCTCCGGTGGCGAATTGGTAATCACGTCGGACAACAATCTGGCCCTGGACTTGGATGGTGAAGATGGGGACGGCCAGGTGATCGCGACGGCCGGGGATATCCGCTTTGAGTCGGCATTGACCGACACCTTCAATGGCGACATGACGGTTGGAGCCGGCCACGAAATCGCGTTGAACTCAGGCGGCTCCATCGGCGCCGGCGGCCTGCTGCTGTTGGACGGATCGACCACGCAAGTTGCCACGGTCAGTGGCAGTATTCTGTTTGTCGAGCAGAACGGAGTGATTCGCGCGGACGACTTGGGGGTGGTGGAGAACACTCTCATCCTCCAGCCATCGTCGATTGCCGAGACGGCGGACGCGAACTCTGAACTGCGACTTAGTGGGACGACGTTCTACGACGGAGGTCGCTTGCTGGGCACGGGAACGGTCAGACAAAACGGCGACGCATTGGTCCAGCAGGATACGGACATTCTGGTCGCGACCTACGACATGGACGGCCAGGCGGGCAACACGACGATTACGATCGATCCTGATGTAACGCTCGACATCAATTCGACGTCACTGGACGCCACCGGCGACAACGATTTCGACGGTACACTCGAACTCAATGGCGGCATCCTGGATATCGAGCGAGCCTGGCAGCTCAACGGCACCATGAACATGACGGAAACCAACGGAAGCCCAGCGATCGTGTGAGGGGATTCCGGCTTCATCGTGGATGATGGCGGACAGATCAATGTGGATGGATCGGTGGTCGTCGAGACCGATCTCACGGTGATCAACGGTACGATCTTCGTGGATGGCGACGCCCGCTTTGAAGGGCAAACATCACTAGGTGTGAATGCCGACGTTGAAATCAATAACGCCGACGATTCGCTCCGTTTGCAAGGATCGACGGTGTTGGTAGGACCGACGATCGTTGGGAGTGGCCGAATCTTGTTTGAGGACACCGTGAATGTCACATTGGTCGACACATCCATCGGAACCGCCGAAACCGATCTCGACGGGCTGACGGGCAATACCGAATTGACCGTGCAACCGGGAGTCACCTTCTCGATCGCGTCCAACCCGATCGAACCCTCGGCCAATGACGGATTCGATGGCAGCCTTACCAATCACGGCACATTCTCCGTGCTGGCTGGTTGGCGCCTCGACGGTGGGCTGGTCATGGACCAGATCGGCGGCAGCGTACCAACCCTATCTGGATTCGGCCCTTTTCGTATTCATACGACCGGTACGATGAGCACCGACGGCGATGCCATCGTCAATGCCCCGACCGAGGTGGCCGGCACGCTTCAAATTGGTAACGGAACGACCCAAGTGAACAACACTGCATCGTTCGAGTCGACAGCCAATGTCATGGTCGCCAGCGGTGGTGAACTGCAGCTGAACGGGGCCTCTCAATTCGCTGGTGGTAGCTATACAGGCTCTGGTTTAATCCAGTTCAATGCTGCCGCGTCGGTTGATGCGGACACAACGATCAATACCGAACGAGTCGACTTGGATGGCGACACGGAGGACACGCATATTTCGCTGAACAACGCCGATCTGGTGCTAAACGTCGATCGAATCGATGAGACGAACAACTTCTTTGGCGGTACGATCGACATTGCGGGAAACCAGTCACAACTGCGGGTCAATCTCACCAACTCGCAGTCCGCCTGGCGGCTGGGGAGTCTCGGCACGATGAACCTATCGACCACCGGCTTTCTTGCCCCCACACTGTTGGCTGGTAATGACTTGATCATTGATGGCACCATGAACGTCGACGGCCGAGTGGGGTTGGCGGCCAATATCGGATTGCATGGCCGATTGAGCACGGCTGACAGCGGTACCGACGTGCACCTGCGCAGTGGAGGAAGGAATATTATCTTCAATACGGCGACCGTCGCCGGGGCTGGTCAAATCACGAACGAAAGCCTCACCACCCTCAACCTAGAAGACGGGACCCTCGTAGGTGTTGATGTGGAGAATCGGGGTCGTTTGGAGTTAGGTTTCTTCGCCACAGAGGTGTCGATCGACTATTCAGATCCAGCGGCAGCCACGATACGCAGCAATTTTTCGCAGTCCAGTAGCGGTACGTTCGCCGTCGATCTGGCCGGTAAGGCGCCTGGCACGGAGTTTGATGTGCTCAACGTGATTGGCGTGGCACGCCTCGGCGGCGCGCTGGAAGCTTCGCTGATCGATGGTCTGGTACCGAGCGCCGGTGATGAGTTTCAGGTTTTGACGGCACTCAGTGTGATCAACGAATTCGCCTCGGTGGAAGCGTTCGACGTAGCGGACCTGTTTGGGTTCGAGGTGACAGCTCTTTACTCTCCCACGGACGTCTTACTTCGATTCGATGACACATTCTTGCTGGGTGATTTCGACGACAGTGGCACGGTGGATATCTTTGACCTGAATCTGGTCCTGTTCAACTGGAACCAGACCCCCGATGTGCTGCCGAACGATTGGGTCAACCAAATTCCGGGGGGTTTAGTAGGAGCCGACCAGATGAATGAGGTGCTTTTTCACTGGGGAAACATGGCGCCATTGTTCGCCACCGTGCCGGAGCCAGCGAGTGCGATCGGCCTAGTCACGGGATGGCTCCTCGCTTTTGGCGTTCGACGACGCCGAATTGGTGTCTCGCACGATGGCCTCTCGCAGGCGGTCTAGCCGATGAGCTGACGATACCGTACTTTGTTTTCCATGATGAAGACTCACGTTGCACTTATCGGTGCGGGCCCGATTGGGCTGGAAGTTGCCGTGGAACTCAAACGGGCCGGTGTTGAATATGTCCACCTCGATAAAGGACCGATCGCTTCCACGATCATGCGATACCCGCCCGGGACGACTTATTTTAGTTCTCCTGAGCGGATCGCGATCGCGGGAATCCCTATCCAGAACACGGGACAAACCAAGACGACGAAAGAGCAGTACATCGCCTATTTGCGTTCCGTGGCGATCGCATTTCAACTTAAGATCAACACTTTTGAAGAGGTTCACAAGATCGAACGACCCGCCGACGGTGGCTTTCTCTTACATTCCACCACATCATCAGGGGCCGTGCCACACATCTATCGAGCCGAGAAGATCGTCTTGGCAATCGGGGATATGGAGACTCCCCGACGACTTGACATACCTGGCGAAGACCTCCCACACGTCTCGCACTATATGCAGGATCCACACGTCTACCACGGTCGGAGAGTGTTGATTGTCGGCGGTCGCAACTCGGCAGCCGAGGCGGCCTTGCGGTGTCATCAGGCTGGCGCGGACGTGTCACTCAGCTACCGGGGCGGATACTTCGACGAAAAGACAATCAAGTATTGGATCATGCCGGAGCTGAGAGGCCGCATCCAGAAGGGCGAAATCAATGCACACTTCTCGACGGTACCAGTCCAATTCACGCCGACGCACGCGGTGCTGGATTCGGCCCACGACGTGTCTGGAGAGTCCACCGAGGTGCCAGCCGACTTTGTGCTGCTGTTAACCGGCTATCGACCCGATTGGAACCTTTACCATCAACTGGGCGTCGAGCTGGATGGTCCGGAGCAGATGCCGTTACTCACGGAAAAGACCATGGAGACCAACGTACCCGGTGTCTATGTCGCCGGGACGGCCACTGCCGGAGAGCAGATGCGATTTCGCATCTTCATCGAAAACTGTCACCATCACGGTCGACGCATCGTGAATTCATTGTTAGGCAAACCGCCTCCTGACGGTTCCGCGATCTGGGCACTGCCGGAGAGTTAGTCCGTGTCCAGTGTGCCATGTTCGGAATCAGGAGGTAGCCACGGGGAGAAACGGCCCAGGCGATGTTGAATGACCTGACCATTTTGGCGCTCGCGGTTGCCCTCGTGAACTATGCCTCCGCCCTGGGGGTCACGATTCACGCGGTGCTCTGGAAGCGCGATAGCCGCGCCGTGATCGGCTGGGTCGGGTTAGCTTGGTTAGCGCCGTTGGTCGGCGTTTTCGCCTACCTCTGTCTGGGGGTGAATCGGATCGAACGTAAAGCTCTTTTTTTTGCATGTCCGACGGGCCTATCCCGTCGCACCCAATGCCGAAGATCGGCGTCGGCGTGAAGCCCTCTTGGAAAAGGGTTCCAGTCTGATAGGACTGGCCGCTGTCGGACGGCATATCACGGGCACGCCTGTCTTGCCAGGGAACGCGGTGCAACCGCTTATCAATGGCGATCAGGCCTACCCGGCGATGATCGAGGCGATTCAACAAGCCAAACATTCGGTGGCCCTGCTCAGTTATATCTTCGACAGTGACCAGGCCGGAGACCTATTCTTCGATGCGTTAGTAGCAGCCCATCACAGAGGTGTGCAGGTCCGGGTTTTGGTCGACGACGTCGGATCCAGATACAGCCGCCCGAATATGGTAGGGCGTTTGAAGAAGGCGGGCCTCCACGCGACCACATTCTTACCCACGTATATTCCTCGTCTACCCAAATACGCAAATCTTCGAAACCATCGCAAGATTCTAGTGGTGGATGGGAAAATCGGATTCACTGGAGGCACAAACATTCGCGACGGACATTGGCTTTCCGCGCAGCCGAGTCACCCCGTGGAATGTTTGCATTTTCGCGTTGAGGGGCCCGTCGTCGAACACCTACAGCAAGTGTTTTCAATGGATTGGGCGTTTGCCACCGAGGATCAGCTCACGGGTGAATTGTGGTTTCCCGATCTACAGCGAGCCGGAGACGTTTGGGCGCGAGGAATCGCCGACGGTCCTGACGAAGACTTTGAGAACCTATCCAATTTATTGGCCGGGGCCTTGGCCAGTGCGACACGGCAGGTACGGATCGTCACGCCCTACTTCTTGCCCAACTCGGGCCTGATTCAGGCACTGAATGTGGCGGCCATGCGCGGCATCGATGTCGAAATCTACATTCCTTCCCGGACGAACATCCGTTTGGTGCAATGGGCATGCAATTCTCAACTTTGGCAGATTTTGGAGAAGGGGTGCCGCGTTTTTCACACGGCACCCCCTTTCGACCACACCAAACTCATGGTGGTGGACGACAGCTGGGTGCTGATTGGTTCCACCAATTGGGATGACCGCAGTCTACGTCTCAACTTTGAATTCAATGTCGAATGCTACAATACGGACCTGGCCCTCGAGGTAAACAAACTAATCGACGGCAAAGCAGAAAAAGCACACCAGGTCACATTGGAGGAGATAAACCAGCGGAAATTTGCCGAGCGGCTACGGGATGGGTTGGCACGTCTGTTTTCGCCTTACTTATAGTCCGCCGAAAAAGAATAATTTCCCCTGGATCTTCGCTAACTTTATTGGACTGATGCATCGCCATGACCACCGAAACATTCTTTGTTTCCGACCTGCATAAGTTTGCCCGACGATCGCGTGCTCATGTATATGACGAGGAGATTTATCGAGCTGCTCGTCAAGCCAACTATTTTGTATTGGGCGGGGACATTTTTGACTTTAAGTGGTCGACGTTGGGTTCTATCGAACGAACCGCGGACGTGGCAGCCGTCTGGATCGCCGAATTGGCCGTATCGCATCCGCACTGCAGCTTTCAGTTTCTGCTGGGCAACCATGATTCAAATGCCCATTTTGTCGACCAACTGGAACGTCTCGAAGTGGAGCACGATAACTTTCGATGGCATCGCTACTATTGTCGTGAAGGCGCATGCCTTTTTCTGCACGGCGATATTCTGGATTGTGAGCCGTGCCACAACCGTCTCGACGAACATCGCCGCGCGTGGGACCGAGAGCACGGTTTAGGTAGGAGCTCTCATTTGGCGTACGACGTAATCGTGGGCGCACGGCTTCATCGATTGGCAGCCGTCATGTTACAACGCCGCACGAGGACCCTGGGGCGTATGGTTGAGTATCTCAAGGTGATTGGGCACGGTCCCGACAACGGTTTGCGAAATGTCTATTTCGGTCATACCCACCGCGAGTTGAGGGAAGTCGAATTTGGGGGGCTCGTGTTCCACAATGGCGGAGCCGCCGTCCGCGGGAACGATTTTCGCATCATTCGGATCGATCGAGAGGAGTTGCTTTCTAACAGCGGCTCAGACAGTAGAATATCAAGCGACGAAAACGACGGCCACTAAGTTGAGGAGCACGCATGCGCTTTGGAGGTGAAATCACGCGACGTCAAGGCCTGTCCGTGGGTGCCAGCGCTTTTGGCCTGACGCTGCCACAGTTGCTCCGTGCTGAATCGCGAACATCGCCGTCGACAACGAAGAGGCCAAGGGCCAAGTCTGTGATCGTCCTTTACTTGAACGGCGGACCCTCGCAGCTTGATATGTGGGATATGAAGCCGAATGCACCTGAGGAAATTCGCGGAACGTTTGAGCCGATCAGCACGACGGTACCAGGCATCCAGATCTGCGAATTCCTTCCCCGGACCGCAAAATTGGCGCACCAACTCACCATCGTGCGATCGATGAGTCACAACGAATCGGATCACCTACGCGCCGGACACTGGATCATGACCGGCGGGCGTCTGACTCGTCCCATCACTGCCTTTTCGCGGCTCAGTCGAGATGATTCTCCTCACATGGGGGCTGTCGTGGCACGTGAACTCCCATCGCCAGGGATGCTTCCCTTCGTGATCCTGCCTGAGTATGTTTCGCCGCGAGGTGTACCTAGGCCGGGACAGCACGCCGGCTTCCTAGGCGCTCGGTATGATCCGTATACGATCGAGAGTGATCCCAATCTGTCGGGCTACGATCCGGGGCCAATCATTGTTTCAGATCATGTTTCGACCGAGCGGCTTCGAGCACGACGACGACTCATCGACCAGCTTGGAATCCGTTCAACCGTTGCGAACGATGCGTTCGGCAAGGATCTTGAGACGTTTAGAACCACGGCATTCGATCTTGTTTCTTCGCCAGCCGTGAGAAAGGCATTTGATATTACGGCTGAATCAGATCAAACGCGGGAAAGATACGGACGGCACACTTTCGGGCAATCCACTCTCGCCGCCCGACGTTTGATCGAGGCGGGTGTTCGTTTGGTCCAAGTCAACTTCGTCCGGCACGACGGCTCGAATGGCGGTCAAGGTTATGACTCACACAGCGTTCCGCCGAGTCCTCCACATTTAAAGTGGGCAAAAGATGAACTCCTGCCACCGACCGATGCGGCATTCGCCGCGTTGATCGAAGACCTAGACGATCGCGGTCTCCTCGACGAAACAGTCGTCGTGATGATGGGCGAGTTTGGTCGCACTCCGAGATTGAACCGATATGGCGGCCGTGACCATTGGCCCGGCTGCTATAGCCTGGTGTTGGCCGGCGGTGGCGTGACCTCTGGCGCGGTGTACGGGCGGTCCGATAGCATCGCGGCGACGCCAATCGCCGACCCTGTCAGTCCGAACGACGTTCTGGCGACCATCTATCACCAACTGGGAATTGACCATCGACGCGCGATTTACGACCGGCAGGGTCGCCCGCATGTGATTGCAGACGGTGAACCGATTCACGGGATACTCGTTTGATCAGCCAAATCGATTGGGTTGGTCAGATTGGCCTAGAAGTTCAGCAGGAAGCCAATCACGCGCACTTGTGTGACTTGAGTCATTGCGAAACGACGATATGTCCGAAGCCATCGCTAACGTGAAGTACGTTCCCGTGGATTGGATTGACATCGGAAATGAACGTCCCGCCATCGCCAACACAGAAATCATGAACCATCGAATGACCACCGTCCTTTCCGTAACCTTGATGGCTTGTCTTTCCGTCACGGCCGCCTCGACAGCCAAGCCCACGAATCTCCTGGCTGGGGCCGCCAAGGTGGATATCACTCATCCAGAAAGCATGTTGGTTGAGGGTCCGCTGTACTCGCGTGCCTTGGTGATTCAAAGCGAATCGACGACGGTCGTTTTGGTAGCTATGGACGTCGTATCGCTGGGGAAGATCGGACATATCAAGGATGACTTTTTGAACAACGTTCGAGCCAACATCAGGGCTGATCTTGGCCTCGACCCTAACAACATCATGATCAATGCCAGCCATTGTCACGGAATTCCTAGTCCCGATTCCGAAGCTCTCACTGTTCAAGCGATCAAACAGGCCTATGAAAACCTGGAAGAGGTTTCCATCGGAGTCGGCAAAGGCCACGAAGACCGCATTATGGAAAACCGGCGGATGTTCCTCAAAAACGGAAAAGAGGTCGACGTCCGCCATGCCTACTCACTTCCACCAAACGAAGAGGTTGCCAGTACAGGGCCAATCGACCCTGAGATCGGAGTCCTACGACTCGACAAAACCAACGGCGACACGCTCGCTATCGTCTACAACTTTGCCTGCCATCCGATTCAAGGAGTTCCCAGCGGAGCCAACACGGCGGATATCACCGGTTTTTCATCTCAAGTCATCGAAGACAACCTCGGCGACGGCGCTGTGGCCCTATTCATCCAAGGCTGCGGCGGTGACATCAATCCGATCTCATACAAAGATGTCGATCATCCGCGTCACGCCGAACCGCTTGGCAATAGGCTCGGTCTAAGCACCCTGCGGGCCATTCGCAAAATCGAAACGCAGAAAAACGATCAATTGGTGATGATCAACGAAACCATTGAGCTTCCTCGAGCACAATTGGCAGAAAAGATTAGGGAGCTTGAAACGGATCAGCAGGTTTTGTTGCAATCACTGAATGGCACTTCTCTCAATATTCGAACCTTCATGCACCTGACCAACAAACACAATCTGGATCCTACGTTTCCTTCCTATCACGCGAGCCGTTATTTACACGACGCAGAGCTACAGCATACGGATTTGAAGAACATGGACGCCGCCAACCGCCGAAATATGAAGGCCTACCTGCGAAACATCCATACCATGGAAGAGTTGACTCGCATCGGCACCAACCTGCGGCTACTCAAGATGCACGAAATACAGAACCTCGACGCTGGACGACGCACCATTGAGGTTGAACTTCTCGGCGTACGCATCGGTGACTTTGTGATGATCACATTTCCTGGCGAACTGACCGTTCGGATTGGCCTGGGAATCAAACAACGAGCCGATCACGATCATACGTATGTTGCAGGCTATACGAACGGTTACATCTACTATTGCCCGACGGCGGACCAATTGAGGAATGTCGGCGGGGCGCAAGAAGATAGCGACTGCATCCTACATCCATCGTGGCAAGCGATCTTTGAGAAAAACGCGGATGAACTGCTGAAAAAGCTGGAATAAGTCTACCAGATTTTTCACCAGGATTTCACGCTCTGGCGAGCGGTCTGCCTCACGGAACATTCGTCTCCTAGGACAACGTGAGCCGTCGAATATCTATCGAACCTCGACACAAGCAAACATACTTTCGCGATTCATCGGCGTCTGAAAGCCACTGCTGTCACGCCTTGGGTGATTACCCGCACGCGAGTCGCGCTGGCCCTAACACGCACATGCTCCTAGGTCATTGCTGGCCGATCTCGGGCACGACACCGAAGATTACAGCCAGCTCCATCAACAAGCGCTCTGGCGGACTTAACTCGGCTCGCTGCTCGAGCACGGAACGCGCCAGAGCGGGCTTGTCGGTGATCAAACCGTCCACGCCACGTCCGATCATTGTTGACATCGTGACGGCGTCGTTGACGGTCCACACGTAGACACGCTTGCCGTTGCTTTGCGCCGTCTGGACAAAACGTCGATTCGCAAAGGAGGCGTTCACCGCCAAAAAATCGGCACCAATGCGCCGCAGATCGCCCGCCGAAACGGACATCAGTAGCCCCACCTTCCAATCTGGCCGAATCGACTTCATCTTCTTAATCGCATCCACCTTGAGCGACATGAATTCAACACTGGACACCATGTCGTGCTTTTCAACAATGTCAACCACTCGCTGCTCGAGCTGCTCGTCATGACCGTAATATTTCAGTTCGATGGTAACGCCCACTCTTCCCTTGCACTCATCAAGGACCTCGCCCAGAGTGGGAACCCGCTGGTCTTGGAATTCGGCGGAAAACCAACTGCCCACATCAAGATCTTTCAAGTCAGCCATGGTGGCGTCCCAGATCTTCAGATTCACGCCGGCCAACTTCATGAAGTCGCTGTCGTGAAAGACTACAACTTCCCCGTCGGCCGTTTCTTGAACATCAATTTCAACCCAATGGGCTCCGTCTTCGATCGCCTTTTCAACGGCCGCGATCGTGTTTTCTGGCGCTGATTTCGAGGACCCGCGATGTGCTACGACCTCAGCATGGTCCTCTAGGCGAACGCTCTGCATCACGACCGCCCCGACGGCTATCGCGATCGTGATCCCGATCACGCAAAACACGAACAGACGTCGGGAGGTCATCTTGAGGCGAGGGTTTTCGTTTTCAATCTCGGCAAGATTAAGCTGGGACAGATCGATCCGACCCGCGCTGCCTCGCTGTAGAAAAAGGTTGTAGAGCATGGCGGCAAAAGAGGTCGTACTGAGCAGATTTACCGCCAGACCGGCCACAACCCAGAGTATCATCGTCACACCGATGGCGACGACCAACAGTCCCAGCGACCCTGAAACACGAGGGACGAAAAACCGTCCGAACCAGATAACGGCCGTCGTCGTGAAGGCGGAAAATACGATGGTCGCCAGTAGCCAACCAACCATCCACAGCAGCACCACACGGCGGTGATCGCGGGCACGTTCGCGGCTGACCCTTAATGCGATAGACGGGGCAACGTTCTCGAACAGCACCAAAGGCAACGCAAAGAACCAATTCGTGAAAAATCGGAGTAGCACGACTGTCAGCGCGACCAGCAAGACACCACCGATACCCAAAACCGTCAAGAAGATGGGAGGCCTTTCCTTGAGATAGTAATTGATGTCGTATTTGCCCAGAAGCGTGATATAGACCACGCCAGCCGCAATCAAAAAGGGAGCCATCGTCAAGAGCGTGTACGCAAGAATGCGAGCGGTCACCTGAATCACCGACCAACCGCGTGCCTTGGCAAAGAGCAAAGCGCCGACCAGCCCAATGCGCTGCTGGTGCTGCGAGGCGCACAGCACGCCCATCAAGGCGGCCTGTTCGAGCGCCACGATACCGAGCCAGAGCGCACCGACGCCGACAAAACATAGCCACCCCACCGGACCGAGAAAGAAGAACAAAATATCCTGGTCGGCCAGGACCGTTTTGCCCGTCGTCGCCAGCAGCGCCCGAAATAACAAACTGGCCAACGGCGTCAACACCACGAAAGCGACGATCTTGTAGACCATATCGGCCAGAAACAACTGCTTCCAACAGCGGCGAAAATCATTAAACACCGCGTCGATGAGTTTCGGACGGCTATGGACGTAGGAATTCATATGACTTCCGCCGGACTTGATCAGCCGGGATTCCTCGCTTGCAGGGAGAAGAAAGGGGTCAGGACCGTTTTAAAGCCTTTTCCAGGTCTCTCTCGTATTCATGCCAAGTCATCTGATCAACGCCGAGTGCTGCTTTCTTCTTGAGCTCGCCAAATGCGATGCTAGCCCGTAACACCGTCCCAGTGTACCCTAGTTTGACGCACTGGAACGGTGATTACAGGGCGAGTGTGACGCGAACGTAGCGGCAGGGCGCAAGCCCTCCGGATTTGCGACACCGGACGGCTTGCGCCGTTCCGCTAGATCGGTGACTAACCTTATCCAGCACCGACGTGCGGTAAGGAAGTGACTCCCTCGAGGTCGTAGCCATGACAAAACATGCAGTTCTGATAGTTGCCGTGCTCTCGCTGGGAACCGCGGTCTGCGCCCAGGATTCGATCAACGAAGGGACATCACTCTACGGAACCGTCGCTTCACTCAGCTTCAACATGATGGGGCCGTTCATCCGTTTGGACGATCAACGCGTCCTGGCTTTCCACGATAACGCGACGCGGACGAGTGACAACGACGGCGAGTCCTGGTCCGACCCGCGGCCGGTGTTCAAGGACAGCCAGGCATTCGATGCCCTTTCCCCGACGCTGGTCCGGACCCGAGCGGGCACGCTGATCCTGGGTTTCAGCAACAACGCGGAATTGGATTGGCGCTGGAACGACGAGCGTCGCGACGCAGATCCCGGCACACAGTTGCCGACCTACGTCACGCGCAGCCGCGACGATGGAGTGAGCTGGGAGTCGCCCATCAAGCTGCACAACGAGTGGACCGGTGACAACCGCAACATCATTCAGATGAACTCCGGCACGATCGTGCTGTCATCAATGCAGCTGCTGCACAATCCCGGTCGGCATGCGATGGTGACCTATTCGTCGCGGGACGACGGCCAGACCTGGGCTCGCAGCAACATCATCGACCTGGGCGGCAACGGTCACCACGACGGGGCGGTCGAAGGGACGATCGTCGAGTTGACCGACGGCCGGCTGTGGATGCTGATCCGCACAAACTGGGCTGTTTTCTGGGAAGCGTTTTCCAATGACGAGGGACGGAGCTGGCGAGTGATCCGCCCTTCCAAAATCGAGGCGAGCAGTTCGCCCGGTTTGCTCAAAAGGCTGAGCAGCGGACGACTGGTGTTGTTCTGGAACCGGCTGATGCCGACCGGGTGGACTGAGTATCCGCAGATGGGTCTGGGCGGGACGTACAGCCCGCAGTGGTCCGATGTGCCAGCCAGTGCCAGCCGCGAGGAGCTTTCCATGGCCTTTTCGGAGGACGACGGCCAGACCTGGACCGAGCCGACGGTGATTGCCTTTCGAGATGATCAGATATCGTATCCGCAAGTCTTTGAAGTCCGACCCGGCGAGTTGTGGGTGACGTCGGCGTTCGGCAACCTGCGGGCGATCGTGCGAGAGGGAGACTACGTGGAGTGAGTGTGGGCACCAGCCACAGGCGAACGCGGGCATCGCGCCCCCTGCGCGACCGACGAGCAGAGAAAAAAGGGTCCGTTCCGGTCGAGAAGTACATCATCGGGTTCGCCAATTGGGCTTTCGTTTCTCCAGAAACGCCTGCATGCCTTCGCGCCCTTCACCATTCGTTACACAGGTTAGGTAGGCCTCGATCTCCTCTGCGCCGCTATCTTGGCAAGATTGCAAAATGCGTTTGATATGCGCCAACGCCGTGGGGGCATTGGCGGCGATATCGTCGGCAAGACTCGTGGAAGCGTTCCATAGTTCGGCAGCCGGAACCACGCGCGAAACAAGTCCCATTTCTTGAGCCACGTGGGCATCGATAATGCGACCAGTCAACAAGAGCTCCGCAGCCGCTGGAAGGCCAACCCGCCGCACTAACCGCGAAATATTTCCAAAACCTCCCGGCAATCCGATACATGCTTCCGGCTCGCCGAACGTGGCCGTCTCCGAGGCAATCGTGATGTCGCAACAGCCCGCCAATGCACATCCACCGCCGGTACATACACCGTTGACGACCGCGATGACGGGTATGTCGATTGACTCAATCCGCTTCAATAGTTCTTGCGCCTGTTGCAAGTATTGGCGGCAGTCCTCCACCGAGGCACTGGACATGAAGCGAATGTCCGCACCCGCGGAAAAAGCGCGGCCGGCCCCGGTAATCAACAGCACCCGTACGTCGATGTCGCCAAGCGCCCTATCCAACGCCTCCTCGATCCCGGCAAGAAGGCCGGGCGAAAGCGCATTGAGATTGGCGACGTGGTCCAGTCGAACTACGCCGCGGGCACCTTGTTTTTCAAATTGAACACTCATCGCGTATCCGTGCGGACTGTGGGCTCGGCGATCGACAAGTCCAATCGCCTACGACTCAAAAAGTTCCACAACATCGGGTTTGGTTACCTTACCCATCGGGTTTCGTGGTAACGCATCGACTGTCTTCATTAACGACGGAACTTTATAGGCGGCCAACTGCTGCTTACACCAAGCGCGAAGATCCTCCAGTTTCAGATCTGCTTCCGGCGTGATCACCGCTGCCACGGCCACACGCTGCCCCCATTCTTCGTCTGCCACGCCGACGACCGCACACTCATCGATCTGTTCATGCGTCCGCAAGACATCCTCGATCTCCAGAGCCGACACTTTGTAGCCGCCTGTCTTGATAATGTCCACCGACTCGCGACCCAATATCCGATATACGCCGTCCTCGCGTTGGGCCACGTCGCCCGTCTTAAACCATCCATCGTCGGTAAACGCTTCGGTGGTGGCCGCGGATTTGCCCCAATACTCGGTGAAGACGGTGGGGCCGCGGACTTGGATTTGCCCTGCCGCCCCGTCTGACACTGGACGATTCGCTTCGTCGACCAATCGCAGCTCGACACCCGGTAGCGGCGCCCCCACGCATCCTGGCTGTCGCTGGCCATGCAGTGGATTGGAAAGTCCCATGCCGATTTCGGTCATGCCATAACGTTCCAGCAGCGTATGGCCAGATAGCTCGCGCCACTTTTCCAACGTGGGGACGGGTAGAGCGGCGGATCCCGAAACCATCAAGCGCAGGCGTCGACAGCCTTCGCTCATGGCCCGTTGGCGCTCCTCGTTTGCCTCCTCCCAGGCCCTAGTCAGGCGAGAGTAGATCGTAGGCACCGCCATGAATAGAGTGAGACTGTCGCTCACGGCGATTCGATCCCAGACACGATCGGCGTCGAATCTTGGCAGGAACTCACACGTTGCTCCGGACCACATCGCACAACAAGTAACATTGAGAATGCCATGAAGATGGTGCAGTGGAAGCAGATGGAGAATGTGATCGTTCTCGGTCCACTCCCAGGCCTCGACCAACGACTGGATTTGCGCCGTAATGATCTCGTGTGTCGTCACCGCTCCCTTGGGCTTGTTGGTCGTGCCGCTGGTATAGAGCAACATCGCTCGTCGCGACACATCGATTTTTGGCAGCCTCGCCACGTCATCGACCCGACCTGCATCGACCCGACCTGCATCGACCGGCCCTGCATCGAGTTCGGCGACTGTCAACAATCTTAATCCTCGCGACTCGGCGATTGGCCGTAGACAGTCGGCAAAGTCCGGGTGCGCGATGACGATCGAAGACTGGGAGTCATCGATGGTGTATTCCAACTCCGGTGGTGGGTGCTGTAAGCAAAGCGGCACCGCGACCCCGCCAGCTCGCCAGATTCCCCATTGGACGACGACATGTTGCATCGATGGCGGCACCATGAAAGCAACCCGCGCCTCGGCGAGATCCTGCGCCGCGATGAGCAAACGCCGGGCCACGAACGCGGAGCGTTCCAACAGTTCCGCAAAGGTGTATTCACCAGCGTCATCGATAACCGCTCGGCGCTCGACATAGGCCCGGGCTCTGTCGACGATCGGAATGCTTGCCATCGCCACACGGTCCCTAGGAGCGCCATCACGGACTATCCGCCCGCACAGACAATCTTCCATCACGGACAAGCCGCCATCACGGACAAGCCGCCATCACGGACAATCTGCCATCACGGACAAGCCGCCATCACGGACAAGCCAAAGGTTGGCCACCACGTGAGAGGCTTTTTGCCCTTCGGCTGGTTGGAGGCCGGGCCGGGCACGCGGATGAATCGGCAATTGGTTACAATCCGGTGGCGTATCGGTATCCGAACCAGTTTAAACTTTCCGCGCCTGAGTCGACAACTGCGGTTTAAGAAAATGGACCACGGCAAATGTTAGGCCAGCTTCGAGAATCCTAGGCGGTGTTAAGGAATAACTTGTCCGTTTCAATGGGGTGAAGTCTCGAATTCCGAATGAGGGATATCCGGTTTACTCAGGCCTTGTTTTACAGGGCGGATGCGATATTTGTCCAAGATACGGGATCGACTTGCACGGCTTGCTGTACCAGACGGTGGAACAGTTTTCCGCGTTCGCGGGATTTA